>Ga0209066_10003193_pt1 | contig 18997 bp, 21 predicted proteins | sample All_14_2_FD_187198 | JGI IMG/M metagenome (GOLD analysis project Ga0209066, IMG submission 187198) | Freshwater microbial communities in response to fracking from Pennsylvania, USA - Allegheny Zone_MetaG_DW_15 (SPAdes) (version 2) ... | reverse complement strand
CCAAATAACAGATATGGCAAAAGGAAAACACAAAAGTGCCAAGGGAAAACCGAAGGGTAACCGCTATTCGAAAAAAGCGCACAATGCCAGCTTCCTGCATAGTGTCGCCACCCGCACAGAGACTAAGGGCGACCCCAAGAACACGGCGATAGAAACCGTAAAGGACGTGGCGATAGGCGTTGTAGGAGGCGGCCTTGCCGGGGCAGCTATCGGTAAGCCGTCCTTCCTTGTCGGGCTGGGCGTTACGGGTATCGGTCACTACATGGGCAATCACCTTGCAACGCTGTTCGGTGTCGGGCTAATGGCAGCCAATGGCTTCCAGAACAAATCGGTATCGGGCGTGGACGGGTTGAGCATTGATGCAGTAAAGGAACGTGTAAGCGCATACGGCAGCACCCTGAAGGAAAAGCTCTACCTCGACAAAGTACCGTTCCTCAACAAGAACAAGGAAGAAAGCGCAAACGGCATTGGCGCACTGCAATTCTTCCAGCATCCCAATGATGCCCGTGCCTATAATGAGCTGAACAACGAACTGGCAGCTCTTGACCAGATAGAACGCCAGATAGAGATGAGCGGACTGGAACACATGGAAATGACGGGCATCGGTATGGGCGACATGGAGGGCTACGATGACGTTGGGGAAATCGGCGAAGCAAACGAGTTCGGAGAGCTTGGCGAAATGGGCGACTTGTCCGACATAGAAGACCGCAACCTCTAAGACAAACAAAAAAACAGAAAACACAACAATCAATTTTAAAAACCAAAAACAACAATTATGTACGGATTTGAAGGAGTAGAAGAGTACAACAACACAGGCGCATTGCTCGGTATTGACGGTCTGGACGGCGATGAATTGCTGGGCGCACTGCGCAGGATGAACCCTATCGCAAGGGCAAAGACAATCAACAAGCTCGCCAATCCCGGCGCATCAAGCAGGGGTTCAAGGGCGGAAATGGAGAAGCATTTCGGGGAACTGCCTCCCAATATCAAGGAAGCACTGGTGAAAGGTGAGCTTCGCCTTGCGGACAACGTGATCTACTCGATCAAGCAGGTAAGCAGCAAGACCGTGAAGATGTTCGAAACACAGGACAGCAAATCGGTAGGTATCTGCAACGTGTCGAATGCTAAGCTGCCGAAAAATCAGGCTTTCCTCGTAAGCGGCATTACTCTTCTGGCTGGTGTGTCGGCTGACCTCACCAAGGATAAGATCATGGCCACCAACTTCCAGGGCATTGAAGGGTTCCCTGCGCTGGCAACAGGTGAGATCAACCTGAAAGCGAACAAGAAGCAGATATTGCCGGAAACAAGTTGCAGCATCTTCAAGACCGCCAACTATCACCTGAAGCCGCTGGGCTACTACAAGCTCGCCAACCCACGCCTCATCCTCGATGACGTGCTGATAGAGCTGACGGTGGAGTTAGGCACAACGGACGGCCTGCAAGCGAATACCCACATATTCGCAGCTATGCACGGCACGATCACTACTCCATAATGGTAACAGCGGTTTGCAACCGTAACGGCTGCAAACCTTAAAAAAGCAGCAATATGGGCGACCTGTTCAAAGAAAACTGGAAGTACATACTTGCCGCACTCGCAGCACCCGCTCTGCTCATGGCGATCAGCACCAAGCTCAGGGCGCAGGCAGCACCTAAAAACACTGCCTCCCTCAATCTGCGGGCATTCCTGACGATGATACAATATGCCGAAGGCACTTACGGGGCAAACGCTTACCGCACCCTCTATGGAGGACAGCTTTTCAACAGCTATGCACAGCACCCGAACGCAGCCATCACGAAGGGCGGTATCACCAGTACAGCGGCAGGAGCCTACCAGATACTCTTCGGGACGTGGCAGAGCGTGCAGCAGGCATTAGGCTTGCAGGATTTCAGCCCTGCCAGCCAGGACAGGGCGGCGGTAGAACTGATCAGGCGGCGGGGTGCGTTGGAGGATGTTATGGCGGGGCGTTTCGGCGAAGCCATCTACAAGTGCCGTAAAGAATGGGCATCCCTGCCGGGGGCGGGCTACGGGCAACACGAGCGCAGCTTTGCCTCACTTGCGCAGGTTTACCAGTACGCAGGCGGCCAGTTGGCAGCATAAAAACAAAACAAATGGAAAACACCAATCAGAAAGGAACACCGATAACGGGTCTCATCTTCAAATGGTTCGACATCAATGTGACGGAAGCGGACAAGACCTATTCCGTGTCCTACGAGCTGGACAAGACCATCGGCTATATCACGGGTATTGACTTCACTACCAACAGGGATAAGCTGATGTACCAGCGGGGGACGCACAAACTGGAGGTCAACCGTTTTGAGGTATTTCCTGAAGGTTTTCCTACAAAAAAAGTGTATCACCTGCCGGACGTGGAATCCCACAAGCGGTTCTACAGGCGTGGTGACCGGATACCGGTTGGTAACGGTATCGTGAAAGTGGAATACAGGGACACCAGTGATGCAACTGCTCCATTTGAGCCTTACAGCATACGGGTCGTTCTTGATTGTGAACTCAAAGATAACTAACGATGCAAGGCAATATCATAGCTGTCAACATACCCATAAGCAGGAAGGGCGAGCTGAACTTCTTTCAGGTGAACCTGCCCGATGACGTGAACGGCATCACGGGCATAGTTGCGGAACTAAGAGGCTTCAGTGCTGCTCCCGACCTGTCCACACGAACCCTTGCAGGCACATTAAAGCTGCAAGCGGAGCAGAATGCAGGCATCTGTTACAGTTGCCAGTTGTACACCGGGAAAAACGCCATAGAGGATATTATAACAGGCTTCACTTATGCGGGAGGGAATATCACGGATCTCTATCCATCGGTGTATTCAGGCAGCACTTTCCGTGGCGTACAGCCAGTGAAGATACCGAACAGCTATGTGGTGTTCGGGTGCTTTGAGGATAACATCGGCAAGCAGATGAATCAGGACGTAGCCTATAACCTGGGATTACACCTCTATACGGTTTGGAATTAAAAACAACGCAATGACAGCAGACTTAGCGCACGACTACATCAGGCGAAGAATGGAAGAATTAGGTCATAGCAAGTACCATATCCGTTTCCGCCACTTCTTCCTCCGACCCAAAGAACTGCGGAGCATATCGGGGAACAGGCAACTATTCATCCTAACAGAACCCAATAGCAGTATCAGGGTAAAAAGCGAGATAGGCGTATTCGACCTGACCGAAACGACAGCCAATGAATTGCAGTATGAGCATCAGGGAACAATTGAGCTGACCAATTACAGTGTCCTGCCACAGCAGGTAAAAATGATACAGGTAATATTCAAAAACAAGTAAACAAATGCCAGTAATAGAAGAACGGTACGACCAGAACAAAATAGACAGCCTGAAACGCTACCTGAAGCGGGAAGCGGAAAAAGGCAGGACGAGGGACTACGAGATCATCGTGGATGGCTTCAAGGTAGTCTCCCGCACCAATGACGTAGAAGAGTTTGACGACTACGAGGACGAGATACAGGACAACACCCGCAATATCGCCATTCTCATCTATGACGGTGCAGGCACGAACCGGAACACCCGCTATTCGTTCTCCCTCAATCAGGACAATACCAGCCCGATACCTGCAAAACCGATCAACGGTATCGGCGGCCTTGGTGAGATAGACGAGATCATCCAGCAGAAACTTGAGGAAAAGGACAGGGACTACAAGATCACTGCACTGGAAAAAGAGCTGGAGGAAACACAGCAGCAGCTAACGGAAGCAGAGGACTACCACAGGCAGCTACAGGAAAGGATAAAGGAGCTGGAAACGGAGGTAGCGGCAAAGCCGAAGCCAAATGCGCTCAACCTGCAACTTGGCGAGATAGGCGCAGCACTTGTGGGCAACCTTGTCAAGAAGAACATGCCGCAGATCTCCGGCTTGCTCAACGGGCTGATGGGAACACCGGATGCACCGGCGGCGCAAACACAATCCGAACCGGAAATGGAGGCGACATTCCAGAAACAAGATGCGCAAGCCACCTCTCAGTTCACCGAACAGCAGCTTCGCCACCTCAAAAATATTGAGATGATGGAAGCGGCTTTCACGACAGACCAGTTGCAGATCGTCATTGCCATTATTCAAAAGCTGATGGGCAGCCCTGAACAGGTGATCCCGGTAGCGCAATTCTTAAATCTGGACAAGGAACATGGATAAGCACAACTATTCGATAAGCATACCCGCTAAAACAGAAGCAGAGGCAGCGGACAAGATCAAAGCCCTTTCGGTATTGGCGACCAAGCTGACGGGAAAAGAGTTGACGAAGCTGGCACATACGGTGCAGCACGACCCCGTCAAAACGGCTATGGCAAAAGCATACCTGGGCGTATAACCAATTTTCAGGCACGATAAAATACAGCAACAGTGGATTACGCAATCAGCAACGGAGCAGAAATGTATGCGGAACACCCGCAGGAGCTTACCCTGAAGGATAAGCTGCAGTTCTCTCTCCTTGGTATCATCGTGGTGGGCGGCGCTGTTATTATCGGCAGGAACTGGGTCAGGAACGCAAGGGCGAACGGTGAAGAACGCAAAACGCTGGAGGAAGGCAGCGCACCAACCATTGCCAAACAGATCAAAATGGCGTTTGAGAATGACGGTTGGTTCGGTACAGACAAGGATGCGTTAAGGCTGGCAATAAGGGACATACCGAGCAAAAGCGACTTCAGGAGGGTGATGGTGTCGTACCAGCGGTTGTACAACAGCAGCTTACTGGGCGATATGCAAAAGGAGCTGAAAAGTTCGGAGTATAACGAGATGCTATACATCATCTCAGCAAAGCCGGAGACCTATAGTGCGGATAACGCCGGACAAGTCAATGCAGCGCAACTGGAAGCATGGGCGAAACGTCTGAATACTGCCTTCAACATTTCCTATGGGCCGTTCCCCGGAACAGATGAACCCGCCATTAAAGCTGTGTTCATCGAGATACCCACACAGGAAGCGTTCAGCCATGTAGAGACAGTTTACCGTTCCCTGTTCGGCAGCGACCTGACAGCAGACCTGAAAAGCGAGCTGGAACTCTGGGAATACGACCCGATGATGCAGATTATTTACAGCAAGCCAAAAAACTAAACGATGGAAGCTAAGAAAAAAAGAAAGACAGCCAAACCGAAAATCAAAGCAAAAACAAAAGGGAAAAGAAAGGGCAAGGGGTTGGGGAAAGTACCAGCAGTAAGGAGCAAAACGCCAGCTCGCAAAACCGCTTCGGCGAGAAAACCCGCCGGACAATGGTTCACACCAGCAGCAGCACCACAGGGAAGCAGTGCATCCAAGATCGTGCTGACCACCCTTACCATAGGAGCGGCGGGAGTTGTAGGCTATTTAGGGTTACAGCTTTGGAAGAAGCATAAAGCGGCTAAAGCGGGCAACCTCGACAACGAGCTGGATAAGATACAGCCGACACCCGTTAAGGAAACAAAGCTGCCGCCGATACCGCCAGTTAATCCTAAGCCGTACACACCGCCAACGGACACGACACATACCGGAAGCAGCGGTGGCAGCAGCAACCGCAATGATGATTTCCCGCTGAAAAAAGGCAGCAAGGGTGAGATGGTAAGACAGATGCAGCAGGCACTCATAGAAAAGTATGGTTCATCCATTTTGCCTAAGTATGGTGCGGATGGTGACTTCGGCAGCGAGACAGTTGCGGCACTCAAGAAGAAAGGGCTACCGACCATTGTCACGGAGAGTGCATTCAATGTCATCACACAGGGCAGCGATGGTGGCTCCGGCAACTATCCCCTTGCGGAGCAACTGCACAAGGCAGCGGAAAGCAGAAGCTTCAGTTCGGCAATCAGCCTGCTCAAAAAGATAGGCAACAAAGACCAGTACCAGCAGGTAAGCAACAGCTTTATGCAGATGCGCCTGAACGGTGTCCGTCAAACACTGGTGAACGGTATGCTCAGCAGCTTTCACGATGAAGGCCAGAAACAGCAGATACGGATGGAGTTCATCCGCATGGGTTTGCAATACCGCAACAACAAGTTCAGCCTGTCCGGCTTTGACGGCAAACCATTGGTGACTAAGAATGCCGCAACAGTATGGGTATCACCAACGGAGAGTGTGCAGGTGCCAGCACAGACGGTCATCGGCAATGAAGTAACGACCAAACTGGACTACACCCTGTTTGAGAACAACGGCAAGTATTATTTAATCAAAACGGAGGCGGTAAAGTATCTCTAACCTCCGTCATTAAAAAAAGACAAGCATGAAAGAAAAGCTAATAGCTGCCCTCATGGGGCATGGCTACAGGGTATTTACACGCCCGTTTGAACTGAATATCATCGGTATCAGGAGCAAGAGCGCAGTACCGAACCTTTTCAACGACCAGCTTAATATCCTGTACAAGGACGATACAGGGGCGTGGCAACTGCACAGCTTTGCAGCAACCACAGACCCCGGCACTTTCTGGCTGAAAAACCCGCTTAACCCGCAGGGGACGGCTATCCTGAAAGAAGGGCAATACCTGAACACCTATAGTGTAGGGCTGCACCGCAGCAAGTATCTCGCACTGGTGCAAAGGGCACCCGTTACGGTCATCAGGGACATTACGAGGGATGGCTCCCTAGATTTCAGTGGAAAGGAGGACACAGGCATGTTCGGCATCAATATCCACCGTGCATTGCAGCAGGGAACCACGAGGTTCATTGACAAATTCTCAGCGGGCTGCCAGGTGATCGCCAATGCTGACGACTTTAAAAAGTTTATGGCATTGTGCGACAAACATCAGGCGTTGTACGGGAATACCTTTTCATACACCCTGCTGCACGAAACGCCTGCCCTGAGCCTTGCAGCCTGAAAAGAACGGATATACGCGACAATAGGTATACTGATAGCAGCCATTATCGGGCTGACCACTTACCAGATCATTCAACATCTAAACGAACAGGAAGCAAATGAAACAATTCCTCCAACAGCTTTTTAAAGACAAGCTCGGCAGCTACAGCATGAGGGAAGCCGTAATAGCAGTACTGCTCACAGCTCTCATCATAAGCTGGATAGCCAAACAGTTCTTCAACAAGGATGTGCCGGAGTTCATGTTCTACACTTTCGGCAGCCTGATAGCAGCCGGATGTTTCGGGTACACGTTTGAGCGTAAAGGCGCACAGCAAAGCGTGGAATAGCGCAGCCTGTAAACCCTATCATTTTCTATCTCTAAAAAAATCAAACAACAATGCAACAAAAAATGAACAGGATTATGTTTTTAGTGCTTGGGCTGATCATTGGTATCGGCGGCACCATGATGTTCGGCAGCCACAAGGCAGCGCAGCCGGTAGTAGTAACGGGAATACAAACGCCCGCTGATATGAAAAGCACTAGCGTAATGGTTGAGGCAAAATTTCAGGAAAGGCTGGATTCCCTTTCTCAAACCGCTGACAACCTTAACCGTAAGGTGAGCAGCAGCAAAACAGAACTGCAAAAGGCAAAGCATGACAACAAGGTTTTGCTGGAGCTGGTGGACACGTTACTGGCGCACTCAGCGCAAACGACAGATACAGCCGCAAAGCTGGCGCAATGTGACAGCTTGGGCGCAACGGTTCAGGAACTTATTGTAACAACTAACCTGAAAGACAGCTTGTATGAGGATATGACAACGGCTTTACAGGCGCAGGTCAGCAATAAGGATTCTGTCATATCCACGCAGCAGGAGCGATACAATGTACTCCGGCTATCATTCGACCAAAGCCTTGCGCAGCAGGATTTGCTAACAGCGCAGCATCTTGGGCTGGAACACAAGCTCAAGGGCTTTAAGATCAAAAACAAATTGCTTTCCGCCGGGGTATTCATCATCTCCGGCATAGCAGCCTACCAATTCATACATCAGCAGCATTAAACATGAAAGACAAAACTATTATTTCAGCAGCCACACTGGTTACATCACTCCTTGCCTATTGGTACGCCAAGACCACCGAAAAGGATACAGGCCCGATGGTCATGTTAGGTGGTTTTGTCGGGTCACTTATCGGGGAGCAGATCGTTGAGCAGTTACAGAAAAAAGAAAAGAACTAATGGACACGGTTGTAAAGGCGTTGAATGCCGCAGCATTTAAGAATGTTCGCATACAGGATGCAGGCAACTGCATAGCTATAGCGTTCGATGACAACATCATCTTGGTGAACAAAACGCAGGTAAGCATTGTTGAGGTCATCAAAGGTGATACGGTCAGGGTTGAAATGGGCGGGAATACCAGCAGTACCATATTCCTGAAGTACAGTGATATATCAGCACCAGTTGTGGCGAATGCCGGGGAATTAAGGGATTTGTTGTGGGCAATGCTCGGTAAAGTTTCGGGAGGCAATGGCGGTGATGGGGATTGTGCTTGCGCCCCGCTCATAGAAGCAACCAACGCAGAGCTGAAGAATGTAACGGCGGCGGTACTGGAGGGTAACGGCAAACTGGATGTTCATGCACAGACGACAACAGGCATTTATAACAATGGCGTTTCACTGAACCAGATCGTGACAGACCATGCAGCCGTAAATGCGCAGGGGTTGAATAATGTATTGAACGAGACAGTAAAGGTATCTACCAATACCGCCGCAGGGAACAATAAACTGGACGTTATCGCTCAATCCTCGGCTGCCTCCTCGGCAAACATTCTGGCGACCAACCAGGTACTTGCCGACAATCATGCGGCGACACTGCAAACGCTTGCAGGGCTTAAAACGGAGCTAATGAACGTCAGGACAACCGTAAGCGCAGGCAATGACCAGTTAAGCGTACTCAATCAGGGTAACGGCAGTATCATTAGTAATGGCACGAACGGCAACCAATACCTTGCCAGCCTTGATAACAAGTTCGGCAACAATGGTTTTTTGGGAAATGTTAGCCGTAAGCTAAAGACGGTAACTGTTCAGCCAGTTATCGGCACTACAGCGTATGCAGCGGGTCAGGTTATCGGTGGCGTAATGACCCTTACCGGGGCATTACGTGCCGCTATACTTAGCGGTTCATGGATGGGCGTTCAGGTAGTGGAAAAGAGTACGCAAAAAGCACCAATGGATATTGTATTGTTCACGCAGAACCCAACAGCGGCCAACTTTACGGATCACGTTGCGCCAACTTGGACAAATGACTATGGCAACATCATCGGTATTACCAATATTGTCGCTGCCAACTACTCTACGTTATCCACCAGTTCAGGCGTTTGCCTTGGCAACCTCTGTAAGCGTGTGCTCTCCACTTCCGGTGGCAACCTGTATGCAGTAGCCATTTGTAATGGTACTCCAACGTATGCTTCGACGGCCCATTTATACTTCACCTTCTATTTTGAACAGGATTAATTATGGAAACTATGGTAATTGTAACTACCCTCCGTGAGTTGCTCATGCTGCATAAATGGTTGGTAGTTAAGGTTGCGAAAGATCCTAAAACAGTTATTCCGCTACTTAGAATAATGCTGCTAGGACGAACGAGAAATCGCAAGAAGAAAAAATATGTAAGGGTCAAAATTGATAAGTAATATGAAATATCCCGTTATAGCTGAGGTCGTTCTAGGAAATGTTGACGAGGTTAAAATTCCCGAAATAAAGGTGAGCTTCGACACTTCATTAGTGAAAAAATTTTCTGGAAAAATCTCTAAGTCAAACGAAGTTGCTAGTCTTATAAGGGATGTGTTTAATACCGGCGAAATCGAACTCCAGGAGCAGTTTATTGTATTGTACCTAGATCAAGCGTACCAGATTATCGGCTACTACAAACACTCTAAAGGGCTTATTAATGCCACCGTTGCAGACATACGTATAATCTTGGGGGCTGCATTGAAATGTGCATGTGTCGCTATGATTGTTGCGCACAATCATCCATCAGGAAATGTAACTGCGAGTGAAGCAGATAAACAATTAACGCAAAAGCTCAAGGAATCGGCGGAATTAATGAGTATCAAGCTGTTAGATCACATTATAGTAACTAAGGATAGCTTTTACTCTTTTGCAGACAATGCACTTTGCGGATTAGTTCGCCAAGTTCCACATGAACAATTTGTTGATCTCGTTGAAGGTGAATTGCAAAAGCGGAACACTCATAATAAAAGCTCACTTGAGAAACTAGCGGCATCCTATGGCATTACAGACAAGACGGAAGTAAAGGAGCTGACAGAGCTGGCAATCGTGAAGCAGGCACGAAAGATCGCAAAAGGCGATGAGCCATTGAGGGAACGCTATGAGCGCATTGTGGAACTCTACCATTCCCAGGTCAACCTTTCGCACCGGACAAGTCACTCCATTTTGCTGCAACAATACTCCACACCCGCACCAATCGGATTTATAGCGGGCATCTTTTGTGGGTTGGACAAACTGCATATCAATGGCGGGTACGGCTTTGAACCATCAGCAGGCAATGGCTTGCTGACGGTAGCCGGAAAGCCGGAGCGGATATACGTCAACGAAATAGACAGATTAAGGAACAGCAATCTCAAAACACAGGGATTTGCTAACGTGTGGCAGCGGGATGCAAGTATGCCCTTTTTCGATGTGCAGCGCAATTTCGTTGCAGTTATCAGTAATCCTCCGTTCGGCAGGCTGGACAAACCCGTACTGTTCGATACCTACAGGATAGACACGCTCGACCACCTTATGGCCTTGCGTGCGCTGGAGACAATGACAAATGACGGCAGGGCTGCCATTATCATCGGCGGTCACACCCGTTATGACGACAAGGGCAGGATTGAACGGGGAAGGAACAGGATATTTTTCAATTACCTCTACAGCAGGTATCACGTAGCTGATGTGTTACAGATTGACGGGCATAAGCTCTACTCAAGGCAGGGAACAGCCTTTGATACCCGCCTTATCCTAATCAATGGCAGGAAGGATAAGCCGGAAGGTGCAGCCCCGGTGCATGACCCGCACAGGGACGAAGTGATAAAAGCATTCGATGAATTATATACCCGGGTAACCGGGGCAATGGACATACCGATAGTAAAAGACATGAACAGGTTAAAACAACTGGAACAGGAAGCGTTGGCATTACAGGATATGTTCGGGTTTGGCACATTAGGCGCTCCCTATATGCCTGCATCCGACAGTTGCGTGGTGCTGAATACGCAAGTGCCGGATAGTATGGCATTTGAAACACAGTCTGCCGTAGCCCGTATCAAGGAGGAGGTTGGCGGTAACATCGACAACTTTGTGCGGCACAGACTGCAATTTCCTTCCCATGCTTCCCTATGCAAGGCACTCTCGGCAGAGCAGATAGATGCGGTGGCAATGGCGATATACAATATCGAAGCTCGTGGTCAAGGAATGATCATCGGCGACCAGACAGGTATCGGGAAAGGACGTATCGCTGCATCTATGATACGCTATGCGGTATGTCAGGGACTTAAACCAGTATTCCTCACGGAAAAGGCTAACCTGTTCTCAGATATATACCGGGATCTTTCCGCAATCGGCTCCGGCAAGCTAAAGCCGTTTATTGTCAATGGCAGGGAGCCAAAGACCGACATTAAGGACGAGGACGGCAATGTCATCTACACAGCTCCAGCAGTAACGGAACAGCAGTCAATCTTCACATCAAGGAAAGTGCCTGAAAAGTATGATTTCGTTGTTGCTACTTATTCACAGTTCAACAGCCCTGAAAAGAAGCCCGAAAAGCCATTGTTCCTGCAAGCGATAGCAGAGGGAAACATCTTCATCATGGATGAAGCACACAACAGCTCCGGTTCTTCCAATACCGGGGAGTTTTTACAAGGTGTGGTACGCAATACGAAGGGCGTTGTGTTCCTATCGGCAACTTTCGCTAAAAGACCTGATAACATGCCCATCTACGGGATGAAAACAGCCATAGCGGATTGCAACATGAGCAAGGATGAGCTTGTTGAGGCTATTACGAAAGGCGGCGTAGCGCTTCAGGAAGTGTTGTCATCACAACTGGTAGCGGAAGGTCAGATGCTACGGCGTGAGCGCAGTTTTGAGGGTGTCGAGGTAAACTACATATCGCTGGACGAAAAAACGGAGGAACACAGGGCTATCGCAGATAATATCACCGAGGTGCTGCGGGATATAATTGAGTTCCAGGGCAGGTTCATCAATGAAGCCGTAGATGAGCTGGATAAAGTGGCAGTAGCGGAAGGAAAGGAAGTTGAGTTGCGAGAAGGGACATCACAGGCTGGTGTGGACAATCAGCCGTATTTCTCCAAGGTATTCCAGGTCATCAACCAGATGTTGTTCAGCCTGAAAGCAGAGGCGGTAGCAGAACGGGCTATAATGCGATTACAGGAGGGCAAGAAGCCTGTTATCGCCTTTGCATCAACAATGGGCAGTTTCATTGAGACACTGGAGAATGAGCAGGGGTTACCTGTTTCGGACGGCGATGTTATCAATGCTGACTTCTCGGAGGTCTTAAAGCGTGGTCTGGATGGCATTCTGCGCTACACAGAAAAGGATGTTGACGGAAATTCGGTCTATAAGAAGTTCGAGTTATCGGATTTGCCACCAGAAGCGCAGGTGGAATACCTGCGTATTGCCGAACGTATCAAGTCAGTAGCAACTGGTATCACCATTTCGCCAATAGACGTTATAGTAAAACGGCTGAAAGATGCTGGATATTCGGTTGCAGAGGTGACAGGGCGTAAGTATGAGCTGCAATTCAACGGCAAGGGCAGTAAAGCCCTGATAGCCTCCCGTAAGAAGCTCAATACGAATGATGCGTTTCGCCAGTTTAACAATAACGAGGTCGATGTGCTGATGATCAACCAGTCAGGCAGTACAGGAGCTTCGGCTCACGCCATACCAACGGCTAAAGTACCAGCTACCGAAGTGAGGCAAAGGGTTATGATCGTGTTGCAGGCGGAACTGGACATTAACACAGAGGTGCAGAAGCGAGGACGTATCAATCGTACCGGGCAGATATTAAAGCCGATATACGATTATGTAACATCGGCTATACCCGCTGAGAAGCGGCTAATGATGATGTTGCAGAAGAAACTAAAATCACTGGATGCTAATACTACATCAAACCAAAAGCAGTCCACCAAAATATTGGACGTACCGGACTTCCTGAACAAGTACGGCGACAAGATCGTCAAGGAGTACCTGATGGAGTATCCCGAAATTAACCGATTGTTGGATGACCCTTTGAAGTTGGAGGACAGTAAAGCAGACAGTGACAGCAATACGGCTGCTATCGAAGATGCGGCACACAAGGTCAGTGGACGTGTGGCGGTACTTTCCACCAAGATGCAGCAGGACTTTTACAATGAGGTAGCGGAACGCTATAATGACTATGAGGCATATCTCAGGCAAGTTGGAGAATACGATCTGGAAGTGGAGGCCATGAACCTCGATGCGGAAACGATCAATTCCCGCATCGTAAAAATGGGAAAAGGTTCAGATAGCGCATTTGGCGAGGATAGCATTCTGGAAACGATCAGAGCGAACGTGCTGAAAAAGCCGTTTACGAGGGCGGAACTAAGTAACCTGCTCAATGAAAGCCTGAAAGACAAGGATGCGCATACACAGCAAAGAGAGCTGTTAGAGGAATACCAGAATGAAAGCAGGCGTAAGTTATTTGAGGAGGAGCAGGACGTTATTACCAAGTATGAGGAACTGATAAAGAATGTCCCAAGCGAAAAGAAGATCAGGAAGATTGCCGGGGAGCAGGAACGTGAAAAGGCAATACGGGATAGGGAGAATGAACTGGCAACAGCAAGGGAGGGACAACTAAAGATCATCAGGAATAAGGCGCACAGCAGGTCGTACAGCCTTGAAAAAATATTCAAGTTCTTCTACGTGGGCAGGAACCTTCGTTACCCGATAGAAACATTCTCATCCGGTAATGAGCTGGTGCCATCCGTTTTTATTGGCTATGGTATAGATCGGAAGAAGAAGAACCCCTATGCGCCATCCCAGATAAAGCTCAGGTTTGCGATAGCGAATAGCAGCAAGTATTTGTCTATCCCGGCTTCGTATTCGCAGGATATAATGGCGATCATCGGCGCAAGCTCGGATGTGTCCCAACAAGATAAAGACGGTCTGCTAACCTTATGGGAGGACTATACGAGGCAAAACCATGTGGACAGGAAGATACGGCACACGATCACCGGAAACCTGTTACAGGCGTTCAGCGACTTTAAAGGCAAGCTGGTTAGTTATACCACGATTGACGGCAGGACGGTAAAAGGCATCCTAATGCCTGAAAACTGGAATCCGGGGGATGAAGTGCAGGACAAGGTGGTTGTACCGATCATCAAAGCATTACCCCTGATAAAGTCGCTTGTCAATGGCGGACACATCTTTACCAGCAATGGTATTTCATTTTTCCGGCAAGGTGGTTACTTCAAGGTAATTGTTGCCGCTTCAAGGGCAAAGGGTGGCGACATCTACCTGGACAAGGAAATTCTTGAGGTTGTAGAGAACAACAACTTTGAGAAGACATCGGACAAAATGTATGCGATAGTCACCGAGGGGAATATCAGCAGGCTGGTAGAGATACTGCAAACAAATCATAGTTGTGCGGTCACTATCAATTCTGCGCAGCTTCGCCAGATCGGAACTGAAACTCATAGGTATAGCTCACGTAGAAAGATTGACATACCGGAAGCCATGCCGGATATGCCTGTAACGGAGGAAAGCAATATCATCTCCTTATTGGAGCTGGAAGCGGAAGCCCTCGCATTGGAATTGGAATTACTCGCAGCTTAAAACACAATTATGATCACAGTTCAGAATTATCACGATAAAATAGCACAGGTTGATTTCAGTACCATGCCGGAGGCCATACGCAAAGGGCATGAGTTTGTAAAGAAAGTAACCGGCAATGGCGCACATTGGGATAACTACCACGCCAGCGAAACAATTAAGAAAACAATTGATACTTACTTTGAAAAGCTGTCTGCCCATCTGAAGAAAAGCGGTAAGCCAACGCATAAAGTGAACCGCTTCAATAAGGCTTCCAACAAATGGGAGGATGCTGAATCAAAGAAACAGCGAAAGTCAGCTACAAAGTCAAAGCAGCCAGACCTATACCAGCCATCTTTGGTAGAACGTATTCCTGAAGAACTACGCTTCATCAGGCGATTTGTCAACCTCAACGGTAAAGCGAAAAGCAAGGACGACATTCTACGCTTTATCAATAGCTTGCAAAAAGCTATACTGGAAAAGAAGATACGCAAGTCATCCGTGCATGTGGAGCGTATAAAATTCATTCAGGACACGCTTATTCAGGCGTATAATGAAATGGGTAAGACGATAACTATCGGCCTGCAGCCGGACACCCTTGAGGCATTAAGGAAGGCTGCCAATGATGAGAAGGTATTGCCTTCAGTTGGTTTTATCAAGCGGTATATCAACCTAAATGGAAAGATAGGCACTAAGGACAAGGCAAGGCTCTTGCTTGGGCAGATAAACAGGGCGTACCAGCAGGGTAAGGTAAATGACAGAGACCCCTATGTTGTGGAAATGCACGAGATCAAAAAGAACCTTGAGCAATTTTTGTCGGATAAGGCCATCAAGACCCTTGCTATTGAAAAGAATACCCTGAACGGTCTGTATGGCATTGTTAACGGTTGTTCCTGTCAAAATTTGAATGGATTTGACGGGGATGACAATAGCGGTAGTTATAAACAACCAGCAGTAATGAATAGCATGGACTTTGCCAACATGCACTTCGATACGCTTGGGTTCAAGGGTAAGTGGCTGGAACTGATCGGCGACCCGTCCACAAACTTTTCACTTATGGTGTATGGCAAGCCGAAAATGGGTAAGTCATATTTATGTGTTGACTTCGCTGGCTACCTGGCTCGTAATCACGGCAAAGTTCTGTATGTCGCAAGAGAAGAAGGACTGGATAAAACACTACAGGATAAGCTGAACGATAAAGAAGTGAAGCACCCGAACCTGTATGTTGCAGCTAATATTCCTGCAAGCCTGACCTTTTATGATTTCATCTTTCTGGACAGTGTTAACCGCTTAGGGTTAAAACCGGAAGATTTGAACAAGTTAAAGGCTATGTACCCGGATAAATCTTTTGTTTTCATCTTCCAGACCACTAAGGAAGGGAAGTTCAGAGGGGCAAATACATTCCAGCATGATGTAGATAGCGTAGTTGAACTGCCGGAAAAGGGAAAAGCTGTACAATATGGCAGGTTTAATGCTGGAGGTGAAATGCGTATTTTTTAGGTATATTTATACTGTTTTCATGGTGATAGGGTTTATAGGGGCTGGCCTGTTCTCAGGCTGGCTTTTTTTATTTAGATTGTAAATATTTTCATTTGAAAGATTATATTTACAGCCTTTGAAAAACCTTAAACATGATTTCATCTGCATTTGATTTGGGGGAGCAATTAGCCCTTAAAACTATAGAGTACAAACTACATCAAGATTTGTGGGGCGTATACAACTTATCTGCTGTTAATTTGGATTTTGCTACTTGGACAAAAATTAAGTATCTAAATGCTGCTGGTACGGGATTACATGCAAATGTCGATACAGTTCCTAACAACTCAGGAGGTTTATATCTATTTTATTTAGAGTGCCCGGTAATAACTGGTCTGACAGAATATCCGTTTTATGTTGGAAGAGCGCAATTTACGGCTGGCCAAAACCTCAGAAAACGAGTTAAAGAATATTATCAACATTACGTACTGAACAATGAGCGTCCAAAAATCACGAAGATGTTGAAATATTGGGGCAACGAGTTGCATTTGGCATATAAGACACTTCCAAACAATGCAGCCACTATCGATTTTGAAAAAAAACTGATCAACACTTTGCTTTTACCAATGAACGACCAAATACCTGATCAAGAAATTAGACAAGCAGTTCAAGCATTTTAGAACATGAAAATACCAGCACTGAGATCGCGAATTGGAAATTGGGACTATTATGTAACAACGTTGACTTTTGAACAAGTTAGTACCAAAGTCTCTCGTATTGATGAACAGTTACATCAGTCTTCTTCTTTGAATGACCTCATTCAAAGAAGCATCACGAGCAATTTTGTAAGAATTAAAGACTACATACTCCACCAACCGGAGTTATTTTTTAATTCTCTAGTCCTAGCTGTATATGATAATTACCCTAGCTGGGAAGAAGTCGTACTTAAATACGGTGAGGGAGAAGAATATGCGTCTTTAGGGCTTCTTGACTTCCCTGGTGAGCATAAAATATTTCCTGTTGATGGGCAACACCGCGTTGAAGGAATAAAAGCTGCATTAGCTGAAAATCCAGAGTTAAAAGATCAAAAAATAGGGGCAATTTTTATTGGGCATAAAAATGATCCGGAGGGAAAAGAGCGCACTCGAAGGCTTTTCACAACTCTAAATAGATATGCCAAACCCGTTTCTTTAGATGATATTATTGCGCTCGATGAAGATGATATAGTAGCTATAACAACTAGAAGCTTATTAGAGGAATACGATTTATTTAGCGATAACCGTATAGTTTACGCAAAACAGAAAGCTCTACCCCCCAATAACACGGATGCTTTAACTTCAATAATAACGTTGTATCAGGCAAACACTGAACTGCTGAAAACATACTATCAAGGAAAATTCAATAAAAAACCAACGAAGGGGAACATTGAAGATTTTCTGAAATTTCGTCCTCAGCCCGACGTAATTCGCGAATACAAAATGTTCGTGGTTTCATTTTGGGATTCCTTTAAAAATCAGCTAGCTTTTATCCGGCAATTCTTACAGACAGAAGCCAGAGCTGCTCTCCAATTCAGAAACGGACAGGGTGGTAATCTTGTATTTCGACCTATTGGATTTTTACCTCTAGTACAAGCTGCAATAACGATTAATGATAGAATTGGGACTTCATTTAATGAAATTTTCGTTCGATTCAATGAGGTCAATTTTAATCTCAATAGTAGACCTTGGCAATATGTGTTGTGGAATCCAATAGAAGAAAAGATGTTGATGGGAGCATCAACATTGACACAACTCATGCTGATGTATCTATATGGTGACGACATTTTAACGGCTGCTGAATTGCAGAAATTGCGCAGGGAATATGCATCTAAGATCGCTTTAGAAGGCGACATCGCGAATGCCCTTAACGGAGTAAGGGATTAATAATTTTTAAAGCAAAACAATGAAACCAGAAAACGCAAACCCGAAGAATTTTAAAGTAGAAAAGGTCATTTACAATCAAGATAATTTTGCCATTGCAATTGGAGTTTGGCAAGACGACCAAACCAGGCGTTTTGCTATGCGTTGGAATGGTGGCGATGACGATGCAGGTTACCCATCCGTGTTCGCAAACCCTATGTGGTTTCAATTACCACAAGATATTAAAGGTGTACTTGAGAGTATTGTTAGTAATAGCAAACCAATGACTTTATAAAGTTCAATGACGGACAAGAAGCTATCCCTTGCTGAAGCCAAAAAAATAATCGAAAATCAATCTAGGCGGATCAAAGAACTAGAAGACGAAGAAATTGCTTTTCCGTTTAGATTATACTATGCTTTGGAAGATATATTGGATCACGACCCAATGTATCAACTAGTTCCGCCAAAGGAATTAAGTGTGTATGATTTTCAATTTGAGATAAGTAGGAAGAAGAAATTTCTTCCCAAAGACATAGTATGTATTCTCTCGGAACAGGATAGCCGAATGAAAGCTATATATGCCCTGGAAGAAAACATGGATGGCAAAAAGGAGTTAAACAAATATTCGATCAACAAGGCAGGTGACATGGAAACTTGGGCACGTTTCTTTGATAAGTTAGCGCATAGGCTGATAAAGGTTTCAAAGAGTGCAGTTGTAAATGTTGGATATTACCAACTGGCGACAGACAACTATTTGTACTTACCTAAAAAGTTTAAGGTTGCTGAACATCTAAAGAAAGTGAAGATTTCTGACAAGAAAAGTGCTTATGACACATTTAAAAAAGATTTCCTAAAAGTGCAGGAGGCTTTGCGCAATCATATTTTGTTACAAAAAAAGATACTTGGTTACAAAAATCTAATAGATGCAATTGTGTCGGGTAGATTTGTTCCTTAACCAAAACAAAAAGTTATGAGTAAGAAAAAAGCTCCTATGACAAA
>Ga0209066_10003192_pt1 | contig 19001 bp, 18 predicted proteins | sample All_14_2_FD_187198 | JGI IMG/M metagenome (GOLD analysis project Ga0209066, IMG submission 187198) | Freshwater microbial communities in response to fracking from Pennsylvania, USA - Allegheny Zone_MetaG_DW_15 (SPAdes) (version 2) ... | reverse complement strand
CGATCGCATGCAGGCCGGCCTGAGCCGCGATGCAGCAGCGCTGCTGGGCGGCGATGCGCTGATCGCCAGCGATCAACCCCTGCCCGCCTCCTTTGCCGAAACGGCCCGGTCGATGGGCTTGAAGACCGCGCAGACCGCCACCTTTCCCAGCATGGCCCGCGCCGACGACGCCCACGGCGGCACCACCCGCCTGGTGGCCCTGAAAGCCGTCAGCAATGCCTACCCGTTGCGCGGCAAGCTGCAACTGCGCGGCCCCGCCCGCCAGGACAGCGCCCCGCCCGCCGGCCACGTGTGGGCCGATGCGCCGGTGCTCGACAGCCTGGGCTTGCAACTCGGCGACGCGCTGCTGCTGGGCGAACAACGCTTCGTCGTCGACGGCATCATCGAGACCGAGCCCGACCGCGGTGCCGGTTTCCTGGGCTTTGCCCCGCGCGTGATGGTGGCGCTGCAGGACCTGCCCGCCACCGGCCTGGTGCAGCCCGCCAGCCGCGTGACCTGGCGCCTGGCCGTCGCCGGCACACAAGGCCGCGCCGACACCGGGCTCAAGGCCTTCCTCGCCTGGGCCCAGGCCGAGATCGACCGCGGCGCGCTGCGCGGCGTGCGCATCGAGTCGCTCGACACCGGCCGCCCCGAGATGCGCCAGACGCTGGACCGGGCCGACCAGTTCCTGCGCCTGGTGGCCGTGCTCTCGGCCCTGCTGGCGGCGCTGGCGGTGGCCATTGCTGCACGTGGCTTTGCACTGCGGCATCTGGATGCCTGCGCCATGCTGCGGGTGCTGGGCCTCTCGCAGGCCCGCATTGCCGCGCTGTACATCAGCGAGTTCATGTTGGTGGGGCTGGCTGCCAGCGTGATCGGCGTGTTGCTGGGCCTGCTGGTGCATCAGGGCTTTGTGTGGCTGCTGGCCGGGTTGGTGGAGGGCCAGCTGCCGGCGCCTGGCTGGTCACCCGTGGCGCTGGGCCTGGGAGTAGGCATGAGCCTGCTGCTCGCCTTTGGCCTGCCGCCGGTGCTGCAGCTGTCGCGGGTGCCACCGCTGCGCGTGCTGCGGCGTGACCTGGGCCAGCCCGCCGCTGCATCTACCGGCGTGCTGCTGGCCGGTGTGGCCGGGTTCAGTGCGTTAATGTTCGTTGCGGCCGCAGACGTCAAGCTCGGCGGCATCGCCGTGGGCGGGTTTGCCGTGGCGTGGGCGGTGTTTGCTGCGGCGGCCTGGGCCGCGGTGCGGTTGCTCCAGCGCAGCGTGCCTGAGGTGGGCGCCCCGCGCTGGCTGCTGCTGGCCACACGGCAGCTCACCGCCCGACCCGGCCTGGCCATGCTGCAGGTCAGCGCCCTGGCGTTGGGGCTCACGGCCCTGGGCCTGCTGGTGCTGCTGCGCACCGACCTGGTGGACAGCTGGCGCCAGGCCACCCCACCCGATGCCCCCAACCGCTTCGTGATCAACGTGCAGCCCGATCAAGCAGCGCCCTTCAAGGCGCAATTGACCCAGGCCGGGCTTGATCGCTACGACTGGTATCCGATGATCCGCGGCCGCCTGGTGGCCATCAATGGCCGCGTGGTGCGCCTGGAAGACTACGAAGAAAGCCGCGCGCGCCGCATCGTCGACCGCGAATTCAACCTCAGCCACAGCGACCAGCTTCCCGCACGCAACGAAATCACCGCCGGCCGCTGGGTGGCCGAAGAACCCGATGGCATCTCGGTGGAGCAAGGCCTGGCTGAAACGCTGAACCTGCGCCTGGGCGACCGGCTGCGGTTCGACGTGGCCGGCACCGAGGTCGAGGCCCGCATCACCAGCCTGCGCAAGGTGGACTGGGCCTCGATGCGCGTCAACTTCTTTGCCCTGTTTCCCCGCTCGGCCATGCCGGAGCTGCCCACCAGCTACATCGGCGCCTTCCACCTGCCGGCCGCAGCCACCGGCCTGGACAAGACCTTGGTGCGCGACTTCCCCAACATCACGCTGGTCGACGTGGGCGCGCAGGTGGCGCAGGTGCAGGGGGTGCTGAACCAGGTAATCCGGGCGGTCGAGTTCCTGTTTGGCTTTACCGTGGCAGCGGGGCTGGTGGTGCTGTTTGCCACGATGGGCATCACCCGTGAGGCAAGGGCCGGCGAGCTGGCTTTGATGCGGGCGCTCGGCGCCAGTGCGGCGCTGCTGCAGCGGGTGCAACGTGCCGAGCTGCTGGGCCTGGGCGCCCTGGCCGGCGGCCTGGCCGCGCTGGCGGCCATGGGCATCGGCTGGGGGCTGGCGCGCTACGCCTTCGAGTTTGCCTGGCGGCCCTCACCCTGGGTGCCGCTGATCGGCATGCTGGTAGGGGCAGCGCTGGCCTGGGCCACCGGCTGGTGGAGCCTGCGCGGCGTGTTGCAGCAACCCGTCGCACAGACACTGCGGCGCACTGCAGACGCCTGAACAAGGAGCGCACAAAACAATGGCCGCGGGCGTCTGGCGACGCGCGCGGCCTGCGAGCAAGGTCTGTCGACCGCTGCTCGGGAACTCAGATGCTAGACAGCAAGTTCAGGTCTTCGCTGCTCAGCAGCGCTTCGATGTCCATCAGGATCAGCATGTGGTCGTTGACCTTGGCGATGCCCTGGATGAAGCGCATGTCGACCACCGCGCTCATGTCGGGCGCGGGTTGCACGGCTTCGCCGGGCAGCTGGGTCACGTCAGACACCGAATCCACCACCGCGCCGACCACCTTGCCCTTGACGTTGAGCACGATCACCACGGTGAAGCCGTTGAGGTTGGCGCTATCGCAGCCCAGCTTCACACGCAGATCGATGATCGGCACGATCACGCCACGCAGGTTGACCACGCCCTTCAGGAACTCGGGCGAGTTGGCAATGCGGGTGGGCTGCTCGTAGGAACGGATCTCCTGCACCTTCAGGATGTCGATGCCGTATTCCTCGGCACCGAGGCGGAAAGTCAGGTACTCCCCACCCCGCATCACGTTGGCAGCAGGCTTGCCACCGCGCGATGCAACTGGCGAGCGCAAGGACGAGCCGGCACTGGTGGAAGCGCTTGATTCAAGGACCACAGTCATGAGGGTCTCCAGGGGGTTGTGTTCGGTAAGGCGGAAGCGATCAGCAGATCAGAAGGTTTCCCAGTCGCCCTCGCCACCTGCGGTCTCGGCGACGCGCGGCGCGGGGGCCGGTGTTGCAGCCGCGGGCTTGGAGGACGGCACAGCGGCAGCCCGCTTGGCCACCGGTGCAGCCGTCGGCTCATGCTTCTTGATGGCGGCGGGGGCCGCACGCGTGACAGCCGCCGGGGCATGGCGATAGGACGAAGCGCCCTGCGCATCGCCGCGCACCTGGAACACCGCCACCAGATCTGCCATGCGCTGTGCCTGGTCCTTCAGGCTTTCCGCCGCAGCCGCGCTCTGCTCAACCAACGCTGCGTTCTGCTGGGTCATCTGGTCGAGCTGGCTCACGGCCTGGCTCACCTGGCCCAGTTCGGTGCTCTGCTCGGTCGACGCCGCGGTGATCTCACCGATGATGTCGGTGACACGCTGCACGCCGGCCACGATCTCGCTCATCGTGGAGCCCGCATCCTCAACCAAGCGGCTGCCCGATTCGACCTTCTCGACGCTGGCGCCGATCAGGGTCTTGATCTCCTTGGCCGCGTTGGCGCTGCGTTGCGCCAGGCTGCGCACCTCGCCAGCCACCACGGCGAAACCGCGGCCCTGCTCGCCGGCACGGGCGGCTTCCACCGCGGCGTTCAGCGCCAGGATGTTGGTCTGGAAGGCGATGCTGTCAATCACACCAATGATCTCGCCGATCTTGCGGCTGGAGGTGCTGATGTCCTGCATGCTGGCCACCACTTGCGACACCACCTCGCCGCCACGCTGGGCTGCCTGGGCTGCCGAGCTGGCCAGTTGGTTGGCCGTGCGGGCCGAATCAGCCGTCTGGCCCACGGTACCGGTGAGTTGTTCCATCGAGCTGGAAGTCTGCTGCAGCGAGCTGGCAGTCTGCTCGGTGCGGCCCGACAGATCCTGATTGCCGCTGGCGATTTCGGCACTGGCCACGCTGATCGACTGCACCGTGCCCACAAGCTGGCGCACCAGCTTGTCGACCTCGGCCAACACCGATTGCAGACGCACCGAATGGGTCCCGTGCAGGTCCAATTTCAGAGCAGCGGTGAGATCAATCGACCCCGACTCAATCTTGACGGCCTCGCTGAGCGCCTTGACCTCACGCTCCTCGACACCCGAGCCACCCGAGAACAGCAGCCCGGCAAGCGCCGGAATGAAGCCACCGATGGCACAGGCCCAGAGGTTGCCGTAGGCCACGCCGAACCCCACGGCCCCGGCTGCAGCCAACCAGGCCAAGGCCGTTGGCAGGACTTGCCGCATCGTGCGCGACTTAGCGTTCATGGTCATCTTCCTTTGGAATATCGTTCGTTTCACGGGCCGGCCACCTGAAGGCAGATGAACCGGCGATGACTACACAGCAATCATTTCGGCACTCAGCCGAGGAAGCTGAGGCCCGCCACACGGCTCAATGCCGCGAGCGACGCACCAGCGAACCGGTGTCCAGAATCAGCGCCACGCGACCGTCACCCATGATGGTGGCGCCCGAGACGTCCTGCACCCGGCGGTAGTTGGCTTCGAGGTTCTTCACCACCACCTGCTGCTGGCCGAGCAGTTCGTCCACCAACAGAGCCACACGGCCACCCTCGGCCTCGACCACCACCATGATGGAAGAGACACGTTCGAAGTCGAAGCGCGGCACGTCGAACACGCGCTCCAGCTCAATGACGGGCATGTACTCGTCGCGCACCTGCACCACGCGGCCCGTGCCGCCAATGGTCTTGATGGTTTCAGGCGTGACCTGGAAGCTTTCCACCACCGACGCCAGCGGCAGGATGTAGACCTCGTCACCCACCCCAACGCTCATGCCGTCCATGATGGCCAGGGTCAGCGGCAGGCGCACCTTGACGCTCATGCCGTAGCCTTCAGCCGAATCGATCTCGACCGTGCCGTTGAGCGACATGATGTTCTTCTTCACCACGTCCATGCCCACACCGCGGCCGGAGACGTCCGTCACCTGATCGGCAGTGGAGAAGCCGGGCTCGAAGATCAGGCCCCACACCTCGGTGTCGCTCATGCTGTCGGGCGCGTCGATGCCACGCTCACGCGCCTTCTTGATGAGCTTCTCGCGCGACAGGCCGCGGCCATCGTCACGCACTTCAATCACGATGGATCCACCCTGGTGCGAGGCCGCCAGCGTGATGGTGCCGGTCTCGGACTTGCCCTTGGCCAGCCGGTCGGCGGGCATTTCCACGCCGTGGTCGCAGGAGTTGCGCACCAGGTGTGTCAGCGGATCGGTGATCTTCTCGATCAGGCCCTTGTCCAGTTCGGTGGCTTCACCCAGCGTGACCAGCTCGACCTTCTTGCCCAGCTTGCTGGCCAGATCGCGCAGCATGCGGGGGAAGCGGTTGAAGACGGTGGACATCGGAATCATGCGGATCGACATCACCGATTCCTGCAGATCCCGCGTGTTGCGATCCAGGTCGTTCAGGCCCGAGACCAGTTGCTGGTAGATCACCGGGTCAAGGTCGCGGCTGTTTTGGGCCAGCATGGCTTGCGTGATCACCAGCTCGCCCACCAGGTTGATCAGTTGGTCGACCTTCTCCACCGACACGCGGATGGTCGAGGCCTCCAAGCCGCCAGCGGGCGCCTTGTCGCCGCGCGCTGCGGGCTTGGCCGCTGGCGTGGCAGGCTTGGGCGCCACAGCGGCAACCACCGGTGCAGCGGGTGCGGCCGCGGCAGTGGGTGAGCCCGGTGCATCGTCAAAGAAGCCATAGCCAGGGTCAGCGGCACCGGCGGGCGGCTCTTCCGGTGCGCCGGGGCTGCCGTTGTAGAAACCATAGCCAGGGCCGTGCTCGACGAGCTGAATGTGCTCGCGCGCCACATGGAAGGCAAACAGATCCAGCAGGTCGTTGTCCGTGCTGGTGGTGAGCACCTTGAAGCGCCGCATGCCATCCACGGGCTGGCGCATGTCCAAGGGCTCAATGGTGCCCAGATCAGGAATCTCCTTGAACAAGTCAAAGAGATTGTCAGCTTGCGACGGGTCACTCAGCGGGCCCACGCGCACTTCGAGCTGGCGAGCGCCAGGGCGCTGAGGGGCTGCAGCCACCGCGGGTTCGGCCATCACCGGCACAACGGGCGCAGCCACCACGGGTACAGGCGGCGCTTCGCCACTGGCCATGGCCTTGATGTTGAACAGCAGCTCGGTGGTGTCGATCAGATCACCACCCGAGCCCTGGTGCCGCGCCAGCTGAGCGCGCAGGGCGTCACCCGAGGCCAGCAGCACATCCACCATCGGCACGGTGGGTTGCAGTTCATGGCGGCGCAGCTTGTCCAGCAGCGTCTCCATCTCGTGCGTCAACTCGGCGACATCGGAAAAACCGAAGGTCGCGGCGCCGCCCTTGATCGAGTGCGCGCAACGAAAGATCGCATTCATCGCCTCGTCGTCTGCGGCGGTCACGTCCAGCTCCAACAGAAGCTGCTCCATGCGCTGCAGGTTCTCACCAGCTTCTTCGAAGAAGACCTGGTAAAACTGGCTGAGGTCGATACCAGCGCCTGCGGAGGCGCTTTCGGAAGAAGTCATTTCGGCCATGGCATACCCTTGAACCCTGTTGTCGTCTTGATCATGCGAAGTGCTGTCGCAGCGCGGGCGGCCCCGGTTCCGGCACCGTCCACCCGCAGCAGCTTCAGCGGATCACCTTCTTGATCACTTCAAGCAGCTTGGTCGGATCGAAGGGCTTGACCAGCCAGCCGGTGGCGCCGGCGCTGCGGCCTGCGGACTTCATCTGATCGCTCGATTCGGTGGTGAGGATCAGGATCGGCGTGGCCTTGAACTGCGGCGACTCGCGCAGCTTCTTGGTCAGGCTGATGCCATCCATGCGGGGCATGTTCTGGTCGGTCAGCACCAGGTCAAAGGTGCGACCGCCCGCCTTCTCCCAAGCGTCTTGGCCATCGACGGCCTCGACGACGTTGTAGCCGGCGCTCTTCAGCGTGAATGAGACCATTTGGCGCATGGAGGCCGAATCGTCTACAGCGAGGATTGAATGCATTGCGCTCTCCGGAAGGATTCTGGGTGGACCGGCTGTTCTATCGGCCGGAAGTGACCAAACTTGAATAAATCGTCGTCTGACAGACCATCAAAACAGCTCGACGGAGCCCGCGTCCATCTCGTCCTGCGTGACCGGATTCGGGCGCAGAGGGGCTTCCTCGATGATGGCTTCCCCTTCCGGGTCGGCCCCCATCGCTTCACGAGCCAGCTGGTCTGCGCAGTTGCGCAAGCGCCGGTTGGTGTGATGGATCAGTTGCGACGCCATGTCCTGGAACTGCAGCGCGGTGACGGCGCTGGTGATGTTCTGCATCGCGTCGTGCAAGGCATGGGTGTCGAGATTCGGGTAGGCCGCGCCCTGATGCAGCAAGCTGCCCAGGTGATGGTTGGCCTTGTAGAAATGCCCCATCAGCGATTCACAGGCATCCAGGAGGAGGCGCTGTAACCGGTCGAGGTCATTGGTCGCTGACAACAGGTTGTCTTGCAACTCCGCTGCCATCAGCAATGGAAGAGACTGTCCCGGCTCTTCCATCGATTCTTCGTTGGTCTGCATCGCTACTCCGTCTGGAAGTCGCATGAGGCGTTAAGGTGTCTTGATAGGCCCTGAGCAATCGTGCGCGGCGTGCCCGCCGAGCCCGAAACTTGTCCCTGGTTCCAGGGGAACTCGGTTGATAGAATTTTTCGCAATTCGCCACTTTCCGTTTGCGCGATCACGCAGGCATAGCAGGTGTATTTCGGGTCTTAGGTGCGCCAACCGGACCCCTGCGCCGTCATCAACCGAGCACTCCTTCACGCTCCACCGCCCTGCTACGCCATGAACTCAAGAACATCGCTACGACGGCTGCGTCTGCTCCATCTGGAAGACTCAGAACTGGACCACCAGCTCACGGTGATGCACCTGCATCGCGGGGGGGTCGAGCCGCAGATCGCGCGGGTGGACAACGAGGCCGACTTCAAACGCCTGCTGAACGAGCGCTGGGATGCGGTACTGTCCGACTACAACCTGCCCGGCTACTCCGGCCTGGCCGCGCTGGATCTGGTGCGCGAGCACGACCCGCTGATGCCCTTCATCCTGGTCTCGGGGGAGATCGGCGAAGACACCGCTGTGGCCGCCATGCGCAATGGCGCGGCCGACTACCTGCTCAAGAGCAACCTCGCCCGCCTGGTGCCGGCGCTGCTGCAGGCGGTGGATGCCAGCGAAAACCGGCGCGCCCGCAAGCAGGCCGATGCCGAGCTGGCCCGCTCGCGCACCCAGCTGTCAGAACTGGCGCAGCACCTGCAGACCAGCGTGGAAATGGAGCGCGCTGCGATCGCCCGCGAGATCCACGACGACGTGGGTGGCTCGCTCACCGCCGTGCGCTTCGACCTGGCCTGGATCGAGCGCCACGGCGGCAGCCCACAAGTGATCGACCGTGCCCGCCAGGCGATGGAATCGGTGAAGCATGCGATCGAAGCCAGCCAGCGCATCATGCACAACCTGCGCCCGGCCATCCTTGAACAGGGTTTGATCGCCGCGCTGCAATGGATGACGCAGCGCTTCGAGCGCCGCACCGCCATCACCACCCTTTTCCGTACCAGCCACGAACAGCTGCAACTGCCGGTCGGCGTGCCGCTCGTGGCCTACCGGGTGGCCCAGGAGGCGCTGACCAACATCTCCAAGCACGCCGGCGCCACCAAGGTGCAGGTCGACCTCACGGTGGCCGCGGGTGTGCTGTCGTTGGAAATCAGCGATGACGGCCGCGGCCTGTCGCCCCAGGATCTGGCCAAGACGCGTTCGTTCGGAATCCGAGGATTGCACGAACGCGCCAGTACTGTGGGGGGCTGGATCGATCTGAGCAGCTCGGCCCACGGAACCAGCCTGATACTCTCCATTCCCCTGGACGACCGACCGGAGACCGACATCGACAGTGACCACGCGGACAAGGATCTCGGCGCCTCCAGCAGCGCCCATGATCCATCGAGGTGGGGCGAGCTATGACCCGCATCATCCTCTGTGACGACCATGCGTTGATCCGCCGCGGTATCCGTGACACGCTCGCCGAACAGCCCGACCTGCAAGTGGTAGGCGAAGCGGGCGAGTACGGCGAGTTGCGGGCCCTACTGCGCAACACCAGCGCCGAGGTGCTGGTGCTCGACATCAACATGCCTGGCCGCAGCGGACTGGACGTGCTGCATGCCCTGAAGGAAGAAGGCTCGCCGCTCAAGGTGTTGGTCGTCTCGATGTACCCCGAAGACCAGTACGCGATGCGGGCCCTGCGCGCGGGCGCCTATGGCTACGTCAACAAGGGCGCCGACCCGGCGCAGATCGTCGCGGCCGTGCGCATCGTGGCCCAGGGCCGCAAGTATGTGACGCCCGAGATGGCGCAGATGCTGGTGGAGAACCTCACCGCGCCCTCCACCGAAGCGGCGCATGAGAAGCTGTCTGATCGCGAGTTGCAGACGCTGGTGATGATCGCCTCAGGCAAGCGCCTGTCGGACATCGCCGAAGAACTGACGCTCAGCCCCAAGACCGTGAGCGTCTACCGGGCGCGGGTGCTTGAAAAGCTCGGGCTGTCGAACAACTCTGAGCTCACCGTCTACGCGATCCGCAACGGTATCGTCTGATCGCTCAGCGCAGCGTCAGAGCCGCACCGTGATGCCACGAGCGGCCATCAAGGCCTTGGCCTCGCCCACGGTGTGATGGCCGTAATGGAAGATGCTCGCGGCCAGCACCGCATCGGCGCCACCTTGCTGCACGCCATCGGCCAGGTGGTCGAGGTTGCCCACGCCGCCCGAGGCGATCACCGGCACCGGTACGGCATCGGCCACGGCGCGGGTGAGCGCGAGGTCGAAGCCGATCTTGGTGCCGTCGCGGTCCATGCTGGTGAGCAAGATCTCGCCCGCGCCCAGCTCGGCCATCTGGCGCGCCCAGGCCACCGCATCGAGGCCCACGTTCTTGCGCCCGCCATGGGTGTAAACATCCCAGCCCGGCCCGCGCGCGGCCAGGTCATCGCCCTGCCGCTGCTTCGCATCGATGGCCACGACGATGCACTGCGCACCGTACTTGTCGGATGCCTCGCGGATCAGCTCGGGCCGCGCCACGGCGGCCGAGTTGAAGCTCACCTTGTCGGCGCCGGCATTGAGCAGGCGGCGCACGTCTTCCACTGCGCGCACCCCGCCACCCACGGTCAACGGGATGAACACCTGCGAGGCCACCGCCTCGATGATGTGCAGGATCAGGTCACGATCGTCGCTGGTGGCGGTGATGTCGAGGAAGGTCAGCTCGTCGGCGCCCTGGTCGTTGTAGCGCGCGGCGATCTCCACCGGGTCACCGGCATCGCGCAACTCGACGAAGTTGACGCCCTTGACGACCCGGCCGCCGGTGACATCGAGGCAGGGGATGATGCGCTTGGCCAGCATGCGAGGGGACGGGGAGAAGAGAGAAAGAGACTCAGGCGCGGCCGAGGCGGCTGTCGAGCTCGCCATTGAGCTCATCGGCACGCCGCTGGGCGGCAGCGAAATCGAGGTCGCCGCTGTAGATGGCGCGGCCGCAGATCACGCCTTCAACGCCCTCGCCTTCCACCGCGCACAGCGATTCGATGTCGGCGATGCGGCTCAGGCCGCCTGAGGCCACCACCGGCACGGTGAGCGCCTGGGCCAGCTTGACGGTGGCGTCGATGTTGATGCCGCTGAGCATGCCGTCGCGGCCGATGTCGGTGTAGATCACGCCTTCGATGCCGTAATCCTCGAACTTCTTGGCCAGGTCAACCACCTCGTGACCGGTCAGCTTGCTCCAGCCATCGGTGGCCACGCGGCCGTCCTTGGCATCCAGGCCCACCATGATGTGGCCGCCGAAAGCGGTGCAGGCGTCGCGCAGGAAGCCAGGGTTCTTGACCGCGGCAGTGCCAATGATGATGAAGCTCAGGCCGTCATCCAGGTAGCGCTCGATGGTGTCGAGGTCACGGATGCCGCCACCCAGTTGCACCGGGATCTCGTCGCCCACCTCGGCAATGATGGCCTTGATGGCTGCTTCATTCACCGGCTTGCCGGCGAAGGCGCCATTGAGGTCGACCAGATGAAGACGCCGGGCACCGGCATCCACCCAACGGCGCGCCATGGCAGCCGGGTCTTCGCCGAAGGTGGTCGACTGGTCCATGTCGCCTTGCTTGAGGCGCACGCACTTGCCGTCTTTCAGGTCAATGGCCGGGATCAGCAGCATGACGGGGGAACACTGAGTTGGTCAAAGGAAAGGCCGCTGCGCAAGGCGCAGTGGCCGGCATCACCGGCGGTCAAGGCCGCCAGCCGAGGAAATTGCGGTACAGCGCCAAGCCATGCTCGGCGCTTTTTTCAGGGTGGAACTGGGTGGCAAAAAGATTATCCCGCGCGATGGCACAGGTGAAACTCAACCCATAGTCGGTTTGCGCCGCCGTGTGCGCGGCTTGCTCAGGGCTCGCATAGTAACTGTGCACGAAGTAGAACCAGCTGCCATCGGGGATGCCCTGCCACATGGCGTGCGGCTGCGAAGGCTGCACGCGGTTCCACCCCATCTGCGGCACCTTGTAGCGGCTGCCGTCGGGCTGCAACCGGCCTTCGAGCTGGAAGCGTTTCACACGGCCAGGCATCAGGCCCAGGCCCGGGGTGTCTTGTTCTTCGCTGTGGTCGAGCATCATCTGCATGCCCACGCACACGCCCATCAGCGGCTTGGAAGCCGCCGCTTCCAGCACGGCTTCCTTCATGCCCGAGGCGGCGAGTTCAGCCATGCAGTCGCGCATCGCGCCCTGGCCCGGCAGCACCACGCGCTCAGCGCCACGCACTTCCTCAGGCCGGTGCGTCACCACCACATCAATGCCGGTGCCCTGCGCCACATGCAATACGGCCTGTGAGACCGAGCGCAAGTTGCCCATGCCGTAATCGACCACGGCCACATAGCGCTTCCCCCCCAACGAGCTCACCTCAGAGGCTCCCTTTGGTGGATGGGATGACACCGGCCGAACGCGGATCGGGCGTCAGCGCCATGCGCACCGCCCGGCCGAAGGCCTTGAAGATGGTTTCGCACTGGTGGTGGGCGTTGTGGCCCTTGAGGTTGTCGATGTGCAGGCTCACCAGCGCGTGGTTGACGAAGCCCTGGAAGAACTCGAACGCCAGCTGGGTGTCGAAGCCGCCGATGCTGCCGGCGGTGAATTTCACATCCATCGCCAGGCCCGGGCGGCCCGAAAAATCGACCACCACGCGCGACAGCGCCTCATCCAGCGGCACATAGCTGTGGCCGTAGCGGGTGATGCCCTTCTTGTCGCCCACGGCCTGCGCCACGGCCATGCCCAGCGAGATGCCCACGTCTTCCACCGTGTGGTGGCCGTCGATGTGCAGGTCGCCCACGGCTTCGATCTCCAGATCGATCAGCCCGTGGCGGGCGATCTGGTCGAGCATGTGGTCGAAGAAGCCGATGCCCGTGTTGAGCTTGGCCTCGCCGGTGCCGTCGAGGTTGACGCGCACGCGGATGTCGGTTTCCTTGGTCTTGCGCTGGATCTCAGCGATGCGGGGCGCCGTCATGATGATCTCGATTGTTGGTTAACGCGACACAAAGCGCCCGCCGGGCCGCCCCAAGGACGCTGCGCCCCTCGGGGGCCGCGAACGGAGTGAGCTGGGGGCCATCATTTCAAGCGGAATTCGGCAGCTTGCGCATGGGCTTGCAAACCTTCGCCATGGGCCAGTTCAGAAGCAATGCGGCCCAGGCTCTGCGCCCCGGCCTCGCTCACCTCAATAAGGCTGGAGCGCTTCTGGAAATCATAGACGCCCAGCGGCGAGCTGAAACGCGCGGTGCCCGAGGTGGGCAGCACGTGGTTCGGGCCGGCGCAGTAGTCGCCCAGGCTTTCGCTGGTGTACGCACCCAGGAAGATGGCGCCGGCATGGCGCAGCAGCGGCTCCCAGCGGTGTGGGTCGGCGGAGCTGACTTCCAGGTGCTCGGGCGCGATGCGGTTGCTGATCTCGCAGGCCTCTTCCATCGAGCGGGTGTGGATCAGCGCGCCGCGGCCTTCGAGCGAAGCGCGGATCACGGCTTGGCGCGGCATCGTGGGCAGCAGCCGGTCCATCGCGGCATGCACCTGGGCGATGTAGGCGGCGTCCGGGCATAGCAGGATGCTCTGTGCCAGTTCGTCGTGCTCGGCCTGGCTGAACAGGTCCATGGCCACCCAGTCGGGCGGCGTGGTGCCGTCGGCCAGCACCAGGATCTCGCTGGGGCCGGCGATCATGTCGATGCCCACCTGGCCGAACACACGGCGCTTGGCGCTGGCCACATAGGCGTTGCCGGGGCCGGTGATCTTGTCGACCCGCGGCACGGTGGCCGTGCCGTAGGCCAACGCGCCCACCGCCTGGGCACCGCCCAGTGTGAAGGCACGATGCACGCCGGCTACAAACGCGGCAGCCAGCACCAGCAGGTTCTTCTCGCCGCGCGGGGTGGGCACCACCATGACGATTTCGCCCACGCCCGCCACCCGGGCCGGAATCGCGTTCATCAGCACGCTGGACGGGTACGCCGCCTTGCCGCCGGGCACGTAGATGCCCACGCGGTCGAGCGGCGTGACCTTCTGGCCCAGCAGCGTGCCGTCCGCATCGCGGTACTGCCAGCTCAGGCCGCAGGCCTGCAACTGACGCTCGTGGTAATCGCGCACCCGGGCGGCGGCGGCTTCCACGGCTTGGCGCTGGGCCGGGGTGATCTGGTCGAGCGCGGCGCGCAGTTCGTCGCGGGTGAGCTCCAGCGAAGCCACGCTGTCGGCCTGCAGCTGATCGAAGCGCTGGGTGCAATCGAGCACGGCGGCATCACCGCGCTTGCGGACATCCGCCAGGATGTGCGCCACACGCTCTTCAATCGCCTGGTCGGTGTCTTCCGACCAGTGCAGCACCTGCTCGAAGCGGGTCTGGAAATCGGCCTCGGTGGTGCCGAGCTGGCGAATGGCGATCGACGTCATCAGGTTCACTGCGCTTGCGATGCGGCCCCGAAGGCCTCGATCAGGCGGCGCAGCGGCTCACGCTTGAGCTTGAGCGCAGCCTGGTTGACGACCAGGCGGGAGGAGATGTCCATGATCTGCTCGACCTCGACCAGCCGATTCGCCTTGAGCGTCTTGCCGGTGGAGACCAGATCAACGATGGCATCGGCCAGGCCGGTGAGCGGCGCCAGCTCCATCGAGCCGTAGAGCTTGATCAGGTCGACATGCACGCCCTTGTCGGCAAAGTGCTGGCGCGCGATAGCGGTGTACTTGGTGGCCACGCGGATGCGCGAGCCCTGCTTCACCGCGGCGGCGTAGTCGAAGTCATCGCGCACGGCCACGCTGACGCGGCACTTGGCGATGCCCAGGTCGAGCGGCTGGTACAGGCCCTGGCCGCCGTGTTCGATGAGGATGTCCTTGCCGGCCACGCCCAGATCAGCGCCGCCGTACTGCACGTAGGTGGGCACATCGGTGGCGCGCACCAGCACCACGCGCACGTCGTCGCGCTGGGTGGGCAGGATCAGCTTGCGCGAGGTTTCCGGGTCTTCCAGCACCTCGATGCCGGCGGCCTTCAGCAGCGGCAGGGTCTCTTCAAAGATGCGTCCCTTGGACAGGGCCAACGTGATCATGCTCATTTCACCCGTTCAATGTCGGCACCCACGGCGCGCAGCTTGGCTTCCATCCGGTCGTAGCCACGGTCCAGGTGGTAGATGCGGTCGACCGTGGTTTCGCCCTCGGCGCACAGGCCGGCGATCACCAGGCTGGCCGAAGCGCGCAGGTCGGTGGCCATCACGATGGCGCCCGAGAGCTGCGGCACGCCCGTCACCATGGCGGTGTGGCCCTCGATGTCGACCTTGGCGCCCAGGCGCAGCAGCTCGTTCACATGCATGAAGCGGTTTTCGAAGATCGTCTCGCTGATCTTCGCGGTGCCTTCGGACACGGCGTTGACGGCCATGAACTGGGCCTGCATGTCGGTGGGGAAGGCGGGGTATTCGCTGGTGCGGAAGCTCACCGCCTTGGGGCGGGCCTGGGCGCGCACGCGGATCCAGTCGTCACCACACTCGATTTGGGCGCCAGCTTCGCGCAGCTTGTCGATCACCGCATCCAGGTGATCAGGGCGGGCACGCTTGAGCAGCACGTCGCCACCCGTGGCCGCCACGGCGCACAGGAAGGTGCCACATTCGATGCGGTCGGCAATGATGTGGTGCGGCGTCTTGGGCGCATGCAGCGCGTCGACGCCCTGCACCTTGATGCGGCTGGTGCCGTGGCCTTCGATGCGCGCGCCCATGCTGATCAGCAGCTCGGCCAGGTCGGTCACCTCGGGCTCGCGGGCGGCGTTTTCCAGCACCGTCTCGCCATCAGCCAGGCAGGCGGCCATCAGCAGGTTTTCGGTGCCGGTGACGGTGACCATGTCGGTGGTGATGCGCGCGCCCTTCAGGCGCGGCACGCCGGCGGCGCCCATCGGCGCCATGGCGCGGATGTAGCCATGCTCCACCGAAATCAGCGCGCCCATGGCCTGCAGGCCCTTGATGTGCTGGTCCACCGGCCGCGCGCCGATGGCGCAGCCGCCGGGCAGCGACACGGTGGCCTGGCCAAAGCGCGCCAGCAGCGGGCCCAACACCAGGATGGCCGCGCGCATGGTCTTGACCAGGTCGTACGGAGCCTCGGGCTTGGTGAGTGCACCGCTGTCGATCACCACCTCGTCAGGCTGAGCCTCGCTGCGCTCGGCGCGCACGCCCATGTGGCGCAGCACCTTGAACATCGTCGAGACGTCCTGCAGCGAGGGCACGTTGGCAAAGGGCACCGGCTCGGCGGTGAGCAGCGCTGCGCACAGCTCGGGCAGCGCCGCGTTCTTGGCGCCTGAGACGGTGATCTCGCCGGCCAGTTGCCGGCCGCCGCGGATCAGCAGTTTGTCCATGTGTGCTTGCTCGCATCCGCCCCGGTGCCGGCCCACTCAGGAGGAGTGCGCCGCCGCATACCGCAGCCAGCGAACACCACCCCCGGCCAAACGCCGCGGGCGGTCTTCAGTGTTGAGGAGAGTCGGCGCCCTCAGCCGCCCATTCAGCGGGCGTCAAGGTCTTCATCGACAGGGCATGGATCTCGGCCCGCATCCGCTCGCCGAGCACTGCGTAAACCCGCTGGTGGCGCTTGATGCGGCTCAGCCCCTCAAACTCGGCCGACACGATGGTGGCGTAGAAATGCTCGCCATCACCCTCCACGGCCAGGTGCTCGTTGGGCAGGCCTGCGCTCAGCAGGTCACGGAGGTAGTCAGGAGTAGGGAGAGCCATGATGTGCAAGATTGTACCGGGCGGAGGGAGGGGTCAGTTCCTCAGCTTATAGCCAGTGGCCAAGAGGCGCAGCGCCACCGCCGCAACCCCGACAAAACTGATCCCCACCACTGCCAGGCTCAGCCAGGGCGACGCGTCGCTGACCCCGAAGAAACCGCGCCGGAAGCCGTCGATCATGTAGAAGAACGGGTTCAGGTGGCTCACCGTCTGCCAGAAGGGTGGCAGCGAGTGCACTGAATAGAACACGCCCGAGAGAAACGTCATGGGCATGATGATGAAGTTCTGAAAGGCCGCCATCTGGTCGAACTTGTCGGCCCACAGCCCGGCGATCAGCCCCAGCGAGCCCAGCATGCCCGCCCCCAGCACCGCGAAGATGATCACCCACCAAGGCTCGACCAGCGGCGGCACGGCAAAAAAAGCCGTGACGATGAACACCCCCAGACCGACCATCAGCCCACGCACCATCGAGGCGGCCACGTAGGCGGCGAACCAGGCCCAGTGCGACAGCGGCGTCACCAGCAGGAACACCAGGTTGCCCGTGATCTTGCTCTGGATGAGCGACGACGAGCTGTTGGCAAAGGCGTTCTGCAGCACGCTCATCATCACCAGCCCGGGGATCAGGAAGCTGGTGTAGGCCACGGTGCCGTAGACCTTGACGTGGTCTTCCAGCACATGGCCGAAGATCATCAGGTACAGCACCGCCGTCAGCACCGGTGCGGCCACCGTCTGGAAGCTCACCTTCCAGAAGCGCAGCAATTCCTTGTAGAACAGCACCTGCCAGCCGGCCATCACGCTTGCCCCCCGCCCATGATTTCAAGGAAGACATCTTCCAGGTCAGCGCGGCCGATCTCCAGGTCTTCCACCTTCACCTCGGCGCCGCGCAGGGTGGCCAGGATGCGCTCCACATCCTCGGCATCGTGCGCCTTGATCTGGGCAATGCGGCCGGTGACGCGCGCCTGTGCGGCCAGTGAGGCCGGCAGCGCCTGGTCGGTCTTGAAGCGCAGCATGGTGCTGGCCGTGCCGGCCAGCAGCTCGGAGGTGCGGTTCAGCGCCACCACCTTGCCCTGCTTGAGCATGGCGATGCGGTGGCACAGCGCCTCGGCCTCTTCCAGGTAGTGGGTGGTGAGCAGCACCGTGTGGCCTTCCTTGTTGAGCCGGGCGATGAACTGCCACAGCGTCTGGCGCAGTTCCACGTCCACGCCGGCAGTGGGCTCGTCGAGCACGATCACCGGCGGGCGGTGCACCAAGGCCTGCGCCACCAGCACGCGGCGCTTCATGCCGCCCGAGAGCTGGCGCATGTTCGACTTGGCCTTGTCGGCCAGGCCCAGGTGCTCCAGCAGCTCGGTGATCCAGGCGTCGTTGTTCTTCACGCCGAAGTAGCCGCTCTGGATGCGCAGCGATTCGCGCACGCTGAAGAACGGGTCGAACACCAGCTCCTGCGGCACGATGCCCAGGGCGCGGCGGGCGGCGGCGTAGTCGCTCACCACGTCGTGCCCCATCACCGTGACCTGGCCCTGGCTGGCGCGCGCCAAGCCGGCCAGGATGCTGATCAAGGTGGTTTTGCCCGCGCCGTTGGGGCCAAGCAGGCCGAAGAACTCGCCTTGTTGAATGTCAAAGCTGACATCGCTCAGCGCGTTGAACTCGCCGCGCGGCGTGGTGAAGCTTTTGCTGATGTGCTGGAACGACACCGCGGGCGGGCGATCCGCGCCGGCCGCGGCCGCTGTCTGGGGTGCTACTGGGTGCATGGGGCCGCGATTGTAGGGAGCAGGCCGCCAGCGCGTGCGCTGCTACATTGAATCCTCGATTCACGCTGGTTGACTTGCACGCTGCCCTAGCCCATGGACGCGCCCGCCTCACCCCACTCGCCCCGGCGCCGCACGCCCGAGCGCATCCTGGCGGCGGCACTCGATCACTTCAACCGCTTCGGCGAGCCGCAGGTCTCCACCCACCTGATCGCATCGGCGCTGCGCATCAGCAGTGGCAACCTGCACTATCACTTTCACAGCAAGGATGACCTGATCCTCGCGCTCTTCGAGCGCTACGAGGCCGACTTGCGCACCACCCTGCCCGCCGGCAACACGACAGACACCCGCGCTGCGCTGCTGGACTGGCTGCTGGCGCTGTTCCGGGCGCATTGGCAGCATCGCTTTCTGCTGCGCGACCTCAGCGGCCTGCTCACCCGTCATCTGGCGCTGGAACAACGACTGCCACCCCTGCTGGCCGATCAGCAGGCCGCCATTGAGCAGGCCCTGCACCGCCTGCTGCCCGCCGGCCCCGATGCACGTGCCACGGCCGCCGCCCTGCACCTCACCCTGGTGCACTGGATTGCGCACGCCTTCCTGCAGGCCCCCCGCTCCGCGCTGGAAGAAGGCCACGCCGCCGCGGCGGAGGCGGCGCTGGCGCAGCATCTGGAAGGCCTGCTGCCAGCCGCGATCGCCTGAGCCGCAACACCCGCCAGCCGCAGCCCTTCCTTCATGCATCGCTTCGCCCGCCTGTTCGAGCAGTTGTCGCTCAGCCCTGACGCGCCAACGCAGACCCGCCTGCTCATCGACTACCTGCGCGCCGTCCCGGAAGCCGATGCCGCCTGGGCCGTGGCCCTGCTGGCTGGCGCCACCCCTGGCGTGCGGCTGCCCCAACGCGCCTTGCGCCACAGCGCCCTACTCGCCTGCGGCCTACCCGAATGGCTGTTCGACGC
>Ga0209066_10003191_pt1 | contig 19016 bp, 20 predicted proteins | sample All_14_2_FD_187198 | JGI IMG/M metagenome (GOLD analysis project Ga0209066, IMG submission 187198) | Freshwater microbial communities in response to fracking from Pennsylvania, USA - Allegheny Zone_MetaG_DW_15 (SPAdes) (version 2) ... | reverse complement strand
TCGGTATCGATACGACTTGCTTCGATTTCTTGAGTTCGCAGCAAGAGCTGACATTCCCTGGAACGAGAACATCGAAAAAGCAGTAACTTGGTTGGTGAACAAACAGCTCGATGGGGTATGGAATTTGGAGTTTGTACATCCAGGAAAGGTTCATGTACAGTTTGAGCCGGTGAAGCAATCAAGCAGGTTCATCACCCTCAAAGCCTTGAGCATCCTCAACTTTTATGCATCCGATTCGAAGACGGCTGCAAAGGCATGGAATATGTTTGTTCGGGAGACGGATGCCGGTGCCTTCACCTGAAAGCACCGGCAAATGGTTATAGTCTCTTAGCGCCGCGCCATCATGTCATGCAGGCCGCCGCCGTTCTCCACGTTTGTGAAGCCCATCTGCTTGAGCATGCGCATGCCGTAGCTGGAGCGGGCTCCCGATGCGCAGTAGATGAGAATCTCTCGATTCTTATCCTCAATCGTCTGTGCCCACTCAGCAAGACTGTCCAATCCTACGTTGATCGCTCCCGGATACGCTCCCATGGCAAACTCCATCGGCGTACGTACGTCGAGGATAAGCGGACCATGCTCATCGGCTTCACAGGCACTCTCTGTACCCAAGCCTTCTGAAGCGTCTTCTTTTCTCTCATTGACGGTCTTTCTCTCGGTTGGGAACAAGCCCACACTCAGGTGCTCGAACCCGACTGCCCGAGCATGGCGCTCCAAACTGATATACCCGCCGCTGAGGTTGTATACCTTGTCAAACCCGGCTCCCTTGAGCATTCTGAGGGCAACGTGGCCTTTCTGACCGTCATCGCTGATCAAAAGAATGGTGTGCTCCTTGGGTATCCGGTCAAGGTTTTCGCGCAGCACGTTCTGGCTGAGGTTGTTCGTACCACGCAGGTTCGCCTTTGCGTAGCTGATGGGATCACGAAGATCGATGGCGATCGGAGTCTGCTCAAGTACAAACTGCTCAAACTCCTGGGCAAGGATGGAGGGGCTGAAACCGGTTTGCTTGTTGATGGCTGTGAAGGCTGCCATGTTCACCGGACCATTGGGTGAGTTGAACGGAGGGGCGTAGGCGAGGTCGAGTTCTGCAAGGTCTTCGATGGTCAGTCCGCCTGCTATTGCTGTAGCCAATACGTCGATTCGCTTGTCCACCCCCACCCTTCCGGCGACCTGGGCTCCAAGGACCTTCTTCGTTGCCTTATCCCAAATCAACATCAGGCTTACTTTCTCCGATCCCGGATAGTAGGCGGTATGGCTGGCCTTGTGTACAACCACCGCATCGGCATCGAAGCCGGCATCCTTGGCTCCCTTCAAGCTCAAACCGGTGGAACCTGCTGCAACCTCAAAGACTTTTACAATGGAGGAACCCATCGCCCCCTTGTACACATGATCGCCTCCTAGTGCATTTTCTGCGGCAATGCGTCCCTGCCTGTTGGCCGGACCTGCCAGAGGAAGGCGTACCATGTTTCCAGATACTGTCTGATGGATTTCAATCATATCTCCGGCTGCATAAATGGACGGGTCGCTGGTGCGCAGATGCTCATCCACCTTAAGGCCGCCGCAGGAGCCCAGTTCAAGGTTTGCCTCCTTTACCAGTTGCAGGGTAGGCCTTACTCCTACTGAAAGCAGGACAAAATCAGTGTCTACGGCAGTTCCGTCGTTGAGCCGTACACAGGTATCCTCCACGGCTTGCAGCGACTTGCCTAATTTCAGCTTGACGCCATAGTCCTGCAGCTCCTTGGTAAGCATGCCGGCAAACTCCCCTTCAAGGTTGGGCATGACCTGGCCGGCCATTTCCACCAGGGTAACAGCGATGCCGCGCTTGGATAGTGCTTCCACCATCTCAAGGCCGATGAAACCGCCTCCGACTACGACAGCCTTTTTGGGCTCCTTTTCGGTGATATATCGATCCATGCGGTCCATGTCATCGAGCGTCCACAACTGAAAGACATGACTCTTATCTACGCCGGGAAGCGGGGGAACGATGGGTTTGCCTCCCTGGGCAAGAATGAGTGCATCGTACGGAAATAGTGATTCTTCACCGGTCTTGGTATTGCGTGCCTTGACTTGCTTGGTTTCTCGGTCGATGGAGAGAGCCTGGGTATTGGTATGTACCTTGACCCGATACTGGTCATGGAATGTTTCCTCGCTGGCCAGGATCAACGATGAACGATAGGCTATGTCCCTTCCAAGATAATAGGGAAGCCCGCAGTTGGCAAACGATACGTCCGCTCCTGCTTCCAACAAGGTAATAGTGACATCGTTGTCAAGTCTTCGAGCTCTGGCGGCAGCAGTAGCTCCGGCTGCAACCCCACCGATTATTAAAAGATTTTTCATCAACTTCTCCTCTGGTAACGCTCCGAATATAGTATATTTAGTTGCTAGTGGCAAGTATTATGCAAAGGTTTTTATCTTCTGCATTCAATCACTTGAAGAACTATACAGAGTTGTTGGCGAGTTGTTGGAGATTCGTGGAGTTGGAAATAATACCCTTGCAGGATAGCTACACCATCATGAATATTGGCGTACATTTAACCTAGAGGGAGACTTCCAATGAAACAGGGAAAACCAAAGATTGTGATCAGCATGCTGCTCATCCTGATTATGCTGTTCACTAGCTGCACTACTGCATCCAACCAGACAATCACCGCACAGGAATCGACGCTTGCCGATGCCGAATCATCGTCAATCTTTACCGTTGACCCCGCACCTTACCTGGCTTCAGTCTCTTCTCCGCTTCAAGCTCAAACATACTATTATGAGCAGGACATCGTGGATGCTTCGCGTTTTCAGGCGGTGTACATTGATTTGAATCAGAAAGATGCGGTGATTGAGGGAGTATCGGCAACCTGGGCAGAGGAAGGAAACCTCACCATCACCCATGATGGCAGCGATCTCATTAATTATGTCCTTAGTGGACAGATGGACGGCACGGTAGTAATTGCAAACAACCAGGCTCCGTACATGGTGACACTGAACGGGGTCAAGATTACCGGCACCACGCTTCCCGCCCTGCAATTGGCAGGTTCAGAGAAGGCATTTCTCGTCCTCGCCGATGCAAGCGTAAACATACTCTCAGATACCCCGGAGAACAGCAAAAAAGGGGTGCTCACGGCAGCGGGGGATGTAATAGTTTCGGGCAATGGATCACTTGAGGCCAGTGCATACAAGAAACATGTTCTGAAAATTGATGGAACCTTGAGAATTCTGGGCGGCAATGTGCATCTCAGGACGACAGAAAATGCAGAGGGCAATGCCATCAGTGTTGATAAGGCGTTCATCATGGATGACGGGTCTATGACCATTGAAGCGAACGGCTCGGTTTACGGAGAGGAAAGCAAAGGCATCAAGGTCAATGGAGTGGAGGAAGAAGGCACTGCAAACGGCTTTGCGGTAGTCAACGGGGGAACCCTTACCATCACATCCGTAGGCAAGGCCCTCACTGCAGGCTGGGACAGGGATGAGGATGCTGAGACCGCAACGACAAGCGACGACCCGACTCCCAATGTAATCCTCAATAATGGTGTGATTACGCTTACCACGACCGGCAAGCCGTATGAGGTGAGCGAGGATGAGTCGCTCAGTCCCGAGGGGCTTGAGGCAAAAGAGCACCTGATCATCAACGGCGGCCTGATCCAGGTCTCCGCAACCGACGATGCGTTGAACGCCGGCTCCAGCATAGAGATCAATGGCGGCCTGTTGTTCGCCTACAGCAGTCAAGCCGACGGCCTCGATTCCAACGGAACCATCGATGTCAACGGCGGGACCATCATCGCCCTCGGTTCCCGTGCACCGGAAACTGCAATAGATTGCGACAACAATCAGAACTTCACCTATCGCGGTGGTACCATTGTTGCCATCGGAGGTGCTGCAAACAATACTCCGCTTGCACAAGAGACATCAGGTTATGTAATTACCTACGGTGGAAAACTGGAATCCGGGGCTGCATTGTCTCTGTTGAATGCACAGAACGAACACGTGCTGGCCTACAGCATCCCGTCGTATTATTCAGAAGGCCAAGCCCTCCTGCTTGCCTCTGATGAGTTGCAAGCCGGCCAGGCATTCACCCTATTGGTCGGTGGAAAGCTTACCGACGGAAACCATTTCAACGGCCTTGCATTGGGACAACCTGTGTATGATGGAGGAGAGCAGCTGCAAGCTGAAATAACTTCAAGGGTCTCCCATGTTGGAGAAGCCTTGCGCTCCATGGGATTTGGAGGTAATCGACCCGAGCCTCCCGAAGGGTTTGGAGGCGAAAGGCCTGATTTCCCTGAAGGGTTCGGACCTCCAATGTTCAAGCAATAAGCTGGATGAGCAACCCCTCTTTTAAGGAAAAGGAGGGGTTTTCTCACTGCCAAATTGCAGCAGAGGGTATACACTGAAGCAAGGAGTTGCAACACCATGGCCTCTTGCTTGAATTTGCTTTCCTTACTCATCAGTTCGCTTGGGTTCTCCCTCTTCTACGGTCTTTCAGTTAGTCCCGCTCGATTGGCACGAACGAAAGGAGAGAAGGCGTATCGGCTTGCAGCCCGTTACCGATTGATCTGTTCGGTATGCATGAGTATTGCCTTCATCAATTTCATGCTCTACCGCATTCTGCCCGTCTCCTCCGATCCACTGTCGCCGACGTTCCCATGGCCCTACCCGATCAGCGTTGCGGTCGCCGCAGCTTTGGCCCTGCCTGCCGGCATGCTCTTGGTCAGTGCACTCAAAGCAGCGGGAAAAGAGACTCTCGTTCCCAAGAAAGAGCATGAGCTCTATCGGGGTATCTATGAGAAAATCCGTCATCCGCAGGCCATCGGCGAGCTGGCTTTTTGGTATGTGACCGCACTCTTGCTTGATTCTCCGTTTCTCATCCTGGTTGCTGTGCTGTATACGCCCATCTGGATAGTGTGGTGTTTTCTTGAGGAATGGGACCTGTCGATCAGGTATGGAGAGGAGTACCTGCGGTATCAAGCAAGAACAGGTATGTTCATTCCCAAACGCAAGCATGGGGGTTCTCCCAGCAATACTGGTTGGGACAGAAAACATCGTACCTGATTAGAGGTTTGCTCTGCATCTTGCATATCCAGTGCCATACAGCAATTGTTTTCTGTCAAGACAATTTGTGATACATCACTGTATCTTTCAGACATTATTGTTAATCTGATAGTATGATATCTTGCAATTATTAACCATTAAATGTATTGTTTTTGAATGAAGAAAATAGGCGTATGTATAGCTCTATTGCTTCTTCCATCTTTTCTTGTCTTCGGTGTCATAGCTACCTACTCTACCTACCCTTTGAAGCTCGAAAGCTACAACTCCATCTATGTGAACAAGTATGGTGGGACAGGCACGAATCACTACCAAAACATGATGGCCATGCATATGGGTCGGTTCACCATCGATACGCAGGGTCAGACGATCAGGTCCTTTGCTCTGCTCTCAAACATCTCCAACGAGTTTGTTTTCAGAGGGCCGACAACATGGAATCCCAATAAAAACGATAAACTTGGCTTCCATGGAGTTGCCATCCTCAGGTATGGATCGCAATTATATAATTCGAATCTCAACCAGGGAAATATAAATCCTATCAATCCTACCAATAGTCCGATGAACGGCTTGATCACCATCGATTTCTTCCTTATCTCCTACAATCCGGACACTGTCTTCATTCCCGAACGGACCTACACGCATCAGAGTGGCACTGTGGGAAACTTCGTCGTTTCCTATTCGACCGAAAATGAAGACTTTTGGAATACCGACTTCACCCCTGTCACCGGAGCCGACGGAGAACCTGTTCCCCAGCAGCCTTATCTCGGGTCTGGTACTGTTACGCCTGATGTTGCAGTTCCTTATGAAGATCCCACCGATCCTGTCTTCGATTTCTCAATCGTCGAAATCCAACAGCAATTCGACCTGCACCTGGCCTACGGTACCTCATCCGTCCTTGTGGCCAGAGCCCAGGTGGCCGTCTCCAATACCCAAGCCGGCAATACTGCCGGAGTCACCCTCACTTTCAGCGATGGGACTACCAATGAATTCTATTCAATGAGCCATACCGAAGAACCCGGGCTTCCAACCATCCACTATAAACTTCTGTTCGACGGCAACACGCTTGGTCCGGGCGGCTCGGTAGACTGGATTAGCTTTGTAAACGGTACATACACAAAGGATATTTTTGTGACGCAGATCAGTCAGACGGAGGTTGATAATCTGGTCGCAGGGAACTACAGCGATACCATCACCGTGCAGCTCACCCCAAAGGATACATAATATGCTGCCAACACCCCAACCGATGTTGCAATTACAGACAGGTATGGTACCTTCATAAGCATATGATGCACATGACCCATCCCGGCTTGGCCAAGCCCCTGTTTGCAGGAAAGAACAGCCACTTCTTCGATGCATGCCTGTATAGCGGCATGGGCTCGGTGTTTGCAGACAACCCCAGCAGGCCCACCAGTGCAATCGCCATGCTTGGTGACTATGCCACCCTGGGAGGACAACCCTCGGAGGCTTTGCTCAATCGTTTCTCAACTTTTCGATCAGAGGCATACCTAATTCTCGTGGGTCCAGACCACCAGTGGAATGAGCTCATTGAAACAGTCTATGGCAGCCGGGCGAAAGCCATTACACGCTACGCACTGAAAAAGAGTGAGCACAGCTTCAATACAGCAACCCTGCAGCATTGTGTCGATTCACTGAAACCCGGCTTTGCGCTACAGCCCATCAAAGAAGAGTTGTACCATAGGTGCCTGAGTGAGAGTTGGTCAAAGGATTTGGTCGCACTCTATCCGACCTATGACCGGTATGCTGAACATGGACTTGGCTTTTGTGTGCTCAAGGACGGGAACATTGTCAGCGGTGCCTCATCGTACTACTTCTATGAGAAGGGAATCGAAATCGAGGTCGATACACATCCTGAGTATAGAAAGCAGGGACTGGCCACCGCCTGCTGTGCCAGTCTCATCCTAAGCTGCCTGCAGCGAAGCCTATTCCCCTCCTGGGATGCCCATACAACCACATCCCTGCATCTGGCCCAAAAGCTTGGGTATCATTTTGCATATGCATATCGCGCATATGAGATTGGAAGCTGAACAGTCTCCCTTGCTTTGAGAGAACCATCAGTCGTACTATCAAACAAAGCGAGGGCCTATGAAAACAAAGTATCCGGTGCACAAGGATTATCGAACCATCAACATCGGTGTACCGATGTATGCTCCACAGCTGCCTCTCTTTCAGAGGATGACCCTCTTTTTGTACGCAAAACAGAGTGTTCCAAGTACCATCAAATGTCAGAAACTCACGCTGAAAAGCTTCGATGGATATACACTTCCTATAGAACTATTCAGTCCTCATACCGCTAACGATAAATCCCCATGCATTCTGTTTCTGCATGGCGGGGCGTTCGCCCTGCCGGCCAATGATTTTCATAAGAAGCTGATGTGCGAATATGCGCTTGGTTCGAATATCAAAGTTCTCTTTGTCGATTACCGCTTGGTCCCCAAGCATCCATTCCCTTATGGCCTTGAGGACTGCTTCGCAGCATACCGGTGGATACTTGAGAGCGGCAGCGAATTCGCCATAGACACGAATCGAATTGCAATATGCGGCGATAGTGCTGGAGGAGCATTGGCGGCCGGCCTCACCCACTTGATAAGAGATCGTAAGCTGCGTACGCCCTTGTTTCAGATGCTCATCTACCCTGTTTTGGATGCAAGACAGCAAACCGATTCCATGAAACGGTTTACCGATACTCCCATCTGGAATGCACGGCAGAACAAAAAAATGTGGAATCTCTACTGCAAAAATGCAACCACCCAACCCTATTGTTCTCCCCTTCAGACCCCATCGTTTGCACGATTGCCCAAAGCGTATATCGAAGCAAATGAGTTTGATTGCCTGCGTGATGAAGCAATAGAATATACCAGGCGACTACAGAAGGCGGATGTAGAGGTTGTGCTGAACCAAACCAAGGGAACGGTGCATGGATTTGAGCTGAATTGGAAAAGCGAGTATACCCAACAGATAATCAAGCAAAGAATTGCATACATGAACCAACAATTGGCCGTTGTGGATTAGCAGCTTCATTTTAGTATGGTTTTAGTAACAACCTTAGGCTATTGGACATTCTTCTTTGATACAGTATAATGCCTACTAATTATATAGCAATTATCACCTATCAGGAGTAGTGTATGAAACGTAGTGTATCGGTTGTTCTTCTTATTCTCGCTTCTGCTTCCTTGGCCTTTGCGTCCTCGTATATTGGTGGCAGTATCTCCGGTATGAATGACACGTACAGTAACAACAACTACAAGGTTGTATTCAATCAGGTTGCAGTCTCACTTGAGGGTGCAAGCTATGGTTCCACCTCCGGTCGCTTCGGAATCGCTTATCAATTCGGGTTCGGTTCATCCACTCCTACGTTCGAAACCTCGATACTCTCCTTGGAAGGTGATCCTACATCGGTGCTCACCGGAAGCCTCATGGGTACTATAAAGCATGCATTAAACCGTGAGTTGTCGTTGGAAACCGCCTTGGGGTATGGCTATACGCAGAGTTCCTACGAAGACTCAAGTAGTGAGTCAACCTCTCGCATTTCCAAGATAGAAGCGAAAATCGGGGCATTATACGAGCTGAACAACGAATTGGTTCTTCTCGGTGGTGTCCGTTTCAGTATTCCGTTCAGTGTTACGAGAACGACTAGAAGCGGCTCCTCAACTACTACAGAGACAGTCTCCCTGGAGAGTGGTTCGGGATTTGGGACGTATTTCGGCCTTGCATTTCAGTATTGATAGGAATCTGGCTGCTGCAGCATTACATTATCGTGATATTGAAAGCCTTGAGAATCCAAAGCATGATGAAGTAGATTACGATGGTCAGCGTAGCTGAGAGCCCCAGGCTCACCCAAAAAGAAAGGCCTTTGGTCAGCAGGAAGGGAAATGCCAGAAAAAATGCAAGCGAAGGCAGCACGAACCAGAAGATGGATTGGCTCAGCTGAGCAATCTTCTGTGTCTCCACGTTATCTTTATACATCCAAAGAATTGCAAGCAACGATGTCAATGGTAAAGCCGCAATGAGAGCTCCGAAAAGAGAGCTGCGTTTGGCAACCTCGCTGACAGATACAATAACAAGTGCCGATATGAACACTTTCAGTGCATAGTAGAGCATACTTTTAGACCCTCACCTTCGATTGAACTACTATACAAGGGCTGTACATATATTTCCATCAGCTAAACGCACTGAAGCATCATTACTTATGTATACAGCACAGCGGCAAACATAACCATGACAATGCTGACAAGGGTGTCTAACGAGAGTGTATTATCTACATAGTCTGCATTTGCCGTATCGTTGGGACGCATATAGATGGTAACTACGTAGGGTGGCGGGGTGAGGAACATCACAAGAAGTGCATAGCGGTAGATGGTTTCCATACCCAGAAGTCGGTCGATCAGGAAGTGGTTGATCAGCAAGGCCAAGCCCAACAAGACAAGTTTTCTTACCATGATCGTTTTCAGTGACCAAGACAATCCTTCTTTCTTGATATGGATGCCATACCCGATGGAAAGGGCAATGAGCGGTGTGGTCAGACTGGCAAGCAAGGAGACTCCTTCATCGATGGCAGTCCATACAGGATGAGGTGAAAACCACGGGCCTATGATACTCACAACAATACCCCCGCCGATTGCAAGAATCACCGGAGAAGTTATGAACTGCACAAGCAATGCCTTGGTGGTGTGGGCACCGTCACGTTCACGGATCAAGAACGCCATGAGCACAAAAAATACGAACAGGACCTGACCCAGGTCTATCAGGGCCATTTTCCCCACGTGTTCGCTTCCATAGATACTCAGGAACAAGGCATAGCCCAACATTCCCATTTCGAATCCACCAAGCAGGAGTGGGAAATAGGGGGTTTCCATTCGCAGGGGTTTTGCGAGGGCTTTGCCCAAGAGGACCATGAGCAAACAGACAAGGAATATGGTCACAACCAAAATCAGATACTTGCTCTCAATTTCCAATGAAGAGAAAGCCTGAAACAGGAGAGCCGGAAGCGCAAGATCGCTGACTATTCGTTTTGCTCCTGCAACCGAGGCCTGTGTCAGCGTGCTTCCTTTCTGCAAGAGAAATCCAAGAATGAACAACAAGAGAACCGGAAGTATTGAATACATACCCATCCTGCCGAATGAAATGATGAGCATAGACTACCATGAGTGCATGCAGGGTGCAAGAAGGAACAGAACCACGACAAACATCATACCGGTGACACTCGGCATCAGCAGATGACAATTTGACAATAGACTCCACCTCGCCCATGGTGATACCTTGCTTTCTACTACAAGCGAATCTGAGGCTTCACTCCTTTTAAAAACAAGAAGAGTTGATCTTTCCTATCCAAGTCAAATCAACACAAAGACAAATTCATTAGAATGCTCGTACAGGTCTCACCCAATAATCTTTATATCGACCACCGAAACCTCGTGTACCATTGCCGAAGAGATGGAACCATGCATACTTTACATGGTCATTGGGGAAACCCATGGTAAACTGCGAAGAACTCCAATGCCAATCGCCAGAAAAATCTCCTATATTATGTTCCTTGAGATTTTCATACATCTGGTTTAGCTCATCCTTGCTCGGTAAGAACCAATCGCTATACAACACACCATCCTTAAGGACCACCAGATCGGCACACACCTTCGCAGCATAGTCGGTCTTCATGTCATACGGTTCGGCATGGCCGAATGTTATCACAATTTCCTCTGTGTTGCTTTTACCTGCCCCTATTTCTATGCCCGTCTGCACCTGTATCCCATACCCGCCCCATACCTTCCTGAATTCATATTTTTTCGGGGCTGCTTCCAAAAACCGCCAACCATTGCTGTACGATCCCTTGTCGTAGAATATATGGCCTCCAGCGGGTCCAATACTTCCGACTAAAAAGGAAGATTCTTCAAAAGCATCACTCAAGCCAGTAAACTCCCACTTTGCATAGAGGGTCATATCCGAGCAGACGGTGTCACTGTCAAAATCCCATCTCGATTCGGGTGTAAAATAGCTGTTCGTGTACCAACCACCAAACGAATATCCTTCTAGTGAAGGTGTAATCGGCTCAATAAGCATTGAGTTTCTCAGCTCAGTTTTTTGAACTGCTGTATTTCCATTCTGATAATCAAAATGTACGGCATAAGCAGGAATCCCATCGGTACAGGATATCAGCACAGGGACTGCAAGGCTTATCACCATCAAGAGAAGAACTATAGAAATCACTGTACCTTTCTTCATTCAATGCCTTCTTTATCGCAATATTTCTAATCCTGGTATCAGTCCAATCGTCACTAATCATATCCTATGGACATGACTATTACAATTTATACCTCTTGATTTTTCTTGCCCGATACATACGCTAAATATATTGAGGCTTCAGGTTCACGCAATAGAGAGAATCCTTGTCCAGGAACTTATTCTTTAGTATTTTATCAAATGTCTTACGCAATGGTGTACCGCAGGATGAAATAATATTCTTCGCATTGGAGCTTCGGAGGTCGGTATGAGGAAACTTGCTGCAGGAGCTGGGGCTTTATCACTTATTCTCTTTGTACTCATACTAGCCCTATATGAATACATACCACAAACCATTCCCGTGCTCAGAGGAATCGATGCAGATAAGTCTCTGTTCCTAAGCATACGTATACTCGTTATCAATATCCTTACACTTGCTGCTTTCCTTATTCTCGCAAAGAGCATATATCGCTCACAACAGGACTATGAATTGAACACCTATGGAGCATGGATTTTGATTTTCATCATGGTCAAAATGCTCTTGGAGTTCGTTGGCTTATTGTATGAAAGTTTCTTGAACCTTCAGATGTACATTCTGTTGGCGGGAGTCGTATTACTTGGATTCTATGGTTTGTCTCGGCACAGATATCTGTTTGGCAAGGAGTTTTGGAAACCTATACGATTCCTCGAATCAGAGAAGATCATCCTTACGATACTCCTTATTACCTATATTGCTGTGAATATTCCTGTAGTATCCATGATCTCCAACCAATAGAAACTTTCTCATATGCTCAGGAAATTCTTCGATGCCCTACAAACCCTAGAATCCGCATGTAAAACCTACATTCATTCTTTCACACAAATCAAACGCAAGTGGTTGAATGGGCAGTATAGAACGCTTTCTTTCTAGAATAATCAGAATCACTTCTCTCAGAATCTACGATAATCATACCCTGCATGGCACAGGGAAAGAGTTCTCGGTAAGCGGGTACTTAATCTAGTGAATCCGCTGCTCTGACGAGTAATCCTGCCATCTACAACTATCTACGTACCTGCTAAATGGCAATCTCATACACATATTCGATAGTGAAAACCACTCATAATCCCTACTCTACACTCCGTTACGAGTGAGGAGAAAAACCGTATGCAATGGAGAGAATGTAAGAATGGCGTGTTTGGCTTTGTTGTCGTTGCAGCTTTGCTGATGACTTCTTGTTTTTCAGGACCCAAGGCTGCTCGCCTGGACCTTCCAAGGCCGAAGCAACGGCCTGCTGCCCAGGCGTTCGTTCATGCAACCGTGATTCCCATGACCGAACCTGACACAGTCATTGAGAATTGCGTTGTTATCGTCGAAGACAAAACAATCGTCTATGTAGGTACCGACTATGAGCGGATACCTTTGACTGCAGATATTGTCGATTGTTCGGGTATGTGGATAGTCCCGGGTCTTGCTGATGCCCACATACATCTGCTGTTCAATGCATTGGACCCCCTGCTGTTTCTTGCCAACGGCGTAACGTCGGTGCGCAATATGGCCTCCCTGACAGAGATGGGTCGAACGGACAAGCGATTTGCCTTCAGCGACCATCTCGAGCTTCGTGATGCAATCCGCAATGGACAGGTGCTCTCTCCTTGGATCTACCAGGCAAGTCCCATCCATGAGACAAGGAAAGGGGCCTACTTCGATCGATCGCTCTATGTGGACACCCATTCGGCCGAGGCAGGAAAGCTTGCCGTTGAAATGGCCGATGAGGCTGGTTTTGACTATTTCAAGATTTACAACAAGCTTGGCACCTCTGCATTCTACAGCATCGCAGAAGAGGCGAAGAGTATCGGGCTACCGGTGGTGGGCCATGTTCCGCATGAAGTACCGCTTCAAGCAGTGCTCGAAGGCTCGTTGATGCATTCAATCGAGCATCTCACTGGATACATCAATCCATTCGGAGAGTTGAAGATCAGCCCCGACAGGCTCGATGAGATCGCCGCCCGTACGAAAGAAGCCGGTATTTGGAACGTCCCCACCCTGGAGGTGTGGAAGCATGTTGTAAGGCCTGAGCGTATCGATGCCATCGAGGCAGATCGATGGACAGGGTATATTCCAAGGGCTAATCGCAGCATCTGGACACGTTCCATCAAGTCATTTTCCACCCTTATCAAGAAGCATGTTGAGGGATATGAGATTCTGCCTTCAGAGCATATCGAGGATTTTAAGCTGATCGTAAAAGCCCTTATCAGGGCCAAGGCTCCGATTGCAGCAGGGACCGACAGCGGAACGCTGAACGTGGTCGCAGGCTCTTCGTTGCACAAGGAGTTGGGTTCATTGGTTGCATTGGGTATGAGTCCATGGGAAGCGTTGGCGTCAGCTACGATTCGTGCAGCAGAATGCCTTAAGGCGGAGAATGAATTCGGTTCAATCCAAGCAGGACTTCGCGCCGATTTGCTGGTGCTGGGCGGCAATCCCCTTGAGGATGTTGCACACCTTGGTGATATCGAACTGATTGTCGTCCAAGGTGTGCCATACACGCAACAAGAGCTCGTTTCCCTGCTCGATTCGTTGGTTCCTGAGAACAATCTCTAAACTATATGTGTATAAGGAAGTACGTTGATTATGTGTAAAACATTGAAAACCGCTTTGATGGTTCTGGTAATCGTGTTCTATGGCAGCCTTGCCTTCGCATCACAGACGATGCTTGATGCCCGTCCTGCATCCTTTTCGTTTGTAAGTTATCTGAACGCAGGAGGAGGGACGGCGTTCATCCAAGACGAGTGGCCCTTGCAGGCCGAATTCTCCTATGGGCTTCAACTCTCGCCTTGGTTCTCCCTGGGAGGTTTTGTCTGTGCCAATCCGCTCTCCAATTTCGAGCATGCCGACTTGGGCGTTTTGATAGCAAATACCGAGGAGGCATTCGCCTTGATGTCGGGAACGGAGTTCATCTTCACCGCCTACCCCGACAAACGCATCCATCCTTTCCTTCGTCTGGCTCTTGGAGGAATTTCGGTCGGATACCTGGAGGATGTCGATGCCGATGAAGGGTATGACAGGGCTCAAGCAAGTCGTTCACCATTTGCTTCCCTTGCCGTTGGGCTGGAGCTGGACCTTACAAAGTATACAATGCTGGCACTGCGGGGAGGCTGGCGATTTGCCGGCCATGCAGAAACCATGGGTATTGAAAAGCATGGACTAAGCGGGCTGGAGGTATGCCTGTCCGTCAAGACGGTCTGGAGGAATACCATCAATAGTCTGTAGACTGCCTTCACGAGATACACGATGAGAACCAACTTTGCCGGCTGTGGAGCCGACAGCGTTGGTTCATTGTGGATCTGTTTGGCAATACACCTGACTTCTTCCCTGCCACTTGCAAAACATATAGGAGAACGTGCCCATCTGCAGGGCGATTTCCGGGTAGCCGATGAGAGGATTGAAGGGAAAGTACGTATAGAGAAGTCCCTCAATTGAGCCAGGTCCCGTGATAACCGAGCCAATACTGGTAAGCACAAACAGCAAGGCAAACAATCGTATCCAACCTGACGGGACGCCGATGAAGCCTGCTCGAGAGGGATAGAGGGCGAAGGCAAGCAGAAGACCCCGAACAATTTGTACAAGCGGGGCTAAACGGACGGTGAGTGCGGTCGACGGCTTCATGACTTCGTAAAAGACTCTCTGGTAGGCAAAATAGTCGAAATAACGACTGAGAAGCATGAACGCTATACCAAAGAACACATACGTCAGTACGTGTACAAGAGTGAATCGTACCATAAAGCCTGTGATGTTTTTATAACGCTTCTGTTTCAATCTACAACCTCCTTAACCTCTTCATGGATAACTACATAGTTTTCGATCTGTAAAAATGGGCAGCAGTGCCGATACCAACAGAGACATCGATACGCACAAAACAGCCCATCCAAGCCACTTTGAAAGGACGGGAAACACCGAGCTCACAAGAAGGTACGGTTGGGCCTTGCACCAGAGAAGGATTCCGATGAGAATCAGGGCGGCAAGGGCCTTTGCAGTACCCATGCCTTTCCGTTTCTCTTCTCTCGGCGACAGCACAGCGCATAATACGAGCAGCATGCTTGCACTAAAGAGCAGTGCAATGAAGCCGCTCATTACATAGTGCGCCCATAGGATGTGCGTCATGCCCACAGTGCCGAAATCCCTCCATCGGGCCCATTGTGTGAGCACGTGTGCGATAAACGGCCAACTTCTTTGGCTGTTTGTCAGGATTACGATTGCATCGCCGGTTTCCGGCACCATCTGCACATGCGTCATAATTCCCCTTCCCTGCCCGCCGTGGGAGGCCGAGAGCATTCCGTTGGGCAGCCGCTCGAGATAGTGACCAAGCCCGTAGGCATCGAAAACCAGGGAGTACACACCGATGTCGGTGTGCTCAGGTTTGTACAGCCTACGCACCTGCTGTGCCGTAAGTACGGGGTTTTCCTTCATTGAGGCTGCTGCGAATCGTGCAATATCTTCGGCTGTTGCAAACAACCCACCCGACGATTTTTCCGGATACAGGTAGACCGGAACAGGCCGGCCCTGCAGGTCGTATCCGGTAGGGACACATCCTTTCATGGAATCCGGTATTTCAAAGAACGATGCGTGCATGCCAAGCGGGGCGAGCACCTTCTCATGCATATACGCAGAGAATTGCTTTGCTGTGATTTCTTCGATCAGAAGCTCAAGGACATGATAGCCTACATTCGAGTACGAGAATTTCCCGGGCTCACCCTTCATACCTGCTTGCTCTGTAAGTGTCTGTCTGAGCGAAGGCATTGCTTCACCGGGGGCGTACACGTCGTTGAAGTCACCCAGGGGCATGGCTGCGCTATGGTTCAATAAGGTTCCGGCCGTCACGTTTTCCACAGAATATCGGGTTTTGGGAAAGTCCCAGGTTCTCAAATACTCGGTTACCGGAACATCAAGATCAAGAAGCCCTTCCTGGACAAGCGCAAGGACGCCCCAGGCGGTCACCGATTTGGTGATCGATTGAACGCTCATGGGTGTGTCTGGTAAGAGCAGCCTCCGGCTTTCCATGTCCGCGTATCCAAAGGCCTCGCTGTATGCCATTTCACCATTCAGAACGAGCGATATGCTGCATCCAGGAATGGAAGATTTTTCCATCAGATGCGGTATGAATTGACGTAGATAGTCCTCGAAATCCACCAGAGTGGCGTTTTTCTTGATTGCCTGATGGAATAGAAGACTGCCCGAGAACAGGGCTATCACAAGACAAAGCACTACAGTTGTCATGATGAACAACCATGTGCGGTGAATCGTATGCATACTCGTGCAATTCATGTGACTGTTTTCTCCAAGCTCAAAACCCTTACCTGCTCTATGGTCTTGACAGGCAACCAGTCATCCATATTTCCAAAGTCGCTTCTATCAATGGCAAACGGAGGTATGAGTTCAAAGTTTTGAAGTTCCATCAGTACGAGATATCGCTTGCCTGCCCAACGCTTGATCTGAGCAGGGGAAAGCCGAAGCATCAATTGGTTCTCTTCAATGAGCTGCAGGGCCTCCGAGGCTGATAGTTTTTCCGAATTGAAAACACGTTTGACGACGGCCTTGCCTCGGACCATTCCATCGCCCTTGTTCTCGATGAACCAGAGCACTTCACCGCACACTACGCGTCCGTAGGGCAGCTTTCTTCCTGCAGCACCGCGGACGATCATCTGTTTTTCTCCGCTTGCAAGCTTTTCCAGTTCCTTCTCTTTCGCTTCCAGATACACGACATGTTCCATATGCAACGCTCCATTTCCCCCATTCAATTGGAGGGTTCCCAACATCTGAGTGCACACAGCCCTCCGATGACACTCCCGATCATCACCAGTATCGCCGATCCGAACGGCTTGTATGATATCGCAAAACCTTCCACCACATGGATCATCTCCGAACCCAATGTGGTGAAGGAGTACCATCCTGTGCCGCCAAGTGATCCCAGCATACTGAACACCAACCAAAGGCCCAGGGCAGCAAGTCCTGCTGCAACCGGTCGAGAGACCATTGCAGAGAGACTTGTGGTCATGACTATGACGACCAGGAGATACAGCAGAAGTAGCAGATTCGATTGCATGAACAGCGTTGATGGGAATGCTGGAAAGAGGTACCTGCCATAGAGGTTGCAGAGCATCGCTGCAACCCCTATGCCTAGGAGTTCCATGACCATGAGTGCAAGCATCTTTGAGAAGAGAATCGATCGGCAGGTTATCGGTCGTACCATCAAAAACTGCAAGGAACCGTCGGCTTTCTCTCCTGCAACACAACCCATGGCAAGAAATATCATGACGATCGAACCAATCTGCGTAAAGTTCTTTACATATTGGTCCACAGCATCCCGATAGGTGACTTCTGTCAGCGTAAGTACCATATTCTGTGTCGAGCCGATCATGGCCAAAATGTCGGGCATGTAGTAGGCAGAGAGCGGGGAGAGTATACCGAAGAAGGCGCAGACCATCACCCATATGAGAATTCGATAGGATCGAAAGGCCTCGGTAAGTTCCTTCCATAGCAATATGCTCAGGTTGTTATGCATGATTTCGCTCCTTGATGTGATGCATGAAGACATCTTCGAGTGTGGCGTTTTGCTTGTAGAGGCCCAGTAACTGCAGGCCATGGTCACTCAGCATCCGCATGATCTTTGCATGCTTGGCGTGATAGTCGGTTTCGCTTATGACAATGCATGTCGCCTCTTCGATGGAGTTCTCTACCGAGAGATCGGCCAGCAATGCCTTACAGGTTGAAGCAGTAAAGGAATCTTTGAACTGAAGACGCATCAAGGGTCGTGCATGACAGCAAAGCAGTGCTTGTATGTTCTGTTGCAGGACAATCGAGCCGTCTGCGATGATCGCCACTTCGTCACACACCCGCTGGATGTCCTCGAGGATGTGGCTGGACATGAACACCGTTGTCTCTTCTCGCAGGCGGCCGATAAGAGTCAGCACATCCCTTCTCCCGATCGGATCAAGGGCCGATGCCGGTTCATCGAGCAGTACGACTTTTGGTCTGTGCAGTATCGCCTGGGCGATGCCCAGGCGCTGCACCATTCCCCCAGAGTACTCACCGATTCTCCTGTCTGCCGCCATCTGGATTCCGCATAATGGCAACAGCTCATCGATTCGCTTCTCAATTTCGGAAAAAGACATTCCATACAGCGTACCGGAGAACCTGAGCAATTCCCTTGCACTCATCCAAGGATAGAATGTGGGCTGTTGGGCCAAATATCCGACAAGCCGTTTTGTATGGTGCATTGCCTTTCCGTCGATGCTGAAACTTCCCGATGTCGGTTCAATGAGCCGGGCCAGGATTCTGATCAGCGTGGTCTTTCCTGCACCATTGGGTCCGAGGAATCCAAAGACGCTCCCTTCTCGTACAGAAAGGGATACGTTTTTCAAGGCTTGGACTGTTCGATACCGTTTGCTGATGGAATCGAGTTCAATCATTGCCATGGTGCTTTCTCCCATATACCAGATAGGCGATCGGGCCGAACAGGTTCACAAACAGGAAGATCAGCAACCAAGCGGTCTTGGATAGTCCGTTGAAGCGGTCCCGGTGCATCCAATCCCGTAGGCATACCAGCTTGAGGATCAGTTCAAGGACCACCAGCGGTGCCGACAGCAGTAGTATCTCTTCACTCATGGGTGCCTCCTGACTCAGACACTACGTGGTGATAGAGATGTTTTATAGTCCGAATTGTTACGTAATCGGCTGGTATGACCGCTTACGTAGTTGTACGTAAGGGGTACAT
>Ga0209066_10003190_pt1 | contig 19016 bp, 13 predicted proteins | sample All_14_2_FD_187198 | JGI IMG/M metagenome (GOLD analysis project Ga0209066, IMG submission 187198) | Freshwater microbial communities in response to fracking from Pennsylvania, USA - Allegheny Zone_MetaG_DW_15 (SPAdes) (version 2) ... | reverse complement strand
AGTAGAAATTAATTACTTAGCAATAGAACCAGTGTTTGCGTCGAAGTTTAGTGTAATTACTTTTCCAGCAGTACCAGCAACAGCAGCTTGGTCGCCACCATCGTTGCGATACTCTATTACACCAGAAATAACGTTGAATTCTGCATTCCACCAGTCAGGAATCCAGCTGTGAGCAGCATACATTCTTATATTACCATTAGCTGGAAGTGCAGGAGAAACAATGGTTTTAGCAGTATTGTTTACTGTAAACTTGTTTGCAGCAACACCAGCTGTCCATCCACCAAATGCGTCACCAATGCCATAAACTGCAGCTTCTTTAATAGAAACTTTCTTAGCGTTGTTACGAAGGTCTAGAACAATCATATACATTCCGCTTGCAGCAACTTGCATATTACCACCATTCGAGGTAACAGCAACGCCATTAGCATCAAATTCAGTAACTTCACCATGGCCTAAGTTAGGATTACCCCAGCCAGCTGCGGCTAATTTGAAACCTTTATTAGCCTCTAGGTGGCAAATTTTCCAGAATAAACCTTCGGTTGGAGAACCACCAGCGCATTTGTGCATAATTGCACCTGCATTTGTGCCTGGTTCAGCCCAACCATAAGCAGTTGCTTCACCAGAAATGTACATTGCAGCAGGGAATGTTGGAGGAGTGTAATCGTCAGTTTTAGTAACCTCAGCAGTTGTACCATTAGCAAGGGTCCACATTACTTTTATGGTGTATTTACCATTTACAGTATTATTGATGTTTGAACCACCTGGTACTAATGCGTTAACAGCACCACCAAAGTTTGTATTAACTCTAACAAGTTCACCGTCGAATACAATTTTCCAACCATTAGAATAACGGAATTTGTATTCACCTAATGTAAGAATAACATTGGTTTGCTTAAATGTCATTGTGTTAACATCAAAAGTTCCATCCAATGGCAATGGAGTACTACCACCCCAACCAGCAACAGTTGCACCACCAATAATACCCCACTCAACGCGAGCAACAGCAACTTTATTTAAAGTTTCATCATATACAACATGGTATAGACCATCGGCGGGAACAGTAAATTTGGTAGCAGTTTCTTCCAAAGATCCTCTGGAGAACCATCCTCTTGGTTCATCGCTAATTTTAGCAGCTTCTAGAACCTCAGCAAAATCAGCACCAGGACCATAAACTTTAGCTTTTCCACCAACAACTTTACCTAGGTTAAAACCATCAGCTCCTGCTCTAACAGCAATGTAAAGTTCATAAAAACCAGGGCGATCAACACTACCAACTTCATTTTTTGTAGCTTTCATTAAACCTTTAATATCATAGGTTGTAACACCTGTACCGCTACCAAAAACGTAAATACCATCCTCAACAGGAATTTTTGGATCACTTTCGTCCTTATCGCACGATGCGAATGCAAAGACTGCTAATAAAAGCATCCATGCCAAATTAAATTTTGATCTTTTCATAGTGTTTAGTTTAAAATTAGAGAATTAAGTTATTTTATTTTGCAAGATTTGGATTCGAGTCAATTACCCACTGAGGTATTGGGAAAGTTCTACGGCTAGCGTCCGATGCAGTTTTTTCCCACCATCCTTGGTTGAATTTGCCGAAACGGATTAAATCCTGACGGCGATGTGCTTCCCAGAATAACTCCCTGCCACGTTCTGCAAGAATATCATCAAGTGTAGCGCCAGTAATTCCGGTTAAACCTGCTCTTAATCGTATTTCGTTAAGCCACGAGTCTCCATTTAAACCTTGACGAACTCTTGCCTCTGATTTCATCAAATAGATGTCACCAAGACGGAAAATTGGGAAATCGTTGCTTAGGTTATCCTTTGCGCCCATTTTTATTTCAAACTTCTTAACACGTGCACCTGACATTCTAATTTCTTGAGGCGTAAGAGTTGCATCCATAACAAGAGAAGGGATACGAGGATTGAAAATTAATGGGGATCCTGCTACGGCATCGGTAATTGGTTGATTTGCTGCAGTAAATTGCTGCCCAACCATAAAGTAACCAACTTTACGCTTATCGTTACTTGAATATGTATTGTAGTGTTGCTCAGTAACCGCAAAGCCATTCCAAGGACCAACAGGCATATTGAAAGTTAGGTTGTTGTTATAATGGAGTGTACGCATGTGTAGGTTGAATCCAGTATATGTGTCCTCATCGTAAGGAATGGTGAAAATATTCTCGGGTGAATTTGTATTGTTAGTTACAAAAGGAGCCATTGGATCCGACTCCAACGAGTAACTTCCTAATGCTATAACGCTATCGCAGGCCATTTCAGCAGAATCCCATCGGGTTACTCCTGCATACACTTGTGCGTTTAGGTAAAGTTTTGCTAATAGAGAGAAGGCCATTCCCTTTGTTACCGCTGTTTTCGAAACAGATGAATTCAAATGAGGAATACTTTCGTTTACCTCATTAACAATACTTTGAAATATGAAAGCCTTAGGTGTTTTGCTGGGTTGCTCTTCAGCTTTTGAAAATGAAGTAACAAATGGAACATCGCCGTAATTGTCAATGAGTAAATAATAGTAGTAAGCTCTCATTATTTTTAACTTTGCAACATTCGCTGCTACAGCAGGCTCGCTTGCGTTAGGCTCAAAAATCTCAATTAATCTGTTTGCTTCTACAATTCCTTTGTAAAACCTCGACCACATTGCTGTTACAGCTTCAGTTTTATTATCCCATGCATGTTGATAAAGGACTCTCCATTTACCACCATCATCCCAGTCGGTGTGGCGTGTAGGACAAACAACTTCGTCGGAAGTTAACTCTTGGCAGAACCACCAACCTCCCCAATCAATAAAATCCTGCATAGGCTTGTAAACTGGAACAATCATCAGCGCTGCTTGCTCCTCGTTTTCGGGGAATTTATCGAATGGGATTTTGTCGGTTAAATCATCGTCTAGATCTGTACATGCAGTAAAGGCAAGTAACAAACCTAATGTATATATTATCTTTCTCATAATCATTTAACTATTTAGAATTTAACATCTATACCAAAAGTGAATGTTCTTGTTTTTGGATATACATCGTACTGGTCGATACCAAATTCAAGACCTGTGTACGACATTTCAGGATCTAGACCAGTGTAATTTGTGAATGTATATAAGTTATTAGAACTAATATAAATTCTTAACTTTTTGATCCACTGATTTTTAGTTATGTTGAAGTTATAGCCCAACGAAATGTTATCTATTTTAATGAATGAAGCATCCTCTAAGTAGTAATCGCTAATTTTTGGAGAGTCAGTTAAGCCCCTGTCAATTTCATCGAGTACCTCTTTAAGTGCATTAAGTGTAGGTAAAATTTGAGGATTAGAGAATACCATTCTAGTGGAGTTAATTACTTTGTTTCCGAACGCTCCACGAAGCGAAATGTTTAAATCGAAATTCTTATATGTAAAGAAGTTGGACCAACCAAGAGTAAAACGAGGTTGTGCTTGGCCTACAATTCTACGTTCAGCGACATTTATATCGCGGGTAACACCACCAGCTGCGGTATAGAAAAGGAATTTTCCATCTTGAGATAAGCCAGCGTAACGGGGCATGTAGAAAGTTCCTATTTCTTCACCCTCCATCAGGTACTGTGTCCAGTTTTGAGCACCAACTAAACCTCTACCGCTTAACCATAGCCTTTTTTTATCGCCTTCGGACCAGAAAAATCCATTGCCAGACAGCTTCGCTAATTTTTGCTTATTTGTAGCAAAATTCACAATGGTACGCCATTTAAAGTTCGACTTATCTATTGCAAATCCTTCAATGCTAAACTCAAATCCTTTATTATCAATTTGCCCTGCATTAGCCCATGTGTTGGGTAGTGCGTTTGGTGGTACTGGAACAGCGTAGCTAGCCAATAGATCGTAGGTGGATTTTACGTAATATTCAATAGATCCTTGGATTCTGTTGTTTAAAAGGGCATAGTCAAGACCAAAATTGATTTCTCTATTTTCCTCCCATTTTAAGTCTGGGTTTGCATTGTGCGATATGCTGAAATTAATAGCATCTTCACCTGTCTCGAAGTTTGGGGCTGTTCCATTGGGATAAGCATACATAATATCGTTGAATGCTCCAATCTCCTGGTTACCTGTTAATCCGAAACTAACACGGAGTTTTAATTGGTCAATTACATCTACATTCTCAAGGAATGATTCCTTTTTAGCATTCCATGCAAGCGAACCCGATGGGAATAAACCCCATTCGTTGTTCTTTCCAAACTTTGAAGATCCATCTCTACGTATTGTACCTGTAACGAAGTACTTCGACTGATAGTTGTATGTTGCTCTACCAAAGAAAGATATTAATCTGTTCGAATTTCTCCATGATCCAATATCGCCTACGTTAACATTGTTCAAATGTCCAAGATTGTTAGATTTTAGGTAGTTCGATAGTGCATCACGGCCCTGAGCAGATAACCCAGAATATGCATCTTCCTGGAATGAATAACCTCCTAAAACATTGATATTATGAATATCGTCTATTGATTTATTATACGAAATGGTGGTTTCGAGTATTTTGGACTCTGCATTAGTATAACTTCTACGGCCAAAACCTGCAGTTCCTCCTGCATATAAATTAGTTGGTTCATAGTAGAACGATTCACTATCGCTTCTCAAATAGTTAAAGCTAGTACTAGCAACTAAACCGTTAATAATTTCAAAACTTAACTTTGACGATCCAAAGTAGTATTTTGCATCGCGTTCGTTTTGGATCAACTTAGCAATTGCAACTGGGTTGTTATAGTTAAAATCGCGCTGAAATTCAAAAAAATCTCCATTGCTGTAAACTGGATCTACAGGGTTGCGTTGGTACATCTGGTATAAAATATTTGATGAACCCATACCATCGCCATAGTTTACATAGTAGTTATTCTCAAAAGTTCCTGCAACCGAAGCATCAACTGTGAGTTTGTTGTTTAGTGCTTTCTGAGTTAGGCTAAGTCGTGCTATGTTACGCTTTTTATTGCTACCAATTATAATACCTTGGTTATCCATGTGGTTAAATGACAGTCTATATGCTAGATTTTCAATAGAATTCGAAACAGCCACGTTGTGCGATTGTGATAATCCTGTTCTGAAGATTTCGTCTTGCCAGTTGGTGTTAGCTCCGTTATCGGCAAAAGAAGTTAAGCCTTTGTCTTGAACATATTTTCTTATATCGCTGGCATCCAAGAATTCCAAACGTTTGCTGGTTTGATCAAAAGATATATAGGTGTTGTAATCAATAATAGCAACACCTCCTTTTTGAGCTTTTTTAGTTGTGATAATAATTACACCATTCGAAGCTCTAGAACCATAAATTGCTCCCGATGAAGCATCTTTTAGGATGTTGAAAGACTCAATGTCCTCTGGTGAAATTGTTGTTGGATCGGCACCAGGAACTCCATCAATAACATATAAAGGTTGAGTGCTCGACGAAAAACCTGCCGCTCCACGAATTTGAACTGCAAACCCTGAGTTTGGGTCACCTCCCTTTTTCGAAATATTTACACCGGCAACCTTTCCTTGCATTGCTTGGATAGGATCAGTAAGAACTCCTCTGTTTAAATCTTCTGCTTTTACGTTTACAACAGCTCCTGTTTTATCGCTCTTTTTTTGAACTCCATAACCGATTACAATTACCTCGTCGATTTGCTGAGTCTCCTCCTGAAGGGTTAACTCAATTCTTGCTTGGCCATTAACAGGTACTTCTTGTGTTTTGTAGCCTAAAAAGGAAAAAACCAAAGTGCCTGTAACTGGACTTTTAATTGAGAAATTTCCATCAATATCAGTTATTGTACCAATAGTGGTGCCTTTTACAACAACTGATACTCCAATCATTGGAGTGTTGTCCTTGGAATCAATTACTTTTCCGGACACCTGTATATCTTGCGAGTATGCCTCTGTAAACAGAAGCATTACTGCAGAAAGCAGAAATCCTTTAAGTATTCTTTTACCTATATTCATAACTTTATTCGGTTTAAGTTGTGTTTTAACTATTTATGATTTGTTAATTTATCTAAAATTACTTGCACAATTAACGAAAATTTAAAGTTTTAATAGCTAAAAATCAAGCACTAAGACTCAAAAAAAACCGCAAACGATACCGCAATCGTTTGAAATCTGGATTCTTTTTTATAGATTTAGGCCGACTGCAAATGCTTCAACTTTTTTTATATTTTAGCAGACCTTTTACAAACAAGGAACACACCATAATCAGGAATGTTTAAATTGATAATGTACAATGAAATCTAATCAGATTACAATTAAGGATATCGCTAGAGAATTAGGTATAAGCCCATCAACGGTTTCTAGGGCTTTAAAGGATCACCCGGATATTAGCCAGGAAACAAAACGTGTTGTTAACGAGCTTGCCACAAAGTACAACTATAAGCCAAATATTATTGCTTTAAGCTTACGAAGCCAGAGGAGTAATGTAATTGGAGTTGTCATTCCTGAGATTGTTCACTACTTCTTTTCATCAGTAATTAGTGGTGTAGAGGAAGTTGCCAATGCGCACGGATACAGTGTGATGATTAGCCAGTCGGGCGAGGATTTTAACCGCGAGGTTGCCGCCTGCGATGTTTTCCTTAATAGTATTATTGATGGTATTTTGGTTTCTGTCTCGAAGGAGACTAACGATTATAGCCATTTCCGCAAATTCGAGGATGAGGGAATTCCTATAGTCTTTTTTGATCGTATTATTGAGGAAATTCATTCCGATAGAGTAGTAATTGATGACTTTGATGGTGCCTATCAGGCTACAGAGCATCTGATTATTCAAGGACGACGTAAAATAGTCCATTTTTCTGGCCCACAGAATCGATTAATTGGACAAAATCGCCTTAACGGTTACCTTAAAGCTATGCGCGATAATGGTGTGGTTATTGACGATAGATTGATTATTCATTGCGATACATTCCAGTCGGCTCTTGTTGAAACTCAAAAGCTAATTGATAGTGGTATTAAGTTTGACTCCATTTTTACAGTGAATGATTTTACTGCTGCTGGTGTTATTAAGATTCTGACCCGAAACGGAATCCGAATTCCTCAGGATGTGTCGGTAGTTGGATTTGGCGACGATCAAACCTCCATGATGGTTGAACCAACCCTTACAACTGTTAGTCAGCCCGGTTACGAAATGGGAAAGAAAGCAATGGAGCAGCTTATTCGAAGAATAACTCAAACTCGACAGGATCCCCCTGTAACCGAAATTTTAAAAACTCAGCTAATTGTTAGAGAGTCGTCAAAAATAAGATAATCAGTATTTTAGATAAATGTAAAGACGCCTTTATAATATAAGGTGTCTTTTTTTTGTGACTAATTAAACCATGGGGTAACTTATAACTCATATTATTGAGTATACACATAAATTTTTTAAGTGCATGGGACGTTTATTTGTTTTTCTATTTATTTTTTTACCTTCAATTATTCTTGCTTCCAGGAATAATGATTCATTAAGAGTTAAAAAGCAGCTAGCGGCTTTACGAATTGAGAGCATAATCCATGTCGATGGAAAGTTAGATGAATCCCAGTGGAATAATGCTGAGGTTGCTTCGGGTTTTGTTCAGTACGAGCAGTACAACGGACAAAAGCCATCGCAAGAAACCGTTGTTAAAGTTCTGTATGATGATGATGCTTTATACATTGGTGCTAGAATGTATGATAGTAATCCTCAACTAATCTACAAAGAACTTGGGAAGCGCGATAACAGCGATAATTTAAAATCCGACGCTTTTTCTGTGCATATAAGCACCTACAACGATGGGCTAAATTATCTACAATTTATTGTATCGGCTTCGGGAGTGCAAACCGATATCAAGCTAACCTCCGATAACGAGGAACGTTCATGGAATTCGGTGTGGACAAGCGAGGTTTTAATCGATGACGAGGGGTGGTGTGTAGAATTGAGAATTCCTTACTCGGCCTTACGTTTTTCTAATAGTACGACTGGTACCAATTGGGGAATTAATTTTGCACGTTTAATTAAACGCTTTAACGAAGTGAGTACATGGAATTTTGTTGATAAATCGCTTCAAGGATTTACAACACAATCGGGAGTTCTTACTGGTATTAGCGGAATTAAACCTCCTGTGCGATTGTCCTTTACACCTTACCTATCTTCTTACATAAACAAATTACCAAATACTAGTAAACCTGAGTATAAGTTAAATGGTGGAATGGATTTTAAGTTGGGTCTCAGTGAGAGTTTTACTTTGGATATGACTCTTATTCCCGATTTTGGTCAAGTTAAGTCCGATGATAAAGTGCTAAACCTTACACCCTTTGAAGTAAAGTACGATGAGGCCCGTCAGTTTTTTACCGAAGGTACAGAACTTTTTAATAAGGGAGGGATTTTCTACTCACGTAGAATTGGATCAGCCCCGATTGACCACGATAATGTGGAAGAATTTTTAGAAATAAATGAGGTTGTTGAGAATAACCCATTAGAAACCAAAATGATTAATGCATCCAAACTATCAGGAAGAACAGCTGGTGGTTTAGGAATCGGTTTTTTTAATGCTATGACTCAGAATGCTTATGCCGATATTAAAGACACAATTACCGGTGAAAAACGTAAAATTCTGACTCAAGGATTTACCAATTACAATATGGTGGTTTTCGATCAAACATTACAGCATAATTCATTTGTAAGTGTTGCAAATACTAACCTTATAAGACCCAAAAACGATTACTCAGCAAATGTCACCGCTTCGCAGTTCTTATTGCGCAACAAGAAGAATAGCTATGCCGTTGAAGGGTCATTGGCTATGAGCCAAATTTTTAATGATTCCATTACCCGTGGTTACAAATCATTTTTAGCATTAGAGAAGACCAGCGGAAATTTTCAGGGCGATGTGTGGTTTAATATTGAAAGCGATAAGTATAACCCAAACGATATGGGATATCTCCAGAATCCAAATGAGTTTACGACTGGGGTGGAATTTTCGCACGAAATTTTTAAACCATTTTGGAAGTTTGTTGAGTTTGAAAACGAGTTTGAGTTTATTCACCAAATGCTATATTCTCCAAGATATTTTACTGCACAAGTATTGGCATTTAATTCAAAATTTACCACTATCAAGCAATTTACAGGAGGTTTATATTTTGAAATTAATCCACGAGATAGATTTGATTATTTCGAACCTCGTGTTGATGGCTATAAACTCCGATTGCCCACGAGGTTTTATGGACGATGGTTTGGCTCGCCCGATTACCGCAAGGTTTTGGCTATTGACCATAATATTGCATATTGGAAAACTTCCGACTTCAATCAGCACGGATTCTCGTATAGTATTAGTCCACGTATCAGATTTAACGACAAAGCATTGCTCATTCTAAGTTGGAACCATTCGTTTGATTATAACAATATTGGCTACTTCAACTATAATGCTGTTGATGTTATTATGGGACGAAGAGATATCGAAACAATTACGAATACGGTTAACTTTCAGTACACATTCAATGCAAAGTCGTTTATCAACCTTAGATTAAGGCACTATATTAGACATTTCTCATACGATAGTTTCTATACTTTAAGTAAGAGTGGTTTGTTAACTCCTACTACTGTTACCTCGTTTTCTAACAGAAATTACAACTTATTTAATCTCGATTTGCAGTATCAATGGAACTTTGCACCTGGAAGCGAGTTGGTTGTAGTCTGGAAAAATTCGTTCGAGGAGAGTGGATCAGATCCAATATATAACTATTTCGATAATATTGATAATATGGCTTCGAGTCCCAAGTATAATAGCATTTCGTTAAAAGTATTGTACTACATAGATTATCAAATGCTGCGTAGAAGCAGGAAATAATGATTAGAAATCTTAACTTTACGTTTTAACTATAAACTATTTCTATGGAAGCAATAAATCGTAGAGGTTTTGCCAGCGATAACAATTCTGGGGTACATCCAAACATTTTAAAATCGTTTGAACAAGTAAATCATGGGCATACAATAGCCTATGGCGATGATATTTATACTCAGCAAGCTATTACAAAATTCAAGGAACTGTTTGGCGATGATATTGAAGTTTTTTTTGTTTTCATAGGCTCTGCAGCCAATGTTCTAGGGCTTCAATCGATTACTCAACGCCATAATGCCATAATTTGTGCTGATACTGCCCACATTAACGTTGATGAGTGTGGTGCACCCGAGCGGTTTACAAGTTGTAAACTATTAACTCTTGCTACTGATAATGGCAAACTTACAGTCGATTTGGTGAAAAAACATATGCATGGCTTTGGATTTCAACACCATGCTCAGCCAAAGGTTATTTCAATATCTCAAGCTTCAGAATTAGGGACTGTATATAAACCTTCAGAGATTAAGGTTTTGGCCGATTATGCTCATAGCAATAATATGCTCCTTCATATGGATGGAGCCCGATTAGCCAATGCTGCAGTTTCGTTAAGTATGAGCTTTAGAGAGTTTACCCGCGATGCAGGAGTCGATGTTCTCTCTTTTGGTGGTACAAAGAATGGAATGATGTACGGCGAAGCCATTGTTTTCTTCAATAAGGATCTGGCTCACGATTTTATGTATTCCCGTAAACAGGGACTGCAACTTGCCTCCAAAATGCGGTATATTTCTGCTCAATTCATTGCTTACCTCAGCAATAATCAATGGCATACAACTGCTACCCACTCAAACAGAATGGCGAAAATACTTGAGGAGAAGGTTCGTAAAATAGAGGCTATAACAATTACTCAACCTGTTGAGGCCAATGCAGTATTTGCAATTGTTCCAAGTCACATCATTTCTAAGTTACAGGAGGAGTATTTCTTTTACGTTTGGGACGAGGATCGATCGGAGGTTCGCTGGATGACATCGTGGGATACCACCGAGGATGATATCGAAAAATTTGTGCAAAAAATCAGAGAGTTGATATAGAGTAATAGTTGAACAATTTTTGGATAGACTTGAAGGTTTATCATATTCCAAACAAGCCCCGCATATTGCGGGGCTTGTTTCATATTACGATTTCTTCTTCTCTTCAACCACCTTGGCTTCGTAGCCTAGTTTTTTAATTGCCTCAGCAATTTTTTCGGGGGTTGTTTTGGCATCGTCGTATTTTACGGTTACCAGTTTCTCATCGAGGGTTGCGGTTACTTCTTTTACGCCTTTCTCAAACGCTAAATCGCGCTCAATTTTTGCCTTGCACGATTTACAGTGCATACTAACCTCGTAAACTACAGTTTTATCAACCTTTTTCTGTGCGTAGGTTTCTGTGGTATTTGCAACCATAAGGGCTATACCCAAAAGTATAAACATTAACTTTTTCATTTTCTTAATTTTATTTGGTTTGATAATTTATTTATTGTTTAGCAGGATACCCTAGAATATCCAGTTTCTTAAGAATAGTGCCTTTGACACTATCATCGTTGTAGGTAACGGTTACTGTTGCGGTTGGCAAATCAACCTCAACGCTTGTAACGCCTTGGATGCTCGAGAGTCCAGTTTTAACTGCATTTGCGCATCCCATGCATTTCATATTGCTTACAATTAGTTTTTCCGTTTTCATCCGTATAAAATATTTAGTTAGCTAATTATTAGTGCTTTGCATTTTCGATTTTAACAATTCTTATTGAGCGGATGGAACACCCATTTTTTGTTCATCGGTGTTTGTGCAAACTGCCTTACATGGGTGTTTCATAAGTTAAATTATTAATTATCAATTGTTAATTATGAATTAATCAATTATTTCCACATTGAAATTCTGATACCAGCGTAATATTTAGCTCCAGTAATAGGTCCCCAAACCTGCGATGCATCAAAGTACTGGTTGTAAGGATTCTCTGGGTATATTATTGGGTGATGTTGTTTAAAACCGGTTAGGTTTTCAACTCCAACATACAAGTCCCATTTACGGAACAATTTTGTTAGCTGAAAGTTCATTGTGGTGTACGAGGGGAAATCCATTCCCATTTGAACATCAACAGGATAACCATCCATATTTGGTAGACGACCGCCACCGTTGAGCTGTATGGTGTAGTCGAACTGCCATTTCTTCAATGGTGTTTTGTAACTAATGCTAACTAAGCCTTTGTTCCTACTAACTAACGGTTTTTGTTGTAACTCACCATTAATTGTGGTTTTAACATCGTTTATCCTGTAGGCCATAGTTAAATCCAGTCCTTTTATGGGTTGGGTGTTAATTTCAATTTGGTAGCTGTTGGAGTACGATTTTCCATCTAGATTGTAGAAATACACCGATGTTGCATCTCTATCAGCATCAACTATATACTGATTTTCAAAGTTTGTGTGGTAGTAGTCAGCGCTAATGTTAAGGTTTTTGTCCCCAATTTTATACCTCTGGGTGATATTTAGGCCAAAGTTCCATGCTTCCTCCAGTTTCGCATCTTCCTCAAAAACAAACTGCCTATTGCTTGCCAGCAAATTGCTATTCTCCGATACTGCTGAAGGATATCGATACCCTTTGCCCGCGCTAGCCCTAAATGTTAATTGTTCCCATGGTTTGTACAATGCGTGGAATCGGGGAGTAGTAAAGTAGCCAAATTTGCTATGATGGTCAACCCTGTAGCCAGCCATTAGTGTAAGCATTTCTAGGTGTTTATAGGTGTATTCAGCATAAACACCAGGCACTCTTTCGTATCTATTAAGGTTTACTCCATTTAGGTTTTCTATGTAACCATCGTAGTTAAAGTTAACTCCCGATTTTATGGTATGATTGGTATTTCCAATGTATGTCATAAAAATCAGGTTACTATGGAAACTGTTCTGTGTTGCATTGTAGGCTCTTGGTCCATAGTTCGATGTTTGGTCGTGGTAGGTAAATGCATTTATCCAACCCAAACTGGTTGATGGTCTATCGAATATGTATCCTGTTTTGCTGAAAGCCTCAAATCGGTTTGTGTTAACGTCAATACCGTATGGATTTCCTACGGTTTGCTCGGTGTTTCTATCGTAATCAACCTGACCAGCCAAGCGTTTTTCCTGCAAGAATTTAACCCCAATGTTCGATTCGAACTTCTCTCCCTGATACTTCCATCGGTTAAATAAATGGTACTGCGTGGTTAGTGGATGGTCAAGAAAATCATCTTCATTGTGGTCTATTCTGTTCCCTAAATGCGAACCGTGCGCCAGAATCATTGTCGACACCTTTTCGTTTACATCAACAGCATAGTTTGCGTTGAATTCAGTCATACCAAGATTATTGGCGTAAAGGTTAAGGTGCATCTTTTCCTGCTCCCAGGGCTTTTTAAATTCAATGTTGATTTGACCAGTGATACTCTCGTAGCCATTTGCCACCGATGCCGTTCCTTTCGATACCTGAATGGATTCCATCCAAGGGCCAGGAACATATCCAAGTCCGTATGCCGATGCAAGTCCTCGAAGTGTTGGTACATTCTCAAATTGCATTTGAGTATAAATTCCTGCTAATCCAAGCAGTTGAATTTGCTTGGCACCTGTAACCGCATCGCTGTACGATACATCTACCGAGGCATTTGTCTCGAAACTCTCAGAAAGGTTGCAGCAAGCCGCACGCTTTAGTTCATTGTTTGTTATAACCTGAGTTTGAATTGGGTTTAATCGTTGTAGGTGAGTGCCCGGAACTGTTTTGGTAACAGTAACACCCTCAATGGTGTTCTCCTGTATTAGAGTGTGTTCAACAACCTTGGTTTTAAAATCAACCGATACTGTATCGGTTTTGAAACCAATAAAGCTGATGACAATCTTATCGAATCCTTTAACGGTTTGTAGCATAAAGTGTCCTTCGGAATCGGCCGAAGTTCCTGTTGTGCTACCCAACCAAATTATGTTTGCCCCAACCAAGGGCGATATATTGCCCTTATCGTCCTTACCGTAAATATGCCCGTGGATTATATCCTGAGCAATTCCAGCACTAGTAAGTAGCAATACGGTATAGAGCAAGGCAATTCCTTTTATGTATATTGATTTAATCGCTTTCATAGTTTTATAAGTTGAGATTAAGTAATGATTTTTCCATTTAACAATGGAAATAACTAATCAACTCGAGTGTGTGACTCGATAACTACGAAAGTGTGTCGGATATTTTAAGTGAATTGAGGCTAATGAGCAATGCTTTCCCCCAGAGCGTTGGAGGAGGAGTATCAGATTCTGTGTACGATTTAAGCGAAATCTCAGGAGTAACCTGTTTTTTGATGTGAGCATTGTACTCAACAACAGCCACTAATATTTTATCAAAGCTGATACTTGTTGATACAACAGGTACAATATCGTTCAGTTTAACAGAAACTTGTTCATTGTTGCAGCCACAACTTTCAGATTCCTTGCTAATTGCTTCAACCTCCTCGAAGTCGCAGCAGCCATGCTGAACGTTATTGGTTGAGTGCATATCGCACCCAACTTCGCTGTAAATTGAGATTTCGGTTTTACCCTCGCAGTCGCAATGATGTAGGAAAATAGTCAGCCCACTCGATGCAACAATCAATATTGTTGCAAGAGGCAAGGCTACGGCTATTTTTAGGAATTTTTTTAGCATCATTACATTATATTGCTCAAACCTATAACGGCAAATAAACAAAATTGTTTACGATTTATGATACTTTTTTAACTCTTTAACAGAGCAACTACCACTGGCACAGCCCGCGCATCCGCCACTACTCTTGTACTTTGGATTAAAAACCCTGTAAATGGAGTAGAGCGTATAACCTAAGGTTACTGTTAGTATTATATAAACTAATATTTCCTGAATCATATTTTTCTTTGTTTAGTGACTAGTGACAGGTGATTTGTGACATTTAATAACTCGTCATCTGTAGCTCGTCACCATATTCCTAAAATCCCATCAAACTTCCAACCTGATAAACAGTAAATGCAACCATCCAAGCAAGTCCTGTGGTAAAAACAATTGTAAATAGCGCCCATTTCCAAGAACCAGACTCGTTTTTAATTGCCGATATTACAGCAACGCAGGGGAAGTAAATCAGTATAAAGAGAAGGAACGACAATGCAATTAAAGGTGAGAATGTTTTTTGCCCCCTCAATTCGCCCGATTTATGTGTTTCGTTCCTCAACTTTTCTGACAGTGAGTCGGCAGAATCCGCTTCCTCATCAGCCTGGTAAAGAACGCCTAATGTGCTTACCACAATTTCCTTTGCTGCAACACCTGAAAGCAAGCTAACGCCCATTTTCCAATCGAAACCAAGCGGTTCAATTGCAGGTTCAATGAATTTTCCAATTCTACCTAGGTAGGAGTATGCCTGCCTTTCTGCATCCATCTCCATTTCTAAATGATGAATCTTGCTTGCAATACTATCTAACTTCAAACTATCAACAACCAATGCCGAAGAAATGTTTTGCAGTTGGGACTTTTCGACCAATAACTCCTTTTCAAAGTCCTTGGTATACTTAACATCCCTTGGGAAATAGCCCAAGGCCCAAATAATAATAACTGCAACAAGTATTATTCCGCCCATTTTTTGTAAGTACTGCGAACCCTTATGCCACATATGCATTATGGTTGAACGCATTGTGGGTATTCGGTAAGGTGGAAGTTCCATAACAAAAGGCACATCATCTGCCTTGAAAAATGTGCGTTTAAGCATTAAGGCTGTTCCAATGGCAAATAAAATTCCAATGAAATAAATCAGGAATAGCAAATTTCCTGCACTTGCAGGGAAAAAGGCTCCTAGTATTAGTATATAGACAGGCAAACGGGCGCTACAGCTCATAAATGGAGTTATTAGGATTGTAACAAGCCTATTATTCCTGTTCTCTATGGTGCGCGATGCCATTATTGCAGGAACATTACAGCCAAAACCCATTACAAGTGGAATAAACGATTTTCCGTGTAGCCCAATCTTATGCATCAGTTTATCCATTATAAACGCTGCACGAGCCATATAGCCTGTATCCTCGAGCAATGAGATAAAGAAGAAAAGTATAAGTATGTTGGGCAGGAAAACAATAACGCTTCCGACGCCATTAATAATTCCATTTATTATCAAATCTTTTAGCGGTCCATCGGTTAGGATGTTGTTCATTAGGTTGCTGAGCAACTCAACGCCCTGTTCAATCCAGCCCATTGGGTATTGCCCAATGGTGAATGTGGTATAGAATGTCAGCCAAATAAGAAATAGGAAAATAGGAAAGCCAAAGAGTTTGTGGGTAATGAAAGTATCTATCAACTCTGTGGTTTGGCGTTTTTGCTGTGTACTCTCCTTGTAGGTTTCCTTTAGTGCGCCAGCAATAAAACCGTACTTAGCATCGGTAATAAGAGTTTCGGTATCTTCCTTGTAAGCGTTTTCCAGTTTAGAAATCTCTTTATCCGTGAGGTGTTTTATAGTTTCGTAGTTCTGGACTTCTTTCAGAATTTTGTGGGCGTATCGGTCCTTTTCTAACAATTTAAGGGTTAGGTAACGACTCGAATAGTTAACGGTGATACTATCGTTTTTCTTAATCTCCTTTTGAATAGCTGAAATTGAATCCTCTATAGTTTGCCCATAATTTACGTGAATATGCCGAACCACTTTGTCCTTCTCGGCAAAAACGTTGATTGTAGTGTCGAGAAGTTTTTCCAATCCTTTTGCTTTTGAGCCAACTGTAGGTACAAAAGGAATACCCAACATTTTACCTAATTCTGTGTAATCGAATCTATCGCCCTTGCCAAGCAGTTCATCAAACATATTTAGGGCGACAATCACCCTAACATCCATATCAATTAGTTGAGTGGTAAGGTATAGGTTACGCTCTAGGTTCGATGAATCTACTACGTTTATTACAATGTCAGGATTGTTATCGTGGATATATCTACGTACAAATATTTCCTCAGGGGTATACGCTGTAAGCGAGTATGTTCCTGGTAAATCGGTGATATTAAATGTATAGCCCTTGTACTTAAACCTTGCATTCTTTGAATCGACTGTTACACCGCTGTAATTTCCAACGTGCTCACGCGAGCCCGATAGATGGTTAAAGATTGTGGTTTTTCCGGCATTAGGATTTCCCACAAGAGCAATATTGATGGTTTTACCCGATACTTTAACACCAGTATCAATAATCTCGGGTTCGGTAAATTTTGTAAGCGATTCGCCGCTTTGCTCAGCGACAAGTTTCTTGGCCTCTTCTGGGGTAACAATTTCAATTAGGGCCGCCTCATTTCTGCGCAACGATATTTCGTAACCCATTATAGAGTACTCAATAGGGTCTTTAAGGGGAGCATTTTTAATTACTACAACCTTTTTGCCTTTAACAAATCCCATTTCGGTGATACGTTTGCGGAATGCTCCGCGCCCCATCACTTTCGAAATTATTCCATACTCGCCGTTTTGTAAATCTGATAGTAACATTAAAAAGATAAAGGTTAACTGAACCTGAAAAATTTATAATACACAATTAACTCAATTTAGCCAGAAATGTTTAAAACATTCTTTGAACCAGCATTGCCAACTTTGCAAAAATAATCTAATATTTGTCATCTATTGTAGACTAATGCTTTTAAACAATATGGATAATCCGGACGAGTTGTTTAATCATATAAAAAGTATTCTGGGCGAATCGCCAGAAAGTATGAGGATACTTGAAGATTCCATTAGCATTGACGTGCAAATGGAGTACTACAAAATGGTATCTAAAGTGCGTGGGAGTGAAGTATCAAAGGATTACAATTCTGATGATTTGTTGAGCAATAAACTTACCATCGATGAGGCGAAAGAGTATTTAATCCGTTTGGCAGGCACCGATAATGTTGAGAATTATAGATTGATAGAGCAGTATGCATCAATTGCATCGCCAGATTTGAAGGATTGGGCTCTTATGGCGTTAAACGAGAGCCGATTTCATATGGTATCATCGCTTTCGGAGGAAGATGGTGTTTTTATAAGTACTGGGCTAGGAGGGAAGAGTGGTAAGTTAAGGTACTTTATTGTATTTGTCCCCAATTCCGATGGGTTAAGCCCAGAGCAAAAGCAACTAGTTGTGGATGAGGTAAATTTCTTATTTCCTCGCTATTCGTCGGAGGTTGAGATAGCTGAAGTTTTGGACGATTTTATTTGTGTTACTGCATTAATTCCAATGAATATTGCAGTGAATGAGCCTATAAACGCTGTTATTGACGAGTGTTTAAGCCTCGGATGTTCTTTAAACGATGGCTACATTGTAACCAATGTTAAAACTCTGTCGGAGAATGAAATTATAAAGGTTCTGAATCATGAACCAATTGACGGAATGAATTTCGATGAGCAATAAAAAAACCGGCAGTTGCCGGTTTTTAGTTTTATCTATTTTTCAAGGTCCTCAAAAGTTACGCTCGAGAACTCTGTTGTAGCCATCTCTAACTCTTCATGCTCAACCATCTCGCTACGGGGAATAACCTCTTGGTTTGTTTTGATATAATCTACAACTTCGTTCAATCCCTCTAGGAATTTCTCAAAATCCTCCTTGTACAAGAAGATTTTATGCTTTTCGTAGTACATCTTACCATCCTTACCCATACGTTTTTTGCTTTCGGTAATAGTAAGGTAGAAATCGCTGTTACGGGTCGATTTTACATCGAAAAAGTAAGTTCTTTTACCAGCACGAATCACTTTCGAGAAAATATCCTCTTTGTCCGCTTTCTCAAAATCTTCAAGGTTTTCAAATCCGTCCATCATCTCACAGTATTTAAATTAGGTTTGGTTTTAGGTTTTCAACCTCCCAAAAATAGAAAAATATTTGTCATTCGGTTTGTTTAGGCAAAATTTTTAACAAAAATCTTCATTTTGGTTGAAAGATGTTAGTTTTTTTGGTTGAGGTGGGATTGGTGTGGTTGTGATGTTTGTTTGGTTATTGAGTAATTAAGTTATTAGGGAAATAAGTAATTGGGTAATTAAGTAGTTAAGTAATGAGTTTTGGGGTTGAAGTTGTGAGTTAACATTTAATAGAAAGACAGACCTTCAATCGTCAATAGGACATGGATGTGTCAAATTTATGTTCCATGCCAATATTCATCGTTTGCGATGCAAAGAACTCTATTTCATTTCAAACACTTGTTATTTCTTGCATCGATTTTTTACTGGTTTCATTATTACCCCGAGTTAAAGCTGGGGGC
>Ga0209066_10003185_pt1 | contig 19030 bp, 19 predicted proteins | sample All_14_2_FD_187198 | JGI IMG/M metagenome (GOLD analysis project Ga0209066, IMG submission 187198) | Freshwater microbial communities in response to fracking from Pennsylvania, USA - Allegheny Zone_MetaG_DW_15 (SPAdes) (version 2) ... | reverse complement strand
TGGCGGAGACGGAGGGATTCGAACCCTCGATACGGCTTTACACCGTATAACGGTTTAGCAAACCGTCGCCTTCAGCCTCTCGGCCACGTCTCCGCACGAGCCCCGTGTATGCCCAAGAACCGCGCCCGCTTCAAGGGGCGTGGGCGCAAAAACAACCCGGGCAGCAATAATTTGAGGGGTTAACCGTGGTACCGGGCCAGACCCTCCTGCGCCACCGAGGCCACAAGCCGCCCTTCCCGCGTATAAAAGGCGCCACGATTGAATCCGCGCGCACCAGACGCGCTGGGACTGTCCTGCGAATAAAGCAGCCATTCATCCATCTGAAACGGCCTGTGAAACCACATGGCATGGTCCAGACTGGCCATTTGCAGCTTGCCGGAGAGCCAGTTCACCCCATGCGGACGCACACAGGTGTCGAGCAGCGACATGTCCGAGGCATAGGCCATGACGCATTGATTGATCGCGACGGCGGTGCCGACCGAGCGCGGCGCGCGCACCCAGATATGCTGGAGGGGGGGCATTTTTTGCGGATTGAGAAAATCCTGCGGATTGACCGGGCGTATCTCGACAGGCCAGGCGCGATTGAAATGCTGTGCCATTTCCGGCGGCAGCCTGGAGGCCATGGCCGCGCGCAGCTCCGCGTCGCTCGGCAAATCCTCAGGTGGAGGCACATCGGGCATCATGGCCTGATGCTCAAAGCCCTCCTCGACCACCTGGAACGAAGCGGCGAGATTGAAAATCTGCTTGCCATGCTGAATGGCAACGACACGCCGCGTCGTGAAGCTCTTGCCGTCGCGGGCGCGGTCCACTTCATAAAGGATCGGGATCTTGGGGTCGCCGGGCCGGATGAAATAGGCATGCAGCGAATGACACACGCGCTCTTCAACCGTGCGATAGGCGGCGACGAGCGCCTGCCCGATGACCTGCCCGCCAAACACACGCTGCCAATAGACTTCGGGATTGTAACCACGGAACAAATTGACCTCGATCTGCTCGATATCGAGCAGTCGGACCAGATCATCGACAGATTCGCCCATGGGCACTCCTTCTCGGCGGCTTGTCACGCGTAAAACCCGCATTGACGTCGCGAACATAGGAGGTCGCCCCTCTTCTGTCACCGTTTGCAGTGCAAAAAAGGCGCGGCAGATTTGCGGAGAGGGTGAACGGCGGAGAACCGCTTACTGATTGGCCAGCCACTCGCGCGCCTGGCGCTGGGCTTCGGCGATCTCTTCTTTTGACATTTCCTGGGCGAGTTCAGCCCGATAGGAGCGCGCGGCCTCGCTGCCCTTCATGGCGGCGAGGTTGAACCATTTATGCGCCATGACGAGATTGGGCTCGACCTCTGTGCCGGTCGAATACATCAGCCCCAGATTATAGAGCGCGTCGCTGCTGCCGCTTTCCGGTGAAAGCTGCCCTGTACTCGCCAGATCAAGTTGCATTCGCGCCATTCGCCCATCTCCTCATTGGCCGGTCCGCACCGTCCCAATCGCGGCACCGCACACCGAAGCTGCAAGGAGCCCCCCTTGCCTGTGGAAAAGCATTCCACTCCGCGCTGAAGAATTGGTTAATCGGGGAGTCACCATGACTAAAAAACCCCGGCAGGCGCAAAGCCGTACCGGGGTTTTGAATGAATTGGCGCGTCATCAGAGCCGGGGAACGAGCATCCCGCGCTGGACAGCCGGTCTTGCGCCAACCGCCTCAAGCCAGCGTCTGACGTTATTCCTGTCGGCAAAGTCATCGGGACGCTGCCTGGCAAGCCCTTCAAAAACGGGCTTCACCCAAGGATATGTCGCCATGTCGGCAATCGAATAATCCCCTGCCATATAGGCAGCCTCGCCCAGACGCTTCTCCAGCACCCCGATCAGGCGGAGCGATTCATTCGTATAGCGCTCGATCGCATAGGGAACTTTCTCGGGCGCATGGATGGTGAAGTGGGAGAGTTGACCGAACATCGGACCGATCGAGGCCATCTGAAACATCAGCCACTCAATGGCGGCGATGCGCTGCGCGCCTCCGGGGGCAAGAAACTTGCCCGTCTTCTCGGCGAGATAAATCAGGATCGCGCCTGATTCAAAAACGGAGATCGGGCCGCCATCGCCGTCGCGATCAACAATCGCCGGGATCTTGTTGTTGGGACTGATCTTCAAGAACGCCGGGGCGAACTGTTCCTGCTTGCCGATGTTGACGGGATGCACGTCATAGGCAAGACCCGTCTCCTCAAGCATGATGGCGATCTTGCGCCCGTTCGGCGTGGTCCAGGTGTAGAAGTCGATCATGGGATGTCTCCGGCTCGAATGAATGGATCAACGCCAAATGGGGATTGACGCGGTGCGATGCCAGAGAAAGTCATTTGGGATCGTCAATATTCGACGGTCACTTCCACGTGATGATGGCGATGACGTGCGCAGACATAAGGCTCAATCACATATTGCCCTGCAGCAAGGCTCGTCCCGACCGCCATCTGCGGATCGAGAAAATCGGCAACGCGTGCGCCTGACTTGTCCCGCAGCGTAAAGCCATAAGTGCCATCCATAACGCGCGCGATGCGGCCTGCGCGCGGCAGGTTCAGGCCACTGCCCCACTCTGTCTGCGTACCATAGGCATCTTTCTTGATCAGCGTGCCGGTGCCCGTAATGACTTCCGCCGAGGCAATACCTGCCGTCCCGAAGCAGAGCAGGAGCACGCCAGCTATAGCCATCATGCAGGTCTTATCAAAAATCGTCATGATCACTCCCAAGGGATAAATCGGGGCCACCGCATCCCTGAAACGCAAACAGCCTGTCCGGGCTGCCGGACACCCGGCCCTGAAATGCAAACAGCGTGTCCGGGCTGCCGGACACGCTGAGAGCTTAGCACAGTCGAGAGGACTGTTAAGTCCTGGTATTATAATGCGTGCGCTGCCCGGACATCGCATCTGCGCCTGCCCGGATTTCTTCATCTGTCTCCCTGCTTCCCCTGCCGCAAGTGACGGCCGGGCCCGAAGCCCCTTGGAACGGCAGGACGGGCACCAACCCGCTCGAACCATCCCCGAGTTGCGGGAGGTCTTTCAATCACTGGCCATGGTCCTGATGGGTACAACCCATGCCAGCAATCATGTTCGCGATGGACGTGCGGCCAGCGAGAAAGTCCCTATCCTTCAGGCGCGCATTCATCACGCCGTACAGGCGGATCACTTAATTCGTATGCCGCTCATTCGCGTACGGAAACTTGTCCGGGCTTGAGGATAAGAATGTCCGACCGTCAAAATGGCCAAATCACGCCGCTCCAGTAGAGCCCCTGAACAACCCGATCAACGCCACGACTCAAATGAGGTGGCGTGATCAAGCCACGCTAACCAATATCACCGGCCCGTCCATGAGAGGCATCGAACTGCCAGACGTTAGGCGGACAGGCCGGCGAGTATCGATTAAGCAGCCTTCTTGACTGTCGCCTTCTTGGCGGCGGCAGGCTTCTTGGCAGCGGGCTTCTTGACCGCAACCTTCTTGACTGCGGGCTTCTTGACCACAGCCTTCTTCACGGCGGGCTTCTTCACGGCCTTCTTGACTGCGGGCTTCTTGGCCGCAGGCTTCTTGACCGCTGGCTTCTTGGCGGCAGGCTTCTTGGCTGCGGGCTTCTTGGCCGCGACCTTCTTCACGGCCGGCTTCTTCACTGCGGCCTTCTTGACTGCGGGCTTCTTGGCCACAGGCTTCTTGGCAGCAGGTTTCTTCTTCGCAACTGCCTTTTTGGCAGGGGCCTTCTTGGCCGCAGGCTTTTTGGCAGCGGCGGCTTTCGGTTTAGCTGTCGTAGTGGTAGCCATGGTTCTATTGCTCCTGATGTGCCATCTAGCTGGCGACAATCCATTAACTCGCAACGCACACACTCGTGACGCCCTCGTACCCCTCAGGCGCGCACAAATAATATGAGCGCGCAAAAAGCGCTCGGCAATACAATGCAACAGATTTGTGCAAGCGGGCGCGCGCCAGTTTCAGCCGAAAATGGTCACCAACAGGTTCATCAGGGGGCCTGAAAAATTCGTCAGTCCTCGGACGAAAGGCCCAGCTTGCGCGCAAGAATCTGATTGACGACTTGCGGATTTGCCTTGCCAGACGTGGATTTCATCACTTGGCCGACAAACCAGGCTGCAAGAGCGGGCTTGACTTTTGTTTGTTCGACTTTGTCGGGGTTTGCGGCGAGCACGACGTCAATTGCAGCCTCAATCGCCCCTAAATCAGTGACTTGGCGCAGACCGTCTTCTTCGACGATTTTGGCCGCGTCACGACCTGTTTTGTACATTGATTCGAAAACCTGCTTGGCGATTCGTCCCGAAATCGTCTCGTCAGCGAGCAGATCAATAAGCTCTCCGAGCTGTTTTGCGCTCACCGGAGACTGCTCGATCGAGTGTCCTTCGCGGTTCAAAGCACCGAACAATTCACCCGTCACCCAGTTGGAGGCGAGTTTCGCATCGCGCCCTTTGGCGACCTCTTCAAAGTAATCCGCCCGCGCACTTTCCCCGATCAGCACACTCGCGTCATAGGCTGAGAGGCCATAGTCAGCCATCAGGCGGGCCTTCTTGGCGTCAGGAAGTTCCGGCAGGCTTGCCGCGATCTCTTCCACCCATGCGCGGGAAAATGCCAGCGGCAGCAGGTCGGGATCAGGGAAATAACGGTAGTCATGCGCCTCTTCCTTCGAGCGCATGGAGCGTGTTTCGCCTGTCTTGGGATCAAAAAGGCGCGTCTCCTGGCGGATCGAGCCCCCCTCTTCGATGATTTCAATCTGCCGACGCGCTTCATATTCGATCGCCTGGCCAATGAAGCGGATCGAATTGACGTTCTTGATTTCGCAGCGTGTGCCCAAAGGCTCACCCACGCGACGCACCGACACATTCACGTCCGCACGCAGACTCCCCTCGTCCATATTGCCGTCGCAGGTGCCGAGATAGCGCAGAATTGTTCGCAGCTTCGTCACGTAAGCCTTTGCTTCATCAGAAGAACGCATGTCCGGGCGTGACACGATTTCCATAAGTGCAACACCGGATCGATTGAGATCGACATAGCTCATCGACGGGTGCTGATCATGCAGGCTCTTGCCCGCGTCCTGTTCCAGATGCAGACGCTCGATGCCGACAATCTCGCTGCGACCGCCGGGAAGATCGATGACAACCTCACCTTCGCCGACAATCGGGTGCTTGAACTGCGAAATCTGATAGCCCTGTGGCAGATCGGGATAGAAATAATTCTTCCGATCAAAGACCGAACGCAGATTGACCTGCGCCTGAAGCCCAAGCCCCGTGCGCACCGCCTGCTCCACGCAATAGCGATTGATGACCGGCAGCATACCGGGCAATGCCGCATCAACGAGGCTCACCTGTGTATTGGGCTCAGCGCCAAATTCAGTGGAAGCGCCTGAGAAAAGTTTGGCATTCGAGGTCACCTGCGCATGGACTTCGAGACCCAGAATAACTTCCCAGTCACCCGTCAGGCCTTTGATCAGGTCTTCGGGACGCGGTGTGCGATCACGCATAATGACAGTCATGGTCATGCCTTCCACCAGGCTGACGGCCGGGCTGTGAAGCCTGCCGCCTCTTCAATTGCATAAGCCGCCTTGAACAGCGTTTCTTCGTCAAATGTTCGGCCAATGAGCTGAAGGCCGAGCGGCAAACCTTGCGACGAGAGACCTGCCGGCACGGAAATGCCCGGCAGACCGGCGAGATTGACGGTCACGGTGAACACGTCATTGAGATACATGGCGAGCGGATCGTCGGTGTTTTCGCCAATGCCGAAGGCCGCCGATGGCGCCGTCGGCGTCAGCAGCACGTCCACATCGGCAAAGGCGCGGGCAAAGTCATGCGCGATCATCGAGCGCACCTTCTGCGCCTTGAGGTAATAGGCATCATAATATCCCGCCGACAGCACATAGGTGCCCATCAGCACGCGCCGACGCACCTCGGCGCCGAATCCGGCCGCGCGCGTCTTCTCATACATGTCGGTGATGTCCTTGCCCTCGATCCGCAGGCCATAGCGAACACCATCATAGCGGGCAAGGTTGGACGAACATTCCGCTGGCGCGACAATGTAATAGGTCGGCAGCGCATATTTTGTGTTGGGCAGGCTGACTTCCTTGATGACGGCACCAGCCGCCTTGAGCCACTCGATGCCACGATCCCAAAGCGCGTCGATCTCGGCCGACATGCCCTCGACGCGATATTCCTTGGGAATACCGACGCTCAGTCCCTTGAGGCTCTGCCCAAGCGCCAGTTCATAATCCGGCACGGGACGATCAACGCTCGTTGCGTCATTTTCGTCATGGCCCGCCATGGAACGCAGCATGATCGCCGCATCGCGCACATCGCGCGTGATCGGCCCCGCCTGATCGAGCGAGGAAGCAAAGGCGACAATGCCCCAGCGCGAGCAGCGCCCATAGGTTGGCTTGATGCCGACCGTTCCGGTAAAGGCAGCAGGCTGACGGATGGAACCGCCCGTATCGGTTGCCGTCGCCGCCAGACATAGATGCGCCGCAACAGCCGCAGACGAACCACCCGAGGAGCCACCCGGCACCAGCGGCGTGACATCGCCCTCGCGGCGCCAGGGATTGATCACCGGGCCGTAATAGCTCGTCTCATTGGACGAACCCATCGCGAACTCATCATTATTGAGCTTGCCGAGCATCACTGCGCCGTCGCGCCACAGATTGGCGGTGACATGGGATTCATAAGGCGGCACGAAACCATCGAGAATATGGCTGCACGCCGTTGTGCGCACACCTTCGGTGCAAAACAGATCCTTGATGCCGAGCGGCAGCCCTTCCAGCGCGCCTTCCGCGCCGCGTGCGCGTTTGGCATCTGAGGCCTTGGCCATGTTGAGCGCCTTTTCCGGCGTGGTCAACACATAGGCATTGAGACTGGCGGCCGCTTCCATCTCCTGGAGATAGGCCTGCGTCAGCTCGACGGCAGATGTTTCTTTCTTCCGCAATGCATCACGTGCACCCGCGAGTGTCAGCCTGGTCAAGTCGCTCATGGGCTTACTCCACCACTTTCGGGACGACAAAGAAGCCGTCATCGCTGCCCGGCGCATTGGCCGTCACCTGTTCCTGAAGATTGCCCGTTGTGACCACATCGTCCCGCATCTTCATGCTCATCTCGACAGCGCCTGTCATCGGCTCAATGCCGTCAGTCGGCACTTCGCCGAGCTGTTCCACCCAGGCGAGAATGCCATTGAGTTCATTTGCGAGTACTTCCAGCTCATCTTCCCGCACAGCGATACGTGCAAGTCGGGCGATGTGCCGGACCGTGTTCTGATCGACCGACATGGGCCTGCCTTTGTTGGAGGTCGAGAAACAGTCATGAATGCGCCGCTTGGGTGGCGCGCCCTGACGTCTGTCCCGTCATGTTTGAATCGGCCGCAACATAACAAAGCCTGTACCACAGCCGCAATGCTGCGTTGCAAAGCCCATAAAATCAGGCTGTCCTGACGCGAAATGCTGGCTTTCCCATGCGCAAAAAGGCATTTAGAGCCCGGAAACAGGCCTTGGGAGATTGGTTTTTGACCGGCAACGTGAAAACCCTGGAAGAATTGAAGCCGCTTCTGGCACGTGGTCAGAGGCTGCTTGGCCTTGATCTCGGCTCCAAGACTATCGGCCTGGCCCTCACCGATGTCTCGCTCGCCGTCGCCACCCCGCTCGAAACCATCAAGCGCACCAGGTTCAAGGCGGACGCCGAAATGCTGCTTGCCATTGCTGCCAGGCATGGCGTCGGCGCGCTCATTATCGGCCTGCCCCTCAACATGGATGGCACCGAAGGCCCGCGCTGCCAATCGACCCGCGCCTTTGTCCGCAATCTCGAACCGCTGACCGACCTGCCCATCATCTATCAGGATGAACGCATGTCCACCCAGGCCGTCACACGAACATTGCTGGAAGCCGATACAAGCCGCGCCCGACGCGCCGAACTGGTCGACAAGATGGCGGCGTCCTACATCCTGCAAGGCGCCCTTGACCGGCTGCGCCACCTCTAGGCACTCATGAAGACCCGCGTGACGCAGAACGAGCAACAGGAATATCGTCACCGCCGCAATCTGCTTCTCCTTGTTGGCGGCCATATGGAACTGATGGCGAGCCTGATCACCGGCGGCACGATTCTGGCGGTCATCACCATGCCCCTCATGCTTTGGATCTTCGGCTAGAGCTACAAATCGTCATCCGGCACACATGCCATGATCCCCCTCTTCCGTCATGGCCCGGCTTGTCCGGGCCATCCACGTCTTTGAGGTCTTTAAGTCGTGGATGCCCCGCCTGAAGCGGGGCATGACGTTCAGGTTTCTTTCAGTTTGCCATCCAGGCCCTCGCGCCGTCGGAACCCGGAATAAACCTTGATAAGACGCAATGCCCAAGGACCCTTGCCCCACCCCCGGAATCGGCCCTATACAATCCAGCTTTAATGACCAGCACGGATCGACAGCCAGAGATCATCTTCCCCCACCGCCATTTGCTGGGGATTGAGGGCCTGTCGAAGAACGACATTATCGCGCTGCTCGATCTCGCCGACACCTATGTCGTGCAAAACCGGCACGTCGATAAAAAGGGCTCCGTCCTTCGCGATCCTGCCCGTGATCTTCCCGCTGCCTGAAACGGCGCGTCGTTTGCTGGAAGATATTTCGTCTGAAATCCTGCCGGATATGGCAACCCGCCCGAGACAGAACCCCTGAATGCCCCGATTGGCGCGTCTGACAGCGTTCTGCTAAACCCGTCGGACAATCAACAAGACAGGCGGGCAAACCGCCACGCGCATCATGGTCGCCATTCTCAATTCCCTCATCCCCGTTTTTATCGTCATCGCCATGGGTTTTGCCATGAAGCGGTATGGTTTTCCGGGCGAGGCAATCTGGGAACCACTCGATCAACTCAATTATTATGTGCTCTTCCCGGCTCTCCTGACCCATACGCTGGCCGTCGCTGATCTGGCGAGCTTTGATGTCTGGCCCATGGCCGGGGCGCTGGCTGCCGGGCTCATGTCCATGGTCGTGCTGCTGATGGTGGTGCAGCGATTTGCGCCCGTGTCAGGATCGGAGTTCTCCTCGATCTTTCAGGGCGCCGTGCGCTGGAACAGCTATGTCGCACTCGCCGCCATCGCCGCGCTTTATGGCAGGGAAGGTGTGACACTCGCCGCTGTTTCCTTTGCGGTGCTGGTGCCGCTTGCCAATGTCATGTCGGTGACCGTGCTGACACGCTATGCACAGGGCATTTCACCAACGCCGATGACGCTTCTGAAGCTGCTTGGCAAAAATCCGCTGATCCTTGCCTGTGCGGCGGGCATCTTTCTCAATGTCTCGGGCATCGGCCTGCCCGGCCCCCTCGCCGTCACCGCCAAGATCATTGGTGACGCCTCGCTGACCCTCGGCCTGGTCGCGGTCGGCGGCGGCCTGCGCATTGGCCATGTCTTCGAAGCCAAGGGCACCGTCATCTATACCAGTGCGCTGAAGCTGATTCTCATGCCCGCCATGATGATGGGCTTTTGCCTGCTTTTCGGCGTCACCGGCCTGCCACGCCTCGTCGTGCTGATCTGCGGCGCAGTGCCCGGCGCGACATCCTCTTATGTTCTGGCCCGCCAGCTTGGCGGCCATATGGAACTGATGGCGAGCCTGATCACCGGCGGCACGATTCTGGCGGTCATCACCATGCCCCTCATGCTTTGGATCTTCGGCCAGGTCGCCTGACGACGTCACACCGCAACCCGCGCCCGCTCCAATATCGCGCGCTGATCGACACCCACCGGCAGCGTGCCATAAAGATCGCCCCAGTCGCGGCCAAGCCGTGTCGCGCAATAGGCGTCAGACACGGACTCGGGCGCATGCCGGAGCAGAATCGAGCCCGCTGCAACCTTGGCCATCGCCTCGACGATCTGGCGCGAACGCCCCTCAAGCCCGGCACTGTCGGTAAAATCATCCTTCAGGCGATCAAGCGCAAGGTCATAGGCGCGGCTCTGACCACGCGCGAGCGCAAACTCGGCCAGCACAATGTCGAGCGCCTCAGGCTCGCGCGCCATGGCGCGCAGCACATCAAGACACATGACATTGCCGGAGCCTTCCCATATGGCGTTCACCGGCATCTCGCGATAGATGCGGCCCGCAAGGCCTTCCTCGACATAGCCATTGCCGCCCAGACACTCCATCGCTTCATAGGCAAGATTGGGCGCGCGCTTGCAGACCCAGTATTTGGCAACCGGCGTCATGATGCGGCGGAAGGCGGCTTGCGCCTCATTGCCCGCCGCCTCGTCAAAGCTGCGCGCCACACGGAAGGAAAGCGCCGTCGCTGCCTCCGTTTCAAGCGCCAGATCGGCCAGCACATTCGACATCAGCGGCTGGTCGATGAGCTTTTTCTGGAAGACCGTGCGATAGCTGCAATGATGCAGCGCCTGCGCCACCGCCGCGCGCATCATGCCAGCCGTGGCGACCGCACAATCCAGCCGCGTATAGGTCGCCATCTCGATGATGTTGCGCACGCCGCGCCCCTCTTCGCCGATAAGCCAGGCATGGGCCGCCTGAAACTCGACCTCTGAAGAGGCATTCGATTTGTTGCCGACCTTGTCTTTGAGGCGCTGGATGCGAATGGCATTGACCTCGCCATCCGGCGTGAAGCGCGGCAGCAGAAAGCAGGAAAGCCCGCCCGGCGCTTGCGCCAGCACGAGAAAGGCATCGCACATCGGGGCAGAGAAAAACCACTTGTGACCGGTGATGAGATATTCGCCGCCCGGTCCGCCCGCGCCCACAGGCTGGGCGCTGGTCGTATTGGCGCGCACATCCGTGCCGCCCTGTTTTTCCGTCATGCCCATGCCGAAGGTAACGCCGGTCTTTTCGGAGGCGGGGAGAAAGCGCGCATCATAGGCGCGCGACAGGATACGCGGGATCCAGGTCGCGGCCAGATCGTCCTGAAACAGAAGCGCAGGCACAGCTGCATTGGTCATCGTGATGGGACAGCCATGCCCTGCCTCGATCTGCGTCATCATATAGGTGCCTGCAAGCCGCCCGACGATGGCGCCGGATCTGGCTGCGGAGCCGTCTTTGAGATGATCCCAAGGCGAGCCATGCAGCCCCTGCGCCACCGACAGCGCCATGAGCTGATGATAGCCGGGATGAAACTCGACCTTGTCGAGACGATGACCGAAACGGTCAAAGCTTTTCAGAACCGGCAGATAGGTGTTGGCCTGACGCCCCAGATCAATGACCTCCGCCGTACCGATCTGCGCGCCAAAACGATCAAGTGAGTCGCAAAACATGACCGCGCCTTCGCGCCGGACAGTCTCGCCGAGCACCTTGTCACTGGCAAAGAGATTGTAATTTTCAAGCGCCGGGGGCTGGTTAAAGACCTCATGCGTGGCAAAAGGTGCTGTCAGTGACATGGTTTTTCTCCCTTTGTTTACCCTCATGCTATCACGACAGGGAAAATCAGGGGACTGCGACCCGCTCGCCCTTGCCCCACCCCGGAATCGGCCCTATACAATCCAGCTTTAATGACCAGCACGGATCGACAGCCAGAGATCATCTTCCCCCATCGCCATTTGCTGGGGATTGAGGGCCTGTCGAAGAACGACATTATCGCGCTGCTCGATCTCGCCGACACCTATGTCGTGCAAAACCGGCAAGTCGATAAAAAGGGCTCCGTCCTTCGCGGTCGCACCCAGATCAATCTGTTCTTCGAGGCCTCCACCCGCACCCAAAGCTCCTTCGAGCTGGCCGGCAAGCGCCTTGGTGCCGACGTCATGAACATGTCGGTGAACTCGTCCTCGGTCAAAAAGGGCGAAACGCTGATCGACACGGCGGTGACGCTCAACGCCATGCATCCCGATCTCATCATCATCCGCCATCAGGACTCCGGTGCCGTCGAACTTCTCGCCCAGAAAGTCGGCTGCTCGGTCATCAATGCGGGCGATGGCTCACATGAACACCCGACACAGGCGCTGCTCGACGCGCTGACCATTCGCCGCCGCAAGGGCAAGATCGAGGGTCTGCTGGTCGCCATTTGCGGCGATGTGCTGCATAGCCGCGTCGCGCGCTCCAATATCCTGCTGCTCAATGCCATGGGCGCGCGCGTCCGTGTCATCGCGCCGCCCACCTTGTTGCCCGTCGGCATCGAACGCTTCGGCGTCGAAGTCAGCCACGACATGATCAAGGGTCTGGAAGGCTGCGACATCGTCATGATGCTGCGCCTGCAACTGGAGCGCATGACCGGCTCCTATGTGCCCTCGCAGCGCGAATATTTCCATTATTACGGCCTCGACCACGCCAAACTCGCCCATGCCAGGCCCGACGCGCTGGTCATGCATCCCGGCCCGATGAATCGCGGTGTCGAAATTGACAGCGCGGTCGCCGACGACATCAACCGGTCGCTGATCCGCGAACAGGTTGAAATGGGTGTGGCGGTGCGCATGGCCGTGCTCGATGCCCTGGCGCGCAATCTGCCCAATGAGGCCCGCGCATGAGCCTGATCATTCTCAAGAACGCCCGCCTCTTCGATCCCGCAACTGGCTATGACCAGAAGGGCAGCCTCGTTATTCGCAACGGGTTGATTGAAGCGCTCGGACCCGACATCACCCAGAAAAATATTCCCGTCGGCGCCGATGTCATCGACTGCAAGGGTCATCTGCTCGCCCCCGGTCTTGTCGATATGCGCGTCTTCACTGGTGAACCCGGCGCCGAACATCGCGAAACGCTGGCCACGGCGAGCCACGCGGCCGCAGCCGGTGGCGTGACAACCGTGATCGTCATGCCGAACACCCATCCGGTGATCGACGACGTGGCGATCGTGGACTATATCGAGCGTCGCGCCCGCGATACGGCGATCGTGCATGTGCATCCCATGGCCGCACTGACCAAGGGCTTGCAGGGCGAAGAAATGACCGAAATCGGTCTTTTGCGTGAGGCCGGCGCCGTCGCCTTTACCGATGGTGTGAAATCCGTCGCCAACAGCCTCGTCATGCGTCGCGCCTTGAGCTATGCCGCCTCCTTCGGTGCGCTCATTGTTCAGCATGCCGAAGATCCGCATCTCTCGCGCGGCGTCATGAATGAAAGCGAATTGGCCAGCCGTCTTGGTCTTGCGGGCATTCCATCGATGGCCGAAACCATCATGATCGAGCGCGATCTGCGCCTGCTGGAAGCAACGGGCGGTCGCTTGCACATCGCGCAAATCTCCTGCGCCGCCTCTGTCGACATTATCGCCCGCGCCAAGAAGAACGGTCTTCAGGTCACCTGCGGCGTGTCCGCGGCGCATTTGCAGCTCAATGAAAACGACGTCGGCCCCTACCGCACCTTCTTCAAGCTGTCGCCCCCCTTGCGCAGCGAAGTGGATCGGCGCGCATTGGTCGCGGGACTTGCCAATGGGACGATTGATGTCATCGTCTCAAGCCACGATCCGCAGGACTCCGAAGTCAAACGACGCCCCTTTGCCGAGGCGACATTCGGTGCCATCGGGCTTGAAACTTTGCTGCCTGTCGCCCTCTCGCTCTATCACAACGGCGATGTCCCGCTTTCCCGTCTGCTCGCCGCCATGACGCATGTGCCCGCCGATTTGCTGGGCCTCAAAACCGCCCGTCTCCAGCCCGGCCAGCCTGCTGACCTCGTGCTGATCGACCTCGATGCGCCCTGGATGCTGGATGCCGCCAAGCTCAAATCAGCGTCCAAGAACACCAATTTTGAAGATCGCCGTTTTCAGGGCCACGCCATACGCACCATCGTTGGCGGCCGCACGGTTTTCACCCGCGGATAAGCCCGCTTATCCCTCTCAACCTTCAGGTTAGAATGGACGAAGCCGCTTGAATCGACCAAGCTGGCCCGGGGCCATTATCGACAGAGAAAATCATCATGCCATCTTCAGGCGATAGCTCACTGCCAATGCTTTTGCTCTCGCTCGTCATTGGCTATGGCCTCGGATCCATTCCCTTCGGCCTCATCTTCACGCGCATGGCGGGCCTTGGCGACATTCGCGATATTGGCTCAGGCAATATCGGCGCGACGAATGCGCTGCGCACCGGCAACAAGCTTGTTGCCTTTGGCACATTCCTGTTTGACGCCGCCAAGGGCACAGCCGCCGTGCTGATTGCCAAACATCTTTCAGGCGGTGACATCGCGCTGCCCATGCTCGCGGCGCTCGGGGCCTTTCTCGGTCACCTTTATCCCGTCTGGCTCGGCTTCAAGGGCGGCAAAGGGGTTTCGACCTTCATCGGCATTCTCGTCGGTGTCTTCTGGCCCGTCGCCATTCTCTTCATCGTGACCTGGCTGTTCGTCGCTTATCTCGCGCGCTATTCCTCGCTTGCCGCGCTGGTCGCCGCGGGTCTGACGCCGATCTGTCTCGCCTGGCTCAATCACTGGGATTGGGTGCTGCCGAGCCTCGTGCTGGTCGCCTTCATCTATTATGCCCACCGTGAAAACATCTCGCGGCTGCTTGCCGGAACCGAACCCAAAATCGGCGCCAGCAAGAAAGAGTGAGTGAGGGCATGACGCCGCCACAACCATCTCACGATGAATGGATGGCGCGTCTGCGGCTGGCGCGCAGCGACAATATCGGCCCGGCCACATTCCGCGATCTCATGCGCCATTGCGGCAGCGCCCTTGCCGCTATTGACGCCCTGCCCGCTCTGAGTGCACGCGGCGGCAAAAAAAATCCACCACGTCCGGTTTCGCTCGCCCGTGTTGAAGCCGAACTCGAAACAGGCACACGCATGGGGGCAACCATCGTGTTGCTGGGGGATGAAGCCTATCCGTCGATGCTCGCCAAACTCGATCCCGCCCCGCCCGTCCTCACCCTCAAAGGCCATGCTGAACTCATGCGCGAAAGCTGCATCGCCATGGTTGGCGCGCGCAACGCCTCGGCTGCCGGCTGTCGCATCGCCGCCGACATTGCCGCCAACCTGTCGAGCGACAATCATGTCATCGTTTCGGGCCTGGCGCGCGGCATTGATACGGCGGCCCATCGCGCGTCGCTCGCGCGCGGCACCATCGGCGTTGTCGCCGGTGGGCTTGATGTTTTCTATCCTTCCGAAAACGAAACCCTGCAAAGGCAGATGAGCGAAACCGGCCTCGTCGTCAGCGAAATGCCGCCCGGCACCAGCCCCAAGGCGCAGCACTTTCCCAGACGCAATCGCATCATCTCCGGCCTCTCGCGCGGGGTTGTCATTGTTGAAGCGGCCCTGCGCTCCGGCTCGCTCATCACGGCGCGTTTTGCCCTCGAACAGGACCGCGACGTCATGGCTGTGCCCGGCTCGCCGCTTGACCCACGCTCGGCAGGTTCCAACAAACTCATCAAGGATGGCGCACCACTGGTCGAAAACGCGCAAGACGTGTTGAATGTCCTCGCCACACCCGGTCAGCGCCGTTTCATGGCGTCGGAGAGCACGCCCTTCAACTGGCAAGAGGATGGTTTTGCCGAAGAGCCCGACGACACGTCACGACGCATCGTTCTGAATGCGCTGAGCCCCACGCCCACACCACGCGACGAAATCGTTCGCCAGACAGGCCTGAGCCCTGCCTCTGTGCAGGTGATTCTGCTCGAACTTGATCTTGCCGGGCGTCTGCAACGGGATACGGGTGACCGTATCAGCCTGCTGGACGCCTGATTGCCGCCAAAAGATGCCTCAGGCGATCCGGCGGTCTTCCCGGCTTTCCGCCGCCAGTGGTTTTCCGGGTTGCAGGGACGCCGCCTCCTCGGCGGCCATACCAAGCAGAAAAGCAAGGAAGTTATAACCCCGCGCTGAAGCCAGTTTTCGCGCAGCTACCATCAGATCGAAGAGATAAATCGCGAGATCCTCATGCTCGAGCGTTTCTGCGCCCTGGACAGGGTGACGGTGCACCAGCCCGGCCTGCTCAAGGATAGGGAAACTTGATTCGGCTGATCCTTCATGTCGCATCGGGGGCCTCCGGATGGGATAAAACCATGAATGTAGTCACTAAGTACTATATCCATTTCCTCCCAACTCAAAACAGTTAATTTGCTATCGCCGCACCCGACGGATGCGGGCCACAGCCCATCAACCCTCTGTTTTTATTGGAAAATACTGGCCGATTTGACAGGCGATAGCGTTTTCACCATGTTCTGCCATCGGTTCGCGCCGATCTGATGCTGGAAAAATGCCAGCCTCCATCTGCGTTTTTGACGACGAACCCTTGTCTCCCGTCCGGACCGGGAGGGAGGATGCGCCTCGTGATCTTGTTCACGAAGTGCTCGGAAGACCAATCCCGGCGGGCCGCGACCGCCAAGAGACATATATAGAGAGCGCGAGCCCCCTCATGGACGTCGTCATTGTCGAGTCCCCCGCCAAAGCCAAGACGATCAACAAATATCTCGGCAAGGGCTTCAAGGTTCTGGCCTCCTATGGTCATGTCCGCGACCTGCCCTCCAAGGATGGCTCGGTGCAGCCCGACCATGATTTCTCCATGGCCTGGGATGTCGATGCCAAATCGCAAAAGCGCCTCAACGAAATCGCCGCTGCCGTCAAAGGCGCCGACCGTCTGATCCTCGCAACCGACCCTGATCGCGAAGGGGAGGCCATTTCCTGGCATGTGCTCGAGGTTCTGAAGGGCAAGAAGGCGCTGAATGGCGTCAATGTGCAGCGCGTTGTTTTCAACGCCATCACCAAGAAGTCGGTGCTGGAAGCGATGGAAAAACCGCGCGCGCTCGACAAGGAACTGATTGACGCCTATCTCGCCCGCCGCGCCCTCGACTATCTCGTCGGCTTCACGCTATCGCCGGTTCTCTGGCGCAAGCTGCCCGGCGCGCGTTCGGCAGGCCGTGTGCAATCCGTCGCGCTGCGTCTCATCTGCGACCGCGAACTCGAAATCGAAGCTTTCCGCTCGCAGGAATACTGGACCATCGAAGCCGATCTCAAGACCGGCAGCGGATCGCCCTTCATTGCCCGCATCGTCACGCTGGATGGCAAGAAGCTCGACAAGTTCGACATTCCCGATCAGCAAACGGCAGACGACATCGTTGCACGGATGAAGCGCTCGCATTACCGCGTGACCAGCGTTGAGAGCAAGCCGGCCAAGCGCAATCCCTATCCGCCCTTCACCACCTCGACGCTGCAACAGGAAGCCTCGCGCAAGCTCGGCTTTTCGGCGAGCCGTACCATGCAGGTCGCCCAGCGTCTCTATGAAGGCATCGACATTGACGGCGAGACGACAGGTCTCATCACCTATATGCGTACCGACGGCGTGCAGATTGCCAATGAAGCAATCGCGCAGGCGCGCACCGTCATCAACAACGAGTTCGGCGAAACCTATTTGCCTGACGCGCCGCGCATCTACAAGACCAAGGCCAAGAATGCGCAGGAAGCGCATGAAGCCATTCGTCCGACCGATCTGGCGCGCCTGCCAAAGCATGTCGGCAAACTTCTCGACGATGATCAGCGCCGCCTTTATGAACTCGTCTGGAACCGCACCATTGCAAGCCAGATGGAAAGTGTCGCGCTCGAACGCACCACCATCGAAATCGAAGCCGATGAGGAACGCATCGGTCTGCGCGCCACGGGTTCCGTCATCCTCTTTGATGGTTTCCTGCGCCTCTATCAGGAAGGCCGCGACGAACCCGAGGACGGTGAAGATGATGGCCGCCTGCCCAAAATGGCGAAGGGTGACAGGCTCGGCCTCGCTGATGTGCGGCCTGACCAGCATTTCACCGAGCCGCCGCCACGCTTTTCGGAAGCAACGCTCGTCAAGCGCATGGAAGAACTCGGCATTGGCCGTCCCTCGACCTATGCCTCGACGCTGCAAACCTTGCGCGATCGCGGCTATGTCCAGATGGACAAGAACCGTTTTGTCCCCGACGACAAGGGCCGCCTCGTCACCGCCTTCCTGGAAAGTTTTTTCACGCGCTATGTCGAATATGATTTCACGGCGCAGCTGGAAGAAAAACTCGACAAGGTGTCGGCAGGGGAACTGAACTGGAAGGATGTTTTGCGCGAATTCTGGACGCAATTCACCGTCGCGACCGATCAGGCAAAAGAACTGCGCATCACCGAAGTGCTCGACCGCCTGAATGAAGTGCTGGGGCCCCATGTCTTCCCGCAAAAGGAAGATGGCACCGCGCCGCGCGCCTGCCCCAACTGCGCCGATGGCCAGCTTTCGCTCAAGGTCGGCAAGTTTGGTGCTTTCGTGGGTTGCTCGAATTATCCCGAATGCCGTTTCACGCGCCAATTGACCACACCCGCCGATGGTTCCGACGCATTGAACGGTGATCGCGTGCTCGGGCTTGATCCCGAAACCAATGCCGAGATCACACTGAAGTCTGGCCGCTTTGGTCCCTATGTCGAACGCGCGCCCCTTGGCGATGATGACAAGCCCAAACGCGCCGGCCTGCCCGCCAATACGGCTGTTGCCGATGTCGATCTTGAAAAGGCCTTGCGCCTGCTCACGCTGCCGCGCGAAGTCGGCCTGCATCCCGACACCGGAAAGAAAATCACGGCGGGCCTTGGCCGCTTTGGTCCCTTCATTCTGCATGATGGCACCTATGCCAATCTGAAAGACCCCGAAGAGCTTTTCGATATCGGCATCAATCGCGCTGTCACCGTGCTCGCGGAGAAGCTCACGCGATCCGAGGAACGCGCGGGCAAGATTCTGAAAGAACTTGGCGCGCATCCCGAAAGCGGCAAGCCCGTACAGCTGCGCGATGGCAAGTACGGCCCCTATATCAAGCATGGCAATACCAATGCCACGCTGCCGAAATCAGGCGACCCGATGGCGGTGACGCTGGAAGAAGCGCTTGGGCTTGTTGCTGAAAAAGAAGCCAAGAGCGGCAAGAAAAAAGCCCCTGCCAGGAAAGCGGCCGAAAAGAAAACCCCCGCGAAAAAACCAGCGGCCAAAAAACCTGCCGCTAAAAAAGCAACCGCCAAATTGCCAGCCGCCGAAGGGGTTGCACCCAGGAAAAAAGCGTCGGCCAAAAAGCCCGCTACCAGGAAAGCTGCGGCTGAAAAGGCGCCTGCGGCCAAAAAACCGGCTGCGAAAAAACCTGCCGCCAAAAAGCCGGCGGCCAAAGCCAAAACAAAATCCGCCAGAGCGGCTGACTGAGCGTGGCC
>Ga0209066_10003184_pt1 | contig 19036 bp, 9 predicted proteins | sample All_14_2_FD_187198 | JGI IMG/M metagenome (GOLD analysis project Ga0209066, IMG submission 187198) | Freshwater microbial communities in response to fracking from Pennsylvania, USA - Allegheny Zone_MetaG_DW_15 (SPAdes) (version 2) ... | reverse complement strand
AGCAGCCGGTGGAGCCGCGCACGGAGGTCTGCTTGACGACGGTGCAGGCCGGGTAGAGGCGCTGGAGCATCAGCTCATAGCTCGACGACGAGGTGTCGCCGATGATGCTGTCGCCGAGCATCACGATCTTGAGCGTGCCGCCTTCGCGCAGCCGCCGCATGGTGCGGTCGAGGTTCTTCCAGCGCCCCGGCGCGGGCGGCGGCGTGTAGGCGAGCTTGTCCATCGAGGCGTAGATCGCGTCGCACTGCGCGAGGCGGTCGGCGATGGCGAACGGGTTGGCGACGTCGCCGTCGACCAGCAGCCAGCCGAGGCGGGCCGCGCGGCCTTTGCTGTTCTCGGGGACCTTTTCGGCGACGCGCAGCCGCAGCTCGTGCTGCTGCCGGGCATCGAGGCCCTCCACGAGCGGCCGGGCGTGGGGCCGCGTGGAGTTGACGCAGTAGGCGTCGAAGTCGCGCAGCAGCTTCCACTCGCCCCCGTCGACGGAGAACTCGAGGTCGCCCGTGTCCGGCCCGATGGCGTCGAACACGCCGACCTGTGAGCCTTTGAAGGAGAGCGTCAACAGGGCGTTCGGCTGGTCGCAGGCGGCGACGTGGAAAAAGCGGTCGACGGGGCTCGGCTGTCCGAACTTCCAGGCGGGGTCGGCCTTGGCCCAATCGACCGGCACGCACTGCGCCTTCTCCATGGGGGCGGGGCTGACGCAGGCGTAGTCTTTGAGCCGGCGGTAGACGGCGGGCGAAGCGGGCTGCCCGGCCGCTTTGCAGGCCGCGAGAAAAGGCTTCAGCGCCTCGAGGTAGAGCGCGTAGCCGCGGTCGGTCGGATGCACGCCGTCTTTGGCGAACTCCTCGAACGTCAGCTCGCCCGCGAGGATCTTCTGGGCGGCAAGCTGTCCCATGTTCACGCTGGGGATGCCGTAGCGCTGGGCGATGCGCTCGTGCCACTGGATGCGGTCGGGCAGCGCGCCTTGCCGGTAGGCGTCCATGTGCCCTTTGACCAGGGTGTAGAGAAAGACGATGTCCGTCGAGGCGTCGCGCGACCAGATCTGCCGCACGATGCCCTCCATGGAGGCGAGCACCTGCGCTTCCGGCGAGCCGCCGTCGTTCACGGCGAACTCGACGAAGACCAGGGCCGCGCCGCCGTAGAGCGCCTCGCTCTTCGTGCGGAACGCGCCCAGCCACGAGCCCGTGCCGCCGATGGCCGCGTTGTTCTCCGCCAGCGTTGCGCCGGGGTAGTCGGCGCGGAGTTGCCTCATGGCCAGCGAGCGGTAGCAGAGCTCCGGTTTGCTGGCGCCCGCGCCCGCGGTGATCGAGCCGCCGAAGAAGGTGATTTTCGTGTAGTCTTTGGTTGTCTGGCTGGCCGCGAACTTCCGGAACGCGTTCGGGCAGCCTTTGCGCATCTGGACCGGTTCGGCCGCGTAGGACAGCCCTCCGCAGAGCGTCAACAGGACGAGCAGTCGCGTGTGAGTGAACATGGTTATCCCCCTTTATTGCGTGGCATTCTAGCAGGTTTCGGCAGGGCATTCAATGCGGCTGAATTCGTGAACCGTCACGATTAACGTGTACCCCGCAACCTGTAACGCTGAACCTATCCCCCCTTACCTGGCCTTGGCGGCGGGCGTTTTCTCCAACGCGTCGGTGAAGGGCGGGTGCTCGAACGGGACAGGGTCAGCGCACACGCGCGGGTCGCCCACGGCGCGCAGGCGGGCGAGCAGTTCAGCGGCGAGCCGGTTTTTCTGGGAGGCGTAGGCGGGGTCGTCGGCGAGGTTGCGCGTCGGGTCGCGGTCGCGGCGCAGGTCGTACAGCTCTTCGGCGGGCCGTTTGCCGAACGCGCGCGCGTAGTGCCACGCCCAGCCCGCGGTGTCGCGGTGCAGCAGGAGCCAGGCCTTGGTGGGGCTGGCGTCCATGTCGGCAAACACGTAGTGCGTGTCCGTTTCGAGCCGCCGGGCGTCGAGCGCTGCCGCGCCTTCCGCCGCGGCGGCCGGGGCGCCCATGGGCCAGCGGTCGGGCGCGAAGTTGCGGATGTACAGGAACTCCGGCGTGTGCAGCGCCCGCATGGGGTAGGGCAGGTTGCCCTCGCGCGCCTCGGCCACGTGCCGCTCGCGCCCGGTGATCACCCACGTGCGGGTCGGGTCGACCTGGCCCTGCCTGTCAGAGGCGAGAAGGGGCACGAGCGAGCGAGCGGTGACGCCGGGGGGCGGCTTGACTCCGCCGAGCTCCATGAACGTCGGCGCGAGGTCGGGCAGACAGACGTGGTCGTCGATCACGCGCCCGGGCTTGCCGCCGGGCCAGCGGATCACCAGGGCCACGGCGGTGCCGTGCGGATAGAGGTTGCACTTGCCGTCGGGGACGCCGGGGAAGCCGTGGTCGCCGCTCACGACAACCACGGTGCGCTCAAGCTCGCCCGACTCCTCCAGCCGCTTCATCAGGACGCCGAGGCAGGCGTCGACGGCCTGGCACTCGCCCAGGTAGTCGGCCGCGTCTTCGCGCACCTCCGGCACGTCGGGCATGGCTTTCGGCAGCTTGCCTTTGAGCGCGTCCGGCTCGATGCCCCAGTGCTTTTTGCCTGACCCTCGCACCCAGGTCCGGTGCGTCGTGGTGGGGCCGAAGAAGTAGAGCCACGGCTTGCCGGGTGGGCGGGCTGCGAGAAACGCGTCGAAGTTCCCGCGCACCTGGTCCAGGATCTGCCGGCGCGCGGCCTCGGCGCTGAGGCCGGCCGCAAGGCGCTTCTCGGTCTCCTCCGAAAAATTGTTGGGAGCGCGGCCCGCTTTCTCGTAGGCGTAAGCCCGCTCGCCGAACGGCGCGTCGACGGGCCTGCCTGGGCTCCACACCTTGTAGCTTTTGCCGATGTGGTAGCCAGCGTCGCGCAACAGCAGGGGGAAGCTCGGGATGGCCGGATCCCACACCGCGTTGTTGAGGATCGCGCCGCGGCCCGTGTTGAAGAAATACCGCCCCGACAGGAGCGAGCTCCGGCACGGCGTGCAGCTCGGCGCGTTGACAAAGGCATTGCGGAAAAGGACGCCTTCGCGCGCCAAGCGGTCCACGTGCGGCGTCGCGATCACATCGTTGGGCGAAGGAACCTTGTCGACGGCCGCGTAGGCGCCCGCGTACCGGCCCCAGTCGTCCGCGAAGACGAAGAGGATGTTCAGCCGGGGCTGCGGCTCGGCCCCAAAGGCCAAACCCGCCAGCAACAGCCAGGCGGCGGGCGCGTTGAAACGCAAGACGTGCATGGTCTTCCTCCTGTGCAAGAAACGGTCAGCGGACGCTTTTGACCACGCCGTAGCCGCGCCGCGGCAGAATCTCGGCGTTGCCGAAACGCGCGAACAGCAGCTCTTCCAGAGCGCGCGCGGCTTTCGCCACCATCAGGCAGGTGCCGCCCGGCTGCAGCGTGGCCTGCGCGGTCTGCGCGAACAGCTCGGCGATGCGGAAGTCGGAGTAGTAGGGGGGGTTGCCGGCGAAAAGCGTGAACCCGGTCTGGGTGATTCCCTCGTCGGACAGCACCAGCCCGCACGCTTCGAGGCCCAGCGCGGCGAGATTGCGCCGTGTGGCGGCGGCGGCCCGCGCGTGGGAGTCGACGAAGGTGACGCGGACGTCCGGCTGGCTCTTGGCCAGCAGAATGCCGACGAGGCCGCAGCCGCACCCCATGTCGAGCACGTGCGGGTGAGGGGCGAGCTCCCGGGCCGCGACTTCGGCCAGGGCCAGGCCGCCGGCGTCGGGGCGGCGGTGGCAGAAGACGCCGGGCAGGGAGCAGAGCGTGTAGGTTTCGCCGCCGGGCAGGGAGGCCGGAAAGGTGGCGCTGAAATCGCGCGGGCATGCGAGCGGCGCCCTTTTGCGGACGGACACGCAGGTGAGGCCGCCCTTGTCGAAATGGATGGAGATCTTGCCGAAGAGCGCCCTGAGCTGTTTGAGCAGCGGGCCGCTGTCCGCTTCGCACGCGATGAGGCAGAGGCCGTCGGGCGCGAGGTTCTGGTGGATGTCCTCGAGCTGGTCCAAGATGAGTTCGCCGGTCATGGTGCCCGGCGTGGCCATGAAAAGGGCGGCGTCGTACGTGCCCGCCGGGATCGCGGCGGTGCAGGCGAGGGAGAAGGTCGGGCTGGCGTCGGCGGTCGGCGGGCAAAAGCCTGCGGGGACGGTGACGAACGGGTCGTGGTGGAAGGCGGTCGCCGCGCCGTTGGCCGTGAGGTTGCGGAGGATGGCCCGGGCGTGGTGCAGGTCGAACGTGTGGCAGGTGATCGCGCAGCCGGGGAAACGCGCCGCGGCGGCCAGGGCGGCCACGCCGGTCCGGTTGCCGGCGACGAGGAGCGAGGCCGGCGCGGACGTGAGGCGCGGCAGATTCTCGAGCAGCAGGGTCTCGGTCGCGTGCAGGCCCGAGCGGGAGATCACGCCGAGGGTGCCGCCGAGAAACGTTTCGGTCTTCGCGTCGCGCTGAGGCAGGTCGGTAATGCGGAGGGTATACATAGTTTATTCCGGAGCGGTTAAAAGAAGGCGCCGAGATCCAGCACGGCGACGTCGAGCGCGCCAAGGCGGCGCGCGGCGGCGCAGAGGCCGTTGTCGTTGCTGACGAGGATGACGGGGATGTCGGGCGACGAGGCTTTGAAAAAACGCAGGTTGTCGAGGATCACGCCGTCGGCGCGGTGTTCGCCCTCGCCTCCCGAATAGGTGACCCGCACGTTGGGCGAGGCTTGGGCGTCGTTGCGGGTGGGGCCGTCGAAAACGACCCAGGCGCGGACGGAAGGGCTGGGGCCGGTGATGCGGACGATGTCGTCGGTCAGGCGCTTGCGCTTTTCAGCTTCGGGCAGCGAGGTGCCGCGCGCGGGCGCGTAACGGGTGGGAAGGCCGAAGAGGACGTTGTGGCCGTCGACCAGCAGGATGGCCGGAGCCTGCCCCGCCAGCGCCCGTCCGAGTTGGGTGACCGCATTCTGTCGGTCCTCCATGCGGGGGTCGAGCGGCACGCCCGCCGCCTGGACGGCGGCCAGCCGCTTCTGGAAGGCGAGGCGGAGGCGGGCGAGCGCCGCGTCGTCGAGGACCCGGAGCGAGGCGAAGAGGTCGGGCATGTCGCGCAGGCGCGGCAGGTCGTTCTCCTGCGCGGCGTGGATGCGCGTGAGGAGCGCCTCTTCGAGCGGGGTGGCCGCGGCGTCGGGGTCCAGCAGGTGTGCCAGGGAGCGGATCTCGGCGGCGAGATCGGCTTCCACGCGCGTGAGGTCCGGCGACTGCCGCAAGGCGTTCCGGAGCGCGTCGCTGACCTGCCGGTGGGCGTCGGTGAGCTGGTCCAGCCGTTTGAGCAGCACGGCGCGGTTTCCGCTGTGGCGGTCGAACTCGCCCTGCTTCTGCAGGGCGCTCTGGGCTTGGGCCAGCAGGTCGGCGTGCGGCGCGGCGTCGGAGGCGGCCGCCTCCACGGCGCGCGCGTGCGCGAGCCAGCCGTGGAACTCTTGGGCCAGCGCCAGGTCCAGGGCCGCCACGAGGCGCTCTTCGCGGTGCGCGGTTTCGCGCGCCAGCTCGGCGTTCGCCTCCTGCAGCTCGCGCGTCGCCTGGCGTAGCGCCGCTTCGGAGGCGGTGTTCTTCCGCACGGCGTCGGCGAGTTTTTCCTCGCACGCCTTCAGCTGGGCGGCGACGCGCGACAGCCGGTCATCGACCCCTTTGAGCCGGCGGTTCTCCGTTTGCAGGTCGCGCACCCGGCCTTCCAGCTTCTCCTTCTGGTCCTGCCAGGCTTCGCGCGTGTGCGGCACGTCCGCAGGCGCGGCGCTGCCGAGCAGCCCCGTGAGGTCGGCGAAGCGCTCGCGGAGGCGCTCGAGCGCCTCCGCGGGCTCCAGGGCGATAAAGGGAGCGGCGTCGCGCAGCCAGCCTTCGGCTTTCTCGCGCACCTCGGCGCGCCCGTCCAGGAGCAGCGCGACCAGCAGCACGGGCCGGCCCAGCAGGGCGGCGAGCGCGTGGCGGTTTTCGGCGAGGGCGTCAGGCGCGAGCAGGCCGGTCAGCGTGTGGCAGCGGGAGCGGCGGGCGAGCGTGCGGCGCACGGGCTCGGAGATTTCGGCCGAGCCTGAGACGAGCTGCAGCAGGCGGGCGCGCAGCCCCGCCCTGTTGTTGGAGCGGAACCCGCCGGTCTGAAAGGCGGGTTCTGCGGCAGCGAGCGTGGAAAGGTCATCGTCGGGAACCAGAGCGACGAGGCGCTGGAGTTCCTTTTCACAGTCGGCCGGCAGGGGTGTGGCACAGAGTGACATAACGTGTTGATCATCATAAGCGAGAAACTCCCCGCAGGCAATGTGAATCCGGGCACACGGGAACGCTTCTCTCCTTTTCGCGAAGACGAAGGCCCTGTGTCCGGTTGTGAGTGCCGGCATCGGATGACACAACAATCCAAAAAGAAGACGCCGCAGAGCGGCGTCTCCGCCAAAAACGGCCAGCCTGTCTTAGCGCACGTGCAGCGTCGTGCCGCGGTTGGTCCAACTCGCGACGTACGCGCCTTCGGTCAGTCCCGTGAGGTTGGTGACGTCAAGATTAACGAACAGGGTCCCTGCGGACCGGATTTCTTGTCCGGAGGCTGTTGGTGAAAGTCCTAAGGCAAGCGACAACACGCACCCGCTGACCACCGCTTGAAATAGTTTCATCGTCGGATCCTCTTTGTTGTGGGCCATCAATATTCAACACACATTTAGCACGTAATAATTCATATACATTACCCATCTGCCCACAGAAGTCAATACAGCGTTCGATTGTGCTGATTTTTCATTGACACCCGCCCCGGTTAGGAGAATGATATGAATGTGGTTTGAGATGATTTAATATGTCGTTTTCTCCTTGGGTGACAACGAGATGAAAGACGGAAAGGAGGCCATTATGAATATGGAAAACCGGCTTGTTCGGTGTGCGGACGCCGCGCATGGCGCGTGCACCCTTAATCCGTTTCTGAGAACTCTTTTTGTGGTGTCGTTTTTAGGGTTGTGGTCCGCTGTTCCCGCGCGGGCGGTCCCTGCCTCTCCCGACGGTCTGGAAGTGACGCAGCCGGATGGGAACGTCTTCCGGCTGCATGTGCGCGGCGACGAGTATTTCTGCTGGACGGAGACGGCGGAGGGGTATGCGGTTTTAAAGGATCCGGCGGACGGCTTCTGGAAGTACGCGCGGCCGGCCGCCGACCGGGCCGCGTTCCAGATCATTGCCCGGGCGCGGGTCGGCACGGCAGACCCGCGCGTGCTCGGCCTGTCCACGCGAGTCTTGCCCGAGGCGGGGGCTTTGCGTGAGACCCTCCGCGTGCGGCGGCGCGCGTTGAAAGCGGAACCTGTCTCGCTGCCGGTTCCGGTTCAGTCCGCCGAGGTGTTGCAGACGCCCGACCCTGATGCGCCGCCGGTTCAGCCGCCGTCGATGATTCCGGTGTCAGGCACCAAGACCATCCGCAACATCGTGCTCCTGGCCTGTTTCTCGAATCACTGGGATGCGGCGGCAAACACGGTGCTCTCCGCGTTCGGGCGCGTGTCGGTGAGCGAGTACACGAACCTTTTCAATCAGGTCGGCCATACGGCGGATGGCGCGGCCGGTTCGGTCAAGGACTACTACAAGGAGGTCTCCTACGGAAAACTCACGGTCGAGTCGGTTGTCTTCAAGTGGGTCAAGCTGCCCAAGAGCGAGTCGTATTACGGTGCGGACGGCGTCGACATCGACGTCAACTGGAACCTGATGGCCGTCGACGCCATCCAGGCGGCCGACAGCGCGGGACTGGACTTTTCGCAGGGCGACTCCGACGGGGACGGATGGGTCGACTGCCTGACGGTGCTTCACTCCGGGCACGGGCAGGAATACACCGGAAACCCGTCGACCTGCATCTGGTCGAAACACGGCGACATGGAGGAGCTCATCACGATGGACGGGGTCCGAATGTCGCACTGCCACACGGAGCCGGCCTTGCGGGGTTCGGCCGCCAGCAGCACCAGCATCATCCGCATCGGCGTGATCTGCCACGAGATGGGACATTTCTTTGGGCTCTCTGACCTTTACGACTACAGCGACACCACGCTCGGCGTCGGGGACTGGGGGCTCATGGGCTCCGGCTCATGGAACGGTTCCTTGGGAAACCGTCCGGCGCATTTCTGCGCCCACTCCAAATATATGCTGGGGTTTGTGAAGCCGGTCGTGGCGCACGCCCAGACCGGGGTGGCCGTGCCGCGCGTGGAGGACAGCCCCACCGTGCTCATGTTGCGCGACGGCATGTCGAACGGGGAATATTTCCTCATTGAGAACCGGGCGAAAACGGGCTTCGACAACGACTCCGCGATCTATCCCGGCCTGCTGATCTATCATGTGGACAGCAAGAGTTCCGACAACGACCTCGGCACGTGGGCGCATCCGCTCGTGAAAATCGAGGAGGCGGACGGGGATGACTCGCTCGGCCTCCAAAACGCGTATTCCGAGGCGGGCGACGTGTGGACGTCCTCCAGCGGCCTCGCTGGCGGGTTCCGTGACCAGACGGGGAACGCGAGCGCGAACGCCATGCGGTATCAGGCGGCGGCCTATACGCGCAGCGACAACCCGGGCTATTACTCGTATCTGCGCGTGACCGATTTCTCCGCCGCCGCGAGCAACATGAGCTGCACCATCCAGTCGCTGAAAACAACCGTCGGCAGCCAGGCGGTCAGCACGTCGGCCTACACCGTCTCGTGGGCACCCTGCTCCCAAGCCACCCACTACGAGATCCAAGAGGGCGCCCGCGTGACGCTGACCGGTTTTTCCGACGGGGCGGAGAGCGAGGATGCCCTGTATGAGAACTGGCACCTGTCCGGCACGGTGCGGCGCAGCTCCATAGGAAAACGCTCGGGAAGCTACAGCTACGTCATGCAGGTCTACGACGGCGCCGATTGGCTGTCACCGGTCCAGTCGCTCACGCTGCAGAAGCCGTTTAAAGTGGGCAGCGGAACGGTCGTCTCGTTCTACCTGAAGTCGCACCTGCATGAAGACGGCGGCACCCTCACCTGCGAAATCTCAAAGGACAACGGGAACACATGGACGACGCTCAACACCTACAACGGGTACGTCGACACGTGGACCGCGAGCTCTTTCAACTACGCCGCGTTGAACGCCAAGGGCATCCTTGCGGGCGACGCCTGCCTGATCCGCTTTGTCATGAACGCCGAGCAGGCGTATGGTTGGTCCGGTTTCCCGGACTACGGGTTTGCTCTCGATGACATCGCCGTTACGGGAACGGAAATCGACGGGTATGGCGACTGGGCGACGCTTGACAATGCGGTCACCGCGAGCGCGTACGCGGTCGCCTCGCGGACCAACGGCGTCTATGTCTATCGCGTCCGGGCCTACGCGAACGCGACGTGGCAGGAATATGGCGCGGAGGGTGAGGTGTCCGTGAGCCTCTCGGAAGAGAACCCGCCCGCCGGCAGTTTCGCTGCGTGGGCGCAGACCTATTGCCCCGGCATGGACCTTCAGGCCGCGTTCACGAACGACTACAATGCGGACGGCGTGAAGAACGGGTTCGATTACGCGTTCGGGACGAATCTGGAGACGAACGCTCCGCTGCTGAATATCTTCTGCCTCACCAACGTGCCGGTCGTGGATATTCCCAAGCAGCTGGACTCGACCATTCCTTATGTCGGCATCCAGATCGAGATGACGAGCGATTTGATCCTGTCCGCGTGGACCACGAACGGGGTGCACGCGATCGACTCCGCGGGGGAGCCGGCCAACCGCTGCTGGTACACGCCGGATGCGGCCGGCACCGGAGGGTTCTTCCGCGTGCGCGGCCTGCTGAAGGAATGATGCCGCCGCCGAAGAATGTCCAGACAATAAGACGGCCACGAGCGAGACACACGGGAGGGGCAAGCGTCTGCTTGCCCTTGGACGAGCAGACGCTCGTCCCTCCCTGTGTGTGGAACAGCCCGTTTAGGACAATTATTTTCGGCAGTGGAATGAGGGGGGCTCCGGCGCGGTGTGGCAGTCAGTACCGCAGCACCCGCACCTCGCCCGGCTTCATGTCGAGCGTGACGCGCGGCCCCGCCCCGACCGCCGAGCCGTCCAGCGCGTCGCAGACCGGCTGCCTGCGGCCCGTGTCGAAGAGCACCGGGCCGTTCGTGTGCGCCTGCACCGAGAGGTGGCCCTCTGCGGCCCAGAGCGCGGGCCCCGGCTGTGTGAAAAGGTGCACGCCCGAGCGCCGTGCGGCGGCGTGGAGCAGCTCCGGGGTCAGCTGCGGCACGCCGACAAACAGGTCCAGCCCCGCCTTTGACCGCCTCAGCGCCACGGCCGGAGAGCCGTCGGAGTAGGTCGCCCAAACCTCGTCGGCCGCGGCGGCCTCCACGCAGAAGAGCGGCCGGATCGGCGCCTGGGGTCCCCACGCCTGCGCCAGCCCGTGCTTGCGGCCGAGCGAGGTCGGCGTCGCCACCGCCGTCGGCAAGGTCACCTCCTTGGCCTGAAAACCGGTGACCTCGCGGATGCCCGCGCTGTCGGCCCGGTCGGGGTAGAGGTAGCCCGGCGCCCAGCACCAGACGCGCGTGGTGTCCGTCGCGTGAGCGACGCCCATCCACCCCGACAGCGTTCTCCACATCCCCGTTCTGCGCTGTGCCGCCAGCTTCTGGCGCTGCTCCGCCGTCAGCCGCCACGCGGAAAGGAAGACCTGCATGCGCGCGGGGACCTTGCCGTCGAGCACGTCCTGCAGCAGGTACTGCCCGTACGGCGCGCCGCACCGGCCGAGCGCGGAGCGGCCCTCGTAGATCAGCGGGCGCGCGGCCGGCGACGAGCCGCCGGCGAGGTGGCACATGCTGTCCTCGTCGATGACCGCCGCGATGTCGGGCAGGAACGGCGCCGGGCGCCGGAGCATGGCCTCGTCCACGGGCCTCAGCCGCACGATCTCGCGCCAGATCGCGGCGTCGTTGAACCAGCCCTGCCCCGGCAGGTCCATCCACCAGGTGCCGAAGCCGCGCAGCGCGGCCTGCGCCGTGTTGCGCAGCATCACCTGCCGCGTCTGCTCGAGGTCGACCAGCCCGCCTTCCTGCACGTGCTCCTGCTTGCGCGGGTCGAGATACGTCCGCGAGTCGTCCTCGTTGAGCCACAGGATGCCCGCGGCCCTCACGCTCTCCGCCGCGCTCATCGCGGGCGCGGTGCCGAGCCAGTCGCGGTCGGTGTAGGAGATCGGCGAGCAGAGGATGTCGATGTCCCGGCTCCCGAGCAGCGAGCCGAGCGCGTAGTGGCCGCTGGCCGGCGCGCCGTTGCTCAGCGGCGGGAACTCGAAGCCGTACCCGTAGAAGAAGAGCACGAGCTTCTTGCCGTCCGTGCCGCGGCGGCAGGCGGCGGCGAGGGCGCGCACGAAGTCGGCCATCTCCTGCTGCTGGAGGCGCGCGAACGCGATGAGGCGGCCCTCGCGCGCGGGATCGCGCAAGAGCCCGCCGGGGTGGGCGCGGCGCTCTTCAGGGGAGGGCGGCTCGGCGGTCGCCGCGGCGGGGTCGCCCCGCTGCTTCAGCCAGTCGCGGAACGCGGCCCGCGTGGCGGGGTCGTAGCCGCTGAGCGGCCGCTTCCACGCGTCGTAGTAGAACCACTCGCCCGTGTTCTGCCCGCACGGGTGCAGCCCCGCGAAGTGGTCGGGGAAGGCTTCGCCCATGTGGCGGGCGAGCTTTTCGAGGTGCGCGCAGACGTCGGCGCGGTAGGTGCGGTCCGACACGCAGGCGACCGGATAGGGGGTGTCGCCGTCGTACACCATGCGGGCCTCGGGGTGGCCCGCCAGCCACCAGCCGGGCGCGTCGGCGCTGAACCGCGGCACCAGCAGCACCTCCGGGTTCACGGCGATGATCCGGCGGCAGAGCGTGTCCAGCGGCGCCCAGTCCTGCGCCTGGCCGGGCGGGGTCCAGCAGGCCGGCGCCGCGAACGAGACGAGGTCGACGCCCGCGTCGCGCGCCAGAGCAACCTGGCTCAGGAACGAGCCCTGCGGCCCGCCGATGTGCGAGTGGACGCCGCCGTCCACGCGGTACACCGCCGGGGTGAGGCGCTGCCCGGGCTGGGCCTTGGCGCGGAAGGTGCAGCGGTACGTCCGGCCTTTCGCGAAGGTCAGGCCGCACCGGCTGTGCAGGTGGAAGTCCGGCCACTTGCCGTTGCCCGGAGGCGCGGCGAGCGTCACGCGCAGCGCGTTCTCGGCGAAGGCGCAGTGGCCGACGGTGTTGGCCGCGCCGACCGGCCAGGCGCTCCAGGTCCGCACGAAAGCCTCCTGCGCGGCGAAGCTTCCGGCGGGCAGCGCCGGCGCGCCGCTCTGCGCGTCCACAATGCGCAGGTCGGCGAGCCACACGTCGCCGGGCGTTTCGGAGAAGCGGAAGTGCAGCGTGCCGTTGCCGGGGACGTCCGCGTCCGGCGTGAACTCGAACGCGCGCTCGGCCCACGCCGCGCCGACGGGCAGGCTCCCGCTGTTCTCCGACCCCCAGAAGAACCGGGGCGGCACGGGCTTGCCGTTGACGTGGATCTGCGGCCCGCCCGGCGTGCTCTGGACCCGGACCTTCAGGGGCTTGGCCTCGCCCGCGAAGACGTTGAAGTTGCCCCAGGCGTCGGTTGCGGAGATCTCCTGCTCGCCGGTCTTGTCGATGACCGTCTGCGCCCCGCGCGTCAGCACGAAGCGCTGGCGGCCCGGCGCGAACGGCAGGGCGACGTGCCGGACGCCCGCGTCAACATCGAAGGTCCTCTGCGTGTCGCCGCTGTGGATCGTGAGCTGCGCGGGAGCGGTGAGGAACACCGTGGCGAACACGTTGTCCTCCAGCCTGTCCGCGCCGCCGGGCCGTGCGGTTTCGCCGCCCGGGGCGCCGGGCTTCCGGAGGCCCGGCACGCTTTTGGGATGCGTGCGGTAGAAGTAGTAGACGGCGTCCTCGGTGATCGCGGGCCGCTGGCCGGACTTGTACCACGCGATGTAATAGCGGCTGGCGCTCAGGTAGGCCGCGTGCGAGAGCATCGGCCCCCAGTGGTTGTCCCAGAAGCGGGTTTGGAAGGGCGCGCCGAAGGGGGAGAGGTACGACGCCTCGCCCCAGTCGTTCCACGTCACGAGTTCGACCCAGGTGGCCCGGTCGCGGATCGCGCCTTCCCACTGCCGCGCGACGCCCTCGAAGCCGCCCGAATCGTACACGCGGTAGTTGCCGCCCAGCCCGCGGTAGTGCGGCGTGATGCCGGCCATGAAGAGCTTGCCCGCGCCCAGCCACTGCCGGGCGAGCAGGCGGTTGCTCTCGGTGATCTGCGCGGGCGTGCCCGCCGCGCCGAAGTGGAAAAAGCCGTCCAGGCCGGCGGAGTGGTCGCGGAACACCTGCTCCACCTGGGCCTGGTTCGGCATTTCGGCGGCGGGTTTCGGATAATAGAACGGCACGTAGACGATCGCGCGGTCGCCCTGAAACGCCGCGCGGATGAATTCGGTCTGCGCGCGGCCGCCCCCGAAGGTCGAGAGCACGGGCTTGCCGCCGTGGCGGAACTGGTTGGGGTGGCTGCGGAAGCTCTCCACCATGTCCCGCGTCTCTTCGGAGGTCAGGCCGGTGGCATAGTCCGCCGAGATCAGCAGCTTGAACCCCGTGCCCAGCTCCTGCGCGGCCTGATAGAGGAGCTGCGCGCGCCGCTTGTAGTGCGGCTCGCGCAGGGTCCAGCCCCCGCAGTTCAGCGCGAAGCCGTCGATCCCGGCGGCCTGCGCGGCGCGGATCTCGCGCTGGTACTCCCCGATGCCCGACCCGCCGCCGTACGTCGGGATGCAGACCATGTAGTGCGCGAAAACGAAACGTTCGGCGTCGGCGGCAAAAATGCTCTGCCCCAACGCCAGCAGGACCAGCGTGACCCGTGATCGCATGACTGTTTCCCCCTGTCGGCCGTCAGTACAGGCACATCGCGGTGCCCGACGGCACATATTTCACGCCCGTGTTCGCGGCATCGAGCTGGATGTAGACGGCGCCCTCAGCCTTGCTCCCGAAAGCAGAAAGGGTGTCATTATGTGGGACGGGGCAGGGGCCGTCAATCCTGTTTCATTGACCTGTCGCGTCGAGATCCTGCGCGACGCCGCTCCAGGAGCCGGTGAAGGTGTCTTCTGTGTGTCCGGCGCCTTTCAGGCGCGCGCGTAGATACACGCGCAAAACGCAGTGTCAAAGGACGGAGATTCGCGTGCCAGGAATGGTCGCTGCGACCCCGTTTCCGGCGGCGTCCAGTTGAAGGTAGCAGTTGTCTCCCATGACCGCGCTCTGTCCCTCGCCCAGCGAGAGGCCGGATACGGGCCTCCAGAGCCGGCCGCCGACCTTCCGCGCCTGTCCGGTCACGAAGACGTTGAACAACTCCAGCATCTGCGTCTGGTCGAAGCCGTTGATCGGGTCATAGAGAGCGATCGCCATCCCGTCTGTCAGCGCGGCATGCCAGAGGGACACCTCATCCAGACAGCCAATGAACTGCCCCCCGTTGTTCATTTCAAGCGGGAGCGTATTGCCGAACCCCGTGCCGTGATTGTACGTCTGACTCAGCACCAGCTCCCCATCCACGAACTTCTTGGTTGTCCCGTTTGCGGTCGTGCCGCTGCCGTTGTCGTAGGCAACGATCACCACATGGTGCCATGTGCCATCGATCTCGCTGCCGGAGCCGCCGAGCCGGTTCTGGTTGAACGTGCCGCCGCCGCCTGCCGTGTCGTACCGGATTCCGATGTTGCTGCTGCTGCTGTCGCGGTCCACCAGCCAACTGTTGTGCGTGTTGCTCTCGTCGCCCTTCCTAAGAAAGCGCGTCCAACTCGGGGTGTTGGTGTCCATTCTCACCCAGAAACACAGCGTCATGGCGTCATCTACCGCCATCGTCTGGCTGTTGGGCACATTGATCTGGGCGAGGCTGTCGCCCCCCCCGAAGAAGGCCGCGGATCGTCCGGTCCCGCTTGGGGTGTCATTGGTGAACGCCACGTGGGACTCGACCGTGCCGTCGTTGCCATAGACGGAACGGTCTGAGGCGTCCTCGCCGTCGAAGGTCCAATAGCCGACGAGTTCGAGCGCGGTGGTGGCGAGGTTGGTCGAGGCGACGCCCTTGCCGGCGGCGTCCAGCTGCAGGTAGCACGCGTTGCGGTTGGTCCACACTAAACTCCGTCCTTCGCCCAGCAGCAGGTTGGTTACGGTGTGCCATTGCCGCTCGCCGATCGTGTCCGTCACGCCGCTGTTGTAGACATTAAACAGTGTCTGCATCTGCGACACCGTGTATCCGCAGATCGGATTGTAGAGCGCCAGCGCCATCCCGTTGCTCAGGGCCGTGTCCCAGAGCGCCACGTCATCCATAAGCCCGTCGTACTCGCGGGCGGCTTCCTGGAAGCTGCGGCCCATGATAAAGTTGGCGGTGTTGTCAAATCCGTCGGCATGGAAGTACGTGGCGTTGTTGACCGTGCGCACACCGTTCAGCCAGACATTGGCCTTTCCGTTGTCGAGAGAGCAGATGATGTGGTTCCACGCGCCGTTCCAAATACTGCCGATGGCGATACCCTGGTTGTTGGTGGCCGTGTCGATGCGGAACGTGGCGGTGGCGCCGTCTCCGTTGCGTTGGACCTCGAACCCGTACGATCCTCCATTGTCTTTGTTGATGGCGCGCAGCCAAGGGCTCGGATCGGCCGCGTTCGCCTTCATCCAGAAGGAAACGGTGGCCGTTCCTCCGGTAAAAGCCAGTGAAGAGGAGTGGGGGACTTGGACGTACGACCCGTCGTTGTCGCTCCCGTTGAACGAAATGGAGCGCAGCGAGGAGATCGTCGCGGGCACGTCGTTGGAGAAGGCGGGGGCGTTTACCAGCGTTCCGTTGTTGCCGTAGGCGGAACCGTCCGACGCGTCGTCGTCCTCGAAGGTCCAGTAGCCGACAAGATCAGCCGCGGCCTGGGTTCCCATGAGTATCTGTGCGAAGCAGAGAAGGCCTACTGCTACGTTCCGCCCCGGGCACCGAAGTTCCGGCGCGGCGATGGGAGAACGAGTTTCTCCCTTTCCATGGTGGCGACGTCGTACGAACATTAGCTACTCCTTATCTTGTGCTGTCACTGCTCCGCTCGCGGTTGAATCAACCGCATGCACATCCGGCCTTCCGCTGTTCTCCGTGCAGGCGTAACCACTCCCAAACGTCCTGCCGATTTGTCCTTCCCGGCCTTTAAAGTGGCCTCATTATATGGTTTTCGCCACCCGCCGTCAACGCCGGGTCTCGAAATACGCCCGGGCGGGACGCGGGCGACCCGGTCTGCCGGGGAAACAGACCCACAGACCCAATGGAAGCGCCCTTCGGGTTAAGCGCCGGAGGGGGCATTCTGACAGAACGGGGGTCTCGGTGTGCCGGAGTGGCGCGGGCGAGGCGCCGCACGAGCTGGGCCTCGCTCGGCAGGCGACGGCGGGCGTCGTATTTTCCGGACGAAATTTCCTGCTTCAGCACCTCAAAAACCTGCTGGTGTTTGGGCATGTCTGACGAAAGGTTCACGGGTTCCGTCGTGCTCTGTTTCCGAGTCATGAAGATTCGGGCGGTCGGATTCAAGTTGATCATGCAGCGCTATTACAAAATGCAGTTTTTTTATGTGGCACTATTGTCTGATAGCTGTCAAAATTTGGCCTCCGAGTTCGATTATCTGACTTGTGCGGCAGCCGCCTATCCCGAAGGGGACGAGCGTGCTGATGAACGAGGTGTTCACGGGCGACTTCCGGTCTATGGACAAACGGATATCCAGCCTTGCGTTGTAACGCGAAAAACAGGGTGAATGGTCCCATGAGGCAAAACAAAACACGATGGGTTGTTGGCTTGTTCAGCACCCTGTGTTCCTTAGCGGCCGTCGGCGATGGGCAGACAAAATCCGTTCAAGCGGGCAATGCCGTTTTCAATGCGGGAGCGTCCCGTATCAAAGCGGTCCTGAAAATAGATCCTGCCAAGAGGTTTGAAGTCGCCCTGCCCGCCGGTTCGCCGATGGGCGAGGCGAGCCTCCGCGAGCACGCCGTCGCCTGGCATCCCCTGAAAAAAAAGTTCTACCTGGTTGCTGACGTGGTGCCTTTGGACAGTCCGCACCATCCGAACACCTACAACACAGAGCTGTATCTTTGGAGCAGTCCGGACTTGACGGTCTGGACCTTCCACGGTCTCGCGGTGCCAAAGGGAACCCCCGGCAAGACGTACGACGGTTTCGGGGTGGCTAGCCCCGCCGGCATGGCCTTTTTCTGCGGCAAACTATGGGTTCCCTTTAGTGCCCGCCGCACGCCGCAGTTCACCCGGCGCTCGATCGGCTTGGCGTGGTCGGGGGACGATCCGGAGCAGCTGCCTTGGAGCAAGACCGCCGCCCCCGTCAGTGATCTTGACGGCGAGGACGACGACCCGGCGGTCGTCGTCGTGGACCGGGACGACCGGCTCCATCTTTACCACCGCACCACGGCCGGCGGATACCGTATCGTGCACGCCGCATCTTCCGACCCGGAGCAGCCGGGCTCTTGGCCCAAGGCGCACCCCGTGACCGTGCGTACACCCGATGTGCGGGCGCAGGAGTTGACCGGCGTGGCGTACAGTCGCGGCTGGGTGCACTTGTTCGTCATCGAGCATCTGTTGCCGAGCGGGATAAAGATCGGGCATTTCGCCGCTCGTGAGCCCGATGCGATCTTCTCTTACGCCGACTCTTCGCATCGTTTCGTGGAAGGGCAGCCTTCGAACATGGCCTATGGCGGACACCTGACGCCCATCCTTCAAGCGGGCGAGTTGATCGGGCTGTCGTGGACGGTGAGTCAGGCCGGGAAACGTTACGGGATTGAAGGACATGCCGCGCACTGGCAGGGGGAGGGGAACCCCCTGCTATCGCTTTTGCCGAAAAGCGGGCTCGGAGAGCCCGCGCCACCCGCTATGGACCGCAAAGGTAAGCGTCTCACGCTGTGGGCCGACGGGCTGCCGGCCGGTTCAAAGGGGCTGGCAAACGTGCGCACGGCCGACGACGCGGTGCCCAAAGAGGGGCTCTATCGCGAGGCGCTGCGTCCGCAGTTTCACTTCTCGGCTCGTCGCGGCTGGCTGAACGACCCGAACGGCCTGGTCTTTTTCAAGGGCGAGTATCACCTTTTCTTTCAGCATAACCCGTACGGCACAGGCTGGGGCAACATGCACTGGGGACACGCGGTGAGCAAGGACCTCGTGCACTGGACAGAACTCGGCGAGGCGCTCTATCCCGACGCGCTGGGCCCGATGTTCAGCGGCAGCGCGGTGGTGGACCACGCCAACACGAGCGGCTTCGGGAAAGACGGCAAGGCGCCGCTGGTGCTGATCTACACGGCCGCGGGCAACCCGGCCACGCAGTGCATCGCGTGGAGCCTCGACGGCCGCACGTTCACCAAGTACGACGGCAATCCGGTGGTCAAGAACATCACGGGCGGAAACCGTGACCCCAAGGTCTTCTGGCATGCGCCGACACGGCGCTGGATCATGGCGCTCTACGTGCAAAGGCCTGAGAAACTGCACACCGTGCAGCTGCTCTCCTCGCCGAATCTGAACGAATGGACGGCGTTGTCTGCGGTCAACGGTGACGCGGACGGCGGCCGCTACCTCTACGAGTGCCCGGACCTTTTCGAGCTGCCTGTCGCGGGTGTAATCAAGGTGTTGCACCTCTGGTATGAGGGGCAAAACAAAGGGTGAAGAACGATGCTCGATCTGGTGGCGTTTGGAGAAATCCTGTGGAATGTGATAGACGGCACGGCGCATATCGGCGACGCGCCGTTCAACCTGGCGGCGCATGCGGTCCGGCGCGGGCTGTGATCGTGACGTTGGGCGCGGGCGGGTGTTTGGTTTGCGAGCGCGGCAAGGACGTGGTACGTTGTCCCGGCATCCCCGTCGAGGTGGCGGATGCGATCGGCGCCGGTGATGCGTTTTCGGCCGCTTTTCTAGCGGCATGGCTCACGGGCGCGACGGCTGCCGAGGCCGGGAATCGGCGCGGCGCCTGGGTGGCTTCGCGCCGGGGTTTGGTGCCGGATGAGGACGGAGGGGCGACAGGCGTCGCCGCCTGTCCTACGGGGAGGCGTGAATGAGAGCAGGAACGGGGTGGAGGCTGGCGGCGGTTCTGGTGGGTCTGGCGGGCGTCGCGCGGCGGGGCGTTGCCGAGGCGT
>Ga0209066_10003183_pt1 | contig 19036 bp, 13 predicted proteins | sample All_14_2_FD_187198 | JGI IMG/M metagenome (GOLD analysis project Ga0209066, IMG submission 187198) | Freshwater microbial communities in response to fracking from Pennsylvania, USA - Allegheny Zone_MetaG_DW_15 (SPAdes) (version 2) ... | reverse complement strand
CAACAGCAGCAGCGCCAGCCCCGCCACCATCGGAGGGAGCGCCACCGGCAAATCGAGCAGCGTCTCAACGACCGGCTTGCCGAAAAACCGTTTGCGGGCCAAGACATAGGCCACCGGAGAACCGAGAACCATGGCCAGCAGCGCCGCCATCAGAGAGGTCTGAAGACTGACCTTCAGAACCGGCCAGACCGTGCCGTCCGAAAACACGTTTCGCAGCGTCTCCGACGAGACCAGAAAAACGTTGCCCAACGCCACCGCCACAAAGAGCGACAGCAACACCGTGATCGCCACACACAGAACTCTGAATCCACCGTTCATGTTTCTCTTTCTTTACGTCCCGACAACGCCCTGTTCGCGGACCGCAGCCAGCGCTTCCCGCCGCTTCACGACGCGGCCGTCTCATCCGCCGGAGCCTTGCCCTTCTGCGCATACCGCTCCTCGAAAGCAGGCGTGTACAGTTCCAACACCTCATGCTCGTCGAGATCGCGCTTCAGCCGCCGCGAGGCCTGCCGCACCGATTCGGTCAGCCGCCGGACCTCGTCGAACGGCAACCGGATGCCCTGCGCCGCAAAGAAGGCCTTTACCCCCGCCGCGCCCGAGTGCTTGCCCAACGCGAAGGCATGCCCGTCCAACCCGATCGCCGAAGGCGGGTAGGCCGCATACGAGAGCGGGTCTTTCAGCAGGCTCCGCACATGGATACCCGACTCGTGGCGCAGCGCCATCGGCCCCGTCACCGGCTTCGAGACCGGAACGGGACGGCCCGAGGCCTCGGCCGTCAGCGAACAGAGCGCAGACAACCCGGCAGGATCCCACTCCAGCGGCAGGCCAGCCGAAAACCGTAGCGCGAAAAGGAGCTCTTCCAGCGGACAGTTGCCCGCACGCTCTCCGAGCCCGTTGACGGTGCAGTCCAGCGTGTCCGCCCCGGCCTGCGCCGCAGCCAGCGCGTTCGCCACCGCCATGCCGAGATCGTTGTGCGCGTGGAAGGAGACGCCCAGATTGGGCGCGACGGATTTGACCTGCGAAATCAAGCCGGCCGTCGTGAACGGGTTGAGGACGCCCACCGTATCAGAGACCCGCACGCGGAACGCCCCCGAGGACGCCACCACGCGGATCACCCGCTCGAGGAACCCGCGATCCGCACGCCCGGCATCCTGCAAACCCACGGAGAACGCGCACCCCGTGTGCGCCGCAAACGGCAGAACGCTGTCAAGGTGGTGCAGCACCCAATCGCGGCAGCGATCCATCGACCCGAGCAAGATGTCGGAAACCGGAAAGGAAATGTTCACCGTGCCAATCCCGGCTTTGGCCGCATAGTAGATGTCCTCTTCCAGAGCCCTGCACCAGCACGAGAGCCGCATCCCGAACCCCTGCGCGGCCAACACGCGCAGGCCTCCCAGCTCCTCGCTCCCCAACGCCGCCGAGCCGACCTCCGCCTCGTCAACCCCGAGGCGGTCCATTGCCGCCGCAAGCCGCAGCTTGTCGGCCAACGAGAAGACCACTCCCGGCGCCTGTTCGCCGTCTCGCAACGTCGTGTCGCTGAATTTTATCTTGCCGGTCGTATCGAACATGTTTCCTTCCTTTCCGGATAAACCCGACTCCCGACGCTCAGTCTGCAGGTTTTCGGATGACTGAACTCGCGCCCTCCAGGCATTGATAATCTGCCAGCCGACAGCCCAAGACCTCTCTTCAAAACTTCGCGATGACCTCCCACCGCAGGAACATGGCGGCCTCATCGGTTTCGTAGTAGCCGCCGGGCTCGAACACCTCAAGCTGCACCGCGTGGCTCAGATCGCTGCGCTTCCCCAAGAACCCCTTCAACAGCGGGGCCTCGTAGCGCGCATAGGTGAGATATCCTTTATACGTATCGCCCGCGCCGTTCGACGCCTGATCGTCCTCGACGCAGAACACCGGCCCGGTATGGAGCTTCACCTTCTGGCTCTTGAAAACAGAAACGCTGCCCGCCAGATGCGGGTAGACCAGATTCGCCCAGCGATAGTTCTTGTATTGCTCAGAGAGCAACACGCTGAACCAGGTCGTCCGGTTGAAAACCGCATTCCAGTTGTTGTCGTCGCCCGAGCCCGGCTTGTCTTCGCCCGAAAGGCAGAGCACCGCCGGCGTGACCGTCGGCGTGAACGGACTGTCCGGCGCAATCACGTAGGACACGCCGCCGTAGCCCATGTATCCGAATATGGTGCGGCCGTCCTCCGTCTCGCCGGCCTGCACCGCAAACTCAACCTCGGCGGAGAGTTGTTCCGAAAACCGCGGCAGCAACCGCGTGCCGAAGGTGTGAAAGTCGCGGCCGTACTCTTTCGCGCCGACATTGTGCGAGTGCGTCTCCTTTTTCCAAACGCAGTAGAGCTCGAAGGGGAACTCCTTCACCTCCCCGACGGTGAGGTAAAGCCCCGCACCCGACTCCTCGTTGTCGGCGTAGCTGCTGTTGATGGTTCCCATCGGCCGGTCATAGGGACCCAGAGCCGCCTCGTCATAGTCGGCCATGTAGACGCCGAACACGTCGAGCGCTGTCTTTTCTGTGATGCGCAGCGTTGCCTTAACCGCATCGAAATAGGAGGACCGCGCGCCGTCCGCAGCGGAGCCGTCCGAGATAATGCGGCCGTCCCCGTACTTCAGCTCTTGGCGACCGAGGCGCAGGTCGAGCCGGTCTCTGGCCACATTCCTCGCATCGAAATAGAGACTGTCTAAATACAGCTCGTCGGGGAAATCATAGGTCGACATGCCGGCCTTGTTCTTTCCCGAACGTGCCGTATAGACACGGAACTCATTCGCGACCCGCCCATACAGGGCATAGTCCTCATACGAGGCAGAGCCCCACAGCCGGGAACGAAGGCGCAACATGTTCTCCATTTTCTTCGCCGTCACGCCCGAGCCAGGCAATTCGTGCTTCATTTCTTCCCTGAAACGCAAATCCCCGCCGCCGCCGAATTTCATTCCCGTCTCCGCTTTATTGACGGGACTGGGAAACGTGTCCGCACCCGCGCCGTTCTTCACCTCCGCCTGCGCCAACAAAAACGCCGGCAGCGCCACGCTGATCATCACAACAGTTGTCATGAACCGATTCATAAAATTGTCTCCTGAAAAATGCCTTTGTACGCCTTGTGTAACCGGGTCACGTCCGCTTCGCGAGGGGGTCCAGTTGCCTCCCCGGCGGAACATGCTCACCCCGGAAAGAGCTACTGCCCTTTTCCCGCCGCCACAAAACCGAGCCGCTCAAAAACCGTGACGGCCTCGGGCGTCTTCAGATAGTCCAAGAAAGCCCGGCCTTCGATCGGGTTCTTGGCGTTATCGACAACGCCGCCCGCCAGCTCGATGGCCATGCCGCCCGGAGCCGCATACTCGGCCAGCCTTAGCAGTTGCGCGTCGTTCGCCGCGACCAGATCCGATCCATACACGAACCCGACATCCACGACCCCCTGCCGCAGCCACAGCAACACTTCGCGGACGTTCGTGCCCTGCACGCACTTCGGCACGCTCACCTCCCAAAGCTTTTCGTGCTCAAGCAACCTCTTGGTGTAACGTCCTGCCGGAACCGAGGCGGGATTGCCAATGCCGATCTTTTTCGCAGCGCCGAGCCACGCGGCCAACGTGTCGCCCTTCAGCACGGCATTCTTATTTGCCGCGGCAATCAACGTGTTGGCGGCCACCACCCGCACGCTGTCTGGCCTCACGACCTCGCCAACGTTTGTCGGCGCGCCTCCGAACCAACGGTCCGCGCCAATGAACACGTCGCACGGCGCGCCCTTGAGCACCTGCGTGCGCAACATCCCGGTCGCCCCGTAAACAAAGACGAGCTTTACTTCGGGATGACCCTTCTCATAGAGCGGCCCCAAAGCCTTCATCACATCCGTGAGACTTGCCGCCGCCGCCACATAGACATCGCCCGCCTGTGCGAATGCCGTCACCATCCCCGCCAGCATCATTACCAGCAGTGCCTTCATGGTACACCTCGTTCTTTTTTTTGCGCCGCACGGACATTCGCGCAACGCTCGTGAACGCAGCTTTCGCAAGGATCAAGCCAGATTGCGCCCCTTTCCGAAACTGAAGACCCAACCCTTTGAACGGCAAGCTATTAAAAATTTCATCGGACTCAGAGCCTCCAACTCTCTCCAAAGCCCCTTGGGAAATCCATTTCAATCGGCAACGACAAACGACAAAAGCGTTGCCCGCATGCGCGCCCGAAAGGGCAACAAAAAAAGCGGACGCGATCATTCGATCACCATCCGCTCTTTAGACAGGGCAAGACTTGCAGGCCCCGTCACTCGCCGATACGGTCATCCGACCGGATGCCGTGTTGAGCGCCGTTCACCCGCACGCACGGCAGACCGCTGAAAAAAGCCCTTGCCAGCGATTGGCCGCCCGCGGCACCGGGTAGGAAGCCTTCTTGACAGGTATGCCGCGTAACAGGTCCACATACTCCTCAGGAACGCCCTGCGCGCGGGCACCTACGACGATGTTGTCCCGCTGCGCGTCGCTCGGCAGACCGGGCTCGCCACAGTAATCCTTTTTGTAGAGGAGCGCCGCATGACTGACACCTTGGAGATCCACGGCAAACACGGGGAAGAGAAAGAAAGGCCCCGCACCGTCAGGACGGACCCCCTGCCACTCGTCGAGCCGGTCGGCCTGTGAGAAAGAGAGGTTGTAGAGCACGCCCCAAACCTCTTCTCCGGGCTGGGGCACAACCGTTTCCTCGGCCCCGTCCCACATCGCCGAATGCCCAAAAAAAGCCAAGCGGTGATTCGCCAACCGCGCGACCCCTATCGGCACGGCCGAACCGCAGCAGTCGGCGATCTGCGCCGGATTCATATTGGACCCGTACACGAAATACGTGTGGTGACCGTTACTCTGGAACACGCTCATGTCCAAACCTCCGTGACTTCGTTTTGCGATCATCTCTAGCCGATGCCGGAATCAGCCGCCGGCTGCTGCCACCTCTGGACGGATAACCAAGCGGGACCCCTATTCGAAGGGTTTAATGGTATATAAGCATTTCTTAAGCCAAAGCGGCCCCTCTATCGACAGCCATCGCTAAGTCACAGAACAAAAGTCGGTTATGAAACGTATTCTCGGAGAAAACCCTATATCCGGCAGGGCACCGGTTACGAAATCGTCATTTCTAACAACGGTCTCACGACAAAACAGTCCGACGATTTGCGCCGTGTCGGACAGATGTTCCATGGAAAACCGATGCTCCCTTTCGAAAACGCAGGTTGAGAGCGCCCCTCGTACGTCGAGGGAGCGGCAAACCGGCGCCCTGCCGATCGAGCGAACTCCTCGCGACAGCGTGGCGGCGGCCCTTGGGATGCCCCTTACTTAACCAGCATCACATCGTCCGCGCCCAAGGTGAGCGACATCGCCTTCCCGCGCCGTGAAAGCGTCACCGCCTGAGGCTCGCGGGTCGCGTTGGCAAGAACCACCGCCACCTTGCCGTCCGGCGCGCGGAAAGCGTTATGGAAGACGGAGGGTGTCGGGCGGTCGCGGTACGTGATTGTCGCGCATGTCAGTTTGGGCGGATGCAGCAGCGTACCGTACATCAGCCATGGCCGTCCCTCGCCGTGGTAGAGCTCCACCCATTTCCGCATGAAACGCACATCCGAGGACAGCCCCTCGTAGCGGACCGGCTTCGTGGTGCCGTCTGGCTGAAGCGCCTCCAGCGTCACATCATCCACCCACGCCTTGGCCTCACCATCGACATGGCACATGATGCGCATCATCTCTGCCCCTGCAGGCATCGTGAAATCGGCGGAGACGCGCGCCCAACCCGCCCCGGCTGCCGGGAACTTGAGCTGGCCTCCCTGCCCCGTCGACTTGAGGCCAGGCGCAAAGACGCAGAAGTTGATGCCGTTGGGCTGCGCCATGCGCTCCGTTTTCAGCCACGCGCTGAAACGGTACTTGCCCCCGACCGAAAACCCGCTGTCGTCCACATTCACGTTCTGCGAGACCTGCACGATGTCGCCGCTTTTGCTGTTCTCGAGGCGCAAGCTTGACGCGCCGCTGTGCTTCTCGTCCTTGTCGCTGAAGGCTTGGCCGGCCCACACCTTACCCTGATAGCCGCTCAGCTTATCCCAGCCGTGCAGCGCATTCGCCCCTGCGACACGCGCCTCGAACCCCCCGTTCACCATCACGTCGTCCGCCAGATCGCGGCCCGAGGGCACGAGATGCGGCATCTGACCGTCTGCGGCGCAATGGGCGAACATGGCACGGTCGTTGCCGCGCGGGTTGCTTTGGAAGGGCGGCAGATACTCGTGGTACAGGTAGTTGAAAACCGACGCCCATTCGCGCGGCGCCTCGCAGTCGCGGTAGTCCTGAAGCCCCACCAGATGGTTGAACCACTCGTTCGGCTCTTCAAAGCAGACGACCGCGTCGGGCTCGATTTTGCGCATCGCCTCAGCCATCGTGCGCAATTGTCCGGCGAACGCATCCGTCATCCAGAGCCCGCGACGCTTCGGGTGGCCATGGCCAGGCGCGTAGCAGGCGGGCCAGTTGCCGCCGACCACCTGATCGACCTGCACCATCTCGCAGCCGCGCCGGGCCAGCGGCACACAAATGTCCTCGTTCCACCAGCGGACCGTCCAAGGGTCGCCGCCACACAGGCAGGCGGTATCGCCGCCTTTCAGCCAGCTGGGCACGCGCACATAGAGACTGCCGTCGCGGTTGTGCACGGCGTGCGGCCTGGCTACCTCATCGAACCGCGCGCGGTCATCCCACTCGAAACTGCCGTCCGGCCGCTTGGTGTAGGTCAACGTCCAATGGTAGCCCGACGGCCACGGAAAGGCGTGGCAACCGAGCTTGCGTGTCCTCGACACAAGCTCCGTGAATTTCTCGTCCGTCGGATAGACCGGAAAGTAGTCAGGCGTCACCCAATCGCCGCGTTTCTCCCAACCCCAGTAGGCCGTAATCAGCGGCATCTTGGGAAAATGCTTCTGCCAGTGCTCCGCAAGCCAACGTTCGATACGCGCGGGGTCGGTCAGCCAGTCACGCCCGAAACGCACCATCGCAGGCCCGTCCTTGAGCCAGGCGGGAAGGTCGCCGCGCTGCGCGAAGGGCACGGCACACCACGGCTGCGTGAGCGCCCACGCCTTGTATAGGTCCGCCGCGTCACGCCAGTCTGCCGGCTCACCGCCTTTGCCCGCAAAGGCGGCCACCACCACATCGTAGGCTTGCGCATCGGTTCCCGTCGCGAAACAGGACCGGGTCCAACTGAACTCCACGCCCGATGCCGTGCGTGCGATCTTCAAGTCTTTCGGATACCCCTTGCCGTCTTCAGCCGCCGTATAGAACCCCGCGCGGTCATCATAGTAGCAGCCGAACTGCGCGGCCATATTGCCGGGCTGGCTGCCCAAAACAATCAGGTCTTTCTTCATCGCGCCGGGCTTGCGGTAAATGCTGCCCTTGGCGGTGCCGGCCACAACCGCATCGTCCTCCACGCTCGTCCCGAGCTGGTCGGCCAGCGTGATGACCGGATACTGCACCGACTCCAAGACCCAACCTTCATGCATCTGAACGGCAATGCCCCAACGCACCGCCACGTCGCCGGGCTTCGCCCGCACCGTGCAGACCACGCGGGAGACCCCTTGTGTGAACCCCTCGTAAGCCAACGTCGCACACCGTCCGCCCGGCCCGTCTTTGATTTCGGCCGTGAATTCTGCGGCGTCGCCGCTCGAGAGCATGAGCGGCTCGCCCGACGGATGCTCCTGCCGCGAAAACATCAGCGAGAACAGCCGCGGCGAAGACTTAGCGCAGGACGCAAACTCGACACCTTCGCGCGACTTGAGCGAAACGACCGCGCCTTTCTCGGCAGAGCCCAAGACAACCGAGACCCCGTCGCCCACCACACTCAGCGGCGTCTCCCCCGCATACGCGACGCCCATTCCAAAAACAAGCCCGCAAGCCACCGTCAACCTGAAGCGCATCCACCCCCCTTCCCAGGACCTTGGCCACACAAGCAGGCCCCATTACATGTCGCCATCTTACCATGTCCGCCTGATGACACAAAAGGCAAAAGGCTTATTCCGATTGGCGATCTGCCGCGCACACGATATACGCAATTCGATCGCGAGGAGAGTTCAACACCGTGCTCCAACACCTGTTTGCCCCGTCACCACAGCGTTCGTCCTGACTGCGCCGCCCCTTGTGAGAATCAAGCCCCAGGGCGGGGTTTGAAGAATTGCGGACTCTGTCGTCCCTGCCCAGACCCATACGCCTTTCGCCCGGCTTTCATGTCCGGAGCACGGCAGAGCGCTGTCACGTTCAAGAGCGACAAGGCCCTTGACTTCCCGCGTCGAACACTAAAGGAGGTCCCGTGAACATTCTGATTGCAGGAGGAAGCGGTATTCTTGGCCGCGCGCTGATTGAAACCTTGCTTGAGAGAGGGCATGCCGTGTCGGCTTTCGCCTATAACGCGCGCGATTTCGACAGCATGGAAAACCACCCGAACCTGAGCGTGTTCGGATGCGACGTCACAAAGCGTGAAAGCCTGCGCGGCGCGTGCGATGGCATCGCTCTCGTCATCTCGTGCATCGGAATCACCCGGCTCTCGTCCAAGCTGACGCACATGGACGTCGATTATCAGGGCAACCTCAACCTGCTGCGGGAGGCGGAGCGGGCCGGCGTCACATAGTTCGCGTTCATCTCGCCAGAAGGAGTGGACGAAGGGCACGATCTCGTGCCGCTGCTGATCGCCAAGCACCACTTCGAAGAGAGCCTTAAGCAGAGCTCGCTCGAATGAATCATCTTCCGGGCGGGCGGGTTCTTCAGCGACCTGCGCGAGATGGGCATGACGGCCGCAAAGGGCCGCATGGTGGTGTTCGGCCAGGGAAACAACCGCTTCACGCCGGTGGATGTCGGCGATCTGGCGCAGGTCATCGCCGAGGACACGCAGACTCGCGCGAACGCCGTGACCACCGTCGGCGGACCGGCCGACATGAGCTGGAACCAGATCTGCTAAGCCTGTTTCAAACAGGCCGGCAATCCACCGCGGATCCTGCATGTGCCGATCTGGCTCGTCCTCTTCATGTGCACAACCGACCTTATGACCGAAAAAACGCGGCAAGAAAAGTTTCGAGCAATACTTGCGCGAAGCCTCCCGCGACTGACCGGAGACGGGAACTGAAGAACCTCGCCATGCCCGGCGCACGATCAGTCCATCCGTGCTTTCGGCATGGTCGCGAGCGTTGCGATGATCTGCGGCAACAGCTGTTTTTTGCGGCTGAGGATACCCGGCATGGCGAAGATCCCGTCGTGGCGCTTGACGTAGGGAAACGCGCGGCGCACGGGCTCGTCGCCGACATAAAGAAGTTCGGAATTTCCGCGCACCGGATCGGTCACCATGAGCGCAACAAAGTCGAGCCCCTCGGCCGCCTGGGTCTTCCCCATCGCGACGGTGAGGGCCTCCCGGTTGCGGTGCAGCAGCTCAAGGTTGTTCTCCTCAAGCTGGGAGAGCGCGAACCGGTAGCCGTTTTCGGAGTAGGTCTTGCGGTCGGATTCGATGGCGCCCTCGATCGACATGACGGCAAGAGGCGAATCGAGCTTCATCAACTGGTCCATGATTTCGCGCGGATCCTCGCCGGAAATCTTGCCGAGCCATTCGGCCATGCGCGTATCGGTGTCGGTTGTCGTCGGCGACTGAAAGAGCAAGGTGTCGGTAACGACGCCGGCAAGCAAGATGCCCGCGATCTTTCTGGAGGGACGCAGCCCCGCCGTCCGATACATTCCCGCGATGATCGTGCACGTGCTCCCGACGGTGTCCGACGTGTATTTGATCGGCTCCGAAGTGGGCCGGATGGCGATCCGGTGATGGTCCACCACTTCGAGAACCGGCAATTCCTCAATGCCGGCGATCCCTTGCGCCGTTTCGTTGTGATCCACAAGAACCATTGCGAATGGAGGCGGTGACGTAAAATCGCTCTTGGTGACGAGGCCTGCCAACCGGCCGGCGGGCGTGCAGACCGGGAAGATGTTTTCGGACGAGGAGAGCGCCTCGCGGCGTACGTCGCGGACCATGTCCGTCGTATGGAGCGGGGAAGACGCTCCGGAGAGGGGAACATGGTTGACAGGCGTGCTGAACTTGATGCGGCGGATGACGGTGGCGGAGTCGAAGCGTGTCCGGAGAATGCTCACGTTCTTCTCCATCGCCAAACGCACAATGTCGTCTGCCACGGCACATTTGCCCGTGATGATGAGCACGGGAATCCCGTGGCCCACGACGCAGCGGTGGATCTCGGGCCTGTCGCCGACGATGACAACGGGATTGTCCCGATCCGGGCGCAGGAGCCGTCTTTCAAAGACGTCCACACTCATGGCGGCAACGAACACATTGTATATTTTCCGATTGTCTTCGGCCGTCCCAGTGAGGCATTCGGCATCCAGCACGCTCTGCATCATGCAGGGCGAGGAAAACAGCGCGCGCCCCGCCAGGCTCTCGTCTTTGTGGGAGGTGATGTTCATCAACTCGGACAGCAGCGCCATCGGGCTCAGCATGCCCACGAAGTTCCCTTCACCATCCGTCACAGGCAGTGCTGTAGCCCCAGAGCTCTTCAGGATTTGAACCGCCTCGAACAGCGTCGCGTCCGCACGGATAGAGGTGAACACGCTCCTCACCATATCGCCGACGCGCAGGTAGACATCATTCACGGAGGGAGGGACTTCCAACCCGAAGTGTTTGAAGAGCCACGCCGCCCGGCTGGGCAGGAGCCCCGGGCAGATCGCCTGAACTCTGTCATCGCCCAATTTGTTTTTCAGGTCGGCAAGGGCATACGCCGCCATGATACTGTCCACATCTGGATTCTTGTGCCCGCAAACCATGATTTTCTTGATCGCACTGTTCGTCTTTTCCATACTTGCCCTTACACTGACCCTTTCAAGTTTGCGCCGCTTGTCCGACGGGAAACAAATAAAGCAGAACCTCTTCGCCGGCCGTCACCCTTTTTGGGTAGCTACCGGCCTAGCCGCCTTGACCTAATGCGATAGCTGCGGCGATCATCGCCGACGCGACCGCCGTCCGCCACGGGATCCGGAAAAAGACCGGCGCGGCCGCGACACACGCGAAGACGGCACAGCCCAACACGCCGGCAACCGCCCCGGGCGTCCGCCCGAAGCAGAGGCAGAGCGCCGCGAGCGCCGCATAACAGCCGCACAACACGCCACCCCCGGCGGCCAGCGCCACCCACCTCACCTGCTCCGCACGCGAGTTCACCACGAGCCCGTTGTCGGACGGCGGCAGGAGCAACAGACCGATCCCGGCCGCAAAAAGATAGCCCATTGCCGGGGGCGCCGTCCACAACGACTGCGCGATATTACGCAAATCAGGTTGCGTCACGGCCACGAGGAGCAGCGCCAGAAGGGGAGGTAACGACAACAGTGCCACGCAGGCGCCGCGCCGCCAAAGGGGGTGCCACACCTCCTCGCCGCAATACGGGCAGTGCCAATAATGACGTCCGGATTCGCGCCCGCACGACACACACACGCCGTCTTTCAGCGCGCTTCTCATGAAAAGAGCGTTTCTCTTTCTGGCATGTTGTGATGACCGGTGGGGCGCAGAGGTTGACGCTTGGAGTTGATCACAGGAGGCTGATGACCGTGCCGCCGGCGGGAGCCCGGGTCAGACGGAAGTCGTCGAACTTGGCTGCGCCGCCGCCGTTGGCCGGCGACTCGGCATCGAACTGGATCCGCAATGTGACGGCCTGAGCAGGCGTGACGCCAGACAACGAGAGGTTCGTCCACGAAACCGAACCGGCCGTATACGCGTCCAGATTCTTTGTCACGGTCTTGATCACGTTCGCGCCGCCGTCAAGCCAGATCAGGCGCGCGGTGACGTTGGAGCCGTTCCACGCGGCATCGCCTTCCTGCCAGAACGAGAGGGTGTAGCGGTACCACGGCAGGACGTCCGGAATATCCTGATAAAAGGCGCCATAGGTGCCGCTGCTGTACCCAGGCAGCGACATGAGGTAGCCATCCCCGTCATGACTTCCCCAGCCCTGCCGCCCCGCTTGGTCGGTCGAGGGCAGTTCCGTCCAGTTGGCCGCATCGAGGGAGACGCCCTGAACAAACCCGGGGTTGTACAGCCCAGGCCATTCAGTGAGGGTCAGATCATCGAACTTGGCTGCGCCGCCTCCGCCGGAAGCGCGCGTCTGGGCATCGAACTGAACACGCAGGGCTGTTGCGCGGCGGGGCGCTATGCCGGCCAGCGTGATAGAAGCCCAAGAGGCCGCCGCATACGCGTCCAGGTTCGTCGTCACGCTGCCGATCGCGCTGGCTCCGCTGTCCAGCCAGATCAGACGCGCGGTGACGTTGGACCCGTTCCAAGAGGCGTCGCCGTCCTGCCAGAACGACAGCGAATATACCTTCCCTGGAACAACGTTCGTGACGTCCTGATAAAATTCCCCATAGGTGCCGCTGCCCTCGTTCCACCCAAGCAGCGCCATCAGCCAACCGTCACCGTTGTGAGACCCCCAGCTCTGCCGCGAGGCCTTATCAAGCGTGTTCTCGCTCCAACCGTCCGGATCACCATCGGTGCCCTCGGCGAAACTTCCGTTAACCAACGTAGCCGCCGCGTCCGCATCCCAGGCCACAACCGCAACAATCCCGATCCCAAAAAGAACCGCGATCCGCTTTGACACCCGTCTATGCATGAAGCACCTCCTGAACAACGTTTCCGTCCGGCTCGCCCTCGCAGGCTCACCAGGTCACGAATATCAAGGTACTTATTAATGTACGCATTGAACAGCATGTCCGCAACAGATTTCTTGTGGCGACCAGGCTGCCGGACCGCACCTTGCGGTCGCGCAGAACACCCCCAAGGAGCAGGCTGCCCCGTATCGCTGTATGCCCGCGCAGTCTTCCGTTCAGCCGCTTTTTTCTCACTGCATGACCGGCGGGACGGTCTTGCCCTCGGCCTGCGCCTGAAGCTCCTGGTCGTGCCCGTGGAAAAGGCCGTTGGAATCCATCCAGATCGTAAGCCGCAGCATGTCCTCGTTAGACAGCTTGACCTCGCCGTGACCGGCCTGAAGCATCGCGAAGAGCTTCGAGCCCTTGGCGCCGAACTGGCCCGGCACCGTGTAGGGCTCGGTCCACGAAGCCGAATCATAGAATTTGACATAGGGCTTCAGGTTGCTAAAGGAGGTGAACCAGAAGTCCTTGTTTTTCACGAAATCGCCGCGCCGCAGATCCGGCGCTTTATCTTTACGTTTCTCGCCGTGACAGCCCACACATTTGGCGTCCAGCACGGGCTGCACCAGCCGCGAGAAGTGGAAGGGGTTGGTGCCCTCCAGGTCCGGCGCGATCTTCGAGGGCGCGCGCCGCATGGCCAACGGCGTCGCTTGGGGCGGCATTCGCGCCGAGCCCACGCGCTGATCATGGCACCCGTTGCACATCAGGGTCTCGCCCGGCGCGGTATAGGTCACGCTACGCATGCCCTGCACAGCGCAACCCTTTTCGTCCAGCGCGTGGAACAGCACAGGAACGTCCACCGGCTGCTCCCAATAAGCGCTGCCATCCTCCTCCACCGGCACCGTGCCCAGCACGAGCTTCGCGCCCTTCTGGCTCCCGAGCCCGATGCGCGGATTGTCCGCGTTCGGCGTGGTCTTGGGCAGCACCTGCCAGATGCGAAGCGCCTTGATCTTGGTGCCCTCTGGGAATGGACGGCGCGTGTTGTATACGTTGATCAGGCCGACCTTCGCGACCTTGGGCAACGCTTCGGGCGGAAGCGGCGCGGGCTTCTCGCCGTTGCTGAGCCGCGGGCGCCCCACCAGCGTGCCGTGCGCCAGCACCGGCGGCCGTGGCCGCGGATGCAACGGAATGGGGTCCAGGCAAGAAATCTGCGGGTTCACATAAATCGGGACCTTGTTCCCGAAAACATCCATCAGCGTGATGGCGTACCGCCGTTTGGCCGTGTCGATGTTGCCGTACTGAGCGTTGGCATCGCCATCATAGACGCAGAGGAAATATTTTTCGCTCAGCGGCCACGGCGCGGCATACGCGCCCGAAGCTTTGTCGATATAGAACTCCGCCTCGGGGAAGAGCTGGTCGGGCGTCACGCGCTTGACCTGGGACATGGCGTCGTCGTCCGCCACGGTCGGATCAATCAGGATCACCGAGCCGCGGGCTTCGGTGTGGTGCCCCGCGGCGATGGCCACGTACTTCGGCGACCCCGGCACCGCGCGCACGTTCATCTGCATCATCGGCGCAGTGCGCAACGAGGTGTGTGTGTTGCCGTTGATCGCCCTCGAGTCACGGCCGTCAGGGAACGTGGTCCACGCGTGGTGCGCCTGATTGAAACCGCGGTCCACATAGTCCCAGCGCGTGTAGACGATCATGCCGTTGTTGTCCACGCTCGGCTGCCACTCGTTGGTCTCATGCGGGCTGAGCCGCACGATATCGGTGCCGTCCTCAAACATCGTGTGCAGCGTGAAACTCGGCACAGGGCGGCCGTGGCAGCGGCCAAATCCACCGCGGCGCTCAGAAATGAAGGCGATCCGCCCGTTGGGAAGCCAACAGGGCTCCAGATCGTTGACGATGCCGTCGGTGAGCTGCACGAGTCCCGACCCGTCGGCGTTGCAGCGGAAAATGTGGAAGGTGGTTTTCTCGTTCCACACCCGGATCTGGGGTTCGCCGTCCGTGTAGCAGAAGAGAATCTGCTTGCCGTCGAACGAAACCTCCGGGCTGAGGTAGCCCCCGTTGCCGAGCTTTTGTCCCTTGCGCGCGCCGGCCTCGATGACCGAGTCGGCGAGCAAGTTGCGGACGACGGGCGCGTCGGACCAAGGGTGCTCCAGCACGTAGAGCCCGTTGCCCTGCGTCGTGCCGTGCAGCGTGGCGTGGAAGCCGAAGAACTGGTCGCACATGTGATTGCCCCAGTTGAACTCGTCGGGGGGCAGCGCTTCGCGCGTGATGAACAGCAGCCGCTGGATCGGCTTGAGCAGCGGGTTGGCGAACGCGATCACCCGGCGCAGCGCCTGAGCCTGCTTGAACGCCGTGAGCCGTGCCTCCGCGTCCTCGACCGCAAGCGCCTGAGCCTGCTTCTCCAACGCGGCCAGCCGCTCGCCTGCGGCTGCCAGGTCGGCCTGAGCCTTGAGATCTTCGTACAGCGCGCGCGTGCGCCGCACCACGATGTCCAGAGGATCGCGGTCACCCGGCAGAACCGCCGCGTTGCGGTTGGCCGACTGCTCGATGCGCGTCGCCTCGTCGGCGATACCGCCAGCGGCTTTGGGCTTCTGCTTCAGCTCGCGCTCCAAGATCAGATACTCTTTCACCACGTCGGCGCCGTGCCGTGCCATGAGCGCCTCGAACCGTTCGCGCAGGGCCGGATCGGGTACAGCCACCAAGCGGAAAGCCTTGAGGAAATCGAGCGACGGGATTCCCGCGTAAACGATGAACTGCACGGAGCTGGGAGCCGGTGTCGCCTGCTTCACACCCGAATCGTCCAGCGCCGCACGGGCGATGAATTTCTCCGCGCCTTCGGGCACGCGGTAAACCAGAAGCCCCGGCGAATGGGTGCCGATGCCGTCGGCAAAAGCTTTGCCAAGGACCTTGAAACCGCCTCCTGCCACGCTCTTGTTCTTGACCGTGCTGTTATGCCCGCACTGCTCGTGGACCCAGTCGGTCTGGGAAAGCCGCTTCTCTCCGAAGGTGCCCGTGAAGCGCGCGTCCAACCAGTCGGAGTGATCGCACGCATAGCTGTCGCCGCCGTCCGTGACGATCAGCGTGACGTACGCGGCATCTTTGACGTCCGCCTCGACATCCACGCCCTGGCCCTCGGTCCTCGCGGTCACAAGCGGACTCACATAACGCAGCGCACGCGGGTCACACCGTTTGGCCAACTCCTCCCGCGTCAGCGGCTCCGCCGCCCAAACACCCAGCGCCAACGCCCAAAGCACCAGCACGACATTCTTTCGCATCACGTCAGTCCCCTTCCCTTTTCCCTCGCGCCGTCACCCTCGAACCCGGTGTCCAGCACACACCCTGCTTTTGATTTCTTACATAAGAGCAAAAACCGCACGCCCTGTCTACCCAACCAATAACAAAATCGAAAGACAAGAAAGTTTATTTTTTGACAAATCCCATTGCCGAAAGCTCCTGAACGGCTCTATACTTTGAAGCACCCTGAAAGGTGTTTCTCCCATGCGTCAGGAAACGTTGAAGACCATCGCCATTCCCGTCCTGCTCGCTATCAAGGACAAGATGACCGAGACCTATGGGCTCTCCGTGCTGGACGAGAAGCGGCTGAAAAACCTGATCCTGTACAGCATCCGCGGCCCTGACTACATCTGCTTCACCTTTAAAGACAGGACTCTGACTCCCCTGCACACCTCCGCGCCCGGGAAAGCCTTGGTCGCCTATCTCCCCGAGAGAAAGCGGAACGCCCTGCTCGACAGGCTCCCGTTTGACAGGCTCACCCCAAACACCATCACCGACCGTAAAACGTTCGAAAAGCGGCTGGCGCTGATCCGCAAGCAGGGATACTCCACCGACATCGCCGAGGAGATCAACTGCTGCCACTGCGGCGGGGTCGTCATTCTCGACCCCAACAAGAACCCCGTCGGCGCGCTCTGGCTCTCGGGAATCGACAAGCGCCTTGACGGCAGGCAACTGCGCGCCAATATCCGACACTTGCAGGGAGCCGCCAAACGGATCGAGGCCGAGGTGGCCAAACAGTTCCTCGCCAAAGGGCGGGCCGACCGGTATTCGCCGTGCGTCGCCACCGCGTTGCGGGTGCTGTCTAAACAGCCCCGCCAGCCGGCCGACTATGCGGCGCTCGCCAAGTCCTGTCACCTCAGTTACTCGACGCTGAGAACCCTCTTCCGCAAAGAAACCGGCGTCACACTCGGCCAGTACCACCTGAATCTGCGGATTCACGAGGTCCAGAGGCTATTGGCGCAAACGTCGTCTTCCATCACCGAAATCGCCGCGCAGATGCATTTTTATGACCAGAAGCACCTCTCGGCGATCTTCAAAAAGAAAGTCGGCCTCTCGCCCCTCTCTTATCGCAGGCAAACGCTTCCGCCGGCCAGACAGTAGCCCTCCGCCCGCCATCGCAGCGGGCGCCTTTTCAAGGGGCGACAGGCGGCGACAAAGAGAGACGCCAGAGATGGGCGATCGTCTTGGCGATATCCGTGTTGTCGATAACCCCCGAGAAAAGTTGGGAGCCGGGCCCGAAGGCGAAAAAGGGCACGGGCGTTGCCGTGTGGCTGGTGGTGGTGTAGTGGATGACCAGCCGGCCCGTGTCCGTCCGGCTCATCGCGCAGTTCAGCCCGCCGGTCTCGTGATCCGCAGTGACCAGCACCAGCGTGTCGCCGCGCTCGCGCGCGAACTCGACCGCCCGCTTCACCGCCCAGTCCACCTGAAGCGTGCCGCGCACGGTCAGTTCGGGGTTGTTCCCGTGCCCGCCGTAATCGGTGATGGTGCACTCCATCATCATGAAGAAGCCCTTGTCGTTCCGGGCGAGGCGGGCAAGCGAGGTCTCCATGAGACGTCCCAGACAGGTTTCCGGCTCCAGCGTCGGCTTGTCCATAAAGCCGAGCACGCGCCGGTTCTGCGGCACTTGGGCGAAGGCCTCCGCGTTCTCCACCACCGTGTAACCGGCAACGGCCATCTCGTTCGTCACATTCCGAGCGTCGGTGCGCTGCCCTCCCGCGGCCTTGGGCGCGAACCACGCTTTGGCCGACGAGTTGCCGATCAGGATATCGAACCCGCTGGCGGCGGCGAAATCGGCGACCTCCTGAGAAGCCCCTCGCCGCGTCACATGCGCGTAGAACCCGGACGGCGTCGCACCCGTGAGCGCGTCCGAGGTGACGAGCCCGACGGCTCGGCCGCTCTGCCGCGCGGCCTCGGCGAACGACACGAGCCGGTTTGTGCGGCTCGTCATCCCGAGGATGCCGTTGGCCGTCTTGGCGCCGCAGGCCATCGCCGTAGCGGCCGCCGCAGAATCGGTCGCATCGGGACTCTCCGATGCCGTGCCGCAAAGCGTGGCGACAGGGAACTGCTCCATGACCAGCCGACCCTCGGCCTTGTGCTGGTAAAGCGAGGTCAGCTTGAGCGCGCCGGGGCCCATGCCGTCGCCGATGATCAGGATGATATTGCGCGGCGCGGCAGCGTTGGTCATCTCCTTGAGCGGGGCATCGAGGGCCGGCGCCGTATACGTCTTGTCCAAGGTCAGCACGGGGCGGATCGGAACCAGGCGGACCTCTTTTCCAAGCGTCGCGGCCACGACCATCCACGCGCTTTCCTTGGCCTCGAAGCGCACGGCCTTGAGCGGCTGCGGCTTGAGGGCGAAACGCGACAGGAAGAGCGAGACCTGGGTGTTGGCGTTGTAGGCGGTCCACACGCGCGCGGCGTTCTTGTAGCTTTCGGGCTTGCTCCAATCGCCCACATCGCGGCCGAAACGCACGTGGATTTCTGAGGTGGAACCGTCAGCGTAATCAACGAACAGCACGCCGGTCATTTTTTGAGCCTGGGCCGGCGGACACCAGGCTGCGGCGTGCAACAGGTAGAGACACGCGCCGCTTTTCCCTGCGACGGGAAGTTCGGCGCACGTCGGCAGGTAGGGCCGCTTGGGCCCCCCCAGCACCACGCAGGTCCTGCTTGTGCCACCGGTCTCAGCCAGGATATCGAATGGAACACCCGACACGGTCAGCGGACCAGGAGCGAGGACGCGCAGGTCGTTGCCGCCCTGATCAGTCCAACCGCCCTGCCGGTCGCCCTCCACCGTGTCTGAGAAGCCGGTATTGGCGCCTCGCGCCAGCGGCAACGGAATAAAATCGGCGGCGAGCCCTGAAAGGGCACAGAGGAAGACAGAGCAGAACAACCGCAGGGCGGGCTGGGAGGCAACTGAAATCAACATGACGGCTCCTTTACGGAATGGGCGGCCCATTCACAAAAAGTCGTCATTCTAACACGACTCGGCACCCCTGTAATCACCAAAAACAACGGCATCTCTGCACGGGTGTGTGTCAGGATAGTAACAGGATTCTCCGAAAGTACTTGCCGCACGACTGCCGCCCTGTTAGAGTTATATATATTGTATGTATAACAA
>Ga0209066_10003182_pt1 | contig 19043 bp, 16 predicted proteins | sample All_14_2_FD_187198 | JGI IMG/M metagenome (GOLD analysis project Ga0209066, IMG submission 187198) | Freshwater microbial communities in response to fracking from Pennsylvania, USA - Allegheny Zone_MetaG_DW_15 (SPAdes) (version 2) ... | reverse complement strand
GGGCCGCACCGCGCGGTGTGCAGGCCTGCCCCACGGGCGCCATGCAATCGTTCAAACACAGCGCGGCCGCCATGGCTGCGCTGGCTGAGCGCGAGGGCCTGCGGCCACTCCAGCCCGAGCTGGGCACACAGCCGAGGGTGTACTACAAAAACTTGCAGCGCATCGACCACGTCTTCATCGGCGCCAGCCTGGCCGCCAAGGTGCAGGGCCGCGTCGACTGCGTGGCCGATGCCACCATCGAACTAAGCCAAGCCGGCAAGACCCTGGCCCAGACCCGCAGCGATGCTTTTGGGGAGTTCAAGTTCGATGGGCTCGTGCCAGACAGCGGAACCTTCGAACTGAACATCCATCACCCCCAGCATGGCCGTCTCACTCAACAGGCCAAGCTCGGTGAGAAAAGTATGTACCTGGGCGAACTCCTGCTGGAAATTTGATCGTGTGAGGGGGCACTTGGTGCCACCTTGGTGGATTGCTGCCGTTTCCGGTTAGCAGCGGCTGTTGCTCATGGATGGATCCAGGGTAGCTCTTTGTCGTTGTGGAGGATGCGCTCCCAGCGCCATTGTTGAGCGGGGAGCAACCATTGAATGCCGTAACAGGCCAGCACTTGCATGCGCTCGCGTTCCGCAGCGTGCGCCAGTTGCGGTGCATGGCGTGCGATGCGTGCCCAAGCCCAGGCCAGCAAAGTGTAGCCAAGGCCCTGCAGGAAATCATCGGCCACGCGCAACACCGGCTCTGCATCCACGCCCTTGGAGGCCAGCAAGGCCGCACGTGCGGCGCGCACCTGCGTGGCTTGGTCGCGCAGGGCCTGGCTGTAAAGTGCCAAGTCGGGCTGCGCCGCACAGGCCTGGGCCTCGGCTTCCAGCACATCCAGCAGCCGGTCCAGGCGCGGTGAACCGTCGAGCACCTTGCGCATCACCAGGTCGATGGCCTGGATCTCGTTGGTGCCCTCGTAGATCATGGCGATGCGGCTGTCGCGCACATGCTGCTCCACCCGGTACTCGTGGATGTAGCCGTAACCGCCCAGCACACCCAGGGCTTCATCGGCACCCCGGTGGCCCAGCTCGGTGAGGAAGGCCTTGACCACCGGGGTCAGCAGCGTGACCAATTCGCCCGCGGCCTGGCGGCGGCTGGCATCGGGGTGCTGTTCGTGTTCATCGAGCAACTGGGCAGTCCAGTAGGTCAAGACCCGTGCGCCTTCGGTCTGCGCCTGCAGGCCCAACAGGATGCGCCGCATGGCCGGGTGCCAGGCGATTACATCGGCGCCCGCTGGGCTTGGGTTCTGAGCAGCAGCACCTTCGGGCTTGCGCGGTGCCTTCATCTGCGTGCGTTCACCGGCGTAGGCCACGGCGTACTGCGTGACCGCTTCCAGGTGCCCCAGGCCCTGTACGCCCACGTGCAGCCGGGCCGAATTCATCATCAGGAACATGGCGGCCAGGCCACCGCACGGTGGGCCGAGCAACCAGCCTTCGGCCGCTTCAAAACGCATCTGGCAGGTGGCGCTGCCCTTGATACCCATCTTCTTCTCGATGCCGTCGCAGTACACCGTGTTGCGGCGCCCGTCGGGCAGGATCTTGGGCACCAGGAACAGCGACAGGCCTTTGGTGCCCGGTACCGCGTCGGGCAAGCGGGCCAGCACCAGGTGCACGATGTTGGGCGTCATGTCCTGCTCGCCGCCGGAGATGAAGATCTTCAGGCCGCTCACCTTCACCCGCGCGCCGTTGACGGCCGGGCTATCCAGGCACTCGGCCTTGCTGCGCAGCAAAGCCAGGTCGCTGCCGGCCTGGGGTTCGGTGAGGTTCATGGTGGCCAGCCATTCGCCGCTCACCAGCTTGGGCAGGTAGCGCTCGCGCAGCTCGGGTGTGGCATGGGCCTTCACGGCTTCATAGGCACCGTGCAGCAGGCCGGGGTACATGGTCCAGGCGTGGTTGGCGCTGCAGAGCATTTCATACAACACGGTGTTCAGCAGCTGCGGCAGGCCCTGGCCTCCTGCTGCCGGGTCACAGGCCAAGGAAGGCCAGCCACCGGCCACAAAGGCTTGCCAGGCAGCGGGGTAGCCTTGCGGCGTTTGCACGCCGGCCTCGCCCCAGTGGCAGCCCTCCAGATCGGCGGGGCTGTTCAGCGGCGCCAGCACGTCTTCGGTGAAACGGGCGGCTTGTTCGAGCACCTCGCGGGCAATCTCGGCATCAAGCTCGGCAAAGGCCGGGATCTCGCGCCAGCCGGCGGGTGCGTCCAGCACTTGTTCGAGAACAAAGCGCATGCGTGCAAGGGGGGCGTGGTACTGGCTCACGGTTCAAACTTCTTATCGGTTGTTATCGGGTCACGACGCCTTGGTCACCTTGGCGGCCCGGCCCCCCAGGAAGTCTTGCAAGCGGGCCTGGGCTTCGGGGGTGTTGCTGGCCACGGCCGCCATCAAGGCTTCCGTGAACAGGCCCTCGGTGGGTGGCTGCTCCACGATACGCGGCAAAGCGTGCATCACGGCGTAGGCGGTCATGGGGGCGATCCCGGCCACTTTGTTGGCCAACTCGATGCCCTTGGCGAGCCCCTCCCCCTCTGCGACGAGGTAGTTGACAACACCGAAGCGCTCACCATCTTCGGCGTCGAACACCCGACCCGTGAGCATCATGTCGGTCATGCGGGCGGTGCCCATCAAACGTGGGATGCGCACCGAACCGCCGCCGCCCACGAAGATGCCTCGCTGGCCCTCGGGCAAACCAAAGTAGGCAGAGCGATCAGCCACACGGATGTGGCAGGCAGAGGCCAGTTCCAGGCCACCCCCGATCACAGCACCGTGCAGCGCGCAGATCACCGGCACACGGCCAAACTGAATGGCGTCGAAGGCGGCATGCCAGCTGCGTGAGTGCAGCACGGCGCCACCGGTGTCGCGCGCCACGAGTTCGGACAGATCCAATCCCGCACAGAAGTGCTCGCCAGCACCGCTGATCAACACGGCACGCACATCAGCCGGCAGGTTGATGAACACTGTGTGGATTTGTTCGATCATCCTGTCAGAAACCGCATTGCGCTTCTCGGGACGATTCAGGCGCAGGTGCAGCACCTGGCCGCCTTGGGTGATCTGCAGCAGGTCTAGGCCGGCCAGCAGCCCCGTGGCTGGAGCGAAGGGATGACTCATGAGGGAACTCCTGGAATGGTTGGACTTTCGGAAGCTTCGGGGCCCCGATGACAGCGTGTTGAACAGCCCTGCTTGAAAAGCCGATGCGCGGTTGCGTCAATGGGCAAAACGCCCGGACAGGCCACGTTCATACTCGCTCGATGACCAGTGCGATGCCCTGCCCGACCCCGATGCACATGGTGCACAGCGCGTAGCGCCCACCCATCCGTTGCAGCTGGTAGGCCGCCGTGGTAACCAGGCGTGCCCCGCTGGCCCCCAACGGGTGGCCCAGCGCAATGGCGCCGCCTTGCGGGTTCACACGCGCATCGTCGTCGGCCAGGCCCAGGTCACGCAGCACCGCCAGACCCTGCGCGGCAAAGGCTTCGTTCAGCTCGATCACATCGATCTGATCGAGCGTCAAACCGGTGAGCGCCAGCACCTTGCGCACCGCCGGTGCCGGGCCCATGCCCATGACGCGCGGCGGCACGCCGGCCGTTGCCATGCCCACGATGCGGGCCATCGGGGTGAGCTGCTGCCGGGCGGCGGTGGCCTCGTCAGCGATCAGCAGCGCCACCGCACCATCGTTCACGCCCGAGGCGTTGCCCGCTGTCACCGTGCCTTCCAGGCGCACCACCGGCTTGAGCTTGGCCAGCGCTTCGAGCGTGGTGGCACGCGGGTGTTCGTCGCGGCTCACGGTGAGGGCATCGCCCTTCTTCTGCGGCACCTGCACCGGTGTGATCTCGGCATCGAACCAGCCGGCCTGCTGCGCCGCCAGGGCCTTGGTCTGCGAGGCCAGGGCCATGCGGTCCTGGTCTTCGCGGCTGATCTGGCACGCCACCGCCACGTTTTCAGCGGTCTCGGGCATGCTGTCCACGCCGTGCAGCTGCTTCATCAGCGGGTTGATGAAGCGCCAACCGATGGTGGTGTCTTCGAGCTTGGCCGCCCGTGAAAAGGCACTGTCGGCCTTACCCATCACAAACGGTGCGCGGCTCATGCTCTCCACCCCACCAGCGATCATGAAGCGGGTGTCGCCGCTGCGGATGGCCCGCGCTGCGGAGCCCACAGCGTCGAGGCCAGAGCCGCACAGGCGGTTGAGGGTGCTGCCGGGCAAGCTCACCGGCAGGCCTGCCAGCAGGGCCGACATGCGCGCCACGTTGCGGTTGTCTTCACCGGCCTGGTTGGCACAGCCGAAGATCACATCGTCCACCGCTGCCCAGTCGGTGTGCGGGTGGCGGGCCATCAGGGCCCGAAGTGGAATCGCCCCCAAGTCATCGGCACGTACCGATGACAAGGCGCCGCCGTAGCGGCCGAAGGGGGTGCGCAGAGCGTCGCAGATGAAGGCGTGGTGGGTCATGGAAGGTGGCAAACAGTCGTGAAAGGATCAACGGCCCGCGAGGATCACCCGCGGATCCAGCGGTTCGGCGTACAAGGCATGCACCTGCTCGGCACGGCGCTCAAGCACCAGGCCCTGGTTGATGTAGCCCTTGTCGGTGATCTCGCCGGCATCGGCACTGGGGGGCTGCTCAAGCAGCCACACGCGGTTGGGCGTCTGCGAAGAACCGGCCCCCTCGGCGCGCAGCGCCACCAAAGTGGCCTGCACCCGCGCGCGCACATCGGTTTCGCGCATCGAGTCCGTCACCGCCCGGTTGAGAAACACCAGTGCGCCGATCTCGTCACGGTCATGGCCCGTGATCACGGCGTCCAGCGCCAGCGGGCTCAGGGCCGAGACCAGGCGCAGTCGCATCGTGCCCACCGAGACCCAGGTACCGGTGGTGAGTTTGAAGTCTTCGGTGACCCGGCCATTGAAAGCCACGCCAAGCTCGGGCTGGGCCGGATCGAGCAGATAGCCGGCGTCTCCCATGCAGTAGTAGCCCTCTTCGTCAAAGGCCTTGGCGGTGAGCTCGGGCGCATTGCGGTAGCCGGAAAAGATGCTCACGCCCTTGACCCGCAACTCCAGCTTCGGGCCGTTGGGCACGAACTTCAGCGCCACGCCGGGCAGAGGCAAGCCCAGGCAGCCGGCACGGTCAAGCTTGAAATGGGCGTTGGTCACGGCCGGAGCAGTTTCGGTGGAGCCCCAGGACGTGGTGAACCACACAGGCTCGTTGCGCACTTTCTTGGCCAGGGTTTCCAGACGCTCCCAACAAGCCTGCGGCAGCGCCGCGCCCGCATAAAAGGCCAGGCGCAGGTTCTGGAAAAAATCGCGTGCCAGCACTTCGTCCTGCTCCAGCGGGCCAATGAGCATCTCGAAGCCACGCGGCACGTTGAAGTAGAGGTTGGGCTGCACCTCGCGCAGGTTGCGCACGGTTTTGTCGATCAGGCCCGGCGCGGGGCGACCTTCGTCGATGTAGAGCGAGCCGCCGTTGCGCAGCACCAGGTTGAGGTTGTGGTTGCCGCCGAAGGTGTGGCTCCAGGGCAGCCAGTCCAGCAGCACAGGCTTCTCTTCGTCAAGGAAACGCCACACCTGGGCAATCATCTGCTGGTTGGCGCACAGCATGCGGTGGGTGTTGATCACCACCTTGGGCACGCCGGTGGAGCCCGAGGTGAGCAGGTACTTGGCGTGGTCCTCCGGGCGCACGGCCAGGTAGGCGTCCATCACAGCTGGGCTTTCCACGCGGTCAAGCAGGCTGTTGAAGGCCAGGGCGCCCGGCACCGTCTCGGCACCCTGGCTGTAGACCTGGGGCACGTCCAGGCCCGCCGTGGTCATCGCCGGGCCGTAAACCTTCGCGTCGGCGGCATAGAGCAGGCCCGGGCGCAGGGCGGCCAGGATGCCATGGATCTTGCTGTATTCCTTGGCCAGCCGGCAGTAGGCGCTGGAGACGGTGCACACGGGCTGGCCGATGTGCAGGGCGGCGAGCATCAGCAGCAGGTGGTCCACCGAGTTGTCGGACAGGATCACCAACGGGGCCTGGGGAGGCAGCCGCAAATCCAGCAGCGCCTGCGCCAGCGCCCCCACCTGCTGGCGGGCCTGCAGCCAGGTCAAGCGGCGCCAAGCCCCTTGCCCATCGCGTTCGGCAAAGGCCAGGCCCTGCGGTGTCTGCAGGGCCCAGCGCTCCAGCCATTCGCCCATGCAGCGGTCGTAGACCTGCAAGGGCTCGGGCGAGCGCAGCACGAAGGCACCTCCGCCCAGGTCCTGCTTCAACACGCGGGCTGGCGCCAGCATCGCCGGATTGTCAAAAAAAGACGCTTGCATGGGTGTCTCCTCGATGCGCTTGGATGGCTTGAGGCCAGCCGCCTGTCTCGGCGGCTTGGTCCCTCAGAACGGCGGTGGCAGCTTGAACAGGCTCGTACTCACCAGCGCCATCACCGGCGTGCCATCAGGCAGCTGCAGCTGCCAGCGCCAGCGCAGCACACCCAGCGTGGGCTTGCTGCTGGAGCGGCGCACATCCAGGATGTCGGCCTGGAAATACAAGGGCTGGTCGGGCCGCACCGGCTGCAGCCACTGGATGCCTTCGATGCCGGGCGAGGCAAAGGACTCCGAGCCTTCGAGCGCACATTCACAGGCCATGCGCATGGCCAGCGCACAGGTCTGCCAGCCGCTGGCGATCAAGCCGCCGTGGAAGCCTTGTTCGGCGGCTTCGGGATCGGTGTGGAACCACTGCGGATCCCAGTCCCTGGCGAAACGCAGGATCTCGTCCTGGCTGAGCAAGGCCGGGCCGTGCCGCAACACCTGGCCGACATGGAAGTCTGCAAATTTCATCGGGTCACTCGAAACGCGCGGGGCGTTTGTCCTTCAAGGCCGCCAGGCCCTCACGGGCATCGGCGCTGGCAAAACCCTGGATCTCCAAGGCCAGTGAATGCTCGAAAGCCGGCCAGGCTGCACGCAGCCAATGGTTGAGGCTGCGCTTGGTACCGGCCAGGGCGGCAGCGCTGCCGGCGGCCAGGGCACGGGTGGTCTCGCGGGCACGGTTCAGCAGCTCGGCATCGGGTACACACAGGCTCACCAGGCCAATGCGCTCGGCCTCGGCACCGCTGAGGGCCTGGCAGGTGAGCAGGTAGTACTTGGCCTTGGCCATGCCGCACAACAGCGGCCAGATCACGGCGGCGTGGTCACCCGCGGTGACACCGAGCTTGGTGTGACCGTCGATGATCTTGGCACGCTCGCCGGCGATCGAGATGTCGGCCAGCAGGGCCACCGCGGCACCCGCACCCACGGCCGCGCCGTTGATGGCCGAGACGATGGGGCGGTCGCAATCAAGCATGCCCTGCACCAGCTCGCGCGCCTCGCGCTGCACACGGGCCCGGGCGGCTTCACTGCTGAGCAGTTCCTCCACCAAGTCCATCGTGCCACCCGCGCAGAAGCCCTTGCCTTCACTGCGCACGAGGATGGCACGCACACCGGGCTCCACGGCCAGCCGCGACCAGATGCGGGCCAGTTCGGCGTGGCCGCTGGCATCGGCAGCGGGCATGCCGCCGGCCGGGCCGAAAACCAGCTCGGCCACACCGTCATCGCCCAAGTCGACGCGGAAGTCTTGGATATCCAGGGACAAGGATCGACTCATCATGCATTCCATGCGGCGTGGCGCAGTGCCGGGCTGACGCGGTAGCGTTCGCCGCGGTAGTGGTGGTCCAGCTGGTCGAGCAAGGCCACCACCGGTGATGCGCCCCAGGCTTGCAGCCATTCGTAGGGACCGGCGGGGTAGTTGACTCCCAGCTTCATGGCCAGGTCGGCGGCCTGCGCGGTGCACACCCCTTGCTGCACGGCATCGGCCGCTTCGTTGATCAGCATGGCCAGCGTGCGGGCCACCACCAAGCCGGCGGCATCGGCCAGCAGCACGGGCTGGAAGCCCAGCAGTTGCAACCAGCCCGCGGCTTGTGCAGGCCAAGTGGCCGAGCTGCGGGTGGCAGTGGCAAAAGCCAGCGCGGGCGGCGCCTCGTTGCGGCGCTCGACGGGCAGGAGCCAAGCCACCGGCAGATCAAAAACGGCAAGGTCGGTGAGGCCTTCGGCAGCTGCCACAGCATCGGCGCAGCGGCCATCTACCAAACGCAATTGAGCGGCGCCCAGGGCCAGACCGATCCAGGGACTGTCAAGCAGCCTCTGCACCGGATGGCCGGCCTGGCTCAAGCCATGAGCCAGTGCCTGCGCCACGGCGCCGCTGCCGTGCACGGTCACTTGCCCAGTTTGCAACACAGGGGCCTGCAGCTCAACAGGGGGCAACACCAGCGCAGCACCGGGAGCGCCGGCGCGGTAGTCGTAAAAGCCTTGGCCGCTTTTGCGACCGTACAGCCCACCCTCCACCAGCTCACGCTGCACCAGCGAGGGAGTGAAGCGCCGGTCGTCGAAGTTGGCGCGGTACACCGATTCGGTCACAGCAAAGTTGGTATCGTGGCCGATCAGATCGGAGAGCTCACACGGGCCCATGCGAAAGCCCGCCGCGCGCAGGCAGGCATCCAGCTGGGCCGGGCTGCCGGCCTGTTCCTGCAGCAGGGCCAGGGTTTCGGCATAAAAGGGCCGGGCGATGCGGTTGACGACGAACCCTGGGGTGGAGCGCGCGTGTACCGCCGTTTTGCCCCAGCGCTGAGCCAGCACCAGCACGGCCTCGGCGCAGGCTGATTCGGTCTGCAGGCCCGACACCACCTCCACCAGCTTCATCAGCGGCACCGGGTTGAAAAAGTGCATGCCGAGCACGCGGCCCGGGTGGCTCAAGCCTTGAGCCAGTGCAGTGATCGAGATCGACGAGGTGTTGGACGCCAGCACACAGCTGGCGGACACCACGGCCTCCAGGTCGCGCAGCAACTGGCGTTTGGCCTCCAGCTTTTCAACGATGGCTTCTATCACCAGCACAGCGCTGGCAGCATCGGCCAGGCTCTGCGCGGGCTGCAGCCGGGCGATGGTGGCCTGGGCCGCGGCGGCGCTGAGTTTGCCTTTGGCGGCCAAGCCTTCCAACGTCACGGCCAGCTTGCTGCAGGCCTCGGCGGCGGCACCCGGGCGGGTGTCATGCAGCCACACCAGATGCCCGGCCTGCGCCGCCACTTGGGCAATGCCGGCGCCCATGATGCCGGCGCCGATCACCATCACCGGCACTTGGTCCGCTGGGTTCAACAAGGGGTTCATCGGGGTATCCAGGCAGGCGGGCGTTTGGACAGAAAGGCATCGAAGCCTTCGCGCGCTTCGGGGCCACTGCGCACACGGCTGATGGTCTGTGCGGTGAGCTCCAGCACCTGCGGCGTGACGGAGCCAACTTCGAGCTGCGCATAGAGCGCCTTGATCTCGGCCTGCGCCCGCGGGCCGCCCACCACCAGTTCCTGGACCACCGCGCTCACCGCGGCATCCAGCTGATCGGCCGTGACCACCTGGTGCACCAGGCCGATGGCCAGCGCCTCGCGGGCGTCGATGCGCTGTGTGGTCAGCGCCAGGCGGCGTGCCTGGCGCTTGCCGATAGCGTTGATCACATAGGGGCCAATGGCCGATGGCAGGATGCCAAACTTGGCTTCAGAGATTGCGAAGCGCGCCTCTTCAGCAGCGATAGCGATGTCGCACACGCAGGCCAGCCCCACGCCGCCCCCCAGCGCCACACCTTGGACCCGCGCCACCGTGGGCTTGGGGCAGGTGTCGATGGTGTTGAACATACCGGCAAAGCGCCGCCCGTCGGCCAGGTTCTGCTCGAAGCTGGCCTGCGAGGCCCGCTGCATCCACTGCAGGTCAGCGCCGGCACTGAAGGCCTTGCCCTCGCCGGCCAACACAATGACACGCACATCGTCAGCCTGGCCGAGTTGTTTGAACGCCGCCTCCAACTCGTCGATCATCGGCTCGTTGAACGCATTGAAAACGGCTGGCCTGGCCATTGTGACCTGCGCCACGCCAGGGGCCGGGCGGGTGATTTTCAGAGTTTCCATACGGTGCTCGATGGCTTCAATAGGTTTCAAGGTGCAGGCGGCCTTCCTTCTTCAAGGACGGGCCCAAGCTGTCCCACTGCAGACCCGCCTGTTGCGCCACATCGCGCAGGGCGAGTACCACGCCCTCTTCCATGCTCTTGAGGCCACACACGTACACATAGGTGTTCGCGTCCTTGAGCAGGGCAGCCAGGTCCATGGCGCGCTCGCGCATCAGGTCTTGCACGTAGCGCTTGGGTGTATCGGGCTGGCGCGAGAAGGCCAGGTTGATGTCAATGAAGTCCTTGGGCAGGCTTTGCAGCGGGCCGAAGTACGGCAGTTCCTGCGGCGTGCGTGCACCGAAGAACAGCATCAGCTTGCCGCCCTCGAACTTGCCGCTGCTGCGCAGGCGCCGGCGCCACTCCGTCATCGCCCGCATGGGCGCACTGCCCGTGCCGGTGCACACCATCACGATGTTCGATCGCGGGTGGTTGGGCATCAGGAAGCTGTGGCCGAACGGGCCGATCACCTGCACCGTGTCGCCCACCTTCAGGTCGCAGACGTAGTTGGAGGCCACGCCCCGCACCGGGTTGCCTTGATGATCCTGGGTCACGCGCTTGACCGTCAGCGACAGGTTGTTGTAGCCGGGACGCTCGCCGTTGCGCGGGCTCGCGATCGAGTACTGGCGGGCATGGTGCGGCTTGCCGCTGCCATCGACCCCAGGCGGCACGATGCCGATCGACTGGCCTTCGAGCACGGGGAACGGCATGCTGCCGAAGTCCAGCATCACATGGTGCGTGTCGCTCTCGAAACCGGCCTCGGTGACACGGTGGTTGCCCACCACGGTGGCGGTGGTGGGCGCCTTGGGGCCGTAGAGGTTGGTGTACGGATGCGCGGCAGACCACGGCGGCGTGGTGGCGCCGTACTGGGCCGAGTTGAAGGCCTGCAGGCCTTCGGTGATGTCGGCCGCTGACGGGGCCGACATGGCAGGGCGCTCGGCCTCAGAGGCCACGCCCAGGGCCGTCAGTTGATCCGCGCTCAGCTCGGCGGGCAGGTCGTCCCAGGTGAGCTGTTCTTCGACACGGTAGGCCCGCGCCTGCGGCACATCGCGCCAGTTGTCGATCGAGCCGGTGGGGCACGGCGGCACGCAGGCCATGCAGAAGTTGCACTTGGCCGCGTCCACCACATAGTTGCGGCTGTCATGGGTGATGGCATTCACCGGACAGGTGGCTTCGCAGGTGTTGCAGCGAATGCAGATCACCGGATCGATCAGGTGCTGCCGAAGGATGCCCAGGCCGGGGGATGCCATGTCCATGTTGTCTATCTCCAAGTTCTCTGGGCCTTCCCCCGCGCGGGGAAGGCCTGTGCCGGATCAGTTGAAGCGCACGTATTCGAAGTCGACCGGCTGGCGGTTGATGCCCATGACAGGCGGGGCGATCCAGTTGGCAAACTTGCCCGGCTCCACGACGCGGCCCATCAGCGAGGCCACATAGGCGCGGTCTTCGGCGCTGGGCAGCCAGGTGTCGACCTTGGCCTTCCATTCGGCCTCGTTCACCACACGGCCGTCCGGCGACACCTTGATGCCGGCCAGCGTGCCGATGTTGCGGTGGAAGGCCTTGTGCGGCACGCTCAGGCGCACGGGGATGCCGGCCTTCTCGATGACCTTGTTCCAGCGCTCCACGCCGCCCATCGAATCCTTGATGTAGTCGTCGCGCAGCACTTCGTTCAGCGCGTTGAGCATCGGCACTTCCTTCTCCTTGAGCTCACCGCCGCTGACTTCCAGCACCTTGTAGGTGTTGCCCTTGAGCACGTGGTCGTCGGTGCGTTTGCCTTCTTCGTAACGGCCCTTCAGGCCCGAGCTGTAGAAGGTGGCGGCGTTGGAGGATTGATCGGCACCGAACAGGTCGATGGTGACGCTGTAGTGGAAGTTGATGTAGCGCTGAATGGTGGGCAGATCGATCACACCGGCGGCGCGCAGTTTGGCCGGGTCATCGGTCTTGAGCTGGTTCATCGCGTCGACGGTGCGCTGGATCACGCGCGACACACCCGACTCGCCCACAAACATGTGGTGCGCTTCTTCGGTGAGCATGAACTTGGTGGTGCGAGCCAAGGGATCAAAGGCCGACTCCGCCAAGGCGCACAGCTGGAACTTGCCGTCACGATCGGTGAAGTAGGTGAACATGAAGAAGCTCAGCCAATCGGGCGTGGCTTCGTTGAAGGCACCCAGGATGCGCGGGTTGTCGGTATTACCCGAGCGGCGCTCCAGCAGGCCTTCGGCTTCTTCGCGGCCATCGCGGCCGAAGTAGCGGTGCAGCAGGTACACCATGGCCCACAGGTGGCGGCCTTCTTCCACGTTCACCTGGAAGAGGTTGCGCAGGTCGTACTGGCTCGGGGCGGTCAGGCCCAGGTGGCGCTGCTGCTCCACCGATGCGGGCTCGGTATCACCTTGGGTGACGATGATGCGGCGCAGGTTGGCGCGGTGTTCGCCAGGAACGTCTTGCCAGACCTCTTCGCCCATGTGGTCGCCGAAGTGCACCTTGCGGCCTTGCTCGGCCGGGTTCAGGAAGATGCCCCAGCGATAGTCCGGCATCTTGACGTGGCCGAACTGGGCCCAGCCCTGCGGATCCACGCTGATGGCGGTGCGCAGGTAGACGTCGAAGTCCTGCGAGCCGTCCGGGCCCATGTCGTTCCACCACGACAGGTAGTTGGGTTGCCAGTGTTCAAGGGCGCGCTGCAGCACCTTGTCTTCCGACAGGTTGACGTTGTTGGGGATCTTCTCGCTGTAGTTGATCGTGCTCATCGGGAACTCCTGTCGTTTCGCGCTTGGGTTGATGGGTTCATCCAGCGGACGCCGCGGATCCGGCTCTGCCGGGCCGCCAGCGGCGCCCCCTTGAGGGGGAGCGGCAAAGCCGCTCCGGGGGTGAGTCAGACTCTGTTCCAGTCGAAGGCGGCCTTCTCGCCCTTGCCGTAGACCTTGAGCGCGCCCTTTTCACCCACCGCGTTCGGGCGGATGAAGATCCAGTTCTGCCAGGCCGACAGGCGACCAAACACCCGCGTGGCCATGGTTTCCTTGATGCCGAAGCGCAGGTTGGCTTCCATGCCGGTCAGGGCATCGGGCGACATGGCAGCGCGCTCTTCCAGCGGCAGGCGCACTTCATCGGTCCAATCGATGTCGTCCGGTGCCGAGGTCACCAGGCCCAGGGCTTCGGCTTCCTTGCCGGTCAGGGCCTGGCCGATGGTGGCGCGGGCAGCGCTGAGCTCAACTTCGTTCTCGTAGAAGCGGCGGCCCAGGCGGGTCTGGTCACTGACCATCGGGTAGGCGCCGAAGTTCAGTTCCGACAGTTGCAGGCGGGCATTGCTGCCGTCGAGCATGTAGGTGCGGTCGGCGCAGAAAGCCAGCTCAGCCAGCGTGCCGGCGAAGCACGAATCCGCTTCGATCAGGGCAAACAGTGAGCGCGACGACACGTCCAAACGAGCCAGCGTGCGGCGCAGCAGGCCGGTAACTTCACGCACGAACCAGTGGCCGGCATGGGCTTGCAAAGCTGCGTCACAGGCCAGAACACCGGCGGCATCGCCTTCGGTCTTGAGGATCCAGGTGCCGATGTCCAGCTCGTTGGTGCGCAGGTTCAGGATGGCGTCATCCAGCTCGCGCGCCATCTGCATCGGCCACCAGGTCACGCCAGCGGCTTCGATGCCGGCGATGTCGCTGGGCTGCGCCGTCTTGGGCGCACGCACGGTGATCGTGGCGTTGCGCTTGGCGCGGTCGATCACCACGCCCACGGTGGCGTAGTCGATGCCGTTGTCGCTGTCGGTGCGCTCGACACGGGTCAGCGTCACGCCCTTGCCGTCGGCCGGGCGGTCGCTCTGCTCGGCCAGCTTGGCGGCACGCTCCTGCACGGCCTGAGCAAACTGGGCTGGCTTGGCGATGGCGTCCACCAGCTTCCAGTCGACCGCACGTTGACCACGCGCGCCTTCGGTGGTGGAGCAGAAGATGTCAGCCAGGTCGTGGCGGACCTTGCGCTTGTCGGTCACGCGGGTCAGGCCGCCGGTGCCGGGCAGCACCCCCAGAAGCGGCACTTCAGGCAGCGACACCGACGAAGCGCGGTCGTCCACCAGCAGGATCTCGTCGCAGGCCAGCGCCACTTCGTAGCCACCGCCCGCACAGGCGCCGTTCACGGCGGCCAGGAACTTCAGGCCCGAATGCTTCGACGAGTCTTCCAGGCCGTTGCGAGTTTCATTGGTGAACTTGCAGAAGTTCACCTTCCAGGCATGGGTCGACAGGCCCAGCATGAAGATGTTGGCGCCCGAGCAGAAGATGCGGTCCTTCTTGCTGGTGAGGATCACGGTGCGCACTTCCGGGTGCTCGAAACGGATGCGGTTCACCGCGTCATGCAGCTCGACGTCCACGCCCAGGTCGTATGAATTGAGCTTGAGCTTGTAGCCCGGGCGGATGCCGCCGTCTTCCCGCGTATCCATGGCCAGCGTGGCCGTGTTGCCCTCGAAACTGAGGTGCCAGTGCTTGTACTGGGTGGGGTCGGTGCGGTAGTCAACGCGGTCGGTGGGCTGGCTCATGGGAGGCTCCAGTGATATGCAAAATATTGCAGCATTGCTGCTCAATTTCTGCATTATGGTGCCTAAATGAACCAGGTCAAGCAGAAACATGCAGCAAAGTGCGTGTTCCCGGGTAATCCCTGGCCCCTGAGAGCCCTGATCCCTGCCTAAGGCCGGGGGCGGTCCGAGCTCACTCGGTGGCCATCCGGTCCAACAAACTCAGATCCAGCAAGGTGATCCCGCCGTACTCCAGGCGCACCAGCCCGGCCTCCTTCAGGCGGCTGAGCGCCTGGTTGCAGCGCTGGCGCGACAGGCCAGCCAGGTTGGCGATCTCTTCCTGCGTGATTTCGATGTGGCGATCACTGCCCGGATGCAACCAGGGGTGCTGCAGGCCCAGCAGAGCCCGGGCCACCAGTGCCTCGGCGTGGTACAGGCGATGGGCGGTGAAGTCGCCCATGAACCAGTGCAGGCGCTCGTTGAGCTGCTGGAGCAGGAAGTGGTTGAAGCTCAGTTGGGTGCGGTAGAGCCAGTCGAACGTGTCTTTGGGGATCAGGGCGACCCGGCTGTGGCGCAAGGCAATGATGTCGGCTTGCACCGGCCGACCATGCAGCAGGCTGCCCTCGCCGAACCAGCTGCCCACCGTCATGCCGCCCATGGTCACGGCGCGTCCATCGACCGCGGTGGCAGACCATTTCAGCACCCCTTCCAGCACGCCGCACCAGTGTGCAGCCATGTCCCCATGCAGGCTGAGAGCGGCGCCCATGGCAATGGGGCTTTCTTGCGTTTGGGCCAGCACGTAGGCGCGCACCTGCTCGTCCAGCTGCGGATACCAGACCGAACGATCAAGCAGTGCCTGCACAGTGAGCGATGCGCCGGCGGAGGCAGCCTTGCTCATCAGGAGGACTCGCCTGGCACACGCGCCAGACCCATCGTCTGGCTCAAGACTTTGTTTCTCATGTGCGACCTCCTGCTTTACCCGGGTGCGAATTGTCATCGCGACGACTGTGTCGCTGCGACTTCGCCGGAAGAATGGCACCGGTATCCCACAGGAGTGCAGCATGTCCAAACGCAAAGTCATCGTCACCATCGCGCCCACCGGCGGCATGGCGCACAAATCGCAGAACCCGCACCTGCCCACCCAACCGCAGGAGATTGCCGACGACGTGCTGCGCTGCTACAACGCCGGCGCCAGCGTGGTGGCCCTGCATGCGCGCCGCCCTGACGATGGCGCCACCTGCAACCCCGCTGTCTACCGCGACATGAACGAGCGCATCCGCTCGCGCTGCGACATCATCATCAACAATTCCACCGGTGGCGGCGTGCATGGTGACATGGTGCGCCAACACGCCAATGGCAACTGGGAGCTGATGTTTGAAGAGCGCATCAAGGGCATGGACGCTGGCGCCGAGATGTGCACACTGGATGCCACCACCTTGAACCTCACCTTCGAGGGCAAGGAGATCCTGATGAACACACCGCTGTCCAAAGCGCGCGAACTGGCCGTGGGTATGAAACAGCGTGGCATCAAGCCCGAGTGGGAGGTGTTCAGCCCCACCCACATCCTGCAAGACACCACGACGCTGATCGACGAAGGCCATGACGACGAGCCCTACTTCATCAACCTGGTGATGAACGTGCACCGCGCTTTCCAGAACGCCATGCCCTACTCGCCGCGCCACCTGCAGATGATGGTGGACACGCTGCCCAAGGGCAGCATCTTCTGCGTCAGCGGCATCGGCCCCTCGCAGCTCGAAGCCAACATCAACGCCCTGCTGCTCGGTGGCCACGCCCGCGTGGGCCTGGAAGACAACCTGTACTTCCGCCACGGCGAGCTGGCCACGAATGTGCAGCTCACCGAGCGCATCGTGCGCATCATCCGCGAGATGGACATGGAGCCCGCCACCCCCGCGGAAGCCCGCGAGATGATGGGCCTGCCGCGCGTGGGCACGGTCCGCCCCGCCTTTGCACCGGCCTGAGCAGGAGAGCACCCGCATGAGCTTCCCTTCCATCCAGCGCGTGGCGGTGGTCGCCACCGGCGTGATCGGTGCCAGTTGGGCCGCCTATTTCCTGGCCCGGGGCCTGCACGTGGTGGCCTGCGACCCCGCGCCTGGGGCCGAGGAGCGCCTGCGCGCGCACATCGACCAACACTGGCCGATCCTGGAGCGCATGGGCCTGGCCCCCGGCGCGGCGCGCGAGCGGCTGGTGTTTGAGCCCGATCTGGCCCTGGCCGTTCAGGAAGTGGACTTTGTGCAGGAGAACGGCCCCGAGCGCGAAGACTTCAAGATCGAGCTCTTCCAGCGCCTGGACGCGTTGCTGCCGGCACACGTGATCCTCGCCACCAGCTCATCGGGGCTGAGCATCAGCCGCATCCAGTCGGGTTGCCGCCTGCACCCGGAGCGGGTGGTGCTCGGGCACCCGTTCAACCCGCCGCACCTGATCCCGCTGGTGGAGGTGATCGGCGGTGAGCAGACCTCGGCCGAGGTGATCGAGCGCACGATGGCCTTCTACCGCGCCATCGGCAAGCGCCCCATCCATGGCCGCAAGGAGATCATGGGCCACATTGCCAACCGCCTGCAGGCGGCGCTGTGGCGCGAGGCCTTCCACTTGGTGGAACAGGGCGTGGCCAGCGTGGAAGACATCGACACCGCCATCTCTGAAGGCCCCGGGCTGCGCTGGGCAGTGCTGGGCCCTTTTTTGAACCTGCATCTCTCGGGCGGTGCCGGCGGCATCGAACATGTGCTCAACCACCTGGGCGGGCCGATCGAGACCTGGTGGCATGACCTGGGCACGCCCTCGATGACCCCCGAGCTGAAAGCGCAGGTGGTCGCGGGGGTGGCCGACATGATGGAACACCGCAGCGCCGAAGCGCTGGCCAGCGCTCGCGACGGCCTGCTGCTGGCGCTGATCCGGGCCAAGCAATCAACCCCCACCTTGCCCTGAGACGGGCACGCAGCACAAAAGCGCGCGGAGGCATCGTGTCCTAGACCGGCAGGTGCAAAGCGGCGTGCACTTGCTGGCGCAGCATCTCAAAACTGTCCGCCAGGTTCTGGGTGCTGGTGTCCAGCACCAAATCGGCCTTGGAGTAGAAGGCCGCGCGGCCGCTGAGGATGCGGCGCAGGTCATCCATGGCCTCCTTGCTGGCAGCCATAGGACGCAGGTCGCCTTGCTCAGTCACACGACGCATGTGGTCTTCGGGCTCGGCCTTGAGCCACACGGTGTAGCAATGCGACAGCAGCAGATTGAAGGTGGCCGCGTCGGAGACCAAGCCCCCCGGCGTGGCAATCACGGCCTCGGGATAGATCTGGATGGCTTCCTCCAAGGCCCGGCGCTCATAACGGCGGTAGGCATTGGTGCCATACAGGTTGTGGATCTCGCTGATCTGACAGCCGGCAAACTTTTCAATCTCGCGGCTGAGCTCCACAAAGGGGTAGCCCAAGCTCTCGGCCAGCATCTTGCCCAGCGTCGATTTGCCTGCACCCCGCAGGCCCACCAGCGCGATGCGCGTGCCGCGGGTGGCCGAATCGCCGCCCGTACCAAACAGCTCGCCCAACGCAAGACGGGCACGCCGCAAATCGGCTTCGCTGCGGTGTTCCAGCAGTTCGCGGATCAGCAACCATTCCGGTGACGAGGTGCTGACATCGCCCAGCAATTCAGCCAACGAACATTGCAGCGCACCCGCCACCTGATGCAGCACGAGGATCGACGCATTGCCAATGCCGTATTCAAGATTGGCCAAATGCCGCTCTGATACATCGGCCGCCACCGCCACAGCCCGGCGCGTGAGCCCGCGCCGGGCGCGCAGGTTGCGCACGCGCTCACCCAGCGCCACGAGCAGGGGATTTTTACTGTCGGCCTCTTCGGTGCTTGGGCCTGGCGCCAAGGCCGATTCAAGGGGGGAATGCTCGCGCAAGGGTGATCCTTTTTTCTGTGCCCGGAAGTTTAGGAGCTCTGCCCCCCTCTAGGGAGAAACACTCAACATGCACTATGTTGCTTGACATGCGTTGAATCATTCCATAAGGTCTCGATACACGCACGATAGTGCATCAATCGTTTCACTGCAAGACAGGCAAGCCCCACCCCATGAGCAGCAGCCAAGAAACCTTCCGCGCCCTCGTGGCCGATCTGGCCGGGCAAATCGCCGAACGCCCACTGAATGACAGCCTGCAGCAATGGCTCAACAGCCAGCACGGCGCCCGCTCCCCGAGCTACGCCAGCCTGCGCCAGGCCTGCATGGGCGGCGTGGCCGAGGGCTGGCTGTGCGATCGTGAAGGCGGCGGCATCCGCTACGGCCGGGTGTTCAAACCCGCCGAAGACCTGCACGGCTTCTCGGTCGATGTGGTCGACATGGCCAACCTGGTGGGGCCCCACCACGCGCACCCCCATGGCGAGATCGACCTGATCATGCCCATTGAGGGCGACGCCCTGTTTGACGAGCATCCCGCGGGCTGGCTGGTCTACCCCCCGGGCAGCGCCCACCGCCCCACCGTGAGCCAAGGCCGCGCGCTCGTGCTCTACCTGCTGCCAGCAGGCGCCATTCAATTCACAGGACAGTGACCCCATGACCGAACTTCTT
>Ga0209066_10003181_pt1 | contig 19047 bp, 14 predicted proteins | sample All_14_2_FD_187198 | JGI IMG/M metagenome (GOLD analysis project Ga0209066, IMG submission 187198) | Freshwater microbial communities in response to fracking from Pennsylvania, USA - Allegheny Zone_MetaG_DW_15 (SPAdes) (version 2) ... | reverse complement strand
GTACAGCTTGGGCCCGCCCATCCACTCGCTCAGGTACTTGACCAGCACCGCCCGGGTGGGGCCCAGGTCGGGCTCGTGCATGGCGCGCAAGGCCTGCGCGGCCGGCAAGGTGTCCATGGCCCGATAAAAGGCCTCCACCAGCCGGACCACCTGCGCATGCCCACCCAGACGCTCAAAGTGACCGTTGACTGGAGGGGGGGTGACAGGCGGGTTCATGACTGGCACAACGCAACTGTTGTACCAGGCACAGAAAACGGTGGGCTCGCCAGGGGGCGGCCCTGGGAAAGCGCCCTGGCAACGCGGTGTGAAGGCTGAGCGTGAAGGACGGGTTTGTCGGGTTCAACACAAAGCCGACAGCACCGGCTTGAAGACCGGACGCTCCAGCAGGTAGCCCTGCATCAGAAAAATCCCGCTGTCCGACAAGAAGTCCCGCTCTGCGGTGGTCTCCACACCCTCGGCAATCACCTGGATGCCCAGGTCCAGACAGAGCGCAACGATGCTTCGGACAATCGCTTGCCGAGCGCGGTTGGTGTCAACGCCCCGGATCAGGTCCATGTCAATCTTGACCAGGTCGGGCTGAAAATCTGCCAACAGCTTCAACCCCGCATAACCGGCGCCAAAGTCATCGATGGCCGTCATGAAGCCGCAGCGCTTGTACTCGCGCAGGATCTCGGCAAACCAGGGGCCGTCCTGCACCCGCTCACCCTCGGTCACCTCAAAGATGATCCGATCCAGCGGAAAGTTGTGCTTCTGAGCCGCCGCGATGGTGGTCCGGATGCACAGCTCCGGCCGGTAGATCGCGTTGGGCAGAAAGTTGATCGAGAGGCGCTCCTGGATGCCCTGCGCACTCGCCCCCTTGATCGCCTTGACGCGACACGCCTGGTCAAAACGGTAGCGGTTGCCCTCGTCGACCTTGGCCAGGATGCTCGCGGCGCTCTCGCCCTGCGGGCCGCGCACCAAGGCCTCGTGCGCAAACACACTCTGATCCCTGAGGTCAAAGATGGGCTGGTACGCAAACGCAAAATCAAAGCCGACGCTCTCACCACGGCCGCAGTCCTCGCAGTCACGCGCCGTGCCCTCCAGAGGCTGAAAGCTCTCAGGAAAGGGTTGGCGGACGCCGCCGACAGGCTTGACGGCGGGGGGCGGTGATTCCAATGCGGTTTCCTCTGGTGGGGTTGAGAGTTCCACGTTAGCACCGACGGGATCTGGTGACCACCGATGCGACTGCAGAAAAACGGCGCTTTTGTGGCTTTTCAAAGTGAACGCTCTTTTTCGATTGGCTTGCACGCCACTTGCGGATTTGCACCGCGCAGCAAGGGCTGAGGCTGCCCTACCAACTGGTTTTAACGGACGACACACCCGCCGCGCCCTGCGCTTTCTCAGGCGCCACCCCGAACTCAAGGCCCAGTACACCAAGGCCCTGGCCCTGCTGGAGGCCAATCCCCATCACCCCTCGCTGCGCCTGCATGCGCTGACCAGGCGGATGGCTGGGCTGCACTCGGTGTCCATCAACCTGTCGTATCGCATCACGCTGGAGTTGCTGATCCAGAATCAGCAGATCATCCCCATCAATGTGGGCGATTACGACAAAGTGTGTTGAGGCGATCGATGCCGTCGAGCGACCTTGTGACCTATGACATGCCCCCTCATAGCTCTTTGAATCCGACCTCTTTTCGCAAGGATGTCATACGTAGCAAGACACCTGAACCCCTAGAACTACGGAACCGGCTGTTGACTTCCAAGTCCGCAGCCGTGCTCACATCCAAACCATTTCTAGGGGTATGTATTTTCGCAGGAATGCCTAGACTGGTGGTTGTTAGCAGCATTGTCAGTCAGTGATACCACTCTCGCGGGCCATCTCTCACCTCTGGTGAGATCTGCGATTCCGCCGCGCACCCCTTCGGGGACCGATTCAAAGCAGGAGGGGGCGAATGCGTTCAACCAAGTTGATGGAAAAATCAATGATCCGCCGGTTAATGGATGTCATAGCAGCATCTCTCGGCCTGGCATTTATCACTGGCTGCGCCAACCTGAACACCATAGATCGAACAAGCACGCTGTGGGACAAGCCAAAGGCGATCCATCTAGATGTCCAGCAAAGACTTCTGATCGTCAACGCGGCAGGGAAGTACTGCGCCGAGCCAAGCCCGGATGCGTTGGCTGCCTATGCCGCAGCGCTGGGAGTGGGAGCTAGTGCACCGGCGAAAGGGACCGTATCTGTTTCGGGCGGTGGCCAGGGTACCGCCGCCAGCATCGGCTTGCGCACTCAGTCCATCACATTGATGCGCGACGCGCTGTACCGCATGTGCGAAGCGTATGCGAATGGGGGCATTGGTGATGCACAGGTGGTTACCCTGCTAAACAGGAGCCAGGACTTGACGGCAGTGATACTTGCCATCGAGCAACTCACAGGGGCCGTGGCGGCGAATCAAGCATCGCTCACCGGGTCCACCAGTTCCAATGTATCCGTCACTGCGCTCAACAGCTCGAAACTGTTTGCAGAGGCGAGTGCCCACGAGGCTCGCGCCCTCAAGCGACTCGACGAGTCGAAAGCGGAACAAGTCTCAGCCAGCGACAAGCACACTCGGGCGGAAGCGGCCGTCGTCCGTGCCGAAGCGGCGCAGTCGGCACTGGAGGACGCTGAGATGCCCGATAAGGAGAAAATCTCGCTGGCGAAGACCGAGGTCGCGTATCGCCGCAGCATGCGTGATGCGGCCGCATCAAGCCTGAAGGCCGTTGAGGCGCGCGTCGAATTGCACCAACGCGCTTACGACAATGCTCAGAGCGTAGCGACTGAGATCGCGAAGACACCAGACTCTTCCTCAGCCTCGGGCGCGGCGGGCACTACAGGTAACTCCCTTTACAGTATGCCAACCCCGACCTTGGCACTGAGCAAGGAGGCGACAGTTGCACTGTCTAGCGCGGTGAAAGACATCGTCGTGAAGGTGCTAGAAAAGGACTACGTTGTCGATGGATGCATGTCGGTCATCACATCCAACAAGCTATCGGATGATCTACAAGTAAGAGAGCAAGAGCGTGTATCGAAGACTTATTGTCGGAGCTTGATCGATGCCTTGGTCAGAGAGAAAGCCATCATGGCCGAGGCTCGCGTAGAGTTGGCGAAGAAGTACATGATCAGCGCGGTCACCGACGACGCTGCCAGCATCATGGGCTGCATTGCACCGCAAGGTAGCCTCGTCCATGCCAAGCGCGACCAACTGTTCGCGGACGCCAACGCCAGCGGAGCACTCAAGGAATTCCAGTTTCTAGTCAAGGGAGCCTCCGACGCGAATAGCTTTAAGACAATGCTCGCCCTAAATTCCCACATCCGAGCAGCAATGGCTGCTGCTGTTGGATCAAGTGCGGCATGCAAGTGAGATCGGAGTAGGTATGGCACAACTTTCAATTGAAATCTGCAACAGTCGGCAAGAGGCGGATGCCCGCAAGGACATCATTAAGGCGATCAACCCCGGGGCGAATTGGGTGAGTCGAATCGTCGAGAACGTTGACGCCGTCATCCCTTTCCTCGTAGCTGATATCAACCGGGATCCAAGGGTACTGCCTCCCATTTTCACGCCAGATACAGGGAAGCCATCGGCGCCAGCAGTCGTGCTGCTTATTTGGACGGAGGATTAAGCATGAGCGACCAGATTTTTGATTCTGTGTTCGGGCGTGCGACCACTCAAGGAATCGACAGCTCGTCGATGCTTGACTTGCCAGGCCAGACGGCAATAGGCAGAGTGCGGTCCTTGCTCTTTGACAATCTTCGGCTGCTGGCAGGGGCCGGAGCGGCACTGGACGGATGCCGTGTCGAGGTGGTGACTCTGCCGTTAACTAGACCAAGTCGCCGCCGAATACGCCTGACCTTGCTCGGACAGCTCAATGTCCTCCGTAAAGGGCAGGCGCGTGTTTCGCTTGGATGCGAGTCTCGCCGAGCGTCAGCGGAAGTGATTGCGCGTGATGCTCAGGCATCGCCAACAGGCGAGTTGCCAAGCCGAGGGCGAAGCCTGCATCTCAGCATCACGCTTCCACGGAGTAGTCGTCCACGGACGCTGGTACGCATATTGATGCTTCTCGAGGGAACAGCGGAGACTGCAGATGCCCAGGTCGAGGCGGTGATTGAGTCAATCGATGTGGAGGCGCTTTGAGGCCTCGCTTTCCACGCAGCAAGCCAACCTTCTGCCGTGACTTGCCGCTCGCGCTACGAGGCAGGCGCTCGGATTTGTCGACGGAAGGCCTGTTTCTGGCTGGCCAAAGACATTCGCTGAGGAGCGGTGAACGTCGGCGGCTGCGACACGTGCTCGTTGGAGGCTAGTGGCGCTGACGCAGTAGAGTCGTGCGCCAGTCCTGCGATTTGCGCCGACGACACCACCAGTAGATTTGAGTTGGGGCGGGCGGTATTGCTGGTACCCTAATGCGTGAATCGTTGTTGGAGAAGAAGATTGAGCGACCCGACCTTTGCCAATCGCATTGCTGCGATGAACGCGATGTACAAGCTGCCTGCGCAGCTAAGCCCCATACTGCCGACCGAGCCCGCCGATAGGTTGCGAAAGTTCAAGGCAACCCTGCTGGACGAAGTCAATGAGATCGACGAGATCGTTACTGCCGTCGAACGACAGGCAGACCCATTGGATGTCCTCGTCGCGGTGGCCGATCTTCTCGGCGACGTGATCGTCTATTGCAGGTCGGAAGCACTGAAGTACGGCATCCCGCTCGAAGAGGTCCTGACCATCATCATGGACAGCAACGAGAGCAAGCTCGGCGCGGATGGCAAGCCCATTTACGACGGCAATGGCAAGTTCCTCAAGGGTCCGAACTACTGGAAGCCCGAGCCGAAGATCAAGAAACTTTTGCAGGCCGCCATCGCCAACACGAAGGCCTGAACCAGCTCAAGCAATTGCTGCTGGCGTCGCGGCCGCAGACTCGTCGCCGCGATCGACTGTTACCGTGAATCGGTGCCAGAGGTCCATGCCCGAAGAGCGCTTCTTTTTGCGACGCGGGTGGTCAAACAGAAGGCCGACCTGCTCCGGATAGACGCTCGCAAAGATCGCCGACGCGATGCCGCACGGCTTCGGGCCGATGGGCGCAACGAACATCCGCTTGTCGGTGCCAAGCGTTTCGCGAGTGCGTTCGAGACATTCGAACGCCGCCTCAGGGTCGTTGGCAGAGCAATAGTCGGGCTGCAGCTTGTGGCTTTCCAGGGCAGTGAGGTGCGGAATGATGGCGTCGAGTTCCCAGCCAGGGTGGTACGCCGGGATCCCGAACACCACCTTCACGTACTTAGAAGCGATCATCTGGTATTCCTCGAGCGCACGGTCGAGCCGCTCAGGCTCGAAGCCGAGGAAGAAGACACCAGCCTCAACCTCCTCGCTGGCTAGATCCACAATGGCGTTCGGGATGGCCACGTAGCCACGGGTCGGCTCGGACAACGCGAACACGTCGGCGCCCCTGCCATCGCGCGTGTACTCGGCTGGTTCCACGTAGATGATGTTGATTGACGTGGCGCCGCTGGCCAGCAATGCGTTGACGGCACAAAACAGCTCGGCAAAGCCGAGCGTGGTGGCTTCTAGCACCACCTTGCGCCAGTCGTACACGCTTAGCAACTCCGCGGCCGAATCGCTGGACGTCTTCCGTGTACCGACAGTCAGCGACATGTCGTCTACACCGAAGCCCAACTGGAATCGGGCGTTTTCAGGCGCGCTTCGGCAGGCCGATTCACCTCGTTCATCCAGTTCCTCGCCATGCAGCAGGACCATGTCCTCGGGCAGTTGGAGGTCTGCAGCACTTTTGCCGGAGACTGAAAAAAAATTCACCTTCATCACAGTTGCAGGCCAAGCTGCTGGGCATCAGCGTCCGATAGCTGCCGTGCGAGGCCACGCGCCAGTTCCTTGTATTCGTTCTCGTTGCCCATCACCAGAGTGTGGAACTGCTCTACCGAGATTTCAAGCTTGCGCTTTCGCCTGTAGCTGATCTGGAAATAGGGCGCGTAGATAGGGTTCAGTTGGTAGTCGACGATGTCCTGACCGACGCCGGACTTCGATTTGGTTTCCAATTGCTCGACCAAGATGCCATAGCGCAGCGCCTCCGCAATGAAGTCCAGCTCGGCTTCATTGAGCGAGCGACCGCCGGAGTTGATCGTGAACTGGTTCTGCTCGGGCTCACTCATGGGAGGGCTGGCCTGCAGCGCCCGGAAAATATTGCCCAGTCTCAGAACAAACATCCGCAGCGGCTCGCCGAAACGACCGAATGTCCGAATTTCCTTAAATAATTGCTCCGAGGCGTCGTAGGCCGCGCGGCATTGGACCGACACGGAGTACGGCGCGTCTGGCTGGTCCCGCAGCTCCGCGACCTCAAGAGTTTTATAGCAAAGGATGAGGAAGTTCCGTAGGTTGTTGTTCGACATCGTGCACAGGGTCTCGAAGCCGCTGTACAGCGGGCATTCGCGCCCAAACGGTCGATACAACTCCAACAGGGCTCCGAACAAGTTGTTGTGCACCCAGCTGCTGCTGAACAGACCCTTCTGATCGGCGGCGAAGCACTTCAGCTCGGCCAACACCTTGTCAGGGTGAAGCGTTTCCCGGTTCAGCAGCGAGGGCAGTGTCACGACTGCTTCGGCGGGCACTCCCTCGAACAGGAAGTCATCTACGGTCAGGCTGCTTCTGCGGTCCTTCAAGGCCTTGCTGATCCGATCGTGGATGTTCTTGCGTAGCGGGACCTGCTGGAGAGCATGTATGGCAATCTGCTTGTCCGCCATGTTGGGGAACCGCATACGCATGTCTGCCAGCACTTCCTTCTGATAAGCCGGAGTCTGGCGCTCGGCCAGCCTGGCGTGCAACCTGACGACCTCTAGCCGCTCGCTCTCCGTCCGGCCAGCGGCGATGTCAAGGTTGCCGAGGAATACCTCGGCAAAAAAGGTCATCGCGGCCTCGCTAAGGGTCAGCAAGTAGTCCAGGTCCACTAGCCTGTAGTCATGGGTCGCATTAATTGACTCGGCGCCAGACGTGTCGTTGTCGGATGGATGTTCTTTCGACGTGAAACTCACGATCAGGGGGCGCTGGCTGTGCTTCAGGAAGGAGTTCAGCACGTGGCGCTGGTAGGGCACCAGGTTCTCTACCTCGTCGACATAGACAAAGACGGCGAGCGCCGAGAGCGCCACGTTGGCCTGCAGGTCGGCGATCAAGGACAAGATGAACTCTCGCCCCGGGGGCAAGATAGGGCAGTCCATGGCCTTGACGTTGGACACCCAAGTCGTGAATCTGCGCCGCAGCGACTCCAGATACTTGGTCAGCTCTCGCACACCAGTTGGCGCCTCGGCGAGGTAGTCCGCCGCGCTGGGCAGGCTCAGCGCAACCAAGTCTTCACGGTTGAAGCCAGGGAAGGCGCTCTCGGCGATGGTCTCTACGGCATGCAGGAGTTCGGTAGCAATAACCAGCCCGAAGTAGCTCTCGAACACCACACTCCATTCGTTGTCCTCAATGCCGCGGTGCTTCAACGAGCTGCAGAACTGGGTGTCGACGCGCCAGTAGATGCCGACATGGCTGATGGCATCGGACGGAATTTCCTTGCGCCGCTTGGAAAACGCTGTGTGGTAATCGAAGTACTTCAGCAGCATAGTCTTACCGCAGCCGCGCTTGCCGGTAATGTAGACCGAGCGAGTGGCCGACGTGAGAGCCAGGCGATCGAAGTAGGGGGGGATAAAAAACTCGCCCCAGACGTCGGCACTGTGTTCCTCAGCACGGGTACGCGCAAGCATGGAAGCGTCAATATGCATGATCAAGCCTACCGTTCGACCAAAGGTTTCCAGTTTTCGGAAGCGCCCCAAAGCAACTGAATCGAGTCATCTGGCACGCCATGACTGAAGGCGACCAACGCCCCGATATCGCCGTAACCATTGCCTCCATTTCCTTCCTTGAATGGCTGGGCACGTTTGTGAACATCAGCATAGACCTCAAGGGGCGATTTATCGTAGTTCCATTGCTGGGTCTCGATCCACTTTTGCGCCAGTGCAGTGAAGCAGGTTTCCGGCGTCAGCAGCTCACCATAGAACAGCGGCACATCAGGAAATTGGGCGCGCAAGTGATCCCAAGCCGTCCTGTGCGCCATACCGACTGCGATGGCAATGCGCCCGCTGGAGTAGTCCTGGTCCCAGTTGAGCAGGAAGGTGGCAAGCTGCATGCCGGTATACGTGCCGTCGTCCACGACGATGAACCGCTCGTTCTCGCTCAGGACAGTGACGCCGGACGGGAACTGCTTTTTGATGCCGTACCTCTGGTTGATCGCCCGGGCGATCAGGTCGCCGCTCTTACCTGGCTGCCCCATGCCGTACTGGATGAGTGACGGTGGCCCGCAGTAGAAGTCCAGACCAGCAGCACCCCTCAGGGCATCGGTCCAGGCGACCGTTTCCCGCTGGCCGACCTTATCAAGAAAGTGCAGCACGCCTTGCTTCAAGGCTTGACGCATCGACGATTGCAGCTGTTCGTTGGTCCGGAAAATCAGATTGCGCAGGATCAACCAAGCAAGGGTCTTTTCCTCGTCTGAGACGAACTGCTTGACCCACACTTTGATGCGCTCGACGGACAGGGGGCTACGCACGTTCGAGCGGCTAAGGGCATGCACCGCCCGCTCCATGCTAAGTTGATCGAAGCCACCGAACTGGTGTATCAGGGGCATAGTCCGGCTGTTCAGAATTGGATTTCTAAAAGATTCGTTTTCGACAAGAACCTGGCCGCGACGCCGTGGGCTGATGTCGCCAGCGCAAGCCGGCCCGCTTCGCTTGCAAAGAACCAGTAGAGCCTCTCCCGGTGCTCGTCGGTCGTGCGCAGGGAAAAGATGCAGTCGCTAATGACGCATGGGCCGTGGACCACCAGCGCAAGTTGGTTCTCGAGCTTACGGCCCACCCGTGCAAGCAAGATGTCGCCGGGTAGCGCTAGGCGGGCGTCTTGCGATGCAATCCTGGCGGCTCTCTCCCCGAGAGCGAAACTTTTCGGGACGACGCGGACAGCCTGCTTCCCGGCGGACTCAGCGAAGTCTCCAAGGTGGAATACCGGCGCGGGGAACGCCGCGATCGCTGACGAGTAAATCGTCCCGCGCACTACGTGCGTCACCGCAGCTCCCACAGAGATCGGCTCAAGGGTCTCGCTACACCTTTGAACGCTTGGCCGCGAGTGGAAGGTGTAGTCAAGGCGCTTGGCCGCGAGATCCTGAGGGACCTCGATAGCCGCGCTCAGATACCCATCGTGACTCATCTGCCGCAGCTTCACTCGTTCGGTCTCGCCTGCCATCTTCGAGAGCACGACGAGGTAGGTCTGCGCTTCAGTGCCTTTGAACACCCCCCGCGGAAGCTGGACGACCTGCTCGACCTTATGTTGGAGCATGAGCGCCTTGCGCACGCCACTGAAGCGTTCGGCAGTAACCAGACCATCCGGCAAGATCAATCCGAGCTTGCCATTTCGGCGCAACAACCGCAGGTTCTGAGCCAAGAAAAGCAGATCGGCGCCGGCGTCCCGAAGTGAGGCGAGAGCGCCAGAAAGGCCTGCGTCTTCCAGGATCTTGCCGAAGTCGGATCGCCACCGCGGCCGGATGTATGGCGGATTGCAGATTGCGACGTCCACGGTGCCCAGGCAAAGTCCAATCTTGTCCGACAGCGCCTCATCAAGCGCGTCATGCACAAAATGGCTGTGCTTCGAGCCCAGGCCAATTTGTTCCGCATCCAGTCGCTTCGGGGCCTGGCGATCAACATCAACTGTGACGAGTCGAGCGTCGTGCCATCGACTGGCGGCGGCCGAACATAGCGATCCCGAGCCTGAGCCAAGCTCCAGCACCAGCTTGGGCTCGCGCACCTCAATGTGCTCGATAAGCGCACGACTGACTTCAGCCGAGGTGTAGTACCGTCCCCATGGGTCGGAATACTGGCCCGACTGGGGCAGGTGTTGCCTGAGACCATTTGAGAACGCCGTCATCTTCCTCGCCTTGCGCAACGCCATTTTCTGGAGCGTCAGTTGACCCAATGCCTCGATACCGCCGCCCGGGGAGTGTATCTGAGGCGGGAGCTTCGTCTACGGCCGCGGCCCCGCTCGCGACATCAATGATCGCAGTGGCCCGTCTAGTACTTTCCGAAACCATCCAATTTCATCGGTTCACCATTCCGCGTCTGTATGCACCAGGCCATCGGAGGTCAACCGCACGGCACTGACAGCCGGTTTCAGATGAACTGCCGCAAGCGCAGTTCGTAGTCACGAACTGTGCGCACCAGTAACTGGTGCTGTCCCTTCAGCCTACCTCGATCCTCCAGCCAGTCCACGAGGCGACGCAGCAATCCGAAGCGATCGGCGATGGCAACCAGCGTGGCAGTCCAGCGCTCACGATCGTCTTCGAGATTCTCGCGTAGCGCACTTGGCCTAAGTTCGATTGGCCACAGACGATCCTGCGCGGCTTGTGCCGCGAATTCCACCAGAACCTCTAATGGGCATACACGCGCGGCAACTCGGACCAGAACATAGACCTCCGGCAAGCGACCAACCAGAAGATCCTTGACCAGCGACGGCAGGTCCGCGACCTCGGAAATCACTAGAGTGCTCTCGCGCTGGCTGGACTGGTCGAGGTCACTCAAGGTCACGTCCCGGTTGCTCTCTCGCAGCATCCGCAACTTAGTCAGGTCGCCTTCCGCACTTCTATCAAGGGACATATTGTCGCTAAGGAGTCTGGCCCCGAAGAAGGCGACATGGTCTGCCGCAAGATCCCTCAGCAGGCGAATTGAAATCTCAACGAAATTGTTCGATGGCTCTTCCAGAAGCTGAAAGCGGCGCAGGGATTGCGTAGTCGTAAGACGTGAGGAACGATGCCTGGTTACGGCATTGACGGGTGACGGGCAATCTGCGCCGTGGAGTCGAAACAGCATGCAATAGACATCGCCAGCGCTGAGCGCAGCACGGGACGCCCCAATGACGGGAAGATTCCAATCCCCTCCGGCCACTTCAGGTAAGACCTCCAGCAGTGCCGCAATGAAAGAGCTACGCCCTATGCTGGCTAACGCCACGCGCCAAACCGCGGACTCGGTCAGATCTGTCTCAACCTTGACCAGATCGCCGCGCAGCAGTGCGTTGGCAAAGTCCTTTACTGCGGGCTTGGTGCTGCGTGCGACCGCGCGCAGGTCGCCGCTCTCAAACGCTGCGTGCAGTTCGGATACCATCAACCGCGCATCGCCCCCAGCTATCGGCTTGGGCGGTGCAGCGCGGGCAAAAGCAATCGGAGCGCTCTCACCCGTCAGCTTTAATGACTTGCGCTGCTGGACGCTGCGATACAGCTTCAAATCAGCGCCCGACAGAACCTGCTGCTCAGCTATCGTGAGCTCGCGTTGGAGTTGCAGCTTGATATGTAACCGTGCTCGTAAGGGCAACGTGTCCAAGTCCTCGCCAAGCGAGCGTGCGAATGCATCAAGCAAGTCAGCGTCCGGAAATTCCGCGTCGGGTGCGAACAAGGCGTGGTAGAGCGCCTCCATTGCCTGCTCCTCGCGAGTCATGAACGGATCCCGCTCTTGCCGGTAGTAGTCCGCTGCCGCAAGATGGATCGCTAGGGCGCGCACGGCGTCCTCAGCCGTCATCGCTTGCAACATGAGACGCCTCAGGTCGCGACGGTGGATCACGACATCGGGGTTGGCTGTACCCTGCACCAGCCACACCTGACCCGTGAGCAGGCGAAACAATGAGTGCGAGCGGGCGTCGTCTACGTTTCCAATCTCGCAGGGCTCCGCGAGTACTTGTCGGATCAAGTGCGGTGTCACACGACGTAAAACCAGCCCAGGGTGCGCGACCTTCAGCAGATCCTGGTCCTCTGTGCGCAAACGGCCCAGGATTCGCTTATAGAGGAAAGACTGTGCGAAGCGCTTGTCAAACCTGGTGCGGTCGGACAGCAGCTCACGAGCAGCCCATTCACCCCCCTCCAACAGATGTTCCGCAAGGATCTTGATTGAAAGCGGATTTCCACCCAACATTTCCACCAGTTCGGCGAGCGGGAAGTCGCCTTTTGCGTTCCTACGCTCCAACAAGGATTGCAATAGCGTGACCGCATCTGGGAGCATCAGGTCGCCCAACTCGAGTCGATATCGCCTCGGTATCAGCGCTAGTTGGTCGACGTGAAAAGCGCGACCACTCAGTACCACTCGCAGCTCCGGCAACCCCTCTCGCGTGCGCAATTGCCGTAGCCATCGACGCAGGCCGGCCAGGTCGAAGTTGCTGGACTGGCCGACCTCCTCGGCGGTGTCAAGGACCAGCAGGATCTTGCGCTGGATCGGCAAGTGGTGCCGCATTGCCTGGCGCCAAGCTGACGCAGCTTCGTGTTCGTGCACATTGACCGCATCAAAGCTCGTGGACTTCAGGGACTCCGTGTCTGAAGCGCCTACTCCCGCTACATGTCGGTAGGCTGACAGCTCCGGCTCCATGTGCGGGAAGTGCATTTGCAGTTGGCGTGAGACCTCCATCATTAGAGTGGTGAGAGTGCCGCGATAGAACGCCGGTCGGTCAAAATCGATTTGCAGCACCGGCGTACCACTCCAGGACTTGCCACGCAGCCTGCGAGCGAATTCAGCCAGCAGCGCGGACTTACCACTGCCGCCCACGCCGGTGATCCAGAAAATTTGCTCGGCGGCGATGTCGGCCGGACACCGCATAAAGCGCTGCATTTTTCTCAGTTCCGCTTTGCGGCCAATCAGTTGGCGCGGCAGCACCACCTGTTCTGCTTGCTCGGCGTCCTGGCGCGAAAGCAGGAGGTCGATCTGCTGCATCGCCTTGCGCATGTCAGGAGTGTCCAGCGCAGGTCCGACGAACTGCAATGCGGTGCGCATCAAACCAAGGTCGACAACGGGGGGGGTTGTCGCGATTGCTCCGTGGCGCAAGAGGTTCTGCAGGACCCGTCCGAACTGGTCTTCTAGAGCAGGAGAGGCATCTGTTAGCAATCTCAGCAACTCATCGCGACCCACCTCCCGCAGCACGCTAGATCGGATTTCTGGCTTCAGGATCCACCGCGTTAGGACTTCCCCGGCGACTTCGTCGCACTCAATCGCAAGTTGTCCCAATAAGTTGAGGTCGCGTTCGCTGGCGGGATCGAGCAAGTGCGTCGGATCGAAAGCACCCAATGTGGCGGCTTTCGCGCGCGCACGCCACAAGGCATCGCGTGGCGAACCTGCACTTGACGAGGTGATCTGCATCATAGTCTCCCCGCTGCAATCGTCGCTTTGCGCGCCAATTCGGCTTGGCGCACGCCGTTTGGCTGGACGAGGACGTCCTGGAGTAGATACTTGGCGATCATCTTTGACTGGCCAGTAGCGCGCGGGATATCGAGCGACGTGGACTCGCGGTCAACGTACTGCATGAGTTCAAGCACACTGAATTCACGCAGAACCTCGCTTCGTACCAGCGTTGGGGAAGCGCCGGGCACTGGTCCCTGGAATCCAATGAGCACAATGCGCAACTGTGGCATGCCCGCCACCCCCGCGTAGATCGATTCGAGGAACACTCTGGTGGACGTGTTTGCGACAGGGTAGCGGTCGATGTCGTCGATGATCAGCCAGACGGTGCGTTTTGACGTGAGCATGGCCAACGTACGCACGAAAGCAGGCAGCAACTCTTGGGCGATCCAGGCAGCCTGAGCCGATTCAGCTTCGCCCGTATCCGGCAATATGACATCGCACGCCTGCTGATTGATCTCAGCAAGAATGACTTGTGCCGTGGCACGTGCTGTCACAGGGATTTTGGACGCAGACAACTCCACCACTTGGTGCTCAGCGGCCCCCAGCATCTCCCGCAGAATCTTGGTGCTGAAACTCCGTCCCATACCTTCCCTGCCTGCCACGGTAAGGATGCGTGCTTTGCCTTCAAGTGCGTGCAGAACGGCCTGTTGAAAGTCCTCGCGCCCGATCACCGCCTCTTTCGTGTCTTTGAGCTTCCACACAGGGTCTAGGCCTTGCACTTGGGACCAGGGCAGGTTAAGGCCAGCAATGCGCGCAGTCGGGATCGCGCCGTTGCACAGGGGCTTGTTCTGTGCATCCACGTAGCTGCACTGGTGCAGTCCGATCGGTTGAAACTCGCTGTCTACGAGCAACCCACCGGAGGAGCCCGGCACTGAGTTTGCGTCGTGCAGCATCCGGGATTTGAACGAAGGCGGCCACAGGCGTAGCGTGGTACCGGCTGCGGAAGCCTGAGATTGACCGTTGGGGTGCTGCAGCAGCGCCACTTTCCCACTGACTGCATCAACGACGGGCATTCGCTGAGGGTCGAGTACATAGAACCCCCTTTCGTAGCCCACCGCCCGAGACAGGCGTAACAAAGCAAAGTCCAAATGCTGATCGAACCCCGCTTCAGGCGGATCGTCCCAGTTCAAAACCTGGCGTTGCGCCTCCAGCGGATGCAATCGACTGCAGCCAGCCAGCCAGTTCTCTTGCAATGGCACGACAGTTCCCACACTTAAGCCGTCCACAAAGTCGAAGGCGATGCGTACTCGCTCATGGCTTCCCGCCAAAGACTTTCCCGTATCGTCCACCAAGCAATCCAGCACGTGCCCACTGGTCAGCACGACCTGCGGGCCCACCAAAAACCCAGTGCCCGACGCTTGCGGAGTTGCTAAGTCGGGCTTGAACACGGTGATGCAGCATAGCCGCCGACTTGCAGTCAGCTTGCCCCGGAGTTCAAGCGCCATGTTCATGAAGCCAAGATCAGGCCTGGTAATGGCCTGGAGTTGTGCCGTGACAGTCAGTTGCGGCTCGACGGCCGCTGCAAGCAGATCGAAGTCCAGCACCTCAGCTTGCAAAAGGCGATCCACCAGAGTATCGAGGAAGCCCCTTTCCTGCGCATGGAGGAGCGCCTTTAGATAGGGCTGCACTGTATCGAGTAGTGCTAACAGCTTGAAGGGAAAAGAGGCGCCAGGTGTGCGGGTCTGATCGAAGACAGCTTCGAATTGCTCACGACTTCGCACCGCAGCGGCGAGGCGGCGCAGGTCGTTGTCATTGTTCACCTCCGGCATCACGCCACCCAATGAATGCCAGGTACATCCAGAAAGCCTAGCGCGAGGAGTTGCGCTAGGCCGTGTGCGTAGTTCTCACTGCGCCAAGCGCCACCGAAGTGCAGACCCACGGCCCGCAGCGGTGCGTCCAGGGATGCGACCAACGAGCCAGAGCTACCGCCCAGAGTCGTGGCGTCGTGGAAGGAGGTGATGGGCACACCTGCCGTTGAGGCTTTCACATCGCCCGGGGAGAAGAACTTGGTGCCGAAGTCAGCGCCAAAGAGGGCCTGCAGCCGGTCGAGACCTTCCCGGTCCACACTACCGTCTGGCGCCCGCGGCAATATCCCCGGCCGCGCCGGGTAACCAACAACAACGACGGACTTACCAGGCGCCATCCATCCGGCGTTGCGGGACAGTTCCAGCGGTGTTGGCAACGGGTTGTTCCCCGACCAACTTAAGGCCTGCACCCGCAACAGGGCGAAGTCAGGCTTGGCTAGGTCAATCGCTTCGAAATCAATGTGCAGCGGACCGGCCTGGATGACTTCGACAATACGGAACTTGCTGGCGGTAGTCTGCGCCGACGGCTCCTCGGCGAAATCAATGCCGCACTCGCCACCCTTGAGGACCCAATGTGCCGGTTGATTGCGCTTCGGCGTCGGGTACGCGATGAGTTGCAGGACATGCCGGTTAGTCAGGACAAGGCCGTCACCGACCACGTAGCCGGTGCCCATATGAGTGCCGTCGAGGTCAATGCGGCCAACGGCATCCAAGCACGCCTTGAACCGCGAGCCGGACTTGAGCATGAAGATGGGCGCGCCCCATTGCTCAGCCCGAGGATCCGCTTCGTCCACGTTTCCCTGACGCACCCGCAGAGCGGGGCGACCCTTTAGCAGAATGAGGGCCTCCAGCCCAAGTCGACCTTTTGCCGACCGGACCGTACCCGTGCGCATCTCTTGCACGAAGTTGTGCACGGCATCGAGGACGAAGTCTCGCTCTGACTGCGGCGCAGACGTGTTGAGCACAATCTGCCGCGTTACCTCCATCAGCTTGCCGCCGCCGTCCCCTTGTAGAAATGAGCGCGCCGAATCAAGCGCATCGGCTCCTGCCGTCGTTTCTGCTACCGCTCCGGTCGGAAGCGCGAGCCTCAATCGGGTGATGTCCAGTTTCGGCGCAGGTAGCAGGGGCCGCGATACCGAAGCGCCCGGTGCCTGGCCGAAGCGACGCAACCGCAAATCGGTCGAGCCACGCACCGCGTCTCGTAGACGATGCGAAGGCTGAGTGCCTTCAGTTTTGGCTTCGGCTGTGAGGCCCGACAACTGCTGGTCGAATTTCGCCTGAGACACAGCTACTGCTGACAGCTCGGCCTGGAACCTCTCCATGGGGAACGTGCCGTCACTGGTCCCCGGGCCGAATTGCTCCAACAGTAGTTCTTGCGCCCACGCGCCGTCATCGACGGGATCGACGCTTTCAAGGCCTCCCCGAGGGATATCGCCGAGCTCCAGTTTTACCAGCCTCTCGGCGTCTAGGATGCCTGCTCCAAAGTCAATGTCCCAGCCCTCTGGTGTACGTGCGGTCGCCTTCAACGCGGCGGTGAAAAGGCGCGCAACTGTGACGCCGCGCTTGCGTGCCTCTTGGATTACCGGGTCCCGTCCATGCCGCGATAGCCACACGGCCGCCGATCCAGCGATCAATGCAGTGGCATAGGAGGTGCCCTGGCTAGGAGATACCTTGTCTGGTGGATCTGACAGGCTGGAGCGCTCGGCCCGCCAGACGAATTCGGCTGGTGCAGAGATAGCGACGCGGTGGCCGCGGGAACTGCCTTTCCAGGGCCGGTCGGTTGGCCCCGTGCCGCCGACCGCGATGACCTCCGGGTAGCGGGCCGGCCACACAACCAGCCCAACGCAATTTCCAGAGGCGGCAACGATAATCACGTCGCGCGCGACGGCGTCCTGGATCGCCGCATGCATCGCGCGCCCGGCGATCCCACCGAGACTCATCGAGATGACATGGCAACCTTGCGCCACCGCGTACGCGATCGCAGCGGCCACCGGTGCAGTATTGAAGACCTTTACGTCGTCGATGCAGCGGATCGGTACGACACGGGCTTCGGGTGCCGCACCGGTAATGCGCCCGCCCTCCCGGCTGGCGAGGACGCTGGAAGTGGCCGTGCCGTGCCCTGGATTGGCCGTGCCGGGCGTGAGGGGATCAGTCGGATCCGCATCACCGTCCATGATGTCGGCTGCGCGCTCAAGGTCAAGCATGTCGCCGGACAACTCCGTATGGGGCGTGATGCCAGTGTCCGGTTGGCCCACAAGTACGCCTTCGCCACGCCCAAATTGCCAGGCGCGATCAAGTTTCGTGGCTTTTACTGCCCAGAGCGCGTCTGTCGGCGCTTGGCCATCTGCCCAGCAGAACGACCCAAGGAGGCTCGCCTCTGCTGCAGGCCCAGACTGCGGCGGAACCGGGTCTCGAAACACGTGAATTCCCAAATCCGGTTCGGCACTGGTCAGACCTAAATGGTCCCCGAGTTCATAGCCAATGTCGAATAGATCTTGCTGTGAGAACACACGCTCCAATGTCGGAAACCGCAAGACGTGAAAGCGGCCTGCGGTGGCTAGCCCTACATCAAGAGGTTGAAGCACGAACCGATCGCATGAGAGTAGCTGACTGATTTGGGCGCGAAGCGCTACAGGGTCACCGCCTGGGACGAGTTCTAGAGTGAAACGCAATTCGTCCGGGTGCAATCCCGAGCCGACGCACCCCACGTCAACGTCGGGTGCGGATGCCAGGACGTGCCGCAACTGCTCAATGGGGTTTGCCATGAAAGCCTCCATGATCTCTTTGATTTAGGGGCACTTTAGCCGATTTGAGAGCTCGGAGCGGTCGGTCGTGGGGATCTGCTTCCGGTCTATCTCGGTCAGATAGTCGGCACATGAAATTGTCAGCAACCAAGCAGGCGCGCGGAACTGCTTCGCTCCCAATCGCGGTCACTTCGCCTCGCCAAGGCCGCTTCTGCCGATTGCAAGACCTGCTCGATCTGGCTGGGTCGTGGCGATTGCACCAGCCAAGCCCACAGGAAGCCGGAGATCCACAGCAGCATCTGGAAGGCATGTCGTACGCAGACCATTCCATTTGGGCAGAGAATGGCCTCTGCACCTTACTCGCATGGTTTGCCGCCTCCTTGAACACTTCAACAGTTTCTCGCACTGGCCTTGCAGGCATGGAGGAACACCAACTCGGCAGGACGCAAGGCCCTTCGAGAGTTCCTGAAGAGCGGCCTCACAAAAGGCTAGGCGCTCATCTAACATGGCTTCCAATCAATGCTTCACATTGGTAAAGGCACGCACCACGGCATCCTGATGCGCAACGATTGCCAGACCTAGAAATCAGGTAGCTAATATGTGGGCATGACGAATCAACGACCGGGGAATTATGACTCGCCTATGCTGTGCGGACTGATGCAATCAGGGAGTAGAGAAGTGTGATAGACAGACTCAACCGTTTCAACCCCGAAGACCGCAACCCGCCAAGAGCTTTATGAGCTTGATTGGCGGCAACCAATGCTGCGCGTGGCAGAGCGGTACGGTGTGTCATCGAGCTACATCACACGTATCTTCACAGAGCTCAGAATACCGCGCCAAGTTCCTGGCTATTGGACACAACTTGAGGTCGGGAAAGCGCCTCCAAGGCCGAACCTGCCACCGTTCTCCCAGCCAACGGCAATTGGGCATACCGTCGATGTGCGGCGTATGCCGCCTCAATCGAGGCGCCGCCCAGAGCAACCCTCAGGACCTGGGGACTTCGGGAGAAGTACGCCATAGTTCAGAACTGACTGCAAGAAGTTCGAAACTCACTGAGAACCGACAGCCGTCGCCCTGGCCAACGCGGCCTGCTGAGTTGTCGTGCAGCCCCCAACCCGCGGAACTTTCTCAGCCTTTAGCACTCTTTCCCCAGGAGTGCTAACATTGATCGGAGAAGGAACCGTAAGGAGCCATTCATGACCGTGACGACTGCCATTGCCCCCCGCGACCCCTGGAGTGTGGTGCCCTCTTTGGG
>Ga0209066_10003179_pt1 | contig 19052 bp, 19 predicted proteins | sample All_14_2_FD_187198 | JGI IMG/M metagenome (GOLD analysis project Ga0209066, IMG submission 187198) | Freshwater microbial communities in response to fracking from Pennsylvania, USA - Allegheny Zone_MetaG_DW_15 (SPAdes) (version 2) ... | reverse complement strand
TAACGTCATCGTAGTAGACGAAGGCAGCCCTCTGGAATATGTACTTGCTGCTTTCGTTTACTACGTGTTATGTTTAGGTTTTTTCCTTCACTCCTCTAAATTATAAAAAACCGTGGTCAAGTAACCCGCAATAACAAAAAATCACCCCAAGCACGTTGCGTTCTGACTTATGGCGCTTACATAGCCATGTAGGCGACGTTAGTCGAACGTAGGGCCGCTTCATACTACGCTTGTTTGAACACTTGACTTTCTAAATTTTTTTTCCTAACTTAGAGTTCGTGGACGTGCTAACGTCTCAAACCCTGCGGGATTTGGACGCTATCAGCGCCGAACTCTAAAAGCTACATCAATTTATAAATGTCTAGTTGTTCTAACCGTGGGATAAGTGGTCAAGTGATTGGGGGGATACTGCTCGGGTTGCGCAGATCGAACATAACTTATATATATACGATAAATATAGTGATTTTATATCGCTTATCTAACCAATTTTGGTTGCTATGCGAAAAAAGGGTTTCGTTATATTTTTTAAAACAAATCGTCAAAAGGACTCTTGATTTGTTCAATGCTTTTTGTGCTAACATGCGTGTAAATCTCTGTGGTTTTACTGCTTTTATGTCCTAATAATTCTTGAATAAATCGTAAATCAGTCCCATTTTCTAATAAATGAGTTGCGTAACTATGTCGCAACCAATGTAAAGTAACAGGCTTCCTTATTTTCGCTAAACTGATACTTTTTTTAAAAACAAGTTCAAGACTTCTTGCGGAATACTGCTCTCCCTTATTTTGACCTTCAAACAAATAGGTGGTAGGACGGAATATTTTATAGTAATTTCTTAATTGCTCTAATAAAATGTCACTTAATGGTACTATTCTGTCTTTTTTCCCTTTAGATTGCTTAATAATAATTAGTTTGCGATCCGAAAGAATATCCTGTGGTTTCAGATTCAATAATTCACTGCGCCTAAGACCACACGCATAAATCACGGATAACATTGTTTTGTGTTTCTCATTTGATAAACAATTGAGTATCATTTTCACCTCCTCTTTGCTCAGTACATTTGGTAAGGTCTTCTCTCGACGCGGTCGGTGTACCAAATCCATATCGATGCGCTTGTGCTGAATCGCCGAATAGTATAACTTCACCGCATTCACAAGTTGGTTTTGATAGGAGGAAGAAAAATTATTCTTCAAAATATAATCGTTGTTGAAAGCGATGAGGTCTTCATTGCTAATTTCTTCTATCGCTTTGTTCGTAAAGTAGCGCAGGAAAACACGCAAGGTTTCAGCGTAAACTTTGATGGTATTCGAACTGTAACGCTTTGATTGCAAATAATGCTCGAAACGCACAATTTCATTTGACTTGATTTCATCTAATGGTTCCAAAAAATCGGAAGGACGCAAATGAGATCGCTTGTATTCCACACTTTCTAATCGTTTCTCAAGAAATTCAACCTGCGCCTTTCCTTCAACGTGGGAAAGGAGCGAATCAATGGACAAATCATTTTCGTCAAATACGAACGATTTTTCGTACTTATCCCAATGAACTTGTTCGAGTGATCGAAACATGGCATACAAATTCCGGTTGAATGGAAAGGTGACGTAATAAAAGGTTTTTAGGCCGATTTCCTGGCGGTTTAGGTTGATGGTAGGGAGCATGAAAAATCAATTTTCACCTTAAGTTAGTGAAAAAGTTGATTTAGAAAAAGAGTTTGAGAAGAAAAAAAGTTGAAAAGTTGACATAAAAAAAAGAGGCCCAACCCGTAAGTTGAACCTCTTTCCTTTCTAGCTTGGAGAGCTATTGTAAAGATTACATTTTAATGAACTTCGCTTGGTAAACACCAGTATTGTTCGTTAATTGAATGAAGTAATTTCCATTTTCTAAATCAGAAACTGAAACTTCATTGTTCACTACTTTTCCTGCTTTAACAACTGATCCATTGTTGTTGATGATTGAAAAATCATCTGCTGAAATGTTTGAAATCTTGATGATGTCGCTTGATGGATTCGGAGACACTTCCAAATTCGCAGCACTCAACTCAGTGATGTTCGCTAAACTAGGAACCAAAACTGCATCAAGTACGTGCACAACACCATTGTCAGCTAAAAGATCAGGTAACACAACATTGGCATTGTTTACCATAACTCCACTCATTAAGTTAATGGTAACTGATTGACCGTTTAATGTTGCAACTGGACCATTAGTAAGGTTAGCAGCTATTACTTCTGTACCAATTACATGGTAAAGTAAAATATCTGTTAATTGTGGGTGAGCAAGAACTCCTGCCAAATCAGTACCTAATGCAGTTGCTAAGTTGTCAAATGCTGTATTCGTTGGAGCAAAAACTGTCAATGAAGCAAAAGGATTTGTTAAAGCTGGGAGCAAACGTGCTTCAACTACTGCTGCAACTAAACTTGTGTGTGCCGAAGAACCTAAAGCAATGTCAGCTACTGTTTCACTTGGCAATACAACTGCATTTAACACATGAACTACTCCATTGTCAGCTTGTAGGTTAGCTGCAGTAACTTGTGCTTGATTGATGAATACATCTGTACCGTCAATTGTTACTTTCAATGAGTTAGCCGCGTTCAATGGCGTTGCAATTTGACCGTTTGTTAAAGAACCTGATACAACTTCAGCACCTAAAACATGGTATAATAAAATATCAGAAAGATTCGGTGACGCTAATAATTCGCCTGCAGTAAGACCAAGCGCTGTTAAAGCAGCCGTAAATGCATCATTTGTTGGAGCAAATACAGTCAATTGTGATAAAGGGTTTGTTAAAGCAGGAAGAAGACGTGCTTCAACTACTGCAGCAACTAAAGTTGTATGAGCTGATGAACCTAAAGCAACATCTGCTACTGTTTGAACTGGTAAAAGTACAGCGCCGATCGAGTGAACAACTCCATTGTCAGCTGGAAGATTTGCTGCATTTACTTGCGCATGATTGATAAATACGCTAGTTCCATCTAATGTAACTTTCAATGTATTATCAGTATTCAATGGCGTTGCAATTTGACCATTTGACAAAGAACCTGAAACTACTTCTGCACCAAGTACGTGGTACAACAAAATATCCGTTAAATCGGGATTCGCTAATAAACCATTGATATCTGTTCCTAATGCAGTAGCAAGTGCTGTAAATGCAGCATCATCTGGTGCGAAAACAGTTAACGTTCCAGCTGGATTTTGTAAAGCAACATCCAATCCTTCTTGAATTAAAGCCGCTTCTAAATACGTGTGATTAGGACTTGGAGCAATAACATCGTCAAAAACGTTTGTTTGTGCCGAAAGACCAAAGGTTAATAATAACATCGATACCGAAGCAGATGCTGATTTTAAGTTTAGAGAGATTAGTTTTCTTTTCATACTATTTATATTTTGTTTAACTTATATACTCAAAACATTAAACAGAATAGTTTGAAAAAAGTTTTTACCACGGTAAATAATTTAACATATTTTTATAAAAAGAATTGATAAAACGCTGAATGTTTAGTCAAAAAAATTTCTTGAAACACCTGTAAATAGTGGGTTTTAATCGAATAGAGATGCGTTCGATTTTTTTTAAGATTAGTAAAATAAAAAATTGAATCTTTTTAATTCAGGTTGTTTTTCAAGAGAGTAAGGATTTCCGTCAAATCCTCATTTGAAAGATGCTTGCACGGAATTTCTGTAATTTGAAGAGGTGAGTTTGTGGCCAACTGAATGCTTGCTTGTCCTTTGTGGGTATGAACAAAAACACTTGATAGAGCAGAAATATCTAACGTTTTTTCGATAAATCGCCAGTGATTAAAATAGCGAAAAGAGAGTTGATTTCCGTTGATTTCTATTCCTCCCCAGTCCTTTTTAGTGTAAAAGCGGTAGTTGAGCACAAAATAAATCAAGCTTAGAATGAATCCAACAATACTCAGAATCAACACACTTACACCAACTGTTTGTTGAATTTGTTGTTCACTCGTAAGAGAAGAAATTGGAGAATTGAGCAACTGGATGGCAAAAGCAATCAATCCCAAACAAAATCCACCCACAAAAATCAACACAACAGTGTGCATGTGATTGTTTCGAATGGTGTAAGGAAATTGTGTCAAATCAATTAATGTTTAATCTTCAAATTTCTTGAAAACAACACTCGCAATATGTCCACCAAATCCAAAGGTATTGCTCATCGCATACGTCATCTCTTTGGCTTTTGCTTTGCCCATCGGGAAATCAAACAACCCTTTGAAATCAGGTTCCATGTCTGTCGTATTGATAGTTGGAGGAACCATTCCTTCTCTTAAGGCCATAACACACGCAATTCCTTCAATCGCTCCAGCAGCACCCAACAAGTGACCTGTCATTGATTTGGTAGCAGACACGGAAAGAGTTTTGTGATTTCCAAAAACGCGTTTTGCAGCAATCAATTCAGAGTTATCACCTTGAGGTGTTGATGTCGCATGCATATTAATGTAATCTACTTGTTCGGCCGTTATTCCAGCTTCGCGCATTGCTTCAACCATTCCAAGTACGGCGCCATCACCTTCCGGATGTGTTCCTGTTAAATGGTAGGCATCCGCTGCCATTCCGCCACCAACAACTTCTCCGTAAATAGTCGCCCCACGACGTTTAGCATGTTCATATTCTTCCAGAATCATTGCTCCCGCACCTTCGCCCATCACAAAACCATCGCGGTTAATGTCAAACGGTCGAGAAGCAGTTTCAGGCGAATCATTCCGTGTAGAAAGTGCTTTCGCAGAAGAGAATCCACCAATCGCTGATTGATTAATCGCTGCTTCTGAACCACCAGAAATAATCATATCCGCTTTATCCCACTTAATATAATTGAAGGCTTCTATCAAAGCTGTATTCGATGTTGCACAGGCAGAAACGGGACAAAAATTCACGCCACGTAAACCATATTTAATTGAAATAATTCCTGAAGCAATATCTACCAAAATTCTCGGAATGAAATAAGGAGTGAAACGGGGAGTGCCATCACCTTCACAAAATTCCATCATCTGGTCTTGGAATGTTTGAATGCCGCCATTACCAGAACCCCAAATTACACCAATGCGGTCTTTGTTTAAGGTATCAAAATCAATTTTACCGTGCTCAACTGCTTCGGCTACCGCCACAAGTGCATACTGAGAAAAAGAATCGTATTTGCGAATTTCCTTCACGTCAAAATGTTCTTTCGGATCGAAGTTTTTCAATTCACACGCAAAAGTGGTTTTGAATTTTGATGTATCGAACTTTGTAATTGGTGCAGCACCGCTCACGCCGTTTTTCAAATTCGTCCAATAGTCATTTAAATTATTTCCAATGGGTGTCAACGCACCTATTCCAGTAATTACTACTCGTCTCATGCTTGTAAAATTAGGGTCTCATTAAAAGTCTCAACTCTCGGTTCTCTGCTGTCAATTCTCAGAGAAATCCAAGTTCCAATTTCGCCTCTTCGCTCATCATGTCTTTATCCCAAGGTGGATCAAACACGATGTTCACTTTTGCTGATGTAACGCCATCAATGGCTGCAACCTTATCTTCCACTTCTTTCGGCATACTTTCCGCCACTGGACAATTTGGTGACGTTAATGTCATTTCGATGGTAACATTTTTATCTTCGTCAATTCGCACTTCGTAAATCAACCCCAATTCAAACACATCCACAGGAATCTCAGGATCGTAGATCGTTTTTAACACCTCCACAACCGTATTCTCTAATTTTATAATTTCTTGTTCCATTTCAATTTTTTTTCAAAGTCACTCTCTGCTCTCTGCTCTCGGTTCTCTAAGCTCCATGCTCCACACTCCACTTCAACGCTGCCATTTTCAACTTATTCACCATGCTCAATAAACCGTTTGCACGAGTAGGAGAGAGGTGTTCTTGTAAACCGATGTCATTGATGAAATGTAAATCTGCTGTAGCAACATCCGCTGGTGCTTCATTGTTCAAAACACGAATCAACAAACCGATAATTCCTTTCGTAATAATTGCATCCGAATCAGCTGTGAACTGCATTTTGCCGTCAACAACCTCTGCATCTAACCACACACGCGACTGACATCCAGGAATCAAGCGATCTTCCGTTTTTTTCGCTGGGTCAATCATCGGAAGGTCTTTGCCTAGTTCGATGATGTATTCGTATTTTTCCATCCAATCATCATAGATGTCAAAATCCTCAATTATCTCTTGTTGCTTCTGTTCAATTGTCATTACTTGGTATTGTAAAGTGTATCTCGTTCAATGCTGTATTCGTATTTGTCCCTGCGCTAACGCTTGGTCTTCGAAAGCAGTGCTTTCTCTTATCCAATCATCATAGATGTCAAAATCCTCAATTATCTCTTGTTGTTTCTCCTCAATTGTCATACTGAAAAATTAATTTGGAATTCGTAGCTCCGAATCCTGAATCCCGAATCCTGAATCCCGAATCATTTAAGCATATTAATACTCTTCTCCACTGCCGCAATAAACGTATCTACTTCTTCACGCGTATTGTAAAACGCAAAAGATGCCCTAACTGTTCCAGGAATTCCAAAAAAGTCCATTAAGGGTTGTGTACAATGGTGTCCAGTACGAACTGCGATTCCTTGTTTATCAAGTAAAGTTCCTATGTCAAACGGGTGAACACCTTCCATAGAGAAAGAAACGACACTGGTTTTCTTTTTCGCTTCACCAATGATGGTCATGTCTTCAAAAGTGTCCAACATATCTTGTGCGTAATCTGCTAATTCCTTTTCGTGTTTTTGAATAGCTACGATATCCAAACCAGAAAGAAATTTAATCGCTTCGCCTAAACAAATTCCACCAGCAATGTGCGGAGTACCTGCCTCAAATTTAAATGGAAGTTCATTGTAAGTTGTGCGTTCAAACGTCACTTTTGAAATCATATCACCACCACCTTGGTAAGGAGGCATGCGATCTAAAAGCGTTTCTTTGCCATAAAGAACTCCAATTCCAGTTGGACCAAAAACCTTATGTCCAGAGAACACAAAGAAGTCACAATCCATATCAATTACATCGATAGGCATGTGTTGAATACTTTGCGCACCGTCCACTAAAATCTTTGCACCAACAGCATGCGCTTTTTGAGCTAATTCTTTCACTGGATTGATAGTTCCAAGTGTATTTGAAATGTGTGTGACAGCAACCAATTTCGTTTTAGAATTCAACAATTTATCAAATTCCTCGATGATCAATTCACCTTTTTTATTGATTGGCGCTACACGAAGTGTTAAGTTTTTGCGCTGACAAAGCATTTGCCAAGGAACAATATTTGAATGGTGTTCCATCGCCGTGATGATAATTTCATCACCTGCAGAAAGCAATTCACCAAAAGAATTCGCGACCAGATTAATTCCATCCGTCGTTCCTTTCGTGAAAATAACTTCTTCCGTTGTTCTCGCGTTCAAGTATTTCTGAATGATGATGCGCGCCTCTTCGAACTCTGTTGTCGCTTTTTGACTCATGAAATGCACACCTCGGTGGATGTTCGCATTGTCCTTAGAATAATAACGATTAATTGCATCTAGCACTACCTGAGGCTTTTGCGAAGTCGCACCGTTATCAAAATAGATGAGGTTTTTACCGTAAACCAACTGACGGAGCGCCGGAAACTCGTTGCGAATTTCACGAACACTGAATGGCTTTTTTGTACCTTCTGTCATAATAGTACAAAGATACAAAAACCCTTATTTTGATTTGTTCTAAAGAAGAAAAAAGATTTGCAAAAGAACTTTTAATTCAGAATTTGGGATTTGTAATTCGGAATTGCAGTGCGCTAGCCGTTTTTTGGTCACGTTTTCACCACTGAGCAACAGAGACCACAGAGTTTTGCTCATGCTTTTCTCCGTGGTAAATCCTTCACCACTGAGCAATAGAAACCACATAGTTTAACTCAAGCTTTTCTCTGTGTTCTCAGTATCTCCGTGGTAAATTTAAATCACACACGCGTCAACAACATCAAAAACTCCTGATTCCCATCTCCACCCAAAATCGGAGAAACAATATGATCTTGGTAAATCAAGTTGTTTACCTTTCCTGCAGCGGTAATTTTTTCAATGATTTCGGGATATAAACTTTTGTTTTTTACAATTCCACCTTTAGCGATATTTTCCTTTCCAACCTCAAATTGCGGTTTCACAAGGGCAATTACAAATGCACCAGGTTTTAAAAATGAATGTAAAAAAGGAAATACTTTCTCTAAAGAGATAAATGAAACATCAATTACACAGCCATCCACAAGTTCTTTAATCGTATTGGCAGTCAACTCACGAACATGGGTCTTTTCTAAATTCACCACGCGCTCATCTGATTTAATTTTGTCGTGTAATTGGTCCTTACCAACATCCACACAATAAACTCTTGATGCGCCATTTTGCAATAGTACTTCTGTGAATCCGCCTGTTGATGCACCAATATCCATTAAGGTTTTACCTGCAATTTCTGGTTTCCATTTTTCAATGGCCTCAATAAGCTTCAATGCACCTCTGGAAACCCATGGAATTTCTTCTTGAATAATTTCAATCTTGCAATCGATAGGAAACTTCTTTCCCGTTTTATTGATCAACTTTCCGTCAACGCGCACACCAACCTCACGAATCATTTGCTCTGCACGTACACGTGAACTCACCAAATTTCGTTGAATCAATATTTTATCCAATCGTTCTTCTTCCATGCTGTAAAATTAGACAAATTGAACGGAGAATACAGATTTATGCGTTTCAAATCCCAAATTTCGAATCTCAAATTCCGAATTATCAAGTATCTTTGCAGTAAAATTTAGTCAATTGAGTATAGTATACATCACACGTCGTGAGACTTTCAACGCAGCGCATAAGTTGTGGAGGGAAGATTGGTCAGAAGAGAAGAACTGGGAAGTTTTTGGTAAATGCAGCAATAAGAACTGGCATGGACATAACTTTTCAATACACGTTACCGTTAAAGGAGTTCCGAGTGCAGACACAGGATTCGTCATTAATTTGAAGGAGTTGAGTGCCTTGTTGAAGGAATTGGTAATCGAGCCTTTGGATCATAAGAACTTAAATTTAGATGTCCCTTTTTTACAAGGAATGTTGGCCTCGACAGAGAATATGGCGATCGAAATCTGGAAACTGATAGAAGAGCCAATTGCAAAAGCTGGTGGAGAATTGGTGAAAATCAAACTGATTGAAACGGAAAATAATTACGTTGAATACTTCGGTGGTAAGGAACCTTTTTGAGTGAGCGTTGTTTATTTAAATTAAGAACAAGATGAAAGACAACAAAATGTACAACGACGAAACAACAGCGAATCTCTCAGGTCACTACGAAGAAGTATTGAAGCAAATTGGCGAAGACCCAACCCGAGAAGGATTACTGAAGACACCTGAGCGAATGGCGAAAGCGATGCAATTCTTAACGCATGGGTACGATATTAATCCAGATGATTTAATCAAACAAGCCATTTTTCATGAAGAATATTCTGAAATGGTGATTGTAAAAGACATAGATATTTACTCGATGTGCGAGCACCACATGTTGCCTTTCTTCGGAAAAGCACACATAGCGTACATTCCAAATGGTAAAATAGTTGGTTTAAGCAAGATTCCACGTGTTGTGGATGCTTATTCACGTCGTTTGCAAGTGCAAGAGCGTTTAACGATTGAAATTAGAGATTGCATTCAGCGAACATTAGATCCAAAAGGAGTTGCTGTCGTAATTGAATGTTCACACATGTGTATGCAAATGCGCGGTGTGCAAAAACAGAATTCAGTTACCACATCTAGCGCTTTCACTGGATTATTTATGAATAATGATTCTACAAGAAAAGAATTTATTAACTTAGTACAAGCAAAATTACATTGATATGAATAATATAATCGATCAGCACGAAGGCTTTTCGAAAGAAATGACGCGTGAGTTTTTTAGAAGTGTATATGGTTACATGTTTTCTGCCTTAGCAATTTCTGGGATTATCGCTTATTTAGCAGGTACTCCAGAATTTTTTGTTAAGTATTTCATGACAGCCGAAGGTGGAATTTCACCCTTGTTTTATGTTGTTGCCTTTGCTCCAGTAGGACTTGGATTGTTAATACAAATGGCTTACCAACGCTTATCATTAGGTTTTTTATTGGCGTTGTTTATGGTGTATTCAGCATTGATGGGCTTGAGTTTAGGGGTTATTTTCCTAGTTTATTCAGGTGCAGCAATCGCTTCTACGTTCTTCGTAACAGCTGGTGCTTTCGCGGGAATGGCCATTTTGGGTTACACGACAAAAGTGGATTTAACAAAATTTGGTAGCTTAATGTACATGTTGTTCATCGGTATTTTCATCGCTGGTATTGTCAACATTTTCATGAAAAGTGACACCATGGGATTCATCATCGCAGTGATCGGTGTATTCGTTTTTACTGGATTAACAGCTTATTACATGCAACAATTGAAAACGGTTGCACAAGATGAAAATCTTTCAGGTATAGATAGAAGCAAACTTTCTTTAATTGGTGGTTTACAGCTATACATATTGTTCGTGAATCTTTTCCTTTCATTATTAAGATTGTTAGGATCGAGAGACTAATTAGCTCAAATAGAACTTGAAAGGGGATGCAATATGTGTCCCCTTTTTTTATTTCAAAAAATCATATGACAGCTAGAAATAATTATTTACTTTTGAAAAAAAACAAAAGCTATGTCAGATAACTTCTTTGAAAGCTCAACAGCTGCAGTAGGAACGCTTTATACAATTGCTGTATTGGCAATTCTTACGTGCATCATGATCTGGGGTTAAGCTCAGAACGAAACAATAGTAAAGCTGTTCTTTGTAGGATGGCTTTTTTTGTGCTTTTTTCTTACCTTTAAGTTCAAATGATAACAAATGCCATTTAACTCCATTTTTGCTTGGATAATGAAGAAAAGGATGCATCAAATTGATCTTTTTCGGAAATACCCTTTGGAGGTACAGGCGGAGTTATTTGAAAAAATGATTTCTCTCTCCAAGGAAACGGAATGGGGATTTAAATACGATTACGCAAAAATTAAAAGATACAGCGATTTCCAACAACAAGTTCCGCTGCAAGAATACCAGGACATTCAACCATCTGTTGATCGTTTAATGAAAGGAGAACAAAATATTCTTTGGTCAACAGATACAAAATGGTTTGCTAAATCTTCTGGGACCACATCTAGTCGAAGTAAACTCATTCCTGTTACGCAAGAATCGCTGGCTGACTGTCACTACAAGGGCGGGAAAGATTTGTTAGCCATCTATTACGATAATTATCCGAACCGCAAATTATACAATGGAAAACACCTGATTATTGGTGGAAGTGCCCAAATCAATCACTTGAGTGCTGATTCTTATTTTGGTGATTTGTCTGCGATTATTGTCAAGAATTTACCATGGTGGGCAGAGATTAGACGAACCCCATCCAAAGAAATTGCTTTGATGACGGAATGGGAATCGAAAATTGAAAAAATGGCCTTGAGCACCATCGAAGAGGATGTATATATTATTGCGGGTGTGCCAAGTTGGACAATGGTTCTTGCCAATAAAATCTTAGAAATTACGGGTAAAAACAACTTGAAAGAGGTTTGGCCGAATTTAGAATTATTCATGCATGGTGGTGTTAGTTTCGAACCCTATCGTGAACAATTCAAACGCTTGATTCCAGATCCAGAAATGCATTACGTTGAAACATACAATGCTTCAGAAGGATTTTTTGGGATTCAAGATCAGCGAGATTCTGATGAACTTTTATTGATGCTCGATTACGGCATTTTCTATGAGTTCATACCAATGGATTCATTTGATGGTACCAATTCAAAAACAGTGATTGATTTAAGTCAAGTTAAGATAAACGTAAATTATGCCCTGGTCATTTCCACGAATGGAGGATTATGGCGATACATTGTTGGCGATACGATTAAATTTACCTCAACCGCGCCTTATCGATTTAAAATTTCTGGACGAACAAAAAGCTACATCAATACATTTGGTGAAGAATTAATCGTTGATAATGCAGAAAAGGCAATCGCTTATGCCTGCAATAAAACGAACGCGCAGATTGCAGAATATACTGCGGCGCCAATTTACATGACAAATTTAGAGCATGGCGGACATGAATGGTTGATTGAATTCGTCAATTTACCTGAAAACATGGAACGTTTTGCGATTCTTTTGGACGAGCATTTAAGAGAAATCAACTCTGATTACGATGCGAAACGTTACCACGATATGATTTTGAATAAACCTAGTATACGAATTGTACCACTTGGAACGTTTAGTAATTGGTTGAAATCAATGGGTAAATTGGGGGGACAAAACAAAGTACCGCGTTTATCCAACAACCGAACAATCATGGAACAGATCTTGCAAGTCGCGGATCTTCAAAAACAATCGATTTGATACGTCAATTTTTCATATTGCTTTTATTGATCCTGCATTCTTTTTCGCAGTTTGCACAAAGTGATTCCTTGCATCAGGGCGCATGGAAGGCATTGCATGAATGGGAAATCGGCGATGATGAAATTTGGACGACAGATGTCCTCGGAAATGTGTTACTCACCAAAAAGAACCTTATTCAAAAGTTTGATTCAACTGGTGTATTAAGGTATTCGCAAAGTATTCGTTCTTTTGGACGATTAAAGGATATTGAGGCTGTTAATTCAATGAAAATCGTTGCCTTTTCTGAGGAGCAACAAACCATTTGCTTGCTCGATAATACACTTACCCTAAGTGAAAATTGCCTGGAGTTGGCCGATTTTAATATTGGCAATGCAACCGTCTTTTCAGTTTCAAGTCAGCCCGATAAAATTTGGATTTTAGACCAATTGAATTCTCGCTTATTATTGTTGAGTTTAGGTAAAACAAATCAATTTCAAGAAATCAGTAACCTGAAAGGGATTTTAGCTTTGGATCATATTGATCAGCTCACGGAATACAATAATCGCTTGTATTTAGTTGACTGCACAAAAGGTATTTATGAGTTTGATTTATACGGAACGCTATTGAATGTCATTCCAGCGGAAGGCTTTACCAATGTTTTTTTCGCAAAGGAGAATGCTTTTTTATTAACAAATGATCAATTAAAGGTGATTAATTTAGTGAGCCTTAAAACGACCGAAATTCCGCTACCAGTGGAGGATGTGAAGCAGTTTCAAATTACAGAATCAGCTTTTTATTTTCGTTCACCCAATAAAATTTACAATTACTTGCTTTCTTTCCCACAATAAGCCTTGCTGATTTCAGCATTTGTTGTAAATTAGTCAGTCAAAATCTGAATGAATATGCATATCGCTGTCGCTGGAAATATAGGCTCTGGAAAAACAACGCTAACTAAGTTATTAGCAAAGCATTACAATTGGGAAACGCACTTCGAAGATGTAGAGCAAAATCCTTATTTGAATGATTTTTACGAAGACATGCAACGTTGGTCTTTCAACCTACAAATTTATTACCTGAACAGTCGATTCACGCAGATTCAAGAAATTCGTGAAACGAAAAATACGGTTATTCAAGACCGTACGATTTACGAAGATGCTTTCATTTTTGCGCCGAACTTGCATTCAATGGGTTTAATGACAACAAGAGATTTTGAAAATTATTTCTCTTTGTTTAACCTGATGGATTCATTTGTTTCATCACCCGATTTGTTGATTTACTTGCGTGCAAGTGTCCCAACATTGGTGAATCAAATTCAGCAGCGTGGCCGTCAATATGAAGAAAGTATTCGTTTGGATTACTTGAAGCGTTTGAATGAGCGTTACGAAGCGTGGATTTCAACTTATGACAAAGGTAAATTGTTGATTATTGATGTGGACAACAATCGTTTTCCAGAAAGTCAAGAAGATCTTGGTAAGATTATCAATTCAATTGACGCAGAAATCAACGGTTTATTTTAACTTCCCTCCGCCGCGGCGGAAGGGTAATAAAGGGGGAGGATACTTATTACACTAAGATATTTTCCTCAAATTCCCAATTCTGAATTTCAAATACTAAATCCCGAATCCCCGAATGATAGTCGTTACTGGAGCCGCTGGTTTTATTGGTAGTTGTTTGGTTAGTCGCTTAAATGAAGCGGGCTACAAAGACATAGTTGTTGTTGATGATTTTTCCAAAAAGGAAAAAAGCAGAAACCTTGAAGGCAAAATTATTTTAGCGAAAGTCGGAAGAAAAGACTTCATTAAATGGTTGAGCGATTTCGGAAAAGAAGTAGATTTCATTTACCATATTGGTGCTCGAACTGATACGACTGAATTTGATAAAGCGATTTTTGATGAGCTGAACGTTAACTTTTCAATTGATGTTTGGAACGCTTGTGTGAAATTCAATATTCCTTTGGTTTATGCTAGTTCAGCTGCAACCTACGGCTTAGGTGAGTTTGGCTACAAAGATGACCACGATACAATTTCACGTTTAAAGCCCTTAAATCCTTATGGGGATTCTAAAAATGATTTCGATAAATGGGTGTTAAAGCAAAATGCCTTTCCGCCGTTTTGGGCTGGATTGAAATTCTTTAATGTTTATGGCCCGAATGAATACCACAAAGGCCGTATGGCGAGCGTTATCATGCATGCGTTCAATCAAATCAAGGAAACAGGTGGAATGAAATTATTCCGATCACACAATCCTAATTATACCGATGGTGGACAATTGCGTGATTTCGTTTATGTGAAGGATGTAGTGGAGGTTTGCTTATTCTTAATGGAAAAGACACCGTCTTCAGGTATTTACAACTTGGGTTCAGGCGTTGCGCGCACATTCTTAGATTTAGCTAAAAACACCTTCCTGAATTTAGGTAAGGAAGAAAATATCACTTTCGTTGATACGCCTATCGATATTCGGGATAAATACCAGTATTTCACTGAAGCGGACATGAGTAAGCTAATTCAAGCAGGTTACACGCATAAGTTCCATAGCTTAGAAGAAGGCGTAAAAGATTATGTAACAAATTACCTTCGTCACAACGAGTATTATTGATTGTTGTATTCTAAATCTGGAAGGATCAGTTGATAGATTTTTCTAATATGAAAAGGACTATTGTCACAGATACTTCTTATTTACTTGTCTAGTTTAGATCAAAAAAAAACGACAATCCAAAGAATTGTCGTTTGATTGATATTATCGATACTATTTATTGAGCTTCACCTGTATTCGTTAATGAAACCACTGTTACAGCTACACCATCAACTTTGTTTATATGTGAATCTTCTCCGAAAAGACCACTAACGAAATCTGACATTAAGTTTTCTGCGTTGTCTCCAACTGCAGTCGCTGTGATTGTCCAAGTTTTAGTGACTTGTTTTTTCTTTTGATTAAGTTTGGCTATCATCTCAGCTTCATGTCTTTTCATATCAGCCTCAGCTCTGTCATTTTTCCAATCTTCACTCATAACTTTTTTTGTAATAAATTATTTAATCTCTAATCCTTCTACTTTTGAAATTTGTCTCATCCAAAAGAGAAGTCAAATATACAAATTTCAAATGGCTCATTATTTCTCAAAACTCATTTTTTGATAGACCTTGATATTAATTGAGTGTTATTCAACACAAATAAGTGTGTCATACCAAGGGGAGTAACCTGCCCATACGCCTAATGCACCACCTTTAATGTTGGTTGGAATATTCGTGGGCGTCGCAAATGGATTGCCGGCTGAGTACATTTGAATGTATTTTTTTTCCATGAAACTAAATGCATCTCGGTCCATTTTCGAGAGTTTAATCACCACAGTATCTTGCTTTTTATAAAATGCTTTAAACTCGTCAGCAAGATTTGGATCATCAAAACTCATGGGGTTTTCATAGGCAAACTCGAAAGTTAGACCGTTGAAGAAGTCATCATCAAAAAAGGGATTAAATGTTTTTTTGAAAACCGGAGCACCTAGGTATTTAACTTCCCATCGATAAGCATCGTATTGACTTCCGTTATCGGCCAATTTGGCCCAAGAGTAACCATAATCGGTTAAAGATCCTTCTGGTTTCCAATACGTTTCTACTAAAGCCGTAGGTTGAACAATTTGAGTCGATGAAGTGTAGGTTTTTCCTTCGTAAGTAACGGTTAGATCATACGTTTTTCCGACCTGACCAAACATCGCTGGATTGAAAGTGGTATAGGCACATAAGTGCAAATTCACCAATTCAGCAGCTGGAATTCCAAAGATAGCTGCAGCAATTTCTTCAGTCCCAGCAGGCAGATTATCTGTACAGAGTTCATCCAATACTACAGTTGTTGTGCCATCACTTACTGTAATGGTCGCTCCCGAAATAAAACCATCCAAATAAGCTTGAAGATTTGTCTCCGAATAAATATCATTCGTGCTAGATAATAATACGATCGGTGGTTGACCAGTTTCAATGTTACCATCAATGACTAGTAAATCTTTGTAGCCAGGAATGTCAATTTCTACTTCTTTTGTGCAAGAAACAACTGTAAAAAGAAGTATGGAAAATAAAAAGAGCTTTTTCATAGTTCGTTCAATTAAAATTCGAAATTCCATGTCACACTTGGTATTATTGGAAATAATGTCACTTGTTTAACGGTGATTTTGAAATCTCCACTTAAAAAGTTGCCATCGTTATCTACATACAAAAAGAATGGATTTGCTCTGTTATAGACATTATATACTGAAAACGACCAATTGCTTCTAAAGCGTTTCTTTACTTGAATTTCTTCCCCTGTTACTTTGTCCGTTTTAGTTTTAAACGCTTTATCATACAAGGTGGCTGAGATATCTAAACGATGATAAGGCGCCATTCGAGTTGAATTACGATCGCCATAATTAAAAAGTAAACTTTGTTCTTGCACGTACCATGAAGAAGGTAGGGTCAAGGTGTTTCCAGTTGCGAAAATAAATGAAGCACCAAATGTCCAACGATCGTTTAATTTATATCCTGCAACAACCGATAAGTCATGGCGACGATCATATTTTGCAGGGTAGATTTTTCCTTCATTTAAATCAGGAAATTTTCGTTCTGTTTTTGACCAAGTATAACCAATCCAACCAGTGAGCTTCCCATATGTACGTTTGATGAAAAATTCGATACCGTAACTCCATCCTTTCCCAAATACAAGAATGTTGTCTGTGTTATCATTTACATTATCTCCTGGCAATGCTCCTTCCTCAAATTCAATAAGGTTATTCATGCCTTTGTAATAAACTTCAACGGAAGTTTCGTATTTGTCATCCTTAAAATTTCGGAAATATCCTAATGAAGCTTGATAGCCACTTTGTGGTTTTACTTTATCAGTAGAAGGATACCAAATATCGGTTGGCAAAGAAACAGCACTTAACGATGTTAAGTGAACATATTGATAGTTGTAGGAATAACCACCTTTAATTGAACTATTGTCAGGCAACAAATAGCGAAATGAAATGCGAGGTTCCAATCCATGATAAAATTTAATTAAATCGCCATTACTGTATTGAATAGAAGTATCAGGTGTGCTGATATCACCTTTAATATAGCGCGTAAAAGGGCCCGTGTGAGCATAGGTACTATAGCGCAAACCAAAATTAATTCGCAGTTTTTCATTCAAATCGAAATCATCTAAAACATAAGCTGCTGTTTCATGTCCAAATAAACGTTGCGCTTCACCAGTGTCAAACACGACTGAGTCTACTTCGGCAGAAACACTTGTTGGAGTGAACGAATGATAAATGTAGTCAACTCCCCATTTAATTTTGTGTCGCGTATTTGGAAAGTAAGAGAAATCTACTTTCGCACCATAATCCCGTATTCCGGATTTCAGTGCAAATCGAAATTCATCTTGTTCTGATCCAAAGCTGAACATGTAATCTGAAAAAGTAGCCGTAACATTCATGAACAATTTATTCGTAAACAAATGGTTCCAACGCAAAGCTGCAATTCCATTCCCCCAAGGCATATCTACTTTAAAATCATCCTCTTTATTCCCAAATGTGAACATGTCTTTGCCATAATAACCACTCAAATAAATACGGTCTTTATCGGTCAATTTATAATTGAGTTTTAAATTCAAATCATAGAAATAGTAACCTGATCCAGAAAATGGGGATGAATCCGGAATTAAGGCTTTCATCAATACATCTATGTATGTTCTTCTTCCAGAAACGATAAATGATCCTCGATCCTTTTTCAATGGACCTTCAATTGTCAAACGAGAGGAAATTGCCCCAATTCCCCCTTTAAACTTGAACTTCTTGTTATTCCCTTCATTCATGTTTACTTCCAACACAGATGACATTCTACCACCGTAGTTTGCTGGCATCCCACCTTTGATGAGGTTGACACTTTTTACTGCGTCGACATTGAAAACCGAGAAAAATCCAAATAAATGCGCAGCATTATATACAACTCCCTCATCTAATAAAACAAGGTTTTGATCTGGACCTCCGCCACGCACGTAAAATCCTTGTCCCCCTTCAGAAACGGATGATACGCCTGGAAGTAATTGAATTGTTTTGATTACATCTACTTCACCCATGAATGCGGGTAAGGTTTTTATTTGGTCAATTTGCAATTCAATTTGTCCAATTTTCGTTGAATTAATGTTCTCTCCTTTCTTCGCGCTGACTTCAACCTCTTGAATTTCTTGTAAGTCTGTTCCTAATTCCATGTCAAAAACAATGTCCTTCGTTAGATCAATCGTAACGACTTTTGTATTTAATCCAGTTGCTCTAAATTCTACGGAATAATTACCAGCTGGAATTGTAAGGGAATAAAAACCATAAGTATTAGTCAATGCTCCTTGGGAGATGCTTGGCACAAATACTTTTGCACCAATCATTGCTTCACCACTTCTGCCGTCAGTTACATAACCACTGATCGTATATTTTTCTTGGGTAAATACATTGAAAGAGACAAAAAAGAAAAGTAAAAAGTGTAATAGAATTTTCATAGCAGCAAAACAAGGAATTAAAAGAAGTACAAAGCTACGAACAAACTACAAACCAATCGGTTCATAAGATGTTATTTTTGTTATTTTGATGTGAATTTACAATCGAAATTATCATCTGCAAACACCTTAATAATTTCTTAACGATGTAACTACGAACAATTGATTTACCCCTATAAATGACCATTTCGCACCTATAAACATGTTTTTACGCTTTTTTATTT
>Ga0209066_10003176_pt1 | contig 19067 bp, 16 predicted proteins | sample All_14_2_FD_187198 | JGI IMG/M metagenome (GOLD analysis project Ga0209066, IMG submission 187198) | Freshwater microbial communities in response to fracking from Pennsylvania, USA - Allegheny Zone_MetaG_DW_15 (SPAdes) (version 2) ... | reverse complement strand
CAGCATGATTAGCCCTCAGATGGGCTTTATGGGTGCTGCCGCTGGTGGAGTTGCCTCTATGGGCCTGGGTGCTGCTGTGAGTTATGGCGCAAACCAAATGGTTACAGGCATGCAGCAACAACAGCAGTTATCTCGTGGTTTGCGCAATACCTTTCATTTTAGAAACAATTTTGGAACTACAGGCTTTTCTAATGCAGACATGGGAGCTATTGGCGGAACTATCAGACAAATGTCTGAGCAAGTAGGTCCTTCTGGTGAAGTAGCTTCTTTTGAAGAGCTTGGAAGACTTGCTTCTAATATGGGCAGAATGGGCATGACACAAGGTGTTCGCGATGCCAAAGACTTCACTGAGCGCTTCAAGACAATGGTGTCTACGCTTAAAGACATCGCGAAAGAGATGACTACATCTTTAGAAGAAGCGCAAAAAATGATGGTTGGCTTTAGAGGTCAAGGCATCTTTAATCGTCAAGAAGCTGTAGCAGCTGCAAGACAAATACGCGCAGGCGCATACTCAGGACAACTTTCTACTTCTGAGATGTCTTATGCTGCGAGCATTGGTTCTCAAGTAAGTCGCATGATTGGTGGAAGAGGCAATGCAGGTGCTTTCGCTGGCATGAAGACTATGAGAGATATAGGTTCTGCCTTAGAGCTTGGGTACCTCTCTGAAGAGCAAATCTATGAATCGACAGGTCTTTCTGGTGCAGAAGGAAGACAAGCCTACGCTACTCAGCAGCTACAATCAGCAGGTCAGTTTTTAAGATCATCTAAAGGGCGTTGGGCTGTTGCTGCGATGGCTGGTAAGAATGGACAGCTTGATGAAGAAGATGCTGAAGACTTTATGCGTGGACATGTCGGCATTGAGCGTACAGCAAGTAAAGCCCACGAGAATCTTAACGGCATAGGCAGAGAGAATTTTCTCAGATATGAAGGCAAATTAAGAGGAGAAGTTCTACGTAAATTTGGTGGCTTAGCGCCAGCTATGATGTATCAAGGTTGGCTAAGAAGTAAAGGCATTGATGTTAATGACATTACTGATAGACAAGTAGTCTTTTTACAGCGCCAAACAGGTATGAGTGAAGATGAAGTTGCGCAGCAATTAAGACAACTTCGTGCCTTACCAGAATTACAACGACATCAAGAGATGTCTGAAGAGAATTCTCAGTTTGAAGAGAACTACAGACTTCGCGATAAACATATAGGAATAGAGGGCGTAAAACACAAACTTGCGCAAGCTAGAAATGAAGTACAGAACGAGCTTCAAAGAGTTGGTTCTGAATTCTATAAAACTGGCGTAGACACTATAGATGCCTTCATCAATAAGCTTACTGGTGATTATGTCTCTGAATATCGTAGAGATATTGTTGAAGCTTTTTCGCGCGTTAAAGAAGGCGGCTTAGAAGGACAACAAGCAGCAAGAGATGTTTTTGGTGTTGGCGGAAAAGGCTTGGTACAGCAGTATTCCAAAGAAAAACTTCTTACCAACGATCAATTCAAGACTGAGTTCTCTGGACAAGGCACTATCTTAGGCGCGCTTGGAATTAATCGTCCTGATGCTGAGGCTTTTGAAAAAGCAGGTTATGGCGTTAAAGATCCGACATTTGGAAATGTCCAACAAACGCTTAATACCGCAAGAGCTATCCAAGCAAACATACGTAGTAGCAATGAAAGCTTTACTCTTCCAGAAGAATTAAAACAGTCTCTACATGCTGGCTTTGATCAAGTACAAGGTCAAGGTAGAGAGCGTCTTGAATCTACAGAACAGATGTTAAGGTCTTTAGCTGGCACAGATCCAGCTGCAAAAGCAATAGCAGCTAGATTAGATGCAGCTACTTCAGAAGAAGAAAAAGCCAGCATTATAGGTGGTGTTACTAGATCTATAGGTAGAAAAGGAGAAGCTGATAATTATGGTGCTCCTAATCTTATCGGCCTTTACTCTCCTACAAAATTTGGAACTGTAGGGGAATCTTTCAGAGATTATGCCGGCGGAATTGTGAGAAAATCTGCTGTAGAAGGCTATACACAAAGAACTGGACTTGGAAGTATCGCCAGTAAAGCAGGTGAAGGTCTTGTAGAAGGTGGTGTAATGGCTGCTGGTGGATTGGCAGGTGCTGCACTTGGTGCTCTCATCAGTCCATTTACAGGTGGATCAAGTATTGGTATTGGCGCTGTAGCAGGTGCTGCCAGTGCTGGAGATTGGTGGGAAGGACGTAAACAATCTATAGGCCAAGATACGTTAACAGAGTCTGCAGCTACATATTTAAAGTCTGATCAAGGAATGGCACTCTTAAATCGCGTTAATCAGGGAGATAACCAAGCTCTCGACACTATTAATGAACGTATGGCTTCTTTATCGCAACAAAGAAGTAGAGATGGAAGTTTAGGTCCTTCTGAGATTGGTGAATATGAAAGTCTCAATGCTATGAGAGCAACTGCTGCTCTAACAAGAGCAGGAGGAACAAAAGCTACAGACGAACAAAAGGCGCAAATAGCTAAGAATTATGGTTATGACAGTGTTGAATCTCTTATGGGTGCAGCTGGTGGCTTAGGTCATGCACTCAATAGAAGCCAACAAGAAGCAAGAGCTCAGCTAGCGGATACCACAGGAAGAAAGTACGCAGCTGAAACAGATGAAATGGAGCGTGCAGGCATTGTTACACGCCAGAAAGATGGCTCATTATCTCTTTCTGACAAAATCCCAACAGATGTCAGTTTTGCTGCTAGAGGCTTTCTAGCTGCGCAAGTACAGGCTAAAGATCTTATAGGTCAAACTTCTACAACTCAAGACGACGCTACTCGTTTAGATCTTATCAGTAAGGCTGAAGACAAGTTTGGAGAAGCTAGAAAGGCTCTTGCTGGAATGTCTAAAGAAGATCTTCAGAAAGAGCAACAGAAAATCAAGGGAGTATTTGGCCTTAATAGCTATAGAAGAGCTATGCAAGATCAATATGAAGATGTTGATCGCTATGAGCGCATGTCTAAACGCTATGGTGGTGGAGCAGCTGGTGGCTTAAATGCACTTGCAGGTGTTCTTGGTTCAGATGTCACAAAGACTGGAGAACTCAAAGATGCGCTTAGTCGTGGTGTTGGTAATGAAGATATTGCACGCAGAATCGCTCATGGTGCAGGCATAGGCGATGACATGCTCGGCAAAGACTCCGAGCTTATGAAGAAGATGCTTGTGGCTATTCAAGACATAAAGTCTGGAGGCAAGTCTGAAGGAGAGATCGCACAAGAAATTAGATCTGTGCTGAGTGATCAAGCCATAGTTAATCTTCGTAAGACACAAGCAGAAGGTCCTGAAGGTGAGTGGAGAAAGAGTATGTTGACAGCTACACAAAAGACAGCCGACTTGACTGAAAAGATGGCGAATGCGCAAGGTATTACAAATAAGTCAGAGAATTTAGCTAAAGGAAATCAAGGATGAAGTCTATTCTTTTTACGCAGAACTTAAGAGAACCACCTGATTGTGCCTTCGGCAACGGATGTAGGCGTGAGTATAAGTACGCCATCAATGCTGGCGGTAGAATGTATACACTCACAGTAAGAGACAAAATCATGCCAGAAGATCCGTATTTAATGATGGTGAAGGCAACTGCCTTTGCATATAAGTCCGGCGAAGCATGGAGTGGTGTATCTCCAGATAGATCTCTGAAAGATCGCATGATCAAGAACAACGCTATAATCTAGCCGTGGCTGTTTATTTAACGATAGAGACAGATGCTTTTGAGGAAGTAGCAAGATCGCAAGCAGAACAAAGACGTGCATCGTTAAGTTCTACTTCTGGAAGTATTCGTGCAAGAAGACCTTTAAGAGGTATCGAGATCAAAGAAGATCGCGTAGCTTATATCAAGCTCATTCAATCTGATGGTTCAGAAATACCTCTTACAAGTTCAAGTACAGAAGATGGTACAACAGTCAATTACTCCAACTTCATTCTGCAGTCTGTACAAGAAGCAAGAATGGAGAAGACTCAAATTATAGAGACTTTTGGTGAGTCCTACATTTATTTCTTTGGCGAAGCCCCAAGATTTTTAGATGTTCAAGCTATTCTCCTTAATACGCTTGATTTTAATTGGGAAGCTGAATGGTGGGACAACTATGAAAACTACATGCGAGGTACGCGTTCTGTAGAGCACGGAGCAAGACTGTATCTTTTCTATGATGATTGTGTAGTTGAAGGTTATATGCTGAATTGCAATGCTACTAAGACAGCAGATCAACCTTACTTCTGCCAGATGTCTTTTAGATTGTTCGTTACTAACTATCGAAACATCTCTTTTATAGGCAATACGTTATTTCCAACTAGAGCGGGCGCAGCTAACAGTACAACAACTACCAGCACAGATCCTGCCAATAAAGACGCTGCTGCAACCAACGCAGATCGCGCAGATAATGATTACTTAGTGCAAGATGATTCTCTTTTGGATCCATGGGCTGCACAAACAAGCTTAACCAATACACTTAGTTCTGTGCCTACAGCTGCATCATTAACACCGGCAACAGCAATCGCTGTAGCGCAACAAGGAACAACCTCTGTAGCCGCAGTACAAAGAACACTACCTCTCAGAAGTTCTATCATTGATAATATCGATGAGTTTATAGGTGATCCTGATTTAGGACTTTCTACTTATTCACAGCAAGGCATCATTCTTCCCAGGCAAATAAGAGCACTGAAAAACTTAAGTGAAAACGACAGTCTTTACGCACGTATATTAGAAGCAGTTCATGATTTCAAAGCCATCATCAATCATCCTTATTTGATTAACGCCATAAGCATGATTCCGGGAATTGTGTCGAGTCTTGCTTCTGGTTCTTCGTCTGCTTCATACACAAAGAAACCAAGCAGTCCTTATAGTCAAAGTGTGGTGTCTTCTACATCAAGTGGTGGGCTTAAACTAACTACTTCTGCTGCGAGTGGTTCTTTGAATACACAAATAAGGTCATTGACTACAAGCACTTCTACTTCTTCTAGTACTGTAGGAAGCGCAGCTTCCATTACAAATTCGGGTACTACAACATCTTCTACATACGCAGCTGGATATGGACAGCAGTCTTCAAGTGCGCTTGATATTGTGTATGGCACTTCTACACCGAACTCCATGATTAGTAGCTCTTCAGTACAAGGTGGCGGTGACAGAGAGTATGGATATTCAAGTGTATATGGATCAGGTCCTGGTTATGGAAAAGCAGGATTTGGAGATTTTGGAGGCAATGGATTTGGTTCTGCCAGCGGACAAGAAGGAGATCCTGGCTATATCTCTCCATCTTCATTTACGTATAGAGGCTTAAATGTACCTGCAACTATAGCGCAAGCTAATACTGCTGGAAATACAACTTCTGCTGCGACTACAAGCATTGCGCCCGTAACTTCACAAGCAGCACTTGCAGCAGCAGCTGCCAACGCCTACGCTAAGTTCAATACACCTATAGCCAATAACACAATTTTCGGTAGTTCAAGTGATGGTCTTCAGCGTATTCCATTAGGTGCTTCTAATTCCGGGCAATCAGGAAGTGCATCTATTACAGTCGCAGGAAAGCCAACATCTTTTTCTGTAGTCGCGTTAGATGGAACTTTTGATTTTGTGGAAGGCATACAAGCAGATCCAAAAGGTATTGGCACTTTCCCAGCAACTATGACTCCGCCAAACGTAGTAGATGGAACGATCTATACAGGTGTTGCTTATCCTCCTGAAGCTTCTAGTTATCGGTTAGTTACGTATAACTTCTTCTCTCTACAGTTCAATGGGCTTACAGTAGTCGCATAATGGCTGCACACGGACAACGACTTAGACTTCGTCTCTTCTTAGAAGGACAGGAAATACCTGTTATTTCTGCACATGTAGCTGCTTCTGTAGGTGCGCCTATTATGGCTTCTATAGAGATTCCACCAGCAGCAGAAGGTACGAGGCTCTATCCAAGAACCTTGGTTCATTTATTTTTCTTTGATGACTACGCTGCTGCGGTTCCTTTTACTTCTACGAAGTCTAAGCTAAATTCAAACAGTAAGAGCCCTACTGAGTACCAAAATGAGTTAGGACTTCAATCAAGCGATCCTACAGACGCCTACGCTGGAGCTACTGCTTATCGGCTCTTGTTTATGGGAGAGCTCATTGGTTTTGTTTGGAACAAACAACCTAATGGAAGATCTCTAGTCTTACAGTGTCAAGACTTTAGCAATTATTGGGATCATGCTTATCAGATAGAAAACACAGGCTTATTTGGTCCAGGAGCACAAGCTCTTTTTACTGGAGGCTCTACTACTGCTTTTACAGATTTCTTATCTACCAATGGTTCTATTGTTGTCAATATCGTTACTAAAGGTAGATGTAATAGCTATCCAGGATTAAAAGGTCTGGCTGCTGGCATTATTGCGCTTATCGAGACAATTGGCGGTGTTTATTATTTAAATCCCAATGCCAAAGTTCAGAAGAAAACAGCAGGACAAAATCTATTCTTTAGCCTTGCAGAATTACGTCTTCATATTACAGGCATGATTACGGCGTTGGAGAAAGACCCCACAACCAATACGCTACTTAAACGCGATATGTGGGGAGATCTGTTTGGAAGAGTTCTTGGTAATCTTGGATATCAAGTTTCTGTACGCAAAGCCATAGATTCTGTTTGTGGTGTCATATTTCATGAAATAGCTCCTCAGCCAAGTCCTAAGTTTGTTCCTGGTTCTGAACGCATACCAACAGGCTCCACCAGAACAACACTTAAAGATTCACCTACATTTAAAGCCATACCTGCTTCTGCTAAGAAGATCAGCGACAGTCTTACAAATATAAAGACTTCTCTTAGCGCCTCAGAATCAGATGTTGTTTCTAGGTATGGTGGAGTTGCGCAGTTTAGATCCAATATGGTTGCGCAGTTATCTCAAGCCAATACTTCGATTAATAAATTAAAGGCAAGTAGCGCAACCAGCAAAGCACCTAGCAATGTAAGTGCTTTGTTAGCTTCTGCTGGAACGAATATATCTAGTGCATCTACAGAACTTAATAATTGGACACCTGGAGCTCCTGGAACAATCAGCTCTAAGTTAGATTCTGCGATTTCTAATTTGAAGTCTGTATCTTCTGCTTCTGCGCCTATTAGCAGTATAGCTGCTTCATTGCCTGCGCGAATACATCAACAAATTCTCAAGCCAGATCTTTGGTTTGCAGCGCCGCCAAGATGTAATGTTCTATTTCCAGATCTCTATGATTATCTAAGCTATCAAAGATCTTTCTTAGAAGAGCCTACAAGATTGATGCTGAGAACTAATGACGAATTCTTTGGTCCCGACTATTTCTTTGATCGTCTTTATATGGCGCCACAAGCAGGAACAGTAAAAGGAAATAAAGCCAATGTCCAGAACATGCTTAGAGGCGATCTATTAGATCATGAACTTTATACAGGCATTTTGCCTGTCTTCGAGAAATCGGGTGAGTTTAATATTTTTGCGAGCAAAGCCACAGACAATAAAAAAGATGGTTCTTCTGTAATGAAGAGCTCATTTGCGCAGAGATCTGCTAATTACATGTATTTCAAATACAGATTTGCAGCAAGGCAATTAACTGTATCTGGAAGATTCAATCCTTATGTAGCTGTCGGCTTTCCAGGGCTCATTATCGATAAGTATGTAGATAGAGAGACACTAGAAAACTACTCTATTCTCAGAGAAGAAGCAGGCTTAGCTCCTATAGATGCCGCACAAATATTAGGTACTCACTTCTTAGCTAGTTTTGCGCAAGTAACACATAACGTTTCACAGTCTGATTCTGGCAGTAGAACAGAGATAGCTTGTATCTATGCGCGCCAAGCAGAAGAAGATATTGAGTACCTTGGCCTTAAAGACAAGATGGGAACATCGCGAACTAAGACAGGTGAACAAAAACGCTATACAGATGTAGCTGCATATACAAAGCCGCCTAGCAGTGGACTAGGACCTAACAAAGGCAGAATTACAAGCGTTATTGACATTACTGCGTCGCAGTCTCCAGGACAATATCTTCCTTTCTTAGGAAGAAATGGCAAGATTAATGGAAATGCTCCTGTTAATCAGCAAATACCAAGAACACAACTAGCAGGTGCAGCAAAAGAAGAATCTGATCCTACTGCTGACACTGTTGTACTAGGTGCCTATAGAATTAATGAGGGTGTAGCTCAATATAAGACTTCAGACGTCCCTATTCCTTCAGAAGAATTCTTAAGACCTGGATGGTATGGAGATGTTTGGAATTCTAAGAACATAGGCGATGCTTATGAAACTTTCTTCGGAACTGGTTCTATTACTGAGGAGCATCAAGTTACTGCTGTAAACAATGAAACTCCAGAAACACCAGATCTAGAACTTACTGGAGATGTATCTATCCAAGATGCCGTAAATTACATTGTTACGGTCTACAGCTATATTAAGCAAAATAACTACAGCGTAGATGAATTTGTAAAGTCTTACATTTATAGACCTATCGCTACGCTTGTAGATCTCTTTGGTACTTCTGATCTTGAATATGATGCAACTGGAGAAACAGCACTTTCTGGAATAGAAGGCTTTCATTCTAGAGCGTTTGGTCCTTATGAAAACTTAAATGGTCTTGCTTCTGGTGATATTCGCGGAGTATTGGCAGGACAAAAACTACTAAGTACACAAACAGCAGAGCTTGCAGATACGCGTAAAAGAAAGTTAGAGGCTGTACAACAGCTTGCTGCTGCTTTCCAGTACAGTCGTGGTTTAATAGGCTAATGCCAAAATTATTGTTCAATATGGCAAAGAGTAGGATTGGAAGAAGACCTATGCGAGTAGCCACACTTTTATCGAAGCATCATAGTTCTTTAAAGAAGCATGCTCACCTTGTTGGCCAATCTGAAATGATGTTTCGTGAAGGAGATCCAAATTATATGACTGGATCATATGCGGGACCAAATAAGAAGCCTTGGGATGCTCCTGATGCTGTACAAAATGCCTCACTTGCAAAAGTAGAAGAACGTCAACTTCAAAGAAACGCGCAAGGCATAGAAGATGTTTTTCCAGGTACAATACCTACAGATAAAACAGCAGCACTACCTTCTCCTTGGGATGCTCCTGATAGAGCACCTGTAGGCAAAGCATCAGAAGGCACTCACAAAATTCCCGCAACTTCTGTAACTATGAACGAATTGGCGCCAAACATAGACAGTCTTGAAAATATGAAACTTGCTGCGTTCTTCAGCGAACTTATTAAGATTAGCACTAACACAGAAGATCTTCATCAGGATATCTCTAAGTATGAACAGATGAAGAACAAAGTGCATGACTTAAAAGGATATGGAAGATCTGCAGCCATAGGCGCTGCTGCAATGCCTTTTATTCGCTACGCTGATCGTCTTGTCGCTGGACCTAAAAACGGCAAAGTATTTAGAGGATTAAGAGATGCAGCTTCTGCATCTACATCTGGAGCTCTTTTTGGAGCTGCCTTACCAGCCTTAAAAGATAGAGCCGACTTGTCCGCAACTAAAAAACATATACAGGAGAAGTTGAATGCCTAAATGGATACACGATCGCGCAGATCATATACGTAGCAAAAATCCTGACATGCCCAAGTCTGAGGCATTCGCTATTGCTACTCAGCAATCTCATGCTCTGAACAAGAGCCCTAAGAACTACGGAACTACTCAAGGTAAACACACCGCAAAGAATAAATATAAGACTCCAGGAGATGATGTGAAAACTGCTTCTTTTTTAGCGTTTAGTGATGAGTTAAAGAAAATAGCCGAAGGTGGTACTTTTTGGGGTGGAGCTAAGCATGACTTAGGCGCTGCTGCAGGTTCTATTGTCGGCGCAGGCTTAGGTGAGAAGTACTTTGGCGGAAGACCTCTAGAAGGTTCCGTTGTAGGCGCTGCTCTAGGAACCATGGGACAAATGGGCGTTGAAGAGGCGCTAAGGCGTTTACATGGCCATTGATTTTATAGGCGTAGCTCTTAGAGAGCTTACTAAAGAAGCCTTGGCTTTTAATCCTGTGCAGTCTCTTAAAGGTACGCAACAAGTAGCCAATATGTCTAAGGTAAATACACCTTCTATTGCCCAGCTTGCAAAGCCTAAAGGCTACTCAACTCCAATGTCCGCAACCACAAAATCAGGCATACAAGCACCACAAGCACCCTTCTTTAAATCGCAGTAATGCAGAGATAAAGATCTTAATATGTCCTTTGAACTCAGTTTCTCATGCATGTTTTGCCAAACACTATGGGATGAGCTCTTACTGGATACGAGTAAGCATGAAGTGCTGTGTATTTACGATAAAGATGCTGAACTAAGCGACAAGCTACAATATTATTACTCAATGCTTCTTCCTTTAGCTATGGAAGCTGCTAGAAGTCCGGAAGCTGTACGAGCGCATATTCTAAATGCGCTTATAGCTGTTCTTGATGAGATTCGGTACACAAATGCTATTAAGCCGACATCTTTTGAAGACCCTCATTATCTTCCTTGGCTTAATCAGTTAAAGAGATGTGCAGTCGGTTCTGTTCTTTCAGATGAATTCAGTACATTAGGGCGTAACTCAAAAACCAATTTTGCTTTCAAGAAATTCATAAGAAGATGTCAGTGGGTCATTGATTATGAAGAAGACCTAAAGCTTCTCGCAGAGTTTAAAGATGATGTTTTGGATATAGCTATAGCAAAATTGATGTATTGTCCTATCGCGGACAATGAGTACATACCAAAGAACAGTTTTTCATCCAATATTGTCTTTCAGTCAACAGTGATTGATCGTATCGGTATTGAAATAAAGCATGTTCTAAATATTCATCGAACAGCTGTAGGCCGTACAATAGGGCATGGATGAATTAACTCGATTTCTAAAAGAAGCAGAAGTTCTAGAAACAAATGGCATGACACGAGGAGAAACTGAAGTCTATGAGCAAGATTCACGCGATTTAGCTCCTTCAGATACACTCTCAGATGCTGTGAAAAGAAAGGCAGCAGAGACTAGATACGAAGTATCTAAACGCCTCTTATCTAACTTTAAGTCTTCAGGAGCACAAGCTCGTAGGGATATTCAGGAGAATTTTAATCTACGAAAATATGATACTCATAACGCGGCTATCAAAGATCGATCTGTAGATGAATTTAAGATTGCTAGTCGTATGGACTTGGTAAAGGCTCTAACTGGAAGAATTTAATGGATCCTGTTGACGAGTTTTTGGAAGAATCGCCTGGTCAAATAAAGATTGCTGAAGGTTTGCGGCTTTGGCATGAATGGAAGGCAGAACCCAATAAGACCACGTTAAGACCACTACTCGATCATTTCAAATCCGACTTTGACAAGAAGCTTCACTTATTTAAGGCTCCGAACGTAAGTGCTGCAGCTCTACGTTCAGCCATGATTGGTCATGCAATTAAAGCCTTTGAAGATTATGATCCAAGTAGAGGTGCGTCTCTCTCTACTCACGTCAATAATCGTCTAGCCAGAGCTCAGAGAGATAACCTGCAAAACCAAAATATGGCAGTCATTCCTGAAGAAATCGCAGGAGCTATCACTGCTGTAAATCTAGCAAAAGGAAATCTTAGAGATCAATTTGAGAGAGATCCTACGCATAAAGAGATTGCCTCTTATCTCAAAAAGAATCCTGAGATGATCGGCAACAAGAGAACACGTACACGTATATCACCTACTTTTATTAAGCGCGTAGAAGATTACGCTATACGTGACATCTCTAGCGCGAAATTTGAGACAGATCCTAATCAAGGTCGTTTACCAGCATTTGAAGAAACAGTAGGACTCTTAGTCAATGATCCTAATATCATTCCTGAAGGCAGCCAAGAACGCTTGGTTGCCAATCACTTGTTTGGGTTAAATGGAGTAGAGCAAGAACAACGAACCTCTGTAATTGCGAATAGACTAGGCATACAACCATCGCAAGTCTCCCGTTTACGTGGCCGGATTGAGAAGAAGCTCAAAAACTACTTATGACATCTAGAAATATTGCTGAAGCTACGCTCGCTGCTCAGATCAATGTTGGCGTACCAGCTATGCAGAAGTTGGTACAACAGATAGCCAGTACAACTATAAAGGACTATCTGGCAAAGCCAGAACGTCTCTTATTTAAGGTACAACCTAACAAAGCCGGTATCACAAATGTGTTTTTATCTTTCTTAGATGACGAAGATGACATTTGCGAGATTCATTATCATGCGCTTAATCAAATCAAACAAACTGTAGGACTAGATGGTCGCCACCCAGGAAGATGGTTAACTGGCGGAAATGCTTATGAACACGCACTGCTAGCACATACCCTGAATGTCTTATATGAGAATGGTGATTTTACAGATCGTAAAGGAAATCCTACAAGTTTTTTGATACGGCGTGTAGGTGATGAGGTACGTGGCTTTCTTACACGCTACTTTAGGCGCGATATTCTCTCTTACCCTATACTCTCCAATTTTCTAAAACAAGCGGGCGAACTAAAAGCCTTTCCTGTTATTGGGGCAAACTCTGGAATACGTATTTGGATTAAATGTATTCTTCCAGAAGTCTTTGAACCATATCCAGGAGAGTTTATAGCCTTCGGAGTAGAGTTGTCCCATTCAGACTTTGGAGCTGCTTCTCTTACAGTAGCTGGCACAATTCTACATATTGCTTCTGGTGCACGAATTGTGTTGGGTGACGCCTATAGTCAACGACATATTGGTCCTCTCGTTCAAGACTCGGATTTAGAAGTGAGCCCTGAAACATCTGCTAAAGAATTGGTTGCCATTTACTCAGCAATGGGAGATGTCATTAAGCGTGTACTTAATGAAGAAAATCTGGACAGAATACTTGAAGCCATTTCTGAAGCTCGTACACGTAAGATTCCATGGGCGCAACTCAAGAATCAGTTTCAGAATAAGATTCTAACCGCACAAGAATTAAAGCAAATTGAAGAAATGGCTCAAAAAGGAGTTGCAGAGCTTCCCGCTGTGGAGTATGAAGCCGATACGCTTAATGCCTATTGGTTGGCATTAGCACTAGGACGATTGGCAAGTAATACAATAGATCCACAAAAGGCAGCCGATATAGAAGCTGCCGCAGGAACGTTACTCAACATATGAACGAGTCTTTTCTTGATACAATGGCACTTCTCGTACACGACTTGGAAAAGATCCAAAAGATCCGAGCCGAACGAGATGAGCTGCAAGCTCTACTTTCAGATAAAGAATATGAGCTTATGGAGTCACTAGCTACTGTGCAGAAGACACTTAGTAATCTGCAAAAGCTACCTCCACCTGACTATTTGAACTACTAACCTCTTACCGAAAAGGGCGACTCACAAGGTTGCCCTTTTTCTTTAGCTTTTATTCTTTCTTTTGTGCATGATGGTTACATGGCAGTACCTTCTGTAGCCGCACGAAATGCACGTTTAGACGAACTAGCCTCCGCCATACAAGATTGGGCGCAGACTAAAAGAACCTACTATATGGACCAAGTGGCTCTAGCTAAGAGCATTCTACAAGGTAGAACAGGCGCAAGTAGGCTAGCCAAATCTAATGTAGATGCTGTAAGTAGCATCGTAGTAGATCAAATTAATCAGTTTCTAACAGGTGAATGATGTATTCAACCGCACAAATACCCATATATGTAGATCCTACCAAGTACTTAACCTACTACGATAGAATTCAAGTCTTTAGATCTGACCAAGAGAAAGGACCTTGGACTTCGCTCACAGCAAGTTCTTACTCGCCTCCTATATTGCCTTTAGTTCATGAAGCCATTCAGTACCCAGTTGTACATGATCCTGAGTATCAAACTGCAGGTACTTATTTAGAGGTTTTACTGAATGAAACAGAGTCTTTTACATTCAATTTCGATATAGATCTTTCTGGCACAGAAATCATAGATCATGTCTATACCGCGACTTATGGAAGAATTAGCGGCTTCATTACTCAGTTACCTTCTATATGTCTTCAGACAATTACTATAGGTGAGAACAAGAGTTTACGAGTTACAGGCGGAACAGCCGCAGATCTATTGGGCTTTGAAGTCAACGATTTTGCGCAAGGACAAAATCCGCATCTTATTCTGGTAGATAATGTTAAGAAATATACGTTTCAAGATACCTATTCATTTGATGGCGCTTTCTATAACTTTCGTCTCATTAATCTTGCGACGAGTGCTACTTCTGAATTTTTCGGTGCGATTAGCCGCGATGATTATCAGAATGATGCTATTCAAGCAACCATCACCTTGAAGCAGTACAACGGAAAGCCGCTTAGAAATCAAGCAGTGAGATTGTGGGCAACCAACATAGCGAATGTTCGAGACAATATTCTCTATACAGGCACAGACTTAGTGCGCATAACAGATAATGACGGTTTTGCAGTTTTTTCTGTAGTAAGAGGCGCAGTATTTTCTCTTTCTATTCCTGGCACTAACATCTTCAGAACAATCAAGATTCCTACAGATGTAGAAAGTGTAGATCTGTTAGATCCTTCTATTTCTATAGAAGACGATATGTTTAAAGTCCATGTGCCTAAATTGGTCGCAGCTACAAGGAGATCAATTTAATGTCTTACCAATCAATAGACATTGTTGTTTCTGATCAGCACAATCAGCTTGTAGAAGATGTGTTAGTACGTATCTATTCAGAAGATGGGTCTCTTATCTTTACAGAAGGAACTACCAACGCACAAGGTACGGTTTCTTTTCTGTTAGAAACTATGACTTATACTATGCGCTTCTATAAGTTCAGTGCTGGCTTTAAACAACCACAACTTTTAGTCATAGAAGAGGGACAAAATGCATACACTTATGATGTAAGTGCAGACGTTTTGTCTCCAAATGCGTCTAGTAATCCATTGATGTGTAGATGCTTTGGTTACTTTATAGATATGTTTGGTAAGCCTATGGCAAACCTTACAATGCATTTTACAGCTGCGTTTAATCCTGTAGTGCTTAATTCAGCACTTGTAGTACCTCAAAGTAAGATGGTTGTTACAGATCAACAAGGTTATGCCTGTATAGATCTTATTCGTTGTGCGCGCTATGAAGTACTTATGGGTATTTCTGGAGATGAGCTACGCCAAGTAAATGTCCCAGAGTCGAGTGCTGCTGATTTGCCTATGCTCTTATACCCTAGAGTAGCCAAGATTGTTTGGCCTTCAGAATCACAAGAAGTAGCCATAGGAGTTCCACTTACATTGCATCCAACTGTATACCTAACTTCTGGTATTACCTTATCTGCACTTAATTCTGGAGATATTTTATGGAAGCTCGATCCAGATAATACAGCCAGTCTTACTTCTTTAGAAAAAAGTTTAGAGATTGTTGGAAATCAAAGTGGAGTACTTAATATCACAGCTACGCGTGTAGACAATTCGATTATTTATATACCAAATTTGCCGATAGGCGGCATGCCTCATGCTGTAACCATTTTATGAAGAAGTCACTTGCTACAACCATCAGAGCTGTGGCTCTTCATACACAAGCACAGCAACTACTTCTTTCTCTCAAGCCCTACGGCTTTACGCAACCACTTACTTTTGAGAGTACATGGATTTCTTTTGCGAAAAGAAATCCACATATATTCTTAGGTGAAAATGAATATCGTGACCCTTATGCCATTAGGGCTAAAGCACTCTTAGCTGAAATCATTAAGAGAGCTATCGCTGATTGGGTTCTTTACAGATCTTCTATACGCATGGAGCATCTTGAATTAGCGCAAGAAGCCTACACTTGGCTATTCAAAGAAGATGAAAACCATCCAGATTTCATAGCAAGAAAGACTTCTGAATATGATGATCCTGAACTTACTGGATGCAAGACACTCACTTCTTTCTTATCAATCTGCAGTTGTCTTGGTTTAAATCCTGAAGTTGTAAGAGCTAAGGCTAAAAAAATGGATAGAAGATCTATTCAGTGTGTGGGTAGACCTGTAGAGTCTCTATTATTAGACGCGAGTCCTAGTAACTATCATGAAGCATCATTAGATTTTGATGTGGTTTATCAATCTGAAGATATGCTTACAGATTATGAATCTTATGGTTCTGGTGCTGTTGGGTATACGGTGAAGTAGTGTACACAGAAGAAGAGATTCAAGATGCCGTATCTAAGTTAGTCGCGGACAATATAAGAAGTAATTACACCAATGCTGGCGGCAAAGATGTACAAACACTCTTTAACGACTATCAGGCAGCAGCAGCAGGCGTGTTCGTCAACAACTTGAATGCTACCTACTATGTTATTCAGCTAGCATGTCAACGCTTAATAGAAAATGTAGATGCAGAAGTAGAGGTACTTGATAGTCTTATTTCTAACATCTCCAATCTCAGTAGACGTCTTCTTATACAGGTTCCTACTTCTCAGATCGCGAATGCTCAAGTAGCTGCGCAAGCACTTGCTTCTTCTGTAGCAGACAGAGATCAAACCTTTATTGATATTACGCAGACAGCTGCCTATAAGAGATTCACGCAGAATGTGGATGCCTTTCTAGCTGCGATTTCTGAGGCTATAAAATTTGATGGTCAAATCATACCTACACCTCAAGAGTCTAGGACCAACATACCTACACTTATGTCTCAGCTCTTAGAGCTGCATGCTGACGTCTATGCCAATGTCACGTATCTAACCAATGCGCTTAATGACTATAATCAAATAGCACTTCCTATAGCGCTCGCTTCCAGCATCGCACAGAATGTAGCTACAGATTTAAACGCGCAAATCGCGACGATTAATACAGCGACAGATAAGACCGAACCACTGAAAGATGTAGCATTAAGTCTATTCGCATCTAAAGCAGCTATGTCCAGTGTTGCTGCTATTCCAACATTCGCAGACTTTGCAGTGGCTACTGGAACGATCACTAAGATAGCAAATACAGATTTTCCAGCGATACCTGCGACTATTCGCTGTATTCATGGACCTTATCCAATTGGTGAGCTTACAGATACACTTGAAGTTGTTATAGATGGAACAACCAACTACTCACTGAAGCTGCCTCATGCTCAAACACCTACATACACAATCTTAGTTGCTGGACCTTATGCTTTTTCATCTTCGATTGCGGGTACTCTTATTGTAGAAGCAGTTACAGCAGATAGAACTGTACGAAAGACTGTTTCTTTTCCTTCAGCATCTTTATCTCCACAAAGTGTTATATCGCAGTGGAATCTTGCAGATCTCTATCTACCAAGCAATCAAGAATTTCCCTTTGAGCTTGCTTTAGCACCATTAAACTCTACTTATTCTGGAATCATATACACAGACACATATCCCTATGAAGCCGGCAAGATTTATATCTATCTGCCAGTACAGACGTTGGATGTATCGATTACAGACAATGTCATCGTTACTTCCGGACCAGAAGAAGGAAGATTTTTTGTTGTAAATCTTATACAGACAACAGAAGTAGGTACTTATCTTATTGCCGATGGTGTATCTGCTTCTCCTGGCTATGGTACAGCGGACATTACAAGCGAAGCTTCTCTTATCTTCAGAATAAAGCCAGAACAAGCACAAAAAGCTATTGATACTCGTATGTCTCTACGCTTTACAGATGTAGTAGAGAACACAGTTATACGTCCTATAACAAAGTCTGCTGCGTATTCAGGTCCTTTTGGTATTCCGCCAGGATTAGAAGTCGGTACTCAAATAGGTTCTATTCAAGACATTGTTGACTCAGTCAATGCCACATATTCAGGCATACCTGATGTTCCTACAAAGATTGTCGCTTCAAGTGATTACGACATGCTTTTTAGGTATAAGGGTAGAACAGAGCCTGGAAATTCAAAACGCTTAATTTTGTATTCTTATAGAGGCTCTATTACTAAAGTCTCCAGTGACGAGACAGGTAGAACTTACACGCTAAAACATGTAGATGGCATAAGTCTGCAAGATACTGTTCGTGTTATATATAGCGATGCATCTTCAGATATAGATGTACTTGGAAGAGTAGATTCTGCGTACTTTGATGAAGATGGCGACTTTGCCGTACTTATTATCATGGATTCTGCTGTACAAAATTCTGTGTATGTAGAGATCGTTCCATCATTTCAAACTTTCACATACTTATCTTTCAGAATATCGGACTCTACATTACATAATGGTATCTATACCTTAGCTCTTGGTGGGCAAGATAGATTAGGCTTTACGATAGAGCAAGATATCTATGACACAACAGATGTTGGAGGCATTCCATTTTTCTTTACAGTAGAGCTCGTTGCTGAAGTACTGATACTATCTTCAGCTTCTACTAATTTAGAGTCAGCTATAGAGCTAAGACCTTCCAATGCTCTTAGTCTTTTCGCTACTGATACTGTAAAGGCTTATGGATCTACGCCATATCTAGTAACCGATACTTCAAATGTGGAGGCTACAGATATTGTTCAACTCTATGATGTAACAGCCAGTTCTATTACTTCTGAGCATACAATCTCTACTATTCAAGATAATGTAATAACGATATCTCCGGCACTTAGCCTAGATCGTCCTACTTTTGCACTTAGTACCAACATTCCACCTTTCGCGCGTATTAGAAAAGGAAACAAAAATAGTTTCACTATTTTGAAAGCACGCTTAGATACTTGGCTAAACACTTCTATCAATAGAGATTTGCAATTTCTGACTTTAACGCGATTAGTAAACGTAGTTCTCAGCAATACATCACCTTCGTTAGTACAAGTACGTGATGCTGTTGCTGGATTTACATCTTTGCGCACCCAATTAGCTGATGTGCTTACAAATGCGCTCAATGAATATGAGGCTTATCCAATAAGTGATATAGATGCTCTTATTCAATCCTTTTTAGCTAAAGGCGCGGATAGAGGAGTAGATATCCTTTTACAAGGAAGATTTAGTGACTTCTTTCAGCTATCTCTTAATGAGATGTCTTATAGTGGAAATGTCATGGATAAGCTTAGAGCTGTAGCTTCTAATGATCTTTCTGTAAATTCCACAGGGAGAACCGCAGCACAAAGAACAAATGCTACTTGGGAAGATATTGATTACGATACAGAATTAGATACTTCTGATATCCCAGATATAGAACTACCAGAAGAATTTACTGATCTTCCTTCACTTGGAAGCTAAAAAACTAATTCCCTCGAATTCGAGGGAATTAGAACAATATTAGCT
>Ga0209066_10003175_pt1 | contig 19070 bp, 16 predicted proteins | sample All_14_2_FD_187198 | JGI IMG/M metagenome (GOLD analysis project Ga0209066, IMG submission 187198) | Freshwater microbial communities in response to fracking from Pennsylvania, USA - Allegheny Zone_MetaG_DW_15 (SPAdes) (version 2) ... | reverse complement strand
ACCCAGTACAGCCCCAGCCCACCCTACCCTACCCTGACCAGTCGGCAGTCTTGCCCGCCAACGACAAGGTGGACAAAAAGCGCTTCACGCTTTGGCTGCCAACGGAGGTGTTCCGGGCCTTCAAAATCCATACAGCTGGGAACGACGGCAGCGCCTCTGCTTATATCGAGGAACTAATCCGGCGAGACCTTAAGCTTTGAGTTGTGAAGCTTAAGGTATAGCGTTTTGACGCTTTGGCGTCAAAACGCTATACCTTAAAAACGTTTTTGCGTTACAACACTAAAACGTCAGCGTAGTCTCCCTCTCATAAATTCTTGAAAGCGCTTAAGCGTCAAAACGTCTTTTAGGCGCAGTTTCACCTCTTCGGAAATGCCTCAACAAACAAACGTCAAAACGTTTTTACGTCACCAAATGGCAGATATTCTGCCATCTCTGCACATCCAAGTCTTCCGTCGGGGTGGAAGATTCCGTTTCTGCCAATTTTAAAGCCAACTGGCGAGATTAAACAGCCTTGGCAAGGAAAGGGTGGGAGTGGATAAAAAAATGCGCCTGACGCAAATTACACAGTGGCAAACTGGATTCAGTTTTTGAAACATAGAAAAGCGTTTAAGCGCAAAAACGCTATGACGTCAAATTTGAGGTTTCCACTTAAGGAATATTCCTGAAATGAAGGAAAAATTTAGTGATTCCGATTTTAAAAAACGTCAAAACGTTTTTGTGTTAAAACCCTATAACGCTTTTGCGTTGTGATATAAATAAATCAAGGCTTCTCCGGTGGGGTAGGGGAGGGGTGCTTCAGGATATGCCCAATGCTTGAAGTATCGCGATTGCGGGTTTGATTTCCGGCTGCGGATTTCCGGTTCGCTGATAGCTGTTCCATAAAGGCAGAAAAATACTGCCGGTCAGTAAACACTTTTTTGGCGAGCCCGCCGCGCTTGTCGTCGGGTGTCACCCGCTTGGCTGCGCCACCTTTTTCGGCTTCCGCGATCCGTTTTTTGCGCGCAGCCTCCAATGCTTCCAGGGCGTACCTTATATACTGGTGCTCATGGCCCTCCAATTCGCCGAAGGAGCAGTGTTCCCGGAGGATGGTATAGGCAAGGGTGCGGTTGACGCCGTATTGAATGAGGTAATAATAGCCAAACGCCTGCGACTCGGTCAACAGACTCAGCACACGCTGGGCATAAGCGCGGTTCAGTCCACAGTCATCCACCAGTTTCGAGAACAGTTTTTTCTGGTTGTCGGAAAAGGTCATTTCCCGTTGCGCATCGAATATGGTGGATTGGCGGTTGTCACCACTGCCCAGCACCTTCAGGTCCGGTACTAGGTCGAGCAGCACCTGCGGACGCACATATACCGTGAAGCGGATGGCAGAAATATTGCGGCCTTGCTTCAGTTTTTCGTAACTGAACCAATAGGGTACCATGTCATTTCCTTCCAGTTCCATTCGGGTGACTTCCAGTACCCGCTTCTCAAAATCGAAAAAGCGCTCGTATTTTTCATGGACGCCAAAGAACAGCTTCAGTTCCTCAATGTCGTAGTCAAAATCGAACTCCATGATGCCTGAGTCCTTGATATGGTACTTCTGAAAGAGGTCGAGCAGGCGGGCGGTGAAGTTGGACTTGTAGGGGCGCAAGTCCCATAGCAATTTGGTGTAGGGCAGTCCCTGTTTATAGAGGAAGTATTCGGCGATTTCGGTGGAAAACCTCGCCCGGATATTGCCCTGTACCACGCCGAGGCTGCCCAGCCAGTTGATTTTGATGAAATCCTTTTTGCGCGGTTCCTTGATGAGGATGGGGTTCTTGTTCAGGTGGTCGAAAATGTCGCTGGTGAGGCTGTAGATATCCGTCCACTTTTCGCCGGAGGTGTTGTTGATGAAATCCAGGAACTCCCTTGCACTGATGAGAATCTCGCCCGTGGGGTTTTCCTTGTCCATCATTGCGGCGAGTGCGTATATCATTTGCCGGGCACGCAGGTTGATGGTCTGTCCGCCGAGCAGTATCCTGTTTTGTTGGAGTATCTGAGTAGAAGTATTGTTCATATTGCTTGCTGCAACGTCGCTATTTAGCGCAAACATAAGGAGAAACGACATCACCAACAAGTACATGTCGTTTTATAGCTCACACGGCCAAGCTTCGAGCATGGTTGAGAAAAATAGATAAAGGTTGAGAATCAATCCTTCTCCACCTTTTGAATCCAAATCTATATGCACAAAACATAGCAGCTCGTTGGATAATCATAAAACGCAGCAGCCCCTAATTTGTCGTTTTTCGGAAACGGGGGAAGTTAGTCCCAAAAAAGATTTGACTCGACTTGCCCCTAATTTGTCGTTTTTCGAAATTTGGACTGCGGCTTCGCTTTGAAAAAGCCTTTTTGCCCCTAATCTGTCGTCTTATCGGCTGGAACCACGGTGCGGTCATTTGATACTTAGGTCAGTGGACTGGATAATGCCCCTAATCTGTCGTCTTTTACAACCTTCAAAATTAGCGATTGACACTTTGCAAGCATTGTTGCCCCTGATTTGTCGTCTTTTAGGCGGTTCAAATGCAGGTCGGGGAAGTTTATGCCACGCCTAACCCCCAATCTGTCGTCTTTTGCAGGAGTAGCCCCTGATTTGTCGTCTTATCGTGAAGCAAACCCCCAATCTGTCGTTGAAAGCTTTGAAAACACCCCTGATTTGTCGTTGAAACGCCCCTAATCTGTCGTCTTGTCAAGTCAATATTACCCCTATAATGTCGTTGAAACACCCCTAATCTGTCGTTTAGAACTACTCGCAACCTACTGTTAATCAATTATTTACAGACTCAATTCGGTACTATTTATAGAATAATAAAAAGTAAAATCATATCCTAATTAGGATGAAAAGACAGGTTTTTTAATTTTTTTTGAATTTATACGCGCCTATTTTCCACCGGCGTCAAATTTGCTTTTTTTTTATGCTAATAAAACGATTCCAATGATAAAACCCGCCAATTGATGAGAGCAACTTCGCAACTGCCGTTATTCTCATCACTTGAAACAACGACAGGGATGGCCGTAAAATCGAGCGCCTGCAATTGCGGGTCGCCATCAATCGGGGCGATGGTGGCCAGGCTTTCAAATTCGGTGGCGGTTGTGCTGCCAACACCACAACCGGAGCGGCCTGGAAAGTGGGCATTAAGGCTGTTTGATTTTTGAGTTAAATGCCGTGATGTATTTTTAACTACATGTAAACTCGCCGCATGACGGTTTGATGTTTATTGGCAAGAATTTGTTTGTTAATCAGCATTCATAGGTGTTTATGAAAACTTAATATTGACGATGGCAAAAATCACGTGTGGGCTAAGCGGACGTGCCTAATTTTCCCGCCAAAATAAGACCATGCAATTGTCTGAAAACGAACTTGCCCAACTGCTGCCTTGCGAGGCCCCTGATTTTAAATCCTTGAAAAACGACTTGGTGGAACTTAGGGAACATGTGCTCGATTTGGAGAAAAAAAGCGCCGGACTATTGAAGGGCGTCCACCCGAAACACCTTTGCAGTGGCCGCAACCTGCTCCAGTACCTGGCCCTGCGTACTGTGGATGTCCGGGCTTTGCAGTATCTTTTGTCGGAATGGGGGCTATCCTCACTAGGCAGGGCCGAGCGGAAGGTTCAAGCCACGCTCGACACGGTGCTTGCCGTGATGTATGCCCTGGAGGGAAAGAAATGGGCGTCCGACCAGCCACCGCCTGTCTGTTTCAAAGAGGGTAGGCGGCTTTTGGAAGAAAACACCGATTTGCTACTTGGCCCGCTGCCAGATGGCCGCAGAGCACGCATCATGGTCACGATGCCAACGGAGGCGGCCAATGATTACACCTTGGTGCAGGCCCTGATGGAAAAAGGGATGAACTGTGCCCGTATCAATTGCGCCCACGATGATGAGTCCGTTTGGGAGCGCATCATCAAAAACATCCGACGCGCTGCCGAAGCGACTGGTAAAAACTGCACCATCCACATGGACCTCGGCGGGCCGAAACTGCGCACCGGGCCATTGGAACCCACGCCTACTATTTTCAAGGTAAAACCCGAACGGAATGCCACCGGGGAAGTCGTTTCACCGGCCAAAATTTGGTTGTTCCCTTCGGAAAATGGCCAGCCAAGCGAGTTTGCGGCAGCCTGCTTGCCTGTGCCGAGCGAATGGCTAAAGCATTGCAAGAAAGGCGATAAGCTGAAGTTCATCGACGCAAACGGCAGTGAGCGCAAAATGAAAATCGTTGGCAAGGCACCGGAAGGGTTTTGGGCGGCCCTCAAGAAGACCGCTTATTTCCATTCAGGTTTGATATTGGAAAACGAAGGCGAAAAAGCTGCCATTGGAGAGCTGCCGACCCATGAAAATCCAATTTCCCTGGCCGTTGGCGACGCGCTGGCTTTGACAAAAAAGCCCATCCTTGGCCGCAACGCAAATGCCGAGCTTGGTGAACCAGCCCAGATTGGGTGCACCATTCCTGATGTGCTTAACGATGTGCGGGTAGGGGAGCAAGTTTGGTTCGATGACGGTAAGATAGGCAGCGTGGTGGAGAAAATAGAAGCTGACCGCCTGCTGTTGCGCATCACCCAGACCAAGCCGGGTGGCGACAAATTGCGCAGCGGGAAAGGCATCAACTTTCCTGATTCTGACCTTCACCTGCCTGCACTGACAGCACAGGATTTGTCGGACCTAAGGTTCGTGGCCGAACATGCCGATACGGTCGGCCTTTCCTTCGCCAATTCGGCTGCCGATGCCCATCAGCTCATCAAGGCTTTGAAGCAATTGAAAAAAAGCCCAGGCATTGTGCTGAAGATTGAAACTAAAAGGGGGTTTGAGCATTTGCCAGCCATGCTGTTGGAGGTGATGAAGGTAGAAAAATGTGGAGTGATGATTGCCCGTGGCGACCTTGCCATTGAGGCAGGATTCGGAAGGTTGGCGGAGTTGCAGGAGCAAATATTATGGGTTTGCGAGGCAGCACATGTACCTGTTATATGGGCAACGCAAGTGCTGGAGGGCATGGCAAAAATGGGCCTCCCCTCACGTGCCGAAGTGACCGATGCTGCGATGGGCCAACGTGCAGAGTGTATCATGCTCAATAAAGGCGAACATATATTGGCCGCCACACAAGCCCTTGATGAAATCCTCCATCGGATGCAAGATCACCAAACTAAGAAGCGCTCCACATTGCGCAAGCTCAACTTGGCGGAATTGTTTTTCGCCGGGGATGTATAAATCATTTCCGAGGTTTCGTGCCTCATCGTTTCTAGTAGAGAGATTTGCCGTGTGATAAACGACATGATAATCAGTGAAAATTATGTCTTCGTACGTCAAGGTCAAGACAGACGTAGTTTTTGCCCTTCCACAAAAAAAGCACTGTCGCTATGCTTCCGCCTGAGCGTCGAACTGTTTGCCGAAGGAAGATTTCACGCGTGCTGTAATTATTGCGGACAGGTAACTCCAGATAGGTTTTGATGGATAAATGAATGAGTTTCATTTTTAATCATGCCCTCAATTGACCAAAATCAGCCTCTAGCAACTCCACAGCTATGAGCTTTGCCAAAAAATTCACCACCATGAAATCGCTGGTACTGTACTATTCCCAGAAGGGGAGCAACCGCTACCTCGCCGAACGGATTTCCCGTGAACTGAAATGCGACATAGAACCGATACAGCCCATCATTGATGCACCGCTGCTCATGATGATGGGCCTGTATTTTGGCAACAAAAAGCTCAAACATAACCCCGCCAACTTCGACCGCATCATACTCTGTGGGCCGATATGGACGGGGCAGTTTATCGTACCGCTTCGGTGGTTCGTGAAACGTTATTTAAACGAAATCAAGCAACTGGTTTTCGTCACCTGTTGCGGCAGCGGCTATGAAAAAAAGGACGAAAAGTTCGGGCATGGATTGGTCTTCAACAAGGTACGGGAGCTGTTGGGCGCAAAATGCAGTCGCTGCCAAGCCTTCCCCATTGGCTTGGCCATGCCTGTAAACAAGAAAGAAGACGGTGAACTGATGATGAAAACGCACCTGAACGACGGTAATTTCAAGGGTGAAATTGCGGAACGGTTCGAGGTGTTTGTCCGGGAATTGGAGGGTAGTAGGGTGGTTAATGGCTCAACTGCCCCGGCCTGAATTCTTCGCCAAACCCTTCTGCATCGGTGATACCAGCACTGAGGTATTGGTAGCCATCTCCTTCGAAGAACTCGATGCGGATGCGGTGTTTTCCTTTTTCCAAAATCGTGGTGCCATATTCCCAGCGCGTGCCGTGCTCGCCGTCATTGTTCACGACCAATTCCCCGTCAATGTACAGCTTTGAGCCGTCGTCAGAGCGGGTGAAGAACTTGTAGGTATCGGTCTTGGGTAGTTCCACGTACCCCTCCAGCACGAGGCCGAAATGGTCGCCCGTGAAGCCCATTTTGCTGGGCTTGAGTTGGCTGAAATCGGAAAGTTCTTTCCATTTTCCTTCGTAATGACTGTACTTCAATCCAGCCTACGTCTTCCCGGCCTTCACAGCGGGGAGCAGCTGCATCTTGCGGAACGAGCGCTCGACCACCCGGCTCGCCTTGCCATCGGCAGTGTAAGTACGGGCCTTCAGCACTCCGTTTTTTCGATGGAAATGGGGCCATCGTATAGCGGCGATAGCAGGCTCGGCTCGGTGCCGTCGAGGGTGTAGCGGATTTGGTGCCCCCGGCAATTGGGTCTTCATTTTCACCGTGGCCCTGTCTCGCCGACGTGGTAACGTCACAACAGGCAGCCGGGGGAAACAGATTAGTATCGCTCGCCCACCGTTGCCGAAGGCGCCAGTTCCTCGATGGTAGCCAAATCCGCTTCGTTCAATTCCACCTGCAAAGCCCCCAGATTTTCTTCAAGCCGTGATATTTTTCTGGTGCCTGGGATGGCGGTAATCTTGTCATTTCGGCGGAGAATCCAAGCCAGGGCGACCTGCGCCTTGCTCACTCCCTTGCTTTGCGCAATGGCGTCAATTGCCTCCACAAACTTGAGGTTTTGCGCAAACGCCTCCTCTGTAAAACGAGGGTTTCTGAGTCGAAAATCTTCCGCTTCAAAATCTGCCCGGCTCTTGAACGCCCCGGTCAGGAAGCCACGGCCCAATGGGCTGTACGCCACGAAAGTAATGCCGAGTTCATCGCACACCTCAAACAGTTCCTGTTCGGGTTCACGGCTCCACAAAGAATACTCTGATTGAAGGGCGGCAATCGGGTGAACCGCATGTGCTCGGCGTATTGTTTCAGCGTCAACTTCCGAAAGACCGATATGCTTCACTTTTCCCTGGCTGACCAACTCCGCCATCGTACCGACGATTTCCTCAATCTCCACATCGGGGTCTTTTCGGTGCATATAGTATAGGTCAATTGCCTCGGTGCCCAAGTTCTGAAGGCTTTTTTCGCAGGCTTGCCGGATGTAATCCGGTTTGCAGTTTAGTCCGAGAAACTCGCCGTTTGGACCACGCATCACGGCAAATTTGGTGGCCAAAACCAACTCTTCCCATCGCCCTTTGAACGCTTTTCCCAATAGCCGTTCATTCGCTCCCCAGCCGTACATATCAGCCGTATCGAAAAAATTGACCCCCAAATCCATTGCCTTGTGCAAGGTTTTGATGGATTCATTTTCATCAAATGACCCATAAAATTCCGACATGCCCATGCAGCCAAGTCCAATCCGATTGATGGGGAGGGTGCTGTTCCCCAATGTTGTCATTTTATTCATTGTCTTTTTAGTTTAGACATTGGGAACCTCCGTCTAGGGATACCCATGTTTCTGATTTTAATTGATTTGAAAAACCTGCGGCAAAGGTGGTGGCAAGCTGGAAAGCGAAATTTTGGGAAAAAACAGAAATTGTGTTTTTCGGTCAAAACAGGCTCAAACCTCGACAGCTTTCCTGCTTTCAATCAAAAACTGCTTGGGCGTGATGCCGTATTTTTTGTGGAATTCCTTGATGAAATGCGGCACGTTTTCATAGCCCGACTCCCACGCCACTTCTGAAATATTGTGGACGTGGTTGCGCACGAGCAGCCCATGCGCCCTTTCGAGCCGCCGCTCAATGAGCCATTGCTTAGGAGAAATGCCCTCGAATTTTGTCTTGAAATCACGGGTGAAAGTCGAAACCGAGCGCCCGGTCAGGTAGGCATAGTCCTCGATGCCGAGCGGTTTGTGAAAATTGGCTTGCATGAACTCGCCCAAACTGCGCCGTTCCCGCTGGTCGAGCGTGGCGAGCAGGGTGGGGAAATAGTTTTTGTCCGAGAAACAGTTGTGAAGCAAGTGCAAGAGTTCGAGCAGTTTCAGTTTAGTGAGTTGGCGGTGGGCGGGCACATCGCCGCCATACAAGCGCAGTAGTGATTGGGTGAAAAAATTGAGGCCGTCGTTGCCGGGAACCACAAGGTGACTAACCGCCTTCTCCCTAGTATTATTTTTAAACGACTGGTTTTCAATAAATTGCCGAATCACGTCGGCTTCAAAAAAGAACATCACCGCCTCGAAGACACCGCCTTCCTTTGGCAAAATATCCGAAACCGTGTAAATCCCTTTTGGGATGAAAACCGAATTTCCGGCGGGCACATCAACGAACAAGCCGTCCTCGTTTTCGAGCCGTAATATCCCCTGTAGTACCATCGTCAGGGCATGGGTGGAGAGGTAGCCCTCCTTGCCCAACACGGGTTCGTCCAATTTTTTATGAATAATGCACGAGTGACCATCCACAAGGATTTTTCGCATGGCGGGGTCGTCGTACAATTTCTGTGGCAGGATTCTGAGCATGGAAAAGGGTTTTGCGGTGCAAAGATTGCGGTTTCAGATTTGGTATTCTTTTGAAAACTGGCAGAAATTGTGTTTTTCGGTCAGAACATCCTACCTGCCGCTGAACAGCCCTTTTAATCTCCGCAATCCAGCCCTTCCAGCTTGAAAAAACGCACCCGCACGGGCATCACCGCCGCCGAGTCCACGAAGCCTTTCAGGGCGAAAATGCCCACGAACTTGGGCTGAAAATCAAAGTCGTACACCCCCAGTTCTTTGTAGGAAAAATGCTCGAAGGGGCTGGCGGCATACAAAAAACGGAAACGGTTCCCCCGTTTTTCGATGCGCAGGGCTGAAAACTGGAGGTTGTTGCGGACAATGGCCGAGTCCGCTTCTTGCATCGAAAACAATGGGTGGTGTTGCACCTCCTCCATGTTTGGACTGCTTTCCCCAAAATCCGCCACGCCCTGCACAAGAATCTCATCGGGTCGGTCGAAGCCGCCAAAAAAATTGTTGAACGCCAGCGAAAGCCGCAGGCTCTTGCCGAGGTAGGTGGTGTCTTCGAGGAGTAGCAAGCCCGCTTGTTGCCAGTTTTCCTGCGGGATGAAATCCTTGAAATGTACCTCCACATCGAAACAATCATTTTGGATGCGCCGAGCAAGGAGGTTGCGGATGCGGGGTGTTTGTTCTTTGCTTCGCCAGTTGTCGCCAAGGAGGGTGAAAAGCGTGAGGCTGCCGGTTTTTTCGCTCCTCCGCTGCCAATGGGTTGGGTCTTCCGAAAGGAGCACCCAGCCATTTTTCGTTATTGCTTCGGCTCCCAGGTTTTTGAAATTATCAGAAAAAATGGTCTGCTGCTCTGAGAAAAGTAACACGAAAAAAGCCAAGGCTGCAACCGCCAATGCCGATAAAATCAGCCCGGTACGCCTTTTTTGCTTTGGTGAAAACGCTTGTTCTGCCGGGGCGTTCTGCTCCTTTTCACCGTCCCCAAACTGTTCCAAATACCGAAACCAATAGCCGAAATGCGCCCCTTCCCGCTTGCGCTGCGCCTCGGTCGTGGCAAGCGCGCCACCTAGGTAGCGGGCGAGGGTATCGAGCGTGGCGGTGGAGGGGTTTTCGGGTTTTGCGGTTTCGGGGTACAGGACAAAGGCCGAGTAGTTTTTAAGGCTTTTCCAGCCGACGACCAAGCCCGTTTGCTCCTCGATTGCATTGCTCAAATGACGGCTTTCGGGTTCAGACAATGGCTGCACCACCGCCCGCCCGAAGCATTTGGCACACACGGCTTTGAATACTTGGTTAAAAGCCCGCAATTCGGTTGCTGTCATGTTGTTTGGCTGAAAACAGGATTGAAAGGGACAAAAATACGCACTGCCTTTTGCCATTTTTTCAGATTTCCGCCATGTTTCCGCCCCATTTCCGCAAGGGAAAAATGCCGTGGCGAAGTTTTGCCCAAAAATATTCAACGATGAAAAAATGGATTTTGGGCTTTCAATTTTTGTGGTCAACGCTCGCCGGAGCGCAAAACCTGCAATTCCACTACGACTTCCGGCACAGCCTCGACCCCGGACTGAACCGCCGGAACTTCCCCTCCATGAGTTTCGAGTATTTCAAGGACACGGACTCCACTGGCTCGTTTTTGCTGAAAATGCAGGCGGATTTCAACGGCGAGAAGAGCAATATCGGGCAGGCGTTTTTCCAAATCACCAAAAGCCTGCGCTATTGGAAACCGAAGGTTTTCCTCACGCTGAACTACAGCGGCGGCTTGGGCATTGCGCCGCCATCGTTTGGCTACCATATCAGCAATTCGTTTGGTGTTGGCGCAGCGAAAAACCTGATTTGGAAAACCAATGTCTTGAGCATCGGGCTGCTGTACCGCTACAACGCCTTCGTACAGGGTAGCCACGACGGGCAAATCAACCTGTTTTTCTTCAAGGGGATGTTCGACTACCGCTTGCAGGTGGCGGGCAGCATCGTGGTATGGACGCAAAACCGAGACCTTGGCATTGACTTCACGAAAGACCTCCGGGGCAAGAAACTCGCCTTCTTCGGTGACCCGCAAATCTGGTGGACGCTGCGGGGAAACCTCTCCGTCGGTACAAGAATCAACCTGTTTTATAAGGTACTGACGGAAGAAAACCGGGTACAGGTGTATCCGACATTGGGCTTGCGGGTGAAGTGGTGATAATTCGGTGTGAAACATCCACCTAACATGATGGGGCATTCAAAGCTCCGCAAAAACCAAAAGGTTGTTCGTTGACGGGTTTGGTGAGAAATTTTGCCGAACACTGACTCTCAACCCTCTGACATTCAGCACCTTACGCAAGTTGTGCTGACTTTGCTACTGGCCAATAGGCTGTTCATTTTTGCGAAGCCCCCTTCGTGTAAACGCATTATAAAATTGCGGTTAAATTTTGAAAATACAAGGGACAATAGGTCACATGGTTCTTTTATTTGTGACTTGTGACGTCAATAAAAATGCTTGACATATCGGAATTTTTAAATTCCCATCAATAGAATTGCTTGCAAGATCAACCCATGCACCCACTCCAACTCATCGTCTTCGATATGGCCGGCACCACCATTGATGAAGGCAACCTCGTCTATAAAACCGTTCACCGTGCAATCGTTCAGGCTGGCTATCAAACAGACCTTGATACCGTCCTGCTTCATGCTGCCGGGAAAGAAAAACTACAAGCCATACGGGACGTGCTGGCTGCCCTCAGCAGCGGTACGGCAACGGAGGAGGAAGCCCTTGCCATCCACCGGGATTTTGAAAAAATGCTTGATGCAGCTTACGCCAAAAACACCGTCAAACCTATGCCTTGGGCTGAAAGCGTGTTTTTCAGGCTCAAAAAAATTGGTGTTAAAGTCGTCCTGAACACAGGCTATCGTCGGCCCGTCGCCGAGGGTTTGCTTCGCCAACTTGACTGGCTCGACCACCCCGCTATTGACCTCGTTTTGACCGCAGATGATGTGGAGCGCAGCCGCCCGCACCCCGACATGATTTTTCTCGCCATGCAAAAACTCGGCATCCCGCACGCCCAATATGTCGGCAAAATCGGAGATTCCATTGCCGACATCGAAGAAGGACTGAACGCCGGCTGTGGTGTGGCGGCAGGCATCACCACCGGAGCGCAAACAGCAGAACAGCTTTGGACGGCAAAGCCGACCCATGTGTTCAACTCGTTGGAGGAAGTGTTTAAATTTGTTTGACCCTCAACCTGAAAAGCCGCTCACCTCGCAACGGTTTCTATACTCCAGGGCGGTGCCGATCATGCCTAGGCGGGCTTGTTCTCCGATGTACTGCAATAATCATAATCCAACTACAAAATAAAAACACCCCTGTAGCTTACGCCGACAGAGGTGTTCTTTTTGTGAAACAGAGAAGGTTTTACTGTTTAACAATGCGGGCAGAGACAACTGCCGCCTCGCCATTGTTGACTAAGACGAAATAAGCGCCATTTGGCAAGTCCTTGACGGACATGGAATAGTTGGTCAAACCCTTTGACAGGTCGAGTTGGTCAGTTTTCATTACTTGACCGTTCAGGTCAATCACCTGGAGCGTGGCTTCCGTGCCAAAATCGCTGCTAAAGCTGAGGGTCACCTCGTCGGAAGCTGGGTTTGGATACACGTTCTTCACTTCGATGCTGCCCGTTTTGCCATCGGCAGATTTGTTGCTGGTACTGCCACCGTTCAGGAAAGCGGAGCAATCGTAAGGCAGGCTAAGGCTCTCTTCATGTTCTGGGTGAAGCGTTGCGGAAAGGAACTTTGCGCTGGCCACCATTGGAGTATTGTTTTGCAGGGCAAATACAGACAAAGTCAAAGTTGCTTCTTCACCGGGTGCAAGTGACGGGATGGTCCAAGTTTGGCAGTATGCCCCACCTGCACAGTAGAGTTCATAAATGCCCTTGGTAGTTGCATGCCAAGCATACGCTGTGCCTTGTGGCAGTTTGAATTCAACCTCAACGTTATTGGCAGCGTAGTCGTCGTTGTTTTTCACCTTGAGGGTAAAAGTATTGTAGTGGTACTGGCAGTAGGCATTGTGGTCTGATTGGAGGGTCATGCCGAGGTTCCAGTCCCAAACGGAGTAGCGGCTGAAGCCATAGAAATCCTTGATAATAGGCGTGAGGTCGGTATTGTCGAGCAGGCCACGACCCGTGATTTTGCTGGCCCAGGAACCGCCCATGTTGTCGTCGGCACCTACCCAAACGTCCTGTGGGGTGTGGTTGCCGGGCGTGCCGCCAACGGTGGGCGTGTTGCCGTTCACCACTGGGTTGGAGCCATAGCTGATGACGATGCGGGAAGTCGTCGAAGAAGTCGGACGGGGGTATTTGTAACCTTGAAAATCGTACAGTTCATAGGATGGGAACCAATCAGCGCCTGGCGTCAAGCCAGCAGGCTTAGGGTTTGTGCCGCTGCCGCTGGCAGCGTCTTGCTTTGGAGTCTTGGCATAGGTACGGATTTTAGTGCCGTTCTGCTGTGCGTCCGCCTCGTCGTGCAAGCCCACCACGGTCAAGCCGCCACATTCGTGGTCGCTGGTGGAGAAAATGAGCGTCTTGCGGCTGTTGTCCTGCAAAAGTGTTTGGCCCTTTTGAATGGCATAGTCAAAAGCCAATACTTCTTTGATAAGGTAATCAGAACCATAAATGCCCGGAACGGCAGTTGGTGTTGCAGAAACATAGACATCGTCAGGGGAAGGGGACTCCTTGTCTGCGCTCACGCTCATCGTAGTTGAGCCGGAGGCATAGGTGATGCCGCCAGCGTTGGCATGTTCGAGGTGGTCAATACGGCCACCTTCCACCATGAGGAAGAAGCCTTTCGAACCGCCCTTGCGCTTCAGTATTTCAATGGCGATTTCAGTCATATCGGCAAGGCTAGGCTGCCAAGGATATTTCAACTGGCGGTCTTGCTCATAGTCCATCATGGACGACTGGAAAAGGCCAAGCAGTTTTTTGTCGTTGTCAGCAGTGAATTGATTGAGGTCAAGGTTCATCAACGCATCACGGCTGTTCACGTATGTGAAGCCACGCTCAACAGCTTTTTGCACCAAATCCAGGTTGTCGGTGCGGTTGCCAGAGAGGTTGACCGCAGTGCCAGCAGCATTCACAACTGGGTTTCCATTGTGGTCCAAAATTGCCTTGTAGGGCGAAGCAGCTGTTTTTGGCAAGAAGTGGCGAGCACCAGCGCCGAGGATTACATCGAGTTCCACGCCTACTTTTGGGCGGGGCAACTCCCAATGTTTATTGACAGGGTCATAGTTGGCACCGAAAATATCGGCATACTCAGCTTGTGTGCTGGAAATATACTGGGCGGCGATGATGTCCTCCAAGTCACGGTTCCAGACGTGGGAGGCGAAGTCGGCAGGCGTGGCGTGGGTCACACGGGTAGTGGTCACCAACCCTACCGCATAGCCTTGCTTCTTGGCATATTCAAGGATAGTCTCCACAGGCACATTGGCGTCCATGTTGAACGCAACGGCTTCATTGTGGATTTTGCCTTTTTTGCCAGCGGCGTAAACGGTGGCACCTGGTGCAGAGTCCGTCACCCAAGAGTTCATGGAGTGGCTGGTGACCATGGCGTTGTACCGGAGATTGTCGGCAGCCATCAGTCGAAAATTTGGGTCTTCAGAAAAACGGCTGCCATCTTGGCCCTGACCAAGCGCCATACGTGCAGCAGTGCGAGGGGCGATGCCATAGCCATCACCAATGTAAACGATTACGTTTTTTGGCTGTTGGGCCAAAACGGAAGTTGCAGTGAGGCATAGCAATGCCAATGCAACCATAAGGCGGGTTGTCATACGGTTCATGTGCGAAAAATTTAAAATTGTAAAAGAATGAATGCAGTTTTAGGACTATATTCAGGCTCAAAAGTAGCAGCGGACACAGGTAGGGCACCCTCTATTTATATTAAAAAAACATGATTTTTTTGGCGGCGTGTTGAAATGAAATCAACGATTGCTTAATGCTTTAATACCTATATGGTAATGAAAAAGTATTTATCAATTCACATGGGGTTCACCTTGATTTCGAACCTTTGCCCTTTTTAAATTAAAGTGATATGCGACAAACACTACTTATTATTACGCTATGCATTGCCTTGTTGAATGTTGTGCAATCACAAGTGTTTTACACTTGGAACGCCATGACTGACGAGTCGGTATTGAGGCTGGAAGCTACAGGCAAGACCAGTTATTTGATAACCAGCCAGCGCATCCTCCGATTGGAGGATGAGCAATGGATAGAGAAGTGGAAAAGTGACGAAACCATTACCGCTGCCATATATATGGCCAATAATTTCTGGATAGGCACAAAAAATGGCCTGTACCTTTTAAATGAGGTTAGCTGGAGCAAAACACCCCTGTACGATGAAGCTGCGCAAACAATCAAAGAAATTGCAGCCATAGCACCTGCTGCCGATGGCCAGTCCGTTTTAATCAGCAGCTATCAATCCGGCTTTTACGAAGGCAAGAACGGAAGCGTGAAAAAAACGGCATCCAACTATGACATTAACGCTGTTTGTGATTGTGGTGGCTGGAGGTGGCTGGGCACGAATGCTGGCCTCATCCGCACCGATGGGACAGAGACCGTGACCTATACGGAAGAAGGTGTAAAAGGCTTTGAAATCCCCGACAATGCGGTGGATGCCCTGTACTGCCCTGGCGGCAGGCGCTTGATAGTCGCCATGCCCGAAGCAATAGATTTTTTTGCCCTAAATAGCCAAGCTGATGCTTCCCATGGCGAGCATTTTGATTATGTGGGCGAACGCGGCAACACCGTCACCGATGTGGTACAGATGGCAGATGGCAGCCTGCTGTTGCTGACCCTCAAGGGCTTGCTCTCTTTGGAAAGCAGCGCAATAGCAGGTCACGAACATCATGGCGGCGGGTTTGAAGAGGTTTTTTCCACCAGCTCAAACGCCCAAGTGGTTCCCATACAACTTGGCGATGCTTTCTGGTCTAAGGCTGCCATTGACCCTAAAGGCTATACCTGGCTAGCAGGCAAGGGAAAAGTCGCAAAAATCAAAACCAAGAAACTGATGAAATTAGTGGAGTCGAAGCGGGAGAATGGATGACACATCAATTTCTATAGCGCTTACCCAACGCAAATCAAAACAATATAAAAGCCCGGCAAATGCTGGGCTTTTAAGTTTCATCGGCTTCCCAATTTGTTCTACTTTGCCGCTGGAGAGTTGGCGAACTTGGTTGCTGTTCCTTGCAAATCCTTTGACACTGATGCTTTCACAGTTTTTCAAGTTTAAATTTAACGTAAATCAAATGGATGAATGACCAGCTTTCTTTCATGAAAAATTCACCTAGCATTTATTTTGGAATAGCATTCCATTTGGAACATTGCCATTGACTTTCAATCTTTTTCACAACAAAAAAAATCAGTTTCAAATGGACGAAATGACCACATTAGAAATGGACGACCTCACCAAAATTGAGGGCATTGACCAATCAGTAGCAGAGGTTCTGAACAATGCTGAGGTGAAAAGTTTTGCCGACCTTGCCAACTTGTCGCCTGAAGCATTGACGGAAATGATGAGCGAAGCTGGCGATTCGTTCTCCTTCAGGGATACTTCGACCTGGGCACAACAGGCTTCCCTCGCTGCTGAAGGCAAGTGGGAAGAACTTCAAACTTGGCAGGGCGAATTGCAGGGCGGCAGCATCGTGGCTGCGGACGAAGAGGAATAATTCAATTTTGCCGATGAGGTTTCACTACCTTCTTTATTTCTGCGTGGCGAGCTATTCTGGCGGCGATTTTTTCACGCCAATGAATGCCCGACCAACCAATGCGACCGTTAGGGCGAGTTTCAACCTGCTGCCCAATGCTCAAGACGACCTCGCCACGCAGGAATTTTTCCCCGTAAAACAGTCCGCTTCTCCGCTCCCGCAGGCGCATGCCCACAACGACTACGAACATTCCCGACCGCTTTTCGACGCACTGGAGCAGGGCTTCGTGTACATCGAGGCGGATGTTTACCTGATTGACGGCGAACTTTACGTTTCGCACTTGTATCCGCTGGTTTTGTCCCAAGAAAAAACATTGGTGCACAGCTACCTCGCCCCGCTGGCCGAACTCGTTCGGCGCAATGGTGGAAGCGTGTTTTCTACCCCGGATGCCCCGCCCCTTCAGCTCATGGTGGACATCAAGTCCGATGCCAACGAAACCTATGCCGCCCTGAAAAAGCACATGGAACCTTATCAGCACCTGCTCACCTCCTTCGAAAATGGGGTAAAAAACGAGCGGGCAGTCACGGTTTTCCTTTCCGGCAACCGCCCCGTCGAACAGGTTTTGAGCGAGGAAAAAACCTTCATGTGCCTCGATGGCCGAATCGAAGACCTAGGCCGTGGCATCCCGCCCGACCTCATGCCTGTGGTCAGCGAGCGCTTTTCGAATATTTTTGGATGGGAAATCCTTGGTCAGCAACGTACTGAAAACCAATGGCTTACGCTAAAACGCCTAGCCTGCCTGACCCACTCCGAAGGCAAAAAACTACGACTCTGGGCAAGCCCTGAAACGGAATCCGTCTGGGAGGAAATGCTCAACGCTGGCTGCGACATCATCAATTCGGACGAGCTGCACCGCCTGAGGCAGTTTCTCCTTCGGCGCAGCCTTGCGCAGGTTGCAGCACATTGATTTACAAAAAATTCAAGTACCCTTAAGTTGGAATTTCCTGTGTTTTAACATTGCTGACCGTCCTTTGCCTGCCACACGAACCACATGGTTGCTACCATTGAGACAAGTCTAAGGCAATATCGGCCAGCACAGCTTCAACATTCTGTTGATACCCTTCAACGCAAGTCCTGCCGCAGGGCTTGGACTGTGGCATTTGCCCTTTTATTCCTACAATTCTTGCCCAACCTGCTGCTGTGGAATCAAGCCTATATCCGCATACACGACACTCTGGAGGGCATTGATTACCAAAACCTTTTTGCCGCTGGCAAAACATTCGACTATTCCGCTGGCGCAAAAATCGAGCAGGTGATGAACGGCCTGCCCCGTGCCGCCGTCAAGAGCGGATGGTCGTTCATCGCCCTTTGGCATTGGCTTTTCGGGTTGTACGGCGGCTATATTTTCAATTATGTGCTGGTACACACGGTCGCTTTCCTCGGTATGAACCTCCTGTTGAGGGACTATTTTTTGCCGTACAAACACCAAATTTGGCTGCGGCTGGGCTTGTCGCTTTGCTTTGGTTGGCTCCCCGTTTTCTCGATGCTCGGCCTCACGGTGGCGGGCCAGCCACTCATGGCTTGGGCCTTCCTGCGGCTAGGTCCTGGCCAGCAGCGCAAATTGCCGTGGCTGGCTATCACGCTCTTCCCGTTCTATTCCGACATCGTCTGGGCAGGCTTGCCAGTGCTGGCCTTTGGCGGTTTTTTGCTGCTCCGCAATTGGCGGGAAACAAGTCGGCCCAGCCTGCCTGTTTTGTTTGCAACCATCTGGTTGGCAGTCCTTTATGTGGCCGTTAACTGGCAATTGTTCCAAATCAGCTTTTGGCCCGCTGGCTTCATTTCACACCGGGCGGAGTACGATTATTTTTACAACAAAGCCCTTCACCCCTTGGCCAGCTTGGAGCAGGTGGCAATGGTCTTTTTCACATGCTACCACCATGTGGGCGTTTTCGTGAGCGCCCCGATACTGCTGGCTTTTGGGCTAACTCGACGCCGATTTGGCTCGAATAAATTGGCCGGGCAATTTTTCTATACTCTCCTCATTTGCAGTGCTTTCTACGGGTTTTACAATTATGTGGTATGGCTCGCAGCAGATTATTTCCCTTTGCTGAAATCCTTCAAATTCGAGCGGGCCATCATACTCATGCCGCTGATTTGGCTGCTACTATTTGCCATCGTCCTTCCAAAAATCGCAAACTGGAATCCCCGATTGGCAACTTGGTTTCTAGCTGCCCAATTTGCGGTATCGGTTTTTGCACAGGATGAATTCACGCAAAACCTTCGGCAACTGGCTGGACAGCCCCGCAAGCCCAATTTTTCGGCTTTTTTCGATGAAAAACTCTTCTCGAAAATAGACACCTACATCGGCCTGCCCAAGCCGAGCTACCGTGTGGTTTGTTTGGGCATGCACCCGTCGGTAGCGCAGTACAACGGATTTTTCACCCTAGACCGCCACGCTTCGCTGTACGACCTGCGCTACAAGCACCAGTTCCGGGAAATCATGGCTGGAGAACTGAGTAAAAGCAGCGTCCTACAGAAGGAGTTCGACCTGTTCGGCAACCGTTGCTATCTATTTTCCGCTGAACTGGGAAAGGAATACAACGCCTACATCTGTGGGAAAAGCGCCCCCAGCATCTGCGAATTGGACATCAACGCTGCTGCAC
>Ga0209066_10003174_pt1 | contig 19070 bp, 9 predicted proteins | sample All_14_2_FD_187198 | JGI IMG/M metagenome (GOLD analysis project Ga0209066, IMG submission 187198) | Freshwater microbial communities in response to fracking from Pennsylvania, USA - Allegheny Zone_MetaG_DW_15 (SPAdes) (version 2) ... | reverse complement strand
GGCATAGAACGCCTGCCATCCGGGATGACGCGACGGCGCGACCCCCCGCGTGACAAACTCCCACTCGCCGCGCAACGACACCACGTCCTGCAGCGGCATCCGTATACAAGGATTCACCACGGCGGGCAAGGCTTTGCGATACCCCCACGTTTCCACACCGGAGAGCGCATGCTCGTCGGCCCGCCCCCCTATCGCGCATCCAAGAAAAACGGTCATCACAACCGCCATCGTGTTTATCCTCATCATCCACCCCCTTTTATTCCGTGTAACGTTCACTGGACACCCATCGCCCAAGACCACGCTTCCTTCAAAACCTTATTATGGAATCTGCCGACACGCTGTCAACCGGCTAAAATGCGAATTAGGCCCTGCGCTTTTGCGAACACCTCAACCCTTCATTGCCGGACATCGGTGTAGGGGTTCAGTCCGAACCAGCGCCGGCTACCGGTTCCCAGCGAGCGGACGCTCAATTGGCAGGGCTTGCCGGGCGTGAGCAGATCGCGGGCGATCGTCACGTGGAAGAGACCGAATTGGTCAACTGACAGAGTGCGGCGCAACTCGAACCGCAGTTCCACGCGCTCGTCGGCGCTCACCCACTGCTTCGGCGCGGGCATGTCGAACCGGAGCGCCTCTGTGCCGTTGACATCAAGGACAAAACCCTCTGTCGCGGGTTCCGAGCTGAACCCCAACCCGCCGGCAAAGACGAAGGTCACGCGCTCCTTCGGCTGCGCCTCTGGGGTATACGGGACGGTCTCCCACACAACCGCGTTCCCGATTTTGTCCTGCCGGCAGATGTAAACCGAAGCGGCATCCGATCGATACGAATACCACGTTGCTTTATCGGGAATGCCCCCACCCTTCATCGCGACCAGACGACTGAACCCCGGCAGGCATCCTTCCGGAGCCGCTTCAACGCGTAACGAAGTCGGCCAAACCGCTTGGGTGGGGTGCGGCAGTGTAGAAGCGTAGTCGGTGAGCCGTGCAAGCAGCCATTCATTTTCCGGACGCCCCTCAGCCTGAACATGGTTCAGACCGCTGACAACCAGGCACCCCTTACCCACGCCCACCGCGAAAAGCAGGGCTTCGTCTTGGACCATCGCCATGCTTGGCAGCGCGCGCACCATGACGTCGGGGCGTGCGGCAACGTCCTCCAGGGCATACTTTTTCGCGCCTTCAATGAGGTAGAACCACCCCCCGTCACACCAGCCGTCCGGCGCGATCGCCCGCGTCACCGGATGATCGTAGACGAAGGTTCCAGTATGGTTTTTCTCGGGCACATCGCCAGCCTTCCACCAAGTGGTCCGGTAGGTCAATGGGTAAGCAGTCAGGAACGAGTCCGCCCCCCCGAGACATATGACACATGCGCCCCGGCCCATCGCGTCAGTCAAACGTGTGTCGGCCAGATTATCGGTCACATATACCGCACGGGCGGAAAGCTGGCCTTCGGCTGGAATCGGAGCAATCCCCCACGTCGCAAACACACTGGGCTGCGACACCGAGGCGAAAACCGGCACGGGAGTCGACACGGGGCGAATCGCGTTCGGATAAAGCCACGCGGACCACTCGTTGGAATACTGCTTGCCGTGTGCCGACAGCTTCACAGTAACGCTCAGTTTACAAGGTGCGGCTTGCTCCGGCAGCAGCACGCCAGCCACAGCCGTATCAGTCACGTCTCCTTGGGGAAGCTGGGCGACAGGCACCTTTTCTCGGGCAAGCGTCCGACCGCCGGCTTTCACTTCCCAAACCAGTTCGCCTTGCAGTGGTTCCTGCGAAAAGTTAGAAACGAGGAGTTTTAGATCTAAACGGCTGTTGCCGCGATAGGTCATCTCCAACCCGTCCTGCAGCAGCGCGACATCGCTGTTGAACACGAGCAGCTCCTCCTGGGTGATCGACTTCGGCCGGAAGTAAAGGTCCACGATCCCGTTGGCGGTGGTCCAATAGTCCTGGAAGAGCCACCAGTGATAACCCGAGAGGTAGGGGTTTTTACGTAACGACTCCAGATTGCACTTGTGGAGATACGTGTACAGGCGCTCGGATTTCTCGGCCCATTGCGTGGCTTCTTGCAGCAGCCCCAGCTTCTCCAACTTCGCCTTGCCTGCGGTCATCCAGAAAGGCTTGAAATTGTGTTTGAACTGGTCGGCGAGATCGGGCCGGGAAAAGGTGAGGTAGTTTCCAGCCTCATGAGAGAGAACCGGCTTGATCGGTTTCGGCGTACTGAACTTGGTCTTGCTGATGACCGGATCATCCCACTCGGCGAACTGAATGTCATAGATCGCCACGGTCGGACGGTCGCGTTTGGTATCTTGTAAAAGTGCCGCGTCGACGCCGTCCGAATCGAGATACAGTCCCGTCGGGTCCAGTTTCTGTGCGATGTCCCGGAAGCTGTAACGGATCGGCATGTCCGCATAAAGTTCGTTGCCCATGACCCAGCACAGGACGCACGGGTGATTCCGGTTCCGAGTGATGACCGCAGACCATTCGCGGTGATAGGTGTCCAGCGCGGGTTTCGGGTCCGTGTCTGGCGGCACTTCTTTCTTCCAACGGGCACCCGATCCGGGAATGTACGGCGCGTAAACGATAGGGAACTCCACGGTGGTGATGATACCGACCTCGTCACACGCCTCGTAATATTCGGGTGGCATGACCGTGCTGTGGTGGCGCACATGGTTGAACCCATAGGATTTGATCAGCCGCAACTGTTTGAGGTGAAGCTCCTTGTCGGACGGCATCGCCATTTGCACCGGATAAATGTGGTCGTCGCCGTAACCGCGCAACATGACCTTCTTGCCGTTCAGAAGGAGGCTGTATCCGCTGACAGTGAACTGTCTCATCCCGAAACGGCTCTCGACCACGTCGATGACCTGTGCTCCTTTGAGCAGGCTGAGTCGGGCCGTGTAGAGCGTCGGGGTATCGGGCGTCCACAGGTTCGCGCCAGGCAGGGCAACCTTGACGCTGACAGACTGTCCTGCCGCAGTCGAAGGGTCCACATTCACAGTCTGATCGGCTATACGCTGGCCGTCTTTTTCGAAGACCTCGAGTCTCGCTGTATCGAACACTCCGGCCTTTCCGCTCAGCGTCGCGCTGGCCCTACAACTGCTGTCCGGCACATCGGGCTGGACAAACAGGTCTGCCAGCCAGGCGTCAGACCGCGCCTCCAGCAGCACATGCCCCCAAATTCCGCCCCAAGCCACGTCCATATAGTCCGCCAGCGATGACGCGCCAAACATCGTATCGACTTCCCACCGTTGCTTGGAGTCCACCTGGATTGTTATCGTCACGCTCTGCCCCGGAACAGCCTGTTGTGAAACCTCATGCTCCTGTATCGATAAGTACCCGATGTGTTCGCCCAAATAGTGTTCGTTGATCCAGATCTTCGAATAGCGGCTGATCCCGGTGACGGCGATGAAAACGCGCCGACCTGCCCAAGCAGCCGGAATCTCGACCGTCCGTTTGTACCAGCCTTTACCGACGAAGTTATGACGGAGCTTTTTAGTTTCCGTGCCATACCCCTGGTTGTCCCAAATGCCGGGCACGCGGATGGTGCCGTCGGCTGTCGTCGCGTAACCCGGCAGCGGCATGGCAGACAGCTTCGCGCCGGGCAGATACCAGTTTTCGGTCTCGCCGCATCCGGCGGGATCTGTGGCGAAGTTCCACACCCCGTCCAGACTCAGCACCGTCCGGGCAGCAGGCGCATCCGCCAGCCCCACGACTCCGTATCCGAGAACCACGATTGCCAAACCCGCAGCTCGCATATTCGTCATCATCATCTTCCCCCTCCTTCTATCTATTTGCAAACCGTGAAGCATGCCATGCGCAACACGGTGCAGCCAAACGGCACCAGTTCAACCTTCTCAACTTTTGCCCCCTCGTCGGGTGTGACCGGATTTCCATAGGGCAACAATGTGTGCTTGTGTGAATTGAAATGACAGGGATAGGCATGTTTCTGCGAGCGGACCATGGGCACCACCAGTTTCAAAGGGCTGTCCTCCCACGGGTAATCCGATTCGCTCCTCTTCTTTGTGATCGAGAGCCCCTTGTTAACATCGCCGATCCGAAACGAAAATATTCCCGGTGTGCCGTCACACGTGACATTGAACCACGACCACTCCTTCGGCAAGGGCGTCAGCGGCGTGCCAGCGACAGCCGTCCACTTCTCTTTGTACTTCAGAGCAAAAAGAAGCGGACCGCATTCGACCGCCCGTAGCGGTTCCCGCTGAAAATAAACGTCTTTGACCGCCACCACCTTTGGCTCCATCTCGAAGACGGCCGCGAGCGTGTCTTCTCTCCACGTCCCCGCCAAAGCCAGCCAACCGCCTGCTGTCGTCGGTTTGACCTCAGCGCCGTTCAGCGTCAACCGGAAACTTTTGCACCAGCCCGGCAACTTCAGCATCAGTTTGCCCTTCCATGGCGCTGAGGCTTTTACGCGTAACGTGACGGTCTCGTCAAACGGATAGCGTGTTTCCTCGCTGATCTTGACTTGGGTTCCATCCCGGGCAATGAACTTCGCCGCACACGGACCGTAAGCAGGCAGGTAAAGGTTTTCCTCACGGTCACGGAGGAACATCGTGCGGATGTACTCGGGGTAGATGCGGACCGATTGCGCCGGGCAGCAGGCGACATTGAAATTCGGCGCATAGACTCCGAACGATGCGCCGTTCCCAAACTGGCACGAGTCCAGGGTCGCGAAAAACTGGTTGGGGGCGCTGTTATAGGCGATGGAACGATCGTCCTTCCTGCGCGCGCCCTGAGCGCCGTTGAAAAGGATGCGTTCCATTAAGTCGCCGTATGCGGCCTCGCCGGTGATACGTACCATCCAGGAGAAGGAGTTCAGGAATGTCGCGAAATTGCAGTACTCGGTCTCATGGATCGCGGACGGCGGCGAGAGGTACTCAAAGTTGGATGAGGGCGCCCCTGTGATCTGCCAGCACGTGTCCATGATCTGTCGGATGCCGTTCCGCGTGGCGGCAAGATATTCCGACTGTCCGCCTGCCATGTAGGCCAGAGCGGGATGCTTGACGTTCTCGCCGAACGCCACCACATGGTCCTCGTTGAATTGCAGTTCCGGCCGTTGCAGCGAGGCCATGCCGTGCCTGAACTTGTCGTTCTTGTCGAGCCACGCGAGATAGTCGAGGCACCATGTGTAAAGCCGCTGATCACCGGTCTTCAGATAGACGGTCATCATCGACTCCATCAGCGTCGGCCCCGCATAGTCGGTTTTCTGATCGCCCGCCCAATTTTTGACATACCAGAGCAAACTGCGGTGAACGGCTTTCAGCACCGCCTCTTCGCCGGTCGCGTCATACCAGGCGAGCAGTGCGCGGTAACACCAGTTCGCCGACCACGCGCTGTAGTCTTCCAACCGGTTGTCCGTCTTGCGGTAGTTGCCGAGATACCCGTCTTCCTCTTGAAGCGCGATCGTTGCGTGGACCCATTTATCGGCCTTCGCCTTCAGTTCCGCGTCGTTCAACGTAAAGGCCAACTGCACCAGTCCCGCCCAATAGGTTCCCGAGATCTCGCCGCTCCAACCGGGGCTGACTTTGGATTTGTGGCTTCGGTCAACATACGGTTTGGCGATCATGTCGGGCTCAAGTTCGTCGAGATGCCCGCCCATCCCCGCCTTGCTGCGCTCAAGTTGCGTCTTTAGCCACCCCTGCGCGGTGATGCTCCCCAACGGCAATCGCGCGAGCCGGCTGTGATCCATCACGTTCGTCTCATCATTTCCAGACGCAATTCCTGCCGCGATAGCCGTCAGTGCGAAAATCATTCCTTGTTGAATCATATTCATCGTCATTTCCTTTGTAGTGAAGAATACACAGCCCGCGCAATGGCCTCGCCCCACAACTGTCCGATAACCGCAGCGCCCCGTTCATTGGGATGAACGTAATACGGCACATTTCCTCGCTTCTCCCTAAACCAGTGGGTCTCCCTATTCGCGTCAAAAAATGCCCCTGCTTTAACGTCACCAAGAAAAACTCGTCCCGGATGAGTACCCGCAGCCTCCTCGACGAGCGAATCAATTATCGGCTTATAGAGGGCCAAGTTCTCGGGATAGGTCCCGGGTGCTTTCGTGTACCCGGTGGGATGGTGGATCACAACAACGGATTCTGGAAAAAAGGCGCGTAGCGCCTCAACGAGTATTTTCATGTCCGATTTAAAACGCTCAGGCGTGTGTATGCCCGTGTCGTTGTGCCCAGCCGAGTCATTCGCCCCCAGCATGATCGAAAAAACCAGCGTTCCCGGCACATTCCGGAACGACTCGCCCGCCTGTTTCACCTCACCCCACGCGCTGTTTAACCGATCAGGTAGGAACTGATCGGTCCGATAACCCGGCTTGCCACAGTTTCGGAACAGGACATTCGTGATGCCGGACTGGGTGTTCAGCCAAGCTGCGGCACAAACCGGCGGGGCGTCCCGAGCCGGGGTCTTCATCAGATAGCCGGACGTGATGCTGTCACCGACAAATACGATATTCAGGCTCTTCGGTGCGGGCGCCTTTGAAAAAAGGATACACCCCGTCAGTCCAGACAGGACTGATAGTAAGGCCATGACGGTTATACGCTTCATTCGTCTTTACGTTCCTTGTTGATCGGGGTCATGGATGGCCTTTGTCGTAATGCGATGTCGGTTACACGTTCACCACATCTGGAAAACACCGAACCAGCGTCGGCTGTTGGACTCGCTGCCGACCACCTTCAGAAGCACGGATTTGCCCGGCGTGACTTTCGAGGACGGCAGGGTCAGCGTCAACGTGCCGTATTCGGCTGTTTGGTTATCGCGCACGTATTTCAGACTGGCCGCCTTGTCCGAACTGAACCACTCCGCGTCCTTCTCGCTGATTTCCGGAATGTCGATCACCTTCTCATCGTTCACATAGAGCGCGAAACTTCCCTGCGGTTCCGCGAAGTAACCCATGCCGCCCTGCCATTCGACCGTATACTCCGATTTATCCCGAACACTTCCAGGCGCCGGAAAGGTTTCCCACAACAACTCGTTCTTGCCCTTCATTGCCCTTGCCACATCGATCTGGTTGACACCCGGCGGCAGTTTGTTCCGCCCGCTGTCCCCCGCCAGCAGGGTCTTCTGCCAACCGTTTGACGTACGCGGCTGGCGGAAGGTGCCCATGTTGACCTCGATCACGCCCGTGGACAAATCTCCCTTTCCGTCCGGTTCCGCGGCGAGTCTGATCACACACGGAGTTCCCGGATTCACCCATGACTTCGGCACGGTCAATTCCATGACGCCAGTCACGGAGTTTTGTGTGAAATCCAAACCGGTAAAAACCAGGGCCGCATCCCCCTCGCGTGCCGTCCACTTCTTTTTGAGAATACCGGCGGTGTAGGTCAGTACCGTTTTACCGTCTAGGGTAACGGTGACAGGCTCGGCAATTTTAGTTGCCCATTCACTCACGCTCGTCACTTGAAGCCAGCGGAAAGTGACCGTCTTCCCAACCTCATCCGCCGGTACCGGCAGAGTTTCCCACTCCAGCTTCTTTGTTTTGCCTTTGGGCAGGTTCAGGTGGCGGCTTTTCGCGGTGCCAAAGAAATGTCGGCCCGAACGGGCATCGTCGGAATGCAGCGTATGTGCCCAGCCGTTCAGACCATTAAAAATCTGCTGATGCCGCCTCCATCGTTCAGCAAGCCGTCCGTCATCCAACACCGTTTTAGGCGCGAATGTTTCGGAACGCGCATACCCGAGCAAAGCATCGAGCAGGCATGTCCCCTCGGGCGTGTCGGTCAGCACGTCCAGCCCGCAGGCGCGGAGCAGCCTTCCTTTGCCGACCTTTGCCTGACACAGGTAGAGAGAATAACCGTGGATTCCATCGCCCACCATCAGCGGCTCGGCGCCGCAATAACCGTCGTCGGGCTGAAGCAACTCTGGCCGCTTGACCATGCGAGACCAAAGCGGGGAGAGAAAACCGTCGTGAGGAAAATCGCCGAACGCGAGATGACGTGCCATGGTCGTGCCGGTTTGGTTACCGAGCAGCCACCAGCCGAGGCTCGTATTGTCAGGTGCCCCGCAGCGGTCGAGCAACACGACTTTCCGCCCAACCCCGAGAGCCGTCAGGGCTTCGGGATCGCCATCTGACGCGATCAGAACGCTTGCGGCATCGCCTTCCGGCGTCCCCGAACGGGCAAGGCCGGAAAAACGTTCTGCCAGCGCGGAATAAAGCCTCCGGGTCGCTGCCATGCCTCCCCCGTCTTTCGTCTCGCGTTTTGGAAAGAACCAGAAGTCCCATGTGTTGCAAACACGTGGAGGGAAACCTTCCTTGGCGTCCGCGGTCAGCACAGGGGCTACCCCGTTATCCGACGTGATCAGCTCGGCTTCCAACACAGCGTGAACCGGCTTCGACAACGGAGGAACGGTGAACGAACAAACGCCGAGTTCTCGGACACCGCCAACAACGACATCACCGGTCTCAAGGCTGCCCGAGGCCAACGCCATCTTGCCGACACACAATTTCCAAACGAGTTTCGTTTTTTTCAAATCCGCCTCGCCGGAATGTGAGATCCACAAAGCATGGGTCAACGTCTGTCCAACCACAGCCACAGGAGACTGCCCTCCCGAGCGTTTGAGAATGGCGGTCGGCCCGTTAAAAACCCGGAATTCCTCAGGCGTGGCGCCGCCGGATTTCGGTTCCCAGAAAACGTTGAAAAGCCCTTGCGCCTGATAGAGGACATCGACAATCGTCCAGAAGCTGTAACCGTCGCAAGCCGGATCAAGCCGTGCCGCTTCGACGCCCTGTTTCTGGCCGTACCTCTGGAGCGCGTGACCGGCGTCGACACACGCGTCGCCCCAGGCGCGGCTCAGCTGAAGGCGTTTCAGCTCTGCCTCAAAGCTCTTCAAGTCGCGGGGGGCGCTGTCTAAGTCGGACATGTGTCGGGGCAACCCGGCACGGACCTTCTCCCTTCCGGCTTTACCCAAGCCAAGCGAGTCAAGTGATGGAAGATACAGCCCCGTGAAAGAGGCATCCAAGCGCGGATCGGCCTTGACGGACAAGTTGAGATATTCGTGGGCGACAAACGGGGCCTCGCTGGCAAAACTACCCGGGCTCCAGGGAGTGATTGGCCCTGTTCTAAAATCAGAGTTTGTACGGGTGTTTCTGCCTCCGTCGTGATGCAACACGAGCAACTGTGGGTTGAGGCTTTTCGACAGCGCATACAACGCGTTGTCCAGCGGCGAGGGGAAGCCGCCTTCGTTGCCCATGCAGCATGTGGCCAAGGAAACGTACCGCTGATAGTGTGTGATCAATTCGCTCAGATCCCGCTTCGGATCAGAGGGAAACGCTTCGCCGGGTGCAGCGTGGTTGTACGGCAGTTCGGCCTGGACAAGAATGCCGATCTCATCGGCGGCCTCATAAAATTCTGGCAACTCACAGTGCGTGTGCAGACGGACGTAGTTGAACCCGCTGTCACGGGCGATGGTCAGACGCTTCAGGTGTTCCTCTCGCGATGCGGGGGAGATCAGGGTGATGGGGTAGATGTGGTCGTCGCCGTACCCCCTCACAAAGAAGGGCTTGTCGTTCAGGAAGAACCGGTCGCCGCGGACTTCGAGCTTCCGTACGCCGAAACGCTCTGTCCAGCCGTGAACCGGTGTGTCGCCGTCACACAATGTGACTTCCGCAACATATAGGTTAGGATGTTCCGGCGACCATGCGTTGAAAGGTTTCAATGGCACGCGGCACACCACCTCGGAGGTCTGCTTGCCGTCAGCGAATGTGACCGCAACCTTCCCGGTTGCCGATTGCTGATTGCCGATTGCCGATTGGATTTTCACCCGCAGCACAGGACTCTTCAGCCGTCCGGCTTTGGTCGCGTATGTAACCGTCGTATGAACCACCGCTTCACGTTTGTCGAAATCGCCGCACGCCCAAACGTTGTCGAGCCAGGTCTCAGGCGTCGCCTCGAGTTCCACATCGCGGTACAGACCGCCCGCACGGTGCCTCCAACCGGCACTCCCCTTCCTGCTTGGCACATCGTTGCGCGCCAAAACAACAACTGCGGCCTCCTGGCCCGGCGTGACGCAGTCGGTGATGTCGTACTTGGTGACACTGCAGTAGGAATAATCATGCGCGACAGGCTTGCCGTTCACCCAGATCCAGCCTTGCGAGCGCACACCGCCTATTTTCAACCAGATGCGTTTGCCCCGCCACACAGCGGGAACCGGAACCGTCCGGCGGTACCACGCCGAGCCCATGTACACGTGCCGCAGCGGATACGGGCCGCGGTCGTTCATGTCCCACGGCTGACTGATCCCCGGTTCGCCCACGCCTTGCGCCTCCCAACAGCCGGGAACCAGAAGACGCCGTTGGCCGGGCCAGACCGTCCCGGGTTTCATCCATCCTGCGGCGAGCCCGTTGGTCTGCGGATCGACGGCGAAGTCCCACTCCCCGCGCAGGGAGAGCACCTCCTGCAGAGACGACCGCACAACCGGATTCACCACGGCGGGCTGCGCCTCCCGTGAGCCCCACGCAGGGGTGCCGGAATGCGGGGTGGCCTCCTGTGCGCCGGCCACGTTGACAATGGCCATGACAAGCAAAAGTCCCCTGTTCCTCATCGTCCTTCTCCCCCTTGCATTTTACATTTTGTTCGTGTCCATTCGGGCGGAACAATCACTCCAGCCGGAACAGCGTTCCTTTTCGCGAGGCTTAACGCCAAATCACATACACCGCAGCATAGACGAGCGAAAGCAGTACGAACCAAAATCCGACTCCTTGGAAGAGGTTCCGCTTCGGTTCGCCTTTCGGCAGGAAGAATTTGTCCAAACTCCACATCAAGGGACGTATCTCGGCTTCCGGTTTGGGCAGGGTGAAAAGGCTGATCACGACCATCAGCAGCATCATGAAAATCTGGCTGAATCCCGAGCACACGAACACGTTCTTCGTATTCCACGCCTCGATAAAATCCGCAGGAATAAATTGCGGAATCAGGGTAAGCCAGCCGACGGTGAGCGGTCGGCCTTCCATGATATACCAGTCCATCAGCATGCCGAAGGGAATGCCGGCGATAATCACCGTCAGCGCCGCCGCCGGGGTCGTCCGCTTCCAGAACATGCCCATCAGAAACACCGACGCGATCGGAACAGCGAAATAACTCGCCGCCGTCTGAAAATAGATGAAGATGCCGCCCATGCGCTGGATCTGGGGCGCGTAGCCGATGCTGAAGAACATGAGCGCCAACGTCGTGACCGAGCCGACGATCACCAGCCGCTTATCACCGGCCTGCGGGCTGATCCACTTCTTGTAGACGTCATAGGTGAACAGCGTCGAGATCGAGTTCAGCAGCGCCGATATGGTCGACATCACACCCGCCAGAATGCCGACCACCATCAGCCCCTGCAAACCGCGAGGCACCAGCACGGCGATCAGTTTCGGCAGCACCCGGTCTGGCAGATACCCCGCAGGGTTAGTGCGCAGCCCGAAATCGAAAGCCTGACCCATGACGCTGGCGGGGCTGACCTCGTAGATCGCACGGGCGATCATGCCCGGAAAAATCTCAACCACCGGACGCAAGAGCACAAACGCGCCAGCGAACACGATCGCCATGCGCGCGTCCCACTCGGTCCGGGCTCCGAAACCGCGCTGCACCAGCGACTGGCTGATGCACGAATAATAGAGGTGTAATCCGAACAGGGTGATCAGGATCGCGTGCCACGGAATCGGGTTTGCGCGGGCCGGATGGACCAGGCGCATGAACCCTGGGTCGGGAACACGCCAGAGATCACGCAGTCCCCCGGGCATCTGACAGTAGGCGAGCCAGACCAGCGCGGCTCCCGCCACAAAGATGAGCAGGAACTGAAAAAACGCGCCGTAGACCATCGACGATTCGCCGCCATACAAGGAGCAGAGTCCCGAGACGATCGAAAGGACCGCCAGCCACAGCCAGAGGTTGGCGGAGGGATTGCCGGGGACAAGCGGGAAGACCTCGGAAAGCAACATCGCACCGCCATAAAAAACCACCGCCAGATTCATCAGCACGTAACTGATGATGAGAAATACGGCGAAAATGTTCTGACTTGTGCCGTTGAACCGTTTACCGAGATATTCCGGCATCGTGCGGATGCCGTTACGGAGATAAACAGGATAAAAAAGGTAAATCAGCGCGCCATAAACCACGGGTGCAATCAGATTCCAGTTCACCATCACCAGTCCGTTCTGGTAACCCACGCCGTTCTGGCCAATGAGCTGTTCGGTGTTCATCCCCGTGGCGACATAGGCGGCACCGATCGCCCACCAAGGCAACGTGCCTTTCGAGAGAAAATAGCTGTCGGGGCTTGCGCGCTTCCCTCTCCCGGTGATGAAACCCAAGACGAGCAGCGCGATAAAATAGGCCGCGATCGTTGCATAATCCACTGTGGCTCCCATCATCCGGAACGCTCCTTTTATGAACCGCCTTCTGTGGACGAAGACTGTCAATCACGTAATCATGTCAAAAAAGCACAAAATCTGATGCTCATCGGCAAACCGCCACAGCAACTTTCTTATATGCCGTGATGATATCCTCAACGTCCGCGTCCGTCAAAATGGAGGCGACGCAGCAGATCACCGTGCGGCTGATCAGGTCGTCCAACTGCGGACAGGTGCCTTTAGCGTAAGAAATATCGGCTGAGTCGCGGTTCTCCGCCATCTGCCATGGCGACACGGCGGAAGTGCCGCGCTTGTTGACCAGGCTGGCCACATTGTAATAAATGTGAAGGCCCCAATCATCCATGTGGACCGGATACATGCCGCCCTTGTCGGCCGCCACGCCCTCGGCCCGCAATGCAGCGGTAAACCTCAACGACTGCTCACGCGAGGGAAAGACCGTCATCAGAAACGAGCCGGCGTCGCCATCCGGGTCGGGCACTTCTCGGAAGGTCAACACATCAGCGAGCGCCCGCTTGATTCTGAGTTTTGCGGACCGCATCGCACCGGTGATGCGGTCCAGCTTCTTGAGTTGCACGCGGGCGACGGCGCCGGTCAACTCGCTCATGCGGCAACCAATGCCCCACAGTTGAAGCGACGGGTCGTCCATCACCAGCCGGCCGGCATCGTTGCGGGGATAGCCGAGGTCATGAATGGCAAACGCACGGCGATACAGATGCTCAGTGTTTGTCACCACCACTCCGCCTTCGCCAGATGTCATGTGCTTGTTCATCTGGAATGAGAAAATCGCCATGTCCCCAAAGGCGCCGGCCTTCACACCTTTCTGACTGGCTCCAGCGGCCTGCGCGCAGTCTTCAACCACTTTCAGATCATGCTGACGCGCCAGCTCAACAATCTCTGTCACTCGTCCGATCACGCCGCCCATGTGGACAATCAGGATTGCCTTTGTGCGCGGGGTGATTTTCAGCGCCGCATCCTGCGGGTCCATGTCGAACGTGCTGTCGCAATCCACTAACACGGGAATAGCTCCGGCGCGCACAACCGCGCCGACGGTCGACACCCAAAAATAACCCGGCACGAGCACCTCGTCGCCCGGCCCTACGCCTAGAGCACCGAGCGAAACCTGCAACGCGCCCGTGCCGCTACTGACGGCCAGCGCGTACCGGACTTCCAGGTAGGCCGCAAACTCCTGCTCAAGCTGGGTAACCTCATTCTGAAGGTTGAGTCCGTAATACCTGAAGAGGGTTTTAGATGCGCAGACGCGCGCCGCAGCGTCGCTCTCCAGTTCATCCATATAATGCGCTCCGCACCACTCCTGGGGCAGAGGACGGCTCCTCACCGGCGTGCCGCCATCAATCGCCAATTTCTCGTTCGCCATCAAGCGGTTCCCTTCTTAACGCATGCACATGAGGTGATTGGTCACTTATGCCCCATGCACGAAACCACGGTTAATAGACTTTGCCGGCATGGTTGCCTTGCCCCGACACCAAGCGCTCAATCTTGAAGCAGAGCTCGGCGATGGTCGTCTCAAAATGCCGTTCCCCGATCTGTGGGTCAGCGTCTCGGGGATCAAAGGCGTTCGGCACCAAGCGGTCAGGTTTCGAGGCGATGAAGCCCTGACCGTCGACGACCGAGAAGTCGGTATATTTCAGGGGAACGTCTCTGGGTGGAAGCGTTCCCAGATCCACGGCTTCCCTGTTGTAATGCATGATCAGCGACGTCTCGGCGATGTCCGCATGACCGATCGCACCCGAAGCCGCAGCTTTTTCCGGAAAGCCAATCGCGAAATCCAAATGGGCCTTCGTGGTGTTGCTCAGCCCAACGCACAGCCGCTTCAGAACCGCATTATGGTTAAAGGCGCCATGACCGTTGACGATGAAAATGTAGTGATACCCTTGGCTGATCAGACACCGAGTCTCAGCCGCCACAATCAGCGCAAAGACCTCCTCTGGAAGATAGTGACTGTTCCAGAGGCGTGAGGGAAAATCCATACCGACGACGTAATCATCCCGCTTGAAGCCAAGCGACTCCAGCATGTCCGGATCGCGCTCGCGCTCCGTGCCCACAAACATCGTCGGCAGAACAACGCCCTTTCCAAGCCGACGACAACATTCGTGGGCCACAAAGCCTGCGCTGAGCGGATCGGTGCCAAGCGGCAGGTGCGGACCGTGGTATTCGAGAGGTCCGATAGGAAACAGGACTAAAGGGCATTGCTCTTTCCGCGCGTTTAGCTGTCCCGGACGCAGCCATTCATATCGCGTTTCAAAATCAGGTTGCGCACCCGTTGTCATATCGGCACTGTTCATGGAAGCCTCCTTTGCACGTTTCCAGTATATTCAGGCTCTGACGTTTAGCCAACGGTCAAAACGCGAACTATGCCCTGCGATTTTGCGAACTGCCTTCCGCCTTTCATCACTCTTGTCAGGGCTCGTTTGTTTTAGTAACGTGAACGTGTCACCATTCGACGGTCGTGGCGTGAATCAAGCCACTCTGCTTTCGCGTTTTTCTCCCTGTAAAACATGGGCCCCGTTATGAGAAAAAGTAAACGACAGAAAATCCCGCAAGTTGCGGTTCTGCTCGACTCGTGCCATGAGACTTCCCGGGGCATGTTGCGCGGCATCTTCGAATACGTGCGGCTCTACGGACCTTGGGGATTGAACATCGTCACAGGCGGCATCCATGAACAGAAACTCCCCGATTTCAAGTTCTGGAAAGGTTCCGGCGTGATCGCGAACAGCTATAGCCGCGAAATGGCTGACGCGATCGGCGCGGCGCGTTTGCCCACCGTTATTTTTGATCTGAACGATGAGTGGCAGGAAACGTGCTATGCGCTGTCGCATGCCTGCCAAGTGCAATGTGATTCCGTCGCAACGGGAAGGCTGGCAGCCGACCACCTCATTCAGAAGGGTTTTTCGAGCTTTGCTTTTGTCGGCGAAACGAACGGCATTAACTGGTCGCGATGGCGCAAGGATGCCTTTATTCAACGGCTGTCCGAAGCCGGGTTTTCTTGCCACATTTTCCCTGATCCCAGCCCCGTGCAAAGGGAGTGGGAACTCGAGCGCAAAACGGTGGTCCGCTGGCTTCGGAAACTGCCCAAGCCCATCGCTATTTTTGCCGCGCACGACGCACGGGGCCGTCAAATTCTGGATGCCTGCTTGGCCGCCGACATCCGCGTGCCGTACGAGGCGGCGGTGCTGAGCGTGGATAACGACCCGCTCATCTGTGAGACGTGCATCCCCTCACTGTCGAGCATTCGGTTGGACGTCGAAGCCGCCGGATACGCGGCGGCTGAACTTCTCGATAAACGCATGTTCGGGACCTTGAAACGCCGCGCGCAAAAAGAAACCAAGACCTATCCGCCGCTGGAAGTCGTCGCGCGCCTGTCAACGCAGACGATCCATGTGAATGACAAGCTCGTCATCAACGCGCTTGAATTCATCCGGATCAACGCCGGACTCAACATTCGCGTTTCGGACGTGGCCGACCATGTCGCGGTATCCCCCCGCTGGCTGGAAAAACGATTCGAGTGCGTGTTGAACCGGTCCGCCATAGACGAGCTCAGGCGGGTCAGAATGGAAACCATCCTGCGCCTGGTCAGGCAAACGATGCAACCCTTTGACCATATCGCCAAGAAATGTGGGTTTGCAAGCGTCAACCACCTCAGAAAACTCTTTCGCGAAGAAAGAGGTCAAACCATGAGCGCCTGCCGGGGTCAGGCGCTTGAGCAGATGATTCACGATACGGCTAACCGCCGAATCTCGTCATCAGCAGGCGCGAAACAGCCACAGCGGAACCATCGCATTCAAGCAGTTCACTTAAGCCCGACCGGAGCTCTCCCCACAGCCCAGCAAAAGGTTCAGAAAACGCCTGCCGCACATCGTGTGGCTCCTTCTGCTGATGTTGCACCGCATACGCCCGCGCCAACAGCATGACCGACTCTTCGAGCGGCTGACGGGCCGCATCGAACGATAGCCGCGTGATGAGCTGCCGCGCGCGCCGAAAGGCCAGCGACGCCTGCCGGCGCATTTCTGCCGCGCGCGCGCGCGCGCTATCGGGCGACAGCCTAGGCTGTGACAGCCCCTGTCCGCGCAGATAAAGCGTCCGTGTGACGCACAGCGGCTCACGCAGGAGACCTCTCCCCACGAGCCGCTTCATCGCATCATCGGTGGGGCGGTCCACCACCTCAACCGGAGGGACGCGTGAAGATCCGGCAAACCATTCCGCCGCGGCTTGTGCGGCACATGCCGAAGCGGACTGGGCATCCCCTTCCATCACCAGCAGAAAGACCGGCTCCCCCTGCTCGGCCTGACAGACATCGCATCTCACAAGCTTATTGCCTAACCGCTCCGAAACGACGACGGCAAAGCCCAGTTCAGGATCAACCGCATGCAGCGCTTCGAGCGAGGCATGCGGAGCCGACGCACCTGCAGACACGCGAACGACAGACTCAAGTCGCTGCAAGAACGCTTGGCGACCGGTACCGATCGGCTGCGCATCAAGACCGGACTCACCGTCCAACACGCCATCCGCAAGCGAGCGCTTTTGCTTCAGCGTATCGACCATCCGTGCTTCAATGCTCGCCTCGGTCACCAGATTGACAACCGTAACGTTGCGCACCTGATTCTTACGCCACGCACGCGCCACCCGCTGTTCCAAACGCGCCGGACTCCATGGCAGGTCACAGTTGATGACGACGCACGCCTGCTGCAAATTGAGGCCAACCCCACCCGTATCGGTCGAAAGGAACACCCGACAAGCGGGATCATTTTTAAATCGTACTATTTCCTGCCTGCGCTTCTGCTGCGGCACGGAGCCTGTGTGCCACGCAAAATCCAAAGACATCTGGCGGCAAAGCGCCTGCACCAGCAGCAGCATCCGCTCCCACTCCGAAAAGATCAGCACTTTCACGCCTGGCGTAGAGAGCGCACTTTCCAGCAGGTTCTGCACCTCATCGAGTTTCGGACAGATACGGCAGGTCTCATCAAGAATGAACGGTGTGTCGCAGATCATGCGCATCATCGAGAGCTCACGCTGCAGCCGTTCCGACTCCGGCTTGGTGAGCACGCTCGCCCGCGCTTGCGTCACAAGCCGTGCCACGCGCGCCTCATGAACCTCATACCGCCCCCGTTGCTCGGGAGCCATGGCGACAGATATCAGGGTGTCCGTACGGTCCGGCAGCTCGTTCTCCACCTCCGTTTTCCGCCTGCGCAGCAGATAGAGCTTGATGCGCTCCCGCAAATGTTGCAGGTTTTTGTAACCTTTCGGCCTGCCATTGTCATTCAGCACATAGAATTCACGATTAAAACGGAAGAGCGGCCCCAGCACTTGCGGATCAAGGATTGACATCAGCGAGAAAAGCTCATCGATGCGGTTTTCCAGCGGCGTGCCGGTCAACACGAAAACATAGCGGCTCTGAAGTCGCTTGACCGCCTGCGCGGTCTGCGTGTCCCAATTCTTAATGCGCTGCGCCTCGTCGAGAATAATGCAGTCCGGTTTGAGTGCGCTATTGATGGAAGCGGCGTCGCGCAACACCTGTTCGTAGTTGGTCAGGGTGAAAAAGGGCGCCTGTTCATAAGCGGTTTTCCGTGCAGGCCGGTCGCCGAAAACCAGCTGATAAGGCAAATCGGTGAACATCCGGATTTGCTCTTCCCACTCGGACTTGAGTGAGGCGGGAACCACAACCAGAACGCGCGTGACCTTGCCGAGACGATTCAGGAGCGCCGCGGCCGCGATGGCTTGCGCGGTTTTGCCCAGCCCCATCTCATCCGCCAGAAGTGCTCGCTCGGTGAAGGCCAGATGCAGCATGCCCTCACGCTGATACGGCAGGAGCGGGAGCCGGGTCTCATGCGGCGGATACTGCCCCGATCGGACCTGTTGTTCATACGCCCGCCGCAACCGGACGCGCTCCTCGCTGCGTGCCTGCCGCTCCATCCACGGCGCGACCTCTTGTGAAATGCGGACGTCACGTCGGCTGCTTTTGGCAAACGCACTGAGAATCTCTTCGTTTGAGAAATCGGAAAGAGCCACACCTGTCATATCGAAATAGACACGTACGGCGCTTGAGAGAAGGTTCAGGTTGCGCTCGACCGCCAGACGCCCCGTCGTGATGTCGGGCACCAGATCGATGCGGGAAGACCCCGCATCCTCTGCTTGCCGCATTTTTGCAGGCTCGCTCCGCAGCCAACGCAAAAGCCCTTCAACATGCTTGCAGGTTCCGAGTCCATTAACCCGGAAATCGACGCAGGAGCAGGAACTGACCAGCGGGATGAGGTTGCGCAACTCAACCTGATACGTTTGGCCGCTGACGGCAGACTCAACGCTGAAACTGGAATAAACCGGAAACTCCGGCGACAGATTCCGGAACCGCATCGATTCTTTGGCCGCGCGTAACCTGCGCCGGTTGATCTCGTCTTGATCGGTCGTGCGCCAATTGCTCACCGGCGGAAGGCATGGCACGTTTTCCTGTTGCGGAGTCGGTTCGTTCATGACCATCCTCCCCTCCAGCCCGGCAGTTTTGGCGCGAAAATCTCGCGCGATGGCCACACGCCAACACGCCACGTCTGAACCTTACAGGATCGCTGAAAGGCTGTCCTGCCAGTCCTCGACACGTTCGGATTGCGCGTTGGGCACCACCAGCGAAAGCGTCAGGCGTGACGGTTCAAACACGTCTTCGGCCACGCGACGCACGTCTTCGGCCGTCACCGCCTAC
>Ga0209066_10003173_pt1 | contig 19072 bp, 20 predicted proteins | sample All_14_2_FD_187198 | JGI IMG/M metagenome (GOLD analysis project Ga0209066, IMG submission 187198) | Freshwater microbial communities in response to fracking from Pennsylvania, USA - Allegheny Zone_MetaG_DW_15 (SPAdes) (version 2) ... | reverse complement strand
TGCCGTTCAGTCCCTCCGGGTCGATGCCGCTCATGGCCTCGGTGGTTTCCAGGTCGGCGACCTCGACGAAGCGGGTGCCCGCATAGTGTTCGGCCAGGGCGCCGTGGATGACCTCGATCGACGGCGAGCCCGGCAGGGAGGCGAGGTGCAGCGGAACCTCGACCAGCATCCCCTGGCGATAGGTCCCGACGGCGGGGGCGAACATCACGTCGTGGCTCAGGCCGGTGTGGCGCGTCATCTCCGGGACGTGCTTGTGATGCTGGCTGAGGCCATAGGCGCGGAAGGCGGGGGCGGCAGAGCCAGAACCGGGGGCCGCTTCAAATTCGGCGATCATGGACTTGCCGCCGCCGGAATAGCCGGAGACCGCGTTGACGGTGACGAACCGGTCGGCGGGCACGATCCCGGCCTTCACCAGCGGCCGCATCAGGCCGATGAAGCCGGTCGGATAGCAGCCCGGATTCGACACCCGCGTCGAGGCCGCGATGGCACCGCCCTGCCCTACGTCCATTTCGGCAAACCCGTAGGTCCAGCCGTCAGCCACCCGAAAGGCCGTGGAGGCGTCGATGACCCGGGTCGTCGCATTGTCGATCATGCCGACGGCCTCGATCGCCGCATCGTCGGGCAGGCACAGAATGACCGCATCGGCCGCATTCAACGCTTCACGCCGCGCCGCCGGATCACGCCTGCGATCGCCGAGCAGGATCAGCTCCAGATCGGCACGGGCTTCCAGCCGCTCACGGATTTCGAGGCCAGTGGTGCCGGCTTCGCCGTCGATGAAGATGGTGTGGGTCATGGTTGGTCCCCAGTAAGAATGCGCCAATCGCCGAGCAAGGAGGTCACTCGGTCGTCCTGGGCTAGGATGGCGTCAACGATGGCGAACAACTGGCCCGCTAAAGGCGTACCAATTACCTCGTCGCGTGTAAGGCTGCGGCCCACAAGGCTACTCTTTGCGATAGGGCGTTCATTGGCATCGATCACCATGAACTGGGGTCCGTCGCCAGTGATGCGATAGGCCAGACTTGCGGCCACACGGTCCGCTGCCGGCGCGCCACCCCAAGCGCCGACGATCAGATCGAAGCTCGCTCCGTTCTCTTCGACGTGGCCTTCAGTCCAGTGGACGAGGTAGGTCGCCAGTGCGCCCATCTCATCGTCGGCATAGCCGTTAAGCGAACGAGTGGCGCTCCCGCAGCAATCGCAGTGGGTCGGCGGATGCTCTATGCCTTTTTCGATCGCTATCGCCATCATGGCCTCCAGACAAAGAAAAAGGGCGTTTCGGTTGCCCGAAACGCCCCTGGGTTTCCCCGTCGCGGGTTCGCGACTAGCGCTTCGAGAACTGGAAGGACTTGCGGGCCTTGGCGCGGCCGTACTTCTTGCGCTCGACCACGCGGCTGTCGCGGGTCAGGAAGCCGTGGGGCTTAAGGACCGGGCGCAGGGCCGGTTCATAGTGGGTCAGGGCGTGCGAAAGGCCGTGGCGGATGGCACCGGCCTGGCCCGACAGGCCCGAGCCCTCGACGGTGCAGACGACGTCGAACTGGGTTTCGCGGCCGCAGACGACCAGCGGCTGGGCGATCATCATGCGCAGGATTTCGCGGGCGAAATACTGCATCTGGTCCTTGCCGTTGATCGTGAACTTGCCGGTGCCGGGCTTGACCCAGACGCGGGCGATCGCGTTCTTGCGTTTGCCGGTCGAATAGGCGCGGCCCTGGGCGTCCAGCTTCTGGACATAGACGGGTGCCGAGTTGTCATAGCCGTTGTCGGCGGCGAGGCCCTTGAGGGCGTCAAAGCCGGTGGCGGTGTCTTGAGTGACGTCGGTCATGCTCAGATGCTCCGGAAGTTCTTGGCGGACATCGACTTGAAGTCGACGATTTCCGGCTGCTGGGCTTCATGGGTGTGGGTGGCTCCGGCGAAGATGCGCAGGTGCGTCATCTGCTGACGGGCCAGCGGGCTTTCCTTGGGCAGCATGCGCTCGACGGCCTTTTCCAGGACGCGCTCGGGGAAGCGGCCGTTCAGGACCTTTTGCGGGGTCGTCGACTTGACGCCGCCGGGGTGGCCGGTGTGGCGATAGTAGATCTTGTCGGTCAGCTTCTTGCCGGTGAACACGACCTTGTCGGCGTTGACGACGATGACATGGTCACCCAGGTCGACGTGGGGCGTGTAGGTAGGCAGATGCTTGCCGCGCAGGCGGTTGGCGATGAACGTCGCGAGGCGACCGACGACGACGCCTTCGGCGTCGATGACGATCCACTTCTTGTCGACGTCGGCCGGCTTGAGCGCGACCGTGGTGCTCTTCAGCATGTCGGTGGGTTCCTGGGGAATACGAACGGTGTGGCCCGCCCGCTCCCTCTCAAGCGAGAAAGGGACCGGATCGAACGGAAGGCGTGCCAGTAGAGGAAGCGACTGCCCGCGTCAATGCATCCGTGCACGCCAGACGCCAGCTATGACACTGAAATATATACATTATATTCACGTGGTAATAAAATACCGCACTTCGGAGCCGTGTTTGCGACCCTTTCGTCATGGAACCTTGATGATCCCGACCCGCCGGAGCGTCATAAGACGGGACCGTCATGCCGGAGACCGTCCATGCGCCTTGATCGCCGCACCCTGATCGCCTCGGGGGCCACAGCCTTTGCCTTTTCGGGTCTGGCCCGCAGCGTTTCGGCACAGGCCGGTGCCGAAACCTATCTGAACGAGGTGACCGGATATGGTCCCCTGATCGCCGACCCGAACCGTCTGCTGGATCTGCCCGAGGGGTTTTCCTATCGCGTGATCGCCCAGAGCGGAGACACCATGGACGACGGCCTGTTCGCCCCCGGTCAACCCGACGGGATGGGGTGTTTCGCCGCCGGCGGATCCAGGGTTGCCCTGGTCATGAACCACGAACTGAAGGGTTCGAGCGGACTGCATCGGAACATGGGACCCGGCGGTTTGCGCCAGGAGCGGATCGGTCTGCTGGACGGGACCAGGGGCTATGACACCTACAAGGACGGTCGGGCGCTGCCGGGCGGAACTTCGACGCTGATCTACGATCTGGCGACGGGGCGGACCGAGAGCCGGCATCTGTCGCTGGCGGGGACCAGCACCAACTGCGGCGGCGGCCAGACCCTGTGGGGCAGCTGGCTGACATGCGAGGAAACGGTCGAGACCCCCGCCGACGCCGATGTGACCCGGGACCATGGCTATGTGTTCGAGGTGCCGGCGACCGCGACCGGACTGGTCGATCCCGTCCCGCTGAAGGCCATGGGGCGGTTCTGTCATGAGGCGGTCTGTATCGATCCGCGCACCGGTATCGCCTATCTGACCGAAGACGAGGGCGACGGCCTGTTCTATCGCTTCATCCCCGAGACGCCGGGCGAGCTGATCAAGGGCGGACGTCTGCAGGCCATGGTGCTGCGCGACCTGCCGGGGGCCGACAGTTCCAATCATGCAGACCGCATCTGGTCGCCCGGCGACTGGCGCGAGGTCTCATGGATCGACCTGGCCGAGGTCGAGGCCCCGGCCGCCGACCTGCGCCTGCGGGGTCATGCGGCGGGGGCGGTCAAGATCTCGCGCGGCGAGGGTATATTCTGGGGCAAGGACGAAATGTACCTGACCGCCACCTCGGGCGGGCCGATCCAGCGGGGCCAGATCCTGCGCTATGTCCCCTCCCCCGACGAAGGTCGGGCGGACGAGGGCCGGCGTCCGGGACGGGTGCAGCTGTTTGTCGAAAGCACCAACGAAAAGACCCTGAACATGGGTGACAATCTGGTGGTCGCGCCCTGGGGGCATCTGATCGTCTGCGAGGACAACTATTCGGCCGATATCCGCAACCACCTGAAGGGGGTCACCCCCGAAGGCAAGGTCTATACCCTGGCGCGCAATGTGTTCACCGGGAACGCCGAGTTTGCGGGTGCCGTGTTCTCGCCCGACGGCGGGACCCTGTTCGTCAACATCCAGTTTCCGGGCATGACCCTGGCGATCACAGGCCCCTGGAGCGCGGTCCGCTGATGAACAGACGCGGCTGCGACCGCCGCACCAGCCACAGATTTGTCGTGGCCAGCAGCAGGACCAGCGCCGCTCCTGCCTGATGCAGGCCACCCAGCCACAGCGGCACGGCGTGGATCAGGGTGACGATCCCCAGGGCCGCCTGCAGCCAGAGGGCGATGGCCACCAGGAAGGCCCAGGACCCAAGCCCCTCGGCCAGCCGCCAGCGCCAGGCCTGCACCGCATAGACGGTGCCGAAGATCAGCAACCCATAGGCCCAGATCCGGTGATTGAACTGCACCAGGGCCTGATCGTGCAGGAAGGTCAGCGCCCCCTTGCTCCACGCCACCGGTGCCAGGACCGCACCATTCATCATCGGCCAGTCGGTATAGATCAGCCCGGCCTTGGCCCCTGCCACAAGCCCGCCCAGCAGGCACTGGACAAAGACCGCGCCCAGCAGGATCGCGGCACCCCGGCTCCAGCCCTGGGGGGAACGCGAATGCTCCTCCCCGGCCCAGGCCTCCAGCCCCGTCCAGATCAGGCCCGCAAAGATGGCCAGGGCCAGCCCCAGATGCACCGTCAGCCGCTCGGGAGCCACATCGACCCGCTCCGACAGGCCCGACGACACCATCCACCAGCCGATCAGCCCCTGAAGCCCTCCCGCCGCCAGCAACAGAGCGCAGCGCCAGACCAGACGGCCAGGAATCTTTCGCATCAGCAGAAAGACCAGGAACGGCAAGGCGAACACCACGCCGACCAGCCGCCCGACCAGCCGGTGAAACCATTCCCACCAGAAGATGCCCTGGAACTCTGACAGGCTCATGCCTGCATTGACCTGGGCGTATTGCGGGATCGCCTTGTATTTCTCGAAGGCCTCGGCCCAGGCGGCCGCATTCATCGGCGGCAGGGCCCCCATGATGGGCTTCCATTCGGTGATCGACAGGCCCGATCCCGTCAACCGTGTGACGCCCCCGATGACGACCATGGCAAAGACCATGGCCGCGCAGACGAACAGCCAGACTGCGACTGCCCGGCTCTGTTCGCGATAACCCAAACGCTTCATTCGACGCCTGCCGTCCTGACCGAAACACTGTCGTTCACATCGGGGTGACGCATCGTCCCCCGGACCTTGGCGGTATGCCCGGCCAACAAGGCAAGATCAAAGCGGATTTCAGAACCCTGTCGTCGCAGGCAGGATCGCACCAGCCCGACCACGGGTACGTCCTGCATGGGGCGTCGGGAAGCCGGTCACCATGGCCGGGACCGGCCATGGTGGTAATCATGATCGTCGCAAATTTCGAAATCATCTGCTCGTGTGAATCGAAACAGGCGGAAAAAGACTCCGGACCCCTTTCAGGATCCGGCACCAGGCTGACGGTCGGGAAGAGACCCGCGTCAGAAGGTGGAGCGAATGCCCGCAAAGAACTGTCGGCCGGTATGGCTTTAGACGTTCAGGCGGTTGGACGCGTCGACATACTGGTCGTTGAAGTCGTCTGTCTGATTAATGCCCTCGACACCGACCTTGAGGTTCTCGGTGATGTTTCAGACAAAGACATCATGGTTGAGACCGCCGTTTGGTCGGCGCAGCCAAGGAAATTTCGGCGGCGCTCGCGCGGGTCGGCCGGCGCAGAAGCGATCACACTGAATCTCGACATACAGGACCTTGCCAAGCGATGCTGGTTGGCCGATTCTCCGTGAGGCAGACCTGCGGAGGCGAACCATGAGATTGTCAGCGGCCTGTGGTGCAGTTGTGTCGACCCTGGTTCTGGTCGGCTGTGCAGGCATCGATCCCGCACCTGCCCCTGTCTTGCCGACCGTAGCGACCGCGCCCGCCCCAGTCGCCGGGTATGACTGGTTCTATCACGACGATGCCGACGAGGCGTCTCTGGCCTACGGACTTAAGGAAAGCGATGACCTTCGGCTCGGCCTGGCCTGCCGACGGGGTGCAGGTCGGCTTGAACTCAGCGCGACCGGCTCGACCGGTGCGCGCGAGATCCACCTGGAATCAGGCGGCGATACCGAACGCTTCTCGGCGCAGGGCGAACCCTCGCAACTTCACGACGGGGACTTTCTGATCGCCGAAAGCAAGGCCGACAACGCGGTGTTCAAACGCTTCAGACAGGTCGGCTGGCTGGCCCAGTGGCGCGACAGCCGGCGCGAGATCTATGTGGCCCATGCAGATAGTCTCCCCGATATCGAACGCTTCTTCACCTTCTGCGGCTGAAGGCGTCAGCCGAGCCGCGAGGCCCCTTTTTGCGTCAACCTGTCGGCTGCGACGGCGTCGGCACAGCTGGTTTCGTCGATCTTTGTCCTGTCACGGTCATGCCTCGACACCGACGCCAATCGGACACACGACGCCAGTCCCTCCGATCCCGCAGTAGCCCGCCGGGTTCTTGGCCAGATAGCCCTGATGGTAGCCTTCGGCATAGTAGAAGGCTCCGGCAGGCGCGATCTCTGTGGTGATATCTCCCCGACCCGCCGCGCCAAGTGCGGACTGATAAGCGGCGCGCGATGCCTCTGCCTGGGCCCGCTGATCGTCGTGAAGATAATAGATGGCAGACCGATAGGTCGTACCGACATCGTTGCCCTGACGCATGCCCTGAGTCGGATCATGGCCTTCCCAGAATACCTTGAGCAGATCGGTGAAGCTGATTGCGGCGGGGTCGAAGACCACCTTGACCACCTCGGCCTGGCCGGTGCGACCGGTACAGGTCTCCTCATAGGTGGGGTTTGGAGTGATCCCGCCCGAATAGCCCACCGCCGTGACCCAGACGCCCGGCAGGGACCAGAATTTGCGCTCTACGCCCCAGAAACAGCCCATGCCAAAGATCGCGACCTCGAACCCTTCCGGATAGGGGCCCTTCAGAGGATTGCCGCTGACGAAATGGAGCAGGTCCGTGTCAAGCGGCGTGTCGCGTCCCGGCAGGGCCGTCTCGGTAGTCGGCAGGTCGTGGCTCTTGGCAAACAGCATGGGGTATCTCTCCACTCAAGGGGACGAAATCGGTTCGCACTCATATGGGAAGCGATCAAGCGCTTGCCCAGCGCCCCTGGCTGTTCTATCAGCCACGCCTCCCGCCGGACGACCATCCGGCGGCCTGAGACGCGGCGGAGGCTACCTTCGACGCATATCGTGGAATGGACAGGTGGCGGAGTGGTCGATCGCGCACGCTTGGAAAGCGTGTGTAGGTGAAAGCCTACCGAGGGTTCGAATCCCTCTCTGTCCGCCACTACCCTTTGTTTTACTTCATCTTTTCGGGACTGTTGACTTCCCGGCCCACATAAAAGCCCACAATATTCTCTTGCTTAAGCGACAACGGGCCGGAGCTTAGAGCTCCGCGATCTGTTTCCGCACAACGTGGAATGCGTCGTTGACAATCAAGCTGATCCTCAGCGTGCCATAGGCAAGAGGTGCGAGACAGGCGACGAGGATCACGAGTGAGAGAAGCCTTGAGAGCTCAATGGCGGGCCAGAGCGCGCTGCATAATAAGCCTGCCGCGCTCATCGCAACGGACAGCCAAATCCATTTTTCCACGCGTGCGATTTTCGGCTCTATCTCCTTGCCTTTACCAATCCATGCAATCCGAGCGTCCAGCGCCGTCTGAGCGGCGGCATCGGCCAGCGGATCGGTTCGTCTAGCAAGGATGACTTCCTCTCTATCGAGAATCGCGCCCAAGCTGTGAAATACACGCTCGTAAGGCGCACGGAAGACGCTCATGGCTAACGAAATTCCGGTTGTGAGCTGAAGAATGCTTGCCAAGTCCCCCAGCGTGGGTAGCTGATCCGTCATGGCTTCCAATCCCTCATTTCCAAACAGCCTACGCTTCGTCAGGGAGAAACGCCGACTTAGTGTCCAACAAGTCGCTGACGAACTCAAGACAAGCGCCGAAAGACTGCAAAAATACGAGGAAGGGACTTTAGTCCCCACAACCGCTCAGTATGCAGGGTTTCAGAGTATCTATAGCGTACCAGACTACATACTAGCTAGCGAAGCGCAGCCATCCCTTCGGGAAGCCGTGGTTGACTTACGTCAGGCGGTAGCGACGCCGCTGGAGATATCGCCGAAAGGTTGGAAAGCCTATTTCGCACGGGCCAATACTGCTGAACTCATCGACAGTCTTGCTCAATCACTGCAAATAAGTCCGAGCTTGGCGCGCCCAAAAGGCATTACAAAATCTAACGTCAATCGCTCCTACAAAGACGTACAGAAACTCCTAAATTTCGACCCATCAGATAGTCGCTGGATCGCAAATCCCGACTTAGCTTTCAGATATCTAAGGGCGAAGATTGAGAACTTCGGAATTTACTGCTTCCTAGTAGACGCTCCGGCAGCCGATTTTAGAGGGTTGTTTGATCGCTTCAGCGACCGGTCAAGCCTAATACTTATCAACAAGCGCACCTTTAAAGCCAAGGCTCGGCTTTTCACGCTTGCTCATGAGCTTGCGCATTTCCTTATTGAGCTAGAAGGCGCTTCCGATCCGGCTCGGGTTGACCACGCTGCTGAGCTGGCTTGCAATCAGTTCGCGTCTAACTTTCTCGCTCCACCTAACTTAATTGGAAACCTGTACGAGAAATCTAATACTGAGAAAAGTACGCGTGGGGTCATAGCTTTCATATCGTCCCGCTGCTTGCTCAGCCAAGGCGCGGTCGCATACAGACTTAAGGAAGATAGTCTACTCTCTGCAGCAGAATATAAGGTTTGGTACCAAGCGAACGGACTTTCTGCGGGTTATGACGGGCAACTTACGGCTCAAGAGCTAGAGTTGGAGTCGGAAGGTAGCGGGGGCAACTGGGCTTATAATGTCGTAACGGATTTAGGCTCCCGTCCCTTACAGATTCTACAACGGGCAATGAAGCAGGGCGTCATTGACACTGTTCACGTCGCTCAAATAATTAACGCGCGCGGTTTAACACAAGAGAAAGTATTCAAGACAGCTAAGGATAGGTTGTCGGAGCTCGGCTTGTGAGCATCCACCCACCCCCCTACCTTATTGATTATCGTGTGGCTCTAGCTCTTATGAGTGATGGAAATATCGGACCCTCCACACTGGTGGATATGCTAGATAAAGGTGATGCGTATTTTTTTGATGGGCAAAAGGCCGACTTTGAAAAATGCACTCTTTGTGCGGGGTTTCTGTCTTCCCACAAAAAGTGCTTTCAAAAGTCTGCTGCTTCTGACCTGCCACTCCAAGGCGCGGTAGCCGCTAAGCTAATCGACAAAGGCAAGCTTCTGCCCGAACGCCGGGTGCTCGCAGCGCCGACGCTTCGCATGGCCGGTATCGCGGCACGTGAGGGTCTGACTTGCGTTGTTGATGTGCACAACGTCGTTTTCGACAATCTGGCCGCCTATAAGGCGGCGGCCGTGCGTACCGTGAGCTTGGAAGCGTTTCTAGCAGACCTGAAGCCATAGAGCGGAGTGAGTTTCCGCCAAGCGCCCGCGTAAGAATCAGAAAGATAACGGGTTTTTTTAAGAATGCAGAGGAACCCACAAACCGTCCCGTGGTCTGCGCCCGCCCACACACAGAAATCCTGACAGTGCCGGCATGATGGGAAGCAAGGAGAAGCCCCATGGCTCGACGCAAACACCCGTCGATACCCGACGCGATACTGGAGCAACGGTTGGCGGGAGCGGACGCCCGACAAATGCCAAAACTACATCACCAACGCCGGGTATACTGCCAACTAATATGACCCCGCTCTAGCTGCGACTGACATGCCCAGGGCACGTCCCGCGCCTTCCTCCCCTGAAAGCTTTCGAACGCCGACCCTCAGAGCCTACTCGAACTCCCATGCGTGGGCCAGCATCCGAAACCCTCAACATGAGCGGACATTATCGATCCGGCGGAAAGGCCACATTTGAAGCCAACTGCCCATCCTCCAGCGTCAGCCGACGACTGCACCTCGCGGCAACGTCTTCATCGTGAGTGCAGATCAGGAAGGTGGCACCATCCTGCTGGTTCACTTCCCGCATCAGCTCCAGCACCTGGTCGGCGGCAGCTCGATCCAGGTTGCCGGTCGGTTCATCAGCGATAATCAGATCAGGCCGGTTCATCAGGGCACGGGCGATGGCGACGCGCTGTTTCTGGCCCCCAGACAGTCGGGTAGCCGGAAAATCAATGCGGTCCCCCAGCCCGACCCGCGTCAGCAACTCCCGCGCGCGGTCGCGCATATCGCGCGATATGCCGCCTGCCGGAGCGGCCGCAGGAAAGGCGACATTCTCCATGGCCGTGAAGTCGGGCAGCAGATGGTGGAACTGAAAGACAAAGCCCAGTCGGCGGTTGCGAAATTGCGCCCGCTTCTGTTCGGTGTAGTCGTAGACGGGTTCGCCGCTGATGGTCAGGCATCCTGCCGTGGGCCGCAGCAGCAGGCCGATGATCGACAGCAGCGTTGACTTGCCCGATCCCGACGCCCCCAACAGCGCCACCAGTTCGCCCTTGTCGAGCGTCAAGTCGACGCCCTTGAGCACCCTTGTTTCCTCGTCACCGTTGAGGAAGACCTTTTCGATCCCTTGCGCTTCCAAAACCAGCGTCATTGCTGGATGGCTTCAAGTGGATCGACCCTAGAGGCAGAGCGCGCCGGCAGGATCGAGGCGATCACCGCTCCCAGCGTGGTCAGGACCAGGGCAGCGACATACCCGCCCCGTTCAGGCGCGATCGGCAGGACCGGTACGCCTTCTGCGTTGGTGATCCCCTCCAACCACACGCACAGACCATAACCGCTGGCGCAACCGATCAGGGCTCCGATCAGACCGATCAACAGTCCCTGCAGCAGGAAGACCCAGAGGATAAAGTCGCCTGGGACGCCAAAGGCGCGCATGATTCCGATCTCGCTGCGTCGCCGGTAGGCTGACAGGACGAGGGCGCTGGCTATGCCGATAATGATCGAGATCAGGGAGAAGGCCTGGATCATCGTCCCGGTCCGGCCCTGAGCCACCAGGGCATCCTCCAGATTGACGTTCTTCTCTTGCCATGGCGTTGCACGAAGGCCCGTGGCATCGGCCAGGAAGCGCGCCATGGCGCGCGCCTCGTCGGGGTCCTTCAGCTTGATCTCGATGTTGGTCACCCCTTCCGGCAGGACGAACAGCGGGCGGGCCGTCTGCAAAGAGAGAAAGGCGACGCGTTCGTCGAGGCTCTGCAAGCCGGTGCGGAACACGCCCTTGACGGTCAACTGCCGCTCCACACCCCGTTCGGTGCGCAGCAGGACCGACTGGCCCGTACCCAGCCCCAGGTCCTCAGCCATACGCACACCGATCAGCAGGCCGTCCGCGCCCAGATCGCCGTCGCCCTCGATGATTTTCGGGGTGATCGCCGAGATGGCGTCTATTCCCTGTGGCTCCACCCCGATGATCGAGACCGAGGTCACAGCCTCGCTTTTCACCAACACGGCGCTCCCGGAAATCTGTGCGCTGATGGCGGAAACCGATGGATTGGCCCGCAGCAGTTCCACGATCATCGGCCAGTCGCGGATCTGCCTCCGCTGGAACGTGGAGACGAGGGCAACGGATTCCACCGGGAAGTCCGGGCCGACCAGGACCCGCGCTACACGCGTCGGCGGCAACAGGCTGATGTGGGCTCCGTTGCCCGTGACTTGCTCGGTCAAGCGGACGGCGAGGCCGGCGATCAGGGCGGTGATGAAGACGAAGACCGTCACGCCCACTGCGACCCCCGCGATCAACAGCAGGGTTTGCGAGGGATTCGACAGCATGTAGCGCCGCGCGACGTAAAGGGCGAACATGGCTCAATCGCCCAATGGCTGAGCCACGGGGCGAACGTGAGCCTCAAGGCGGGTGGTGCCGGGCTCCAGCACGACCCTGTCCCCGGCGTTGAGACCGCTTTCGACAATGGCGTTGACCGAGGGCCAGCGCGCCACGGTGATAGACCGGGCGCGGACGATGCCGTCGGCGTCCACCACGTAGACCTTGGGGGCAGCGGTGGCATCGATCACGGCACGGCGCGGCACGACAATCGCCCCCTGAAGTTGAGCAACGACGATGGTCAGGTCGACCGAGCGACCAGGTGCCAGGCCCTCAGTGTCGGCTGGTGACAGCCGGACCGTACGCCCGCCGGTGCCAGAATCGACCCGGGGAGAAACCTCGGTCACCCGGGCGAGAAAAATGTCCGGCGAGCCGGACAGGGCGGCGCGGGCTATCAGACCGGGGCGGATGGCATCGGCGTAGGCCTCCTCGACCTCGGCACGGATCTCGACGCCTGTGGCCGAGCCCAGCTCGAACAGCGTCTCGCCAGCTCCGACCACCTGTCCGTTGTCGATCGGCCGAACCAGGACAACACCGGCCATGGGTGCGCGGATTGTGAATTCCCGCGCACGCTCGTCCGAAGCCCGCACCGAGGCCGAAGCGGCGGTGACATTGGCCTCTGCCGTGTCGAAGGATGCGCGCGCGGCGTCCAGCGCCGCGTTCGAGGCAAAACCGCGCGCGTGCAGCGTCCGCGTTCTTTGGTAGCTCAGCCTTGCCTCGTTCGCCTCGGCCCGCGCGGCTACGGCCCGTGCGACGTCGACAGCTGCCTGGGCCTGTTCGACGGTCGCCAGGATGACCGCCAACGGGTCTCCGGCCGCGACGCGGCCCCCCTCGTCGTGGAACAGACGAATGACCTGGCCGGAATTAGGCGAAGCGACTTGGATCAGTGCCGTCGGGCGGGCGCGACCGACCACCGACAGGGCCTGCTCGATCGTTTTCGGCCGAATCTCCATAACCGCGACCTCGGCAGGCCGTCGCGCGACCAGCGCCCATGCCACCGCAACGATGACCAGAGCGATCGCCGCAAGGATAAGGACCGGCCTGGAAGGGGTTTGCATGCAACTTCTTTGCGCCAGCCTGCGAGGCGACACGCCGTTCCTGCGCGCCGTAGCGCCTGCTGGCAAGCATTTCGGTCCCGGGTCACCAAGGAGAACTCAGTCTTGCAAGACGCGGACGGCCACCTCGTTCCGACGCAGGGGCGGCAGGGTCCAGGGCGGATCGTAGAACCACACCACCGGGTCAGAAAGTACAGTCCAGCCGCTAACGGCCAGTCCGGCCAGCAGCTCGGCCTTGCGGGCATCGACGGCCCGCACCGAACCGACCCCGCTGAACCTCAGAACGGCATAGGTTTCCGAAGGAACGACGGTCAGCTGGACGGCCGGGTCTCGAGGGACGGGAAGGTCGGCCATGGCGTAGGCCACCGGCATGAAGAACTGGATCGTCCATTGGTCCGCACCCGACGCTGTCTGGGCGACCGGTACCGTCATCGTCAAGTTCTGCGATTGTCCGGTAACCTCCGACGCCCCAGACTGCGACACCGGGGCCGTCATGGCTGTGGAGGCGCGCCGAGCATTGTCGCCGAAGATGTAGCCGGCCAGCCGTCTGAAACCCTCGTTCCGCGCCGAGTCGCTGGTACCGGTAACGATGGTCTGGGCTGCGATCCGCTCGCCATAGAGCCGGATTTCCAAATCGCCGACTTGCCCCAAATCTTGATAGGCAGGTTCTTCGGTTCCTGTTCGCACACCAACCGTCGAACACGCCGTCGCCATCATCGCCGCACAGAGGCCAAAAAGAGCTCTTTTCAACGTTTTCACCTTTGTCGCGACCAAAGCGGAGCCGGCATCATGAACGTTTCACGTCCGCCGGAACCGGTGATGCCTGACCGAGATCGACTTGGCGAAGGATCATTTTCATAATCGGCTACGTCGACCTTGCCGGAGACCTTCTTGCCGGAGACCTTTGAGCGCTCGGATCACAGTTCTCAACTGCCCGCGGCCGGCGCCGAGTAGTCGAGCTGCTCCGGTCGGGGCTGACCGGTGCCGAAATTCCACGTCAGGCCGATGACGCCGCCCGGACACCGAACACCTGAGCGGGCCACACGGCCGTGCGGACCCAGTGACAGCTGGTGATCAACGGGTCGTCCGAACGGACCGTCATGACGCAGCCGTTCAGACACGGATGTCGAAGGTATGCCGACTGGGTCGGCGGAGCACGGCGTCATCGCTGATAGCCTGCGACGGATCGACAGGACGATCAGTGGGCGTGCTTTGATGCGTCGCCACCCGACCGGCCATCTGGGAGAGCTGAAGAGCCCAAGCGTGTGCGGCGGGATTGATTGATGGTCCGACTTTCATCGTCGATCTCCTTAACCCGGTATCAGGTCGAGAGCACCGGATCGACGTCGAGGAGCGTGCAAAGCCGCAAGATCACCGTCCGCTCCTCGGCGTCAAGGTCGCCGGCTCTTCGGGTCGCTAATGCGACGTCGATGGCATCCGGGCACTGTCGAAGACGGCGAGCCGATCCTTGATGGCGAGCTTCTTCTTCTTGATGCCCGCAACGGTGCGATCGTCGGGACGCGGTCGCGCCCGCTCGTCCTTCAGCGCCATTTCCAGAAGGAAATGCATTCCCTTCAGCCGACGCGCCAACACGATAGACATGGAGCCTCTCCTGTTCTGAAGGGGAGCGCTCGACGCCGAAGCCGCCGGTTCGATGGGGGATTAACAGCCAGACCCCGTCATCGAGCGCTCCCGATGCGGTCCGACATCACGATCACCCTGATCGTCAGAGGGGCCCGGGCCGCACACAAACGATGCTCGTTTGACGTCGAGCACGCCAATAAGAAGTGCTTATTCAGTGAATGAACAATTATTATGAGAACAGTGCATAGATCGCCAAGCCGGGTTCGACAGAAAAACGTCCAGGACGAACAGAGGATACAGTTCTACAAGGTCTAGTGTATCAGGCTTAGCGGTACAAAATCTCCACAGATCTCGGCAACATTCTAAGTTATCTGTTGACGCGGCTCAGCTCTGCATTCATTAGCGCATCTTCCACGGGTCCGGGCCCCTCTGGCAGCCGAGGCGTCGGTTGCGATGTCGGATCCCCGCAGGAATGGCGCAACGCAGCGTCTTTTTCATTTTTCGGGGGTGCGGGATGTTTGAGTCCCTTCCATTTCTTGCCACCAGCTATGTCGGACAGCCGATCTGGCTGTGGATCGCCTTTCTGGCCTTCATCGGTCTTCTGCTGTGGATCGACCTCGGCGTCGTGAACAACAAGGACGGGGTCGTCTCTGCCAGGAAGTCGGCAGCGATGTGGGCGTCCTTCGCCTCGATCGCCGTCACCTTCGGGGCCTATATCTATTTCGTGTATGAGCCCGATCCGCGCTACTATATGAGCACTGAAAATCTCAATCAACAGGCTGTTCTTCAGTATTTTACGGGTTATCTGCTCGAAACGGCGCTGGCTTTCGACAACATCTTCGTTATCGGGATGATCTTCACCTTTTTTTCGGTCCAACGTCAGTATCAGCATCGCGTGTTGTTCTGGGGCATCATGGGCGCGATCGTCTTCCGGGCGATCTTCATCTCGCTCGGTGCGGCGATCGTGAACGAGTTCACCTGGGTGCTGTTCATTTTCGCCGCCTTCCTGATCTTCACGGGCTGGAAGATGATCTTTGGCGGCGATCACGAGATGGATCTCAATCAGAACCCCGTCCTGAAGTTCCTCAGGAAGCGGATGCGGATCACCGAAACCATCGACAACCACAACTTCTTCGTCAAAAAGCCCGATCCCAAGGGTACCGGTCGGCTGGTCCTTTTCGCGACCCCGCTGTTCCTGGCCCTGGTCATGGTCGAGGTGGTGGACGTCATCTTCGCAGTCGATTCGGTGCCGGCGATCTTCGCAGTCACGAAAGATCCCTTCATCGTCTACACGTCCAACATCTTCGCGATCCTTGGCCTGCGGTCGATGTATTTCATGCTTGCTGAGGCCGTCGCCCGCTTCAAATATCTGAAGTACGGACTGTCGATGGTGCTGGTGCTGATCGGGATCAAGATCATCTGGAACTTCGGCCTCTACAAGGGCTGGAAGGACATGACGGGCGAGGCTCTGGTACCCTATCTCGAGCCCCAGTGGTCCCTGATCGCGACCCTGGGCCTGATCGGCGGCTCGATGCTCTATTCGTGGATCAGGACCCGCCACGCCGGAGATCGACCCGAACATCCGGACGTGTGAGGTCCTTGTCGGGGCCCCGATCGTCCCGGCCCCGATGGACCGGCGTCATGACGAGGACGGGCCGCGCTCGAGGGCGCGAAGAACTTCCTGCGCCAATAACCCGGCGGGCCCACCCATGCCGCGCGTAGAAACCAGGGCGATCTCGCTGTCGCTGAGCGGTGGCAGCGGGTCGCCGAGAACGGTCAGGTCGCGGGGGGCCATGGCGGCCGGAAGGACCCCCGCGCCGAGACCGGCCCGCAGCGCCGCCATCTGGCCCGCGAGGCTGGGCGAGGTGAAGGAGGCGCGGAAGGCGAGCCCCGCCGCTTCCAGCGCGCTCAGAGCCCGCTTGCGATAGATGTCGGGGGCCGGAGCGACGATCAGCGGCAGAGGGGACGCCTCCAGGATTGACGGGTCCAGCGCCACCCAGACCAGGGGCTCGCTCCAGACCCGGACGCCCAGCTCAGGCCCGACTGGCTCTCGTTTGATGAGGGCGAGATCGAGCTGCCCGCGCGACATCTGGTCCAGCAGATTGGCGGTGTAGTCGCACGTCACGGACAGCTTAATGCGGGGATGGCTGCGCGCGAAAGCGCCGAGGATACCCGGCAGATGCATGGTCGCGATGTCCTCTGGCGCGCCGAAACGCGCCTCACCCTCAAGATCGCCTTCGCCCAGCGTGGAGACGATCTCGTCATTCAGCCGCAACAGCCGACGCGCCTGTGGCAGAAGGCCGGCGCCTTCTGTCGTAAGCGTCACGCCCTTGCCCGCTCGATCCAGAAGCGGCGACTGCAGCTGATCCTCCAGTCTGCGGATCTGCAGGCTGATCGCGGGTTGGGTTCGTCCCAACAAAGCGGCCGCCCGTGTGAAGCTTCCCGTTTCCACCACGGTCACGAACGCGCGCAGCAGGTCGAGCTCAAGGTTGACCAGGCGCGATGTCACGTCATTAGTATCCTTTATAAATAACATCAGGCTAATAAACTGGATTGGATGGATCGTCGAGGTCAGAGGAAGCGGCCGCCGATGGACCCCACCGAATGCCCGACGTTTCCGCCAGCCTCGCCTTGCTTACCTCGCCCGCGATCCTGTTCTTCTTCCTGGGCGCAGCCGCCGCCTTCGCACGGTCGGACCTGTCCATACCGGAACCGATCTCGAAGGCCCTGTCGCTCTATCTGATGCTCTGCATCGGCTTCAAAGGCGGGGTGGAAGCACGAGCGGCGGGGCTAGACGGCGACTTCCTGACGGCCGCCGCGCTGGGCATCGGTCTCAGCGCTCTGATGCCGCTTGTCGCGCTGGCATTGCTGCGGCGGCTGCCGCGACTGGACCGAGCGACCGCCTGCGCCTTGGCAGCCACCTACGGCTCGGTCTCGGTCGTGACCTTCGCGGCGGGACAGGATCACCTCGCGTCGGTCGGTCTGGCACCCGGTGGATACATGGCCGCGGTGCTGGCCCTGATGGAGACGCCCGCCATCCTGACCGCCCTGTTGCTGCTGAACGGAGCTGACCGAGGTGAGCCGGGGCAACGCCGCGCGGTCCTGAAAGAGGTCTTCGTCGGGGCCGCGACGGTCATGCTGCTGGGCAGCTTCGGGGTCGGTCTGATCTCGGGTGCGCCCGGCCTGGCCCGGCTCGACCTGTTCGTCGGCCCGCTGTTCCAGGGGGCTCTGTGCTTCTTCCTGCTGGATATCGGACTGATCGCTGCCCGCAGGCTCATGGAAGGTGGCAGGAAGCTCAGCGCGGGGATCGTCGCCTTTGCCCTGGGCTTTCCCCTCGTGTCAGCCGCCCTTGCCCTCGGGCTCTCGCGCCTGGTGGGTCTGGATGCGGGCGACGCCGCCTTGCTGACGATCCTGGCAGGATCGGCGTCCTATATCGCCGTTCCGGCCGCCATGCGCCTGGCCGCGCCCCAGGCGGACGCGGGCATCTTCGTGACGGCGTCCCTAGCCATCACCTTTCCCTTCAACCTCACCGTGGGGATCGCGCTCTACACCGCCTGCGCCCTCTGGTTATGGTGAGGAAGGCGGGCGGATCGGTCGCCTCGCGAAGTGAACCGACCCGGGTTTGCCGGAGGCCTCAACTCCTGAAAGGAAGAGGCCATGACAAGCAAGACGACGAACAGGTTTTAACCCGAGGTCGCGCGCGAGCGGTGCGGATGGTGCTGGAACACGAACGGGATCATCCGTCACGCTGGGTGCCCGTGGTTTCGATCACCCAGAAGATCGGCTGCGTGCCGCAGACGCAGACACTGCATGAGTGGGTCAAGAAGGCCGAGGTCGATGCCGACGTGCGGGCCGTGGACCGGCGGTGCATCCCGCCACCGCGGCCCGATGCGATTGACGAAAACAATCCCGCTCAGCGCTCGTAGAGGCTTTATCAGGGAAACGTCGCCAAGCTGAAAAAGCCCCTGCCCCGCCTCGGCGTGAACGCGGCGATGGGTGGACCTTCTGATCAGATGGCGTTGAATGTTGACGGTGTTGTAGATCGCCGCCTGGATGGTGAGACATCTCTGCGCCGAGGCCTGGTTTTGAGCCGCTGTTGCTGCTGCTCTCGTCGTCGGATCAGAAGATGCGTGTTCTGAACCGGCTTGTTCTCGCGAAGCCGACCTGGTCGGCGCAGATGGCGCAGGCCACAATGACAGCACCCTTGAGATCTCACATCAAACGGCGTCCACCTCGACCTCCGGCTCGGCCTTTCGGCGGCGGATGCGCGAGCCGCTGAGCACCGCGCCGAACAGGGCGATGACCGTGGCGAAGATGAAGCCATTGGTCACGCCGCCGGCGGGAGCCGCTCCCAGCAGGAAGGCGACGGCGACGGCCCCCAGCGACTGCCCGACGGTTCTGGCGGTGCCCAGCATTCCGCCGGCCGCGCCGCTGCGGATCAGCGGTGCCTCGGACATCATGGCCCGGTTGTTCGGAGACTGGAAAAAGCCGAATCCGGCCCCGCACAGGGCCACGCGCCAGATGATGTCGAGATCGGATGAACCCGGCTGCAGGAAGGTCAGCGACATCAGTCCGAAGGCGAAGACGCCGAGCCCCACAGCCCCCAGAATGCCGGCCGAATAGCGGTCGGAGAGCGCTCCGGCAAAAGGGGCCGCGACCATGGTGGCCAGCGGCCATGGCGTCATCAGCAGGCCCGTCTCGACCGCGCTCAGCCCAAGGG
>Ga0209066_10003172_pt1 | contig 19073 bp, 13 predicted proteins | sample All_14_2_FD_187198 | JGI IMG/M metagenome (GOLD analysis project Ga0209066, IMG submission 187198) | Freshwater microbial communities in response to fracking from Pennsylvania, USA - Allegheny Zone_MetaG_DW_15 (SPAdes) (version 2) ... | reverse complement strand
GAGCCCCTCCAACCGTCACTCACCCACCAGCACGTCCCACAGCACCTTGAGGTTCAGCGCCAGGATGATCACCGCGATCGTCCAGCCCACCACCACCTGCCAGCGCGGTGCCACCAGCGCGCCCAGCCGCCCCTTGTCCGAGGCGAACATCATCAGCGGGATCACCGCGAAGGGCAGCTGCATGGACAGCACCACCTGCGACAGGATCAGCAGCTGCGCCGTGCCGGAGGCGCCGTAATGCCAGGTGACGATCACCGCCGGCACGATGGCGATGAGCCGCGTCACCAGCCGCCGCAGCACCGGGTGCATGCGGAAGCGCAGGAAGCCTTCCATCACCACCTGGCCCGCCAGCGTCGCCGTCACCGTCGAATTGATGCCTGACAGCAACAGCGCCACGGCGAACAGCGTCGCCGCCAGCGTGCCGCCGAGCAGCGGTGTCATCAGCTGATAGGCGTCCTGGATCTCGGCGACTTCGGTATTGCCCGAGGTGTGGAAGATCGCCGCCGCCGCGATCAGGATCGCGGAATTGATCAGCAGCGCGAAGGCCAGCGCGATCGTGCTGTCCCAGGTGGCGAAGCGGATCGCTTCCTTGCGCGCCACCTCAGTGTCGTCCCAGGCGCGCGACTGCACCACCGCAGTGTGCAGGTAGAGGTTATGCGGCATCACCGTCGCACCGAGGATGCCCATGGCGATGTAGAGCTGCGTCTGGTCGGTGATGATCGTCGCCGCCGGGATGTAGCCGCGCAGCACGTCGCCCCACACCGGATTGGCCAGCGCCAGCTGCACCGCGAAGCAGCCGAAGATCAGCACGATCAGCCCGAAGATCAGCGCCTCGAGCCAGCGCACGCCCTTGTTCTGCAGCCACAGGATCAGGAAGGCGTCGAGCGCGGTCAGCACCACGCCGAACAGCAGCGGAATGCCGAACAGCAATTCGAGCGCGATGGCGGTGCCGATCAGCTCGGCAAGGTCGGTCGCGCAGATCGCCGCCTCGGCGAACAGCCACAACGGATAGGAGACCACCTTGGGGAAACGGTCGCGGCAGAGCTGCGCGAGGTCCCGCCCCGTGGCGATGCCGATGCGCGCGCACAGCGCCTGCAGCAGGATCGCCATCAGCGACGACATCAGCGCGACCGACAGCAGCGTGTAGCCAAAGGCCGACCCGCCGGCGAGCGCCGTCGCCCAATTGCCCGGGTCCATGTACCCGACCGCCACAAGATAGCCCGGCCCCATGAAGGCAAACAGCTTGCGCAGGAAGCCGCCGGCATTGGGCACCGCCACCGAGCGATGCACTTCCGGCAGGCTGGGGGGCGCCAGGAGGGGCGCTGTGGCGGCGTCGGAGGGCGGGTTCATGCGAAGCCTCTGAAAGTTAGCCTAGGCTAAGAAGTGTTTCGGCCGCTATCAAGAGGGTCAATCGCGGATTCCAACATTTCGATGCCACGTCGCCTGCTGCCCCCCGCCGAGGACCACGCCGCCCGTTTCGCCCGCCAGCGCGAGGCCGACCGGACCGCCACGGCCGAGGATTATGTCGAGCTGATCGCCGACCTGCTGCGGGAGGAGGGCGAGGCGCGCGCGGTCGAGAGTTTCTTGTGGGGTGTCGCCCATGAGCATCGAGGCGTAGGGCAGTTTCGCGTGGTTCTGGGTGTAGCCGAGCATCCGCCAGACCGGTTCGTCACGTTTCTTGCCCAGCAAGTCCCACAGGGCGATCTCGATGCCCGACCACGTGTGGGCGGCCTGGAGGAGATCCATGCTGTTGCGGCCGACGAGGCGGCCGATGCGCAGAATGTCGTCGGGGCCGTTGACAGTCTCGCCCAGCACCGAAGCCGACACCGGCTGGCACACTCCGTGCGAGCGGGGCGTGACGAACGCGGCGATCGAGGTCAGAGGAGACGCCTCGCACTCGCCCCAACCTTCGAGGCCGTCGGCGACCACGCGCACCAGGAGTGCGTCTTGACTGCCGTCTGCTTCGAGGGTGACCTCGGGCATCGACGCGTAGTAGAAGTCGACGGAGTCGATGATCATGGGCCGTGTGCCGCCTTCGCGCTGGTGGACTGGTGCGTGCGTCGCGGGCAGCGGGTGTGAGCCTGGGCCCGTGACCGCCACCATGCGGAGCAGGTTACATAATACGTTAATGGTGCTTCGTGCATCCTAGAACGACTTTCTCGGGATTGAAACTTGCCAAATCCGGCTCTAGGTATGATGTAATGGCCCTACCGACCACGGCACGCCGCCGTGGACCGACGAAACGGGACGATGATGTCGCAGTTGACGTGGAGCGCACCGGCAGCCGCCGGCGACACCTCCTGCCTGCGCTCCGCCGTGACCCCACGCACTTCCACGGGCCACCCTGCCCGCGTGAAGCACGCGACAGCCGCATCCGTCCAGCGAGGTGCTGGTGCGCTGCTCGCGGACTCCCGACCGGCCGGTAGTCGGCTCGGTTCTCCACTAGGAAGGACACAGCAATGAAGACACGGAAGGCGACAGTCGCGATCATCGCGACCCTCGGCCTTGTCGGCAGCCTTGCGGCCTGCTCGACGAGCGAGCCGGCCGAAGAGACGGGCGGCGAGCTGCTCATCTGGGACACCGGCATTCTCGGTCGCACTCTCGAGAACGGCGAGCCCGACCTCGAGAACTCGTTCCTCGACCGCATGGCCGTGGCGTTCGAAGAAGAGAACCCGGGCGTCGACATCACCGTCGTGCAGCAGGGCGGCGACATCACCTCGGCCGCTGCTCAGTTCCAGGCCGCGTCGATCGCGGGCGACGGCCCCGACATTCGCATTCAGTACGCGGGCGGCCCGACTATCTCGTTCGCTGACTTCTTCGCCGACCTCGACGAGCTCATCGCCCCTGAGGTTCTCGACAAGCTCGCTGGTGTCAACGTGAACCGCGCGGGCTACAGCCCTGATGGCGCGCTTCTCGGCATGCCCTACGGCGCCGGTAACCTCTTCACGGTGTTCCAGAACCACGAGGTTCTCGCTGAAGCCGGTCTCGACCCGGCAGACCCGCCCACCACGTGGGAAGAACTCATGGCCAACGGCCAGCAGGTCGTCGACAACACCGACAAGAACGGCTTCTGGGTCGCGAACCTCGAAGGCTATGTCGGCGCGTGGATGATCTCGGCGCTCGTCGGTGGTCAGCTCGGCGAGTCGGTGTTCACGCAGATGTACGCGGGCGAGATTCCTGTCGACGACCCCGCCATGGTCGAGGCCTACGAAGCCTTCGCCGAGTGGGGAGCAAGCGGACTCACCAACCCCGACGCCGGTCAGGTGTCGAACGGCGAGTCGACCGCGGGCTTCGTCAATGGCAGCAGCGCCTACTACCTGGTGGGTAGCTGGGAGAACAACAACATGCTCGACGCCTTCGGCGAAGACGGTGTGAGCTCGTTCTTCATCCCGACCCTCGAAGGTTCGCCGTACCCGAACATCGGCGCGGGCGGCCCTGAGATCGCGCTCTCGATCACGAACTACAGCGACAACCAAGAGCTCGCGGCTGAGTTCTTGACCTACCTCGCGCAGGCCGAGAACCAAGACGTCTTCGTCGAGCTCTACCAGACGCAGGGCTCGAACCACGTTGACGGTGACGCATCGAAGATCGAGAACCCGTTGCTGCGTCAGCAGTTCGAGCAGCTTTCGGCAGCGACCGACGGCGTCACGTTCGCCTTCGACAGCGTCATGCCGCAGGCCACGATCGACCTCTTCTACCGCGTGAACGCCGGTGTCTTCATCGGCAGCATCACGCCTGAAGACGCGGTCGCGCAGCTCAAGGCATCGTACGAATCCGAGATCGCGAACCTGTGACCTCGACCACCTCAACCTCATCCGTGGGCGCCGCTTCGGCGGCGCCCACGGGCGGGGCCCCTTCACGCCCCAAGCCCGGAGGCATCCGCCGGCGAGACCGCATTGTCGGTCTGCTCGCTGTGCTTCCGGCCTTCGTCGTCGTGGTGGGCTTCATGGCCTTCCCCGTCGCTTTCGCGGTCTTCATCTCGTTCACGAAGACCAACGGCCTTCGCTTCGAGTGGCGCGGCCTCGACAACTACATCGCGCTGTTGGGCGACCCGATTGTGCACCAGGTCTTCCTCAACAACGTGACCTTCCTCATCTCGGTGCCGCTCGTCATCTTCGCCGCGCTCATCGTCTCCGTGTTGCTCTTCGAGCGCGTGCGCGGCTGGAAGTACTTCCGCGTCATCTTCTTCTTGCCGAACGTGCTCTCGGTCGCCGTCATCGGCATCATGTTCCGCAACGCCTTCGGCTATTACGGTGGAGTCAACCAAGCGCTCGCCCTCTTCGGTGTCGAACCGATCCAGTTCTTCACCAACGGCGGCACGGCCATCGCGATCATCATCCTCGCCCTCGTGTGGTCGGGCTTCGGCTACCAGGCGCTGCTTCTTCTCGCGGGCCTCACCTCGATCAACCCCGCAGTGTTCGAAGCGGCTGCTATCGATGGCGCCGGGTGGTGGAAGCGGCTGTGGTACATCACGCTGCCCAACATTCGGCGCGTGCTGGGCTTCGTGTTCATCATCAACGTCATCTACACGTTCTCGTCCCTTTTCGGGTTCGTGTTCGTGATGACAGCGGGTGGGCCCGGCTTCGACACCACGACCATTGACTACCTCGTCTACCTGCGCGCGTTCTCGAGCACGAACCTCGGTTCGGGCGCGGCTCTCGCCGTCATCTTGTTCTTGTTCATCGGCATCCTCACGCTCATCCAGAACAAGGTCTTCAAGCTCCAGGAGGAAGACTGATCATGGCTGAAGAAGACGTCGTCGTCAGCAAGCGCATCTCGTCCGGTCGCACGCAATGGCCGATCTTCGCGGCACTCGTCGTCGTCGCGGCGACGATCGTGTACCCGCTCTACTTCGTGATCATCACATCGATGCGGCCGAACTCCGACTATCTGCAAGATCCCTTCGGGCTTCCCGGCATCTGGACGTTCGACAACTACCTGAATCTCATCAACACCTACGGAATCGGCCAGGCGTTCCTCAACAGCCTGTTCGTGGGTACGGTGTCGGTCACGATCATCCTCGTGCTGGCCTCGCTCGCTGGCTACGCGTTGGCGAAGCTGCCCGTGCCCGGCCAGAAGTACATCACCGCGACCTTCGTCTCGGTCATGCTCATTCCGGGCCCCGTGCTCATCATTCCGATCTACCTCATGCTCGCGAGACTCGAGATCGTCGGCAGCTACACGGGCCTCATTCTCGTGTACGTCGCGACGGGCCTACCGTTCGCGACGTTCTTCCTCACGCTGTCGTTCCGCGGCATCCCCGATGAGGTCATCGAGGCGGCGCGCATCGATGGGGCGGGCTTCTTCCGCATCATGTGGTCGATCATTGCTCCCATGGGGTCGAGCGGCCTGGCAACGCTCGCGGTGCTGCAGTTCCTCGGGGCATGGAACGAGCTGATCTTCGCGGTCATCCTTATTCCCGAGGAGTCGATGCGACTGCTCACTCCGCAACTCGCGAGCATCGGTGAGCGCTTCCTCACTGATCAGCCGCTGGTTTCGGCGGGTCTTTTCATCACGGCCTCTGTGCCGCTGATCTTGCTCGCCTTCGCGTCAAAGTACATCATGCAAGGCCTCCAGGTCGGCGTTAGCCGCTAGCCACCACGCAACAGCAGAAGGGCCCGCGCCGAGCTGGCGCGGGCCCTTCTGCGAGGCTGAGGCTACTCGTGGCCGTCAAACCAACCGCGCGCGTGGAAGGTGGCGTCGATCGCCGGCCCACGCCGTGAGGGTGCCGCCCACTGCACGCCGTTGGCGAGCACGCGGTGGATGCCCGGGTGGTGGTACACCGGGTACTCCTGGTCTCCCGGCGAGAAGTAGAACACGCGCCCATGGCCGCGGTTCCAGGTCGCACCAGAGCGAAACACTTCGCCGCCACTGAACGACGAGATGAAGATGAGCTCGTCGGGGGTGGGGATGTCGAAGAACTCGCCATACATTTCTTGGGCCTCGATGACGAGCGGGTCGGGCACACCGGCCGCGATCGGGTGCGTGGGGTTCACCGTCCACACCACTTCGCGATCGCCATCGTTGCGCCAGCGCAGTGAGCAGGTCGTGCCCATGAGCTTCTTGAAGATCTTCGAGTAGTGGCCCGAGTGCAACACGATGAGCCCCATGCCACCGAGAACCGCGTCGTAGACGCGCTCGACAACGTCGTCGCGCACCTCCGGGTGTGCCTCGTGGCCCCACCACAACAGAACGTCGGTCTCGTCGACGACCGACTGCGGTAGCCCGTGTTCTGGCTCATCGAGCGTGGCCGTGCGCACCTCGACGGTCTCGCCGAGCAGCGAGGTGAGGCCCTGGGCGATCGCGCCGTGCATCCCCGTCGGGTACAGCTTCGCGGTGAGCGAGTCGGGGTAGTTCTCGTGCCGGTTTTCGTTCCAGACGGTCACGCGAAGCGGGGCAGCGGTGGTCATGCGGTCTCCAGTCGAACCTCGCGGCCTTCGGCGGCCGAGCGGTAGCAGGCGTCGAGCACCTCCGTGCGGTGCAGGGCGAACTCGCCCCGGTGGTGCTCCCAGTTACCTGAGCGAACGTGCTCGATGAACTCGGCGATGACGAGGGGGTGCTCACCGCCGGGCACGTGCACGTCGGGTGCGATTTCCACCGGGCGGCCGGCGACATCGCGATAGAAGCGCAGGGTGTCATCGCTCGCGTAGCGCGGCACAAAGAGTCGAACACCTCCATCGACGCCGAGCAGTTCGATCGAGATGTCTTCGTCGTCGATGGTGTGACTCGCCCAGGTGATCTCGAAGGTCGCGCTCGAGCCGTCGTCGAAGCGGAAGAGCGCGCTCGCGAGGTCTTCGACCTCGAAGAGCCCTGAGTCGCCGGCCATCTGCTCGCGGCGGTCCATCGCGCCGTATCCTGCACGACCGAGTTCGCCGTGGGCAACGGCGCTCACGGCGACGACGCGACGCTCGCCGAGCAAGAAGAGCAGCGAATCGAGCACGTGCGGCCCGAGGTCGATGAGCGCTCCGCCTCCCGACATGCGCTTGCTCGTGAACCAGGAGTGCAGGCCCGGAATGCCCGCACGTCGCTTCCACGAGGCGCGCGAGTGGTAGATGCGGCCGATGCCGACCTCATCGAGATAGGTCTTGGCGTACTGCACATCAGCCCGACGACGGTGATTGAACGCCACTTCGAGCACCCGATCGTGCTCGATCGCGGCAGTGACCATCTCGCGGGCCTGCTCGGTGTCGAGCGCCAGCGGCTTCTCGCAGAACACGTGCTTACCGGCGGCGAGCGCCGCGAGTGCGATGGGGTGATGCAGCGAGTTGGGGGTCGCGATGCTCACGATGTCGACGTCGGGTAGCGCCACGAGGTCGGCCCACTCGTCAAGCAGGTGCGGGATGCCCCACTGCTCGCCGAGCTGCGTGCGACGTTCGACCTCTTTGCCGGCGAGGGCGATGACCTCGACTCCTGGCACGCGACTGAAGGCGTCGACATGCACCGAGCCCATGCCCAGGCCGATGACTCCGACGCGCAGCGGCCCTTCGACGCGAGCGCGTGCAGGTTGGTTGATGGCGGGGGCTGTACTCACCAGTGAATCCTCGCAAAGAGAGAAGAGGGCGCGAGCCCATTAGGTATGATGTAAACACTCTACCGGTGAGGACTCCGATATGAACCGCGCAACGTTGCGTTTGCTACCCCACAGCGGCGGCACCCTGACCCTCGATCTTGACGGCCACGTGCTGAGTGATGCGGCTCCCCTGCTGGTCGAGATCGAGCGACGCGGGTTCAGCGCCCTCATCGAGCCCATCATTGAGCAGAACGACGATCTGCTGCGGCTGCGCGGGCACCTCGACGGCACAGCCGAGGGCGAGCGCGTCGACGTCGACTGGAGCGCTCGCCGCATCGCCGACCAGCCCGTGTGGGAACTCACGATGGTGCTGCGCAATGATGGCGAGCATCCCGTCGGGATCACCCGCATGGACCCCCTCGCGCTCGCAGCGGGAGCCGCGTGGAGCACGCACTCGTACCGTTCGGCCTGGGGAGACGAATATCGGGCCGTGCCCGCCGGCCACGCAGGTCACGACCTCGTGCTCGAGAGTCGCTCGGGCCGCAGTTCACACGGCACCGTGCCCTGGCTGGGTCTCGAGCGCGGACCAGGTGACACGAGCGGCTACGGCCGACACGATCACCCCGCAGCGATCGCGGTCAGCCCCGCCTACAGCGGCAATTGGCACATTCACGCGATGTCAGGCGGCTATGTCACGGCGGGCATCTCGCCGTGGCTGTTCCGCGTCGAGCTCGCCCCGGGCGAGAGCGTCACGGCACCGAGTGTCGTCATCGCTCTCGGCGAGACCCTCGACGACGTGGCGGTGAGCATGCAACGCGCAATTGCCGCCGACTGGATGCCCCGCACCGAGTTCACCGACAGCCTGCCGGTCGAGTGGAACCACTGGTGGCCCTATGAAGACCAAGAGGTCGACGAAGGTGTCATCGCCGAGAACGCGCGCGTTGCGGCCGAACTCGGCATCGAGATCGCCACCGTCGACGCCGGGTGGTTCGGCACGGCCGACCCGACGAGTGTCTGGAGCGAGCAGCGTGGTGACTGGTCGAGCGTGAACACCGCGCGCTTCCCTTCGGGCCTTGAGGCGCTCGGCAAGAGCATCCGCGATGCTGGCGTACTGCCGGGCATGTGGATCGAAGCCGAGGCCGTCGGTGCGCATTCTCTCTTGCGGGCGGCCAAGCCCGAAGCGATGGCGCACTCGGTCGAGGCTCGACGTCACGACCACCAGTACCGGCTCATGACCGAATCGCTCGACCCCGTCGACCCGACCTTCCTCGGCTATGTCTGCATGGGCTCGCCATCGGGTCGCGAGCACGTTCTCGAGTCGATGAGCACGCTCATCACGACGACGGGCGCGCGCTGGATCAAGCTCGACTTCAACATCGACCCCGATGCCGGTTGCACGCGCACAGACCACGGTCACGGCGCTGGCGACGGGCTCTTGCGTCACTACGAGGGCCTCTATTCCGTGCTCGATGAGCTGCGGGCGCGGCATCCCGAGATCATGCTCGAGTCGTGCTCATCAGGCGGATTGCGCATCGATCTCGGCCTCGCGCGGCACGTGCACGGCTTCTTCCTCAGCGACCCCGACTACACCGAGCACCACCTGCAGGTGCTGCACGGAGTTCGCAACCTCCTGCCACCCGTGGGCATTCTGCACTGGTCGTGGTCGCAGTGGCGCGGCGACTTTCCCCCTGCCCGCACCGACTGGAGCGCCCTCACCGTCGACGCTTTCGACACCACGCTGCGTGCCGCGATGGTGCACCGCTTCGGTGTGAGCTTGCGCTTGCCCGAACTGCGCCCCGAACTGCGCGAGCGCCTCGCTGTGCACGTGCGGCTCTTCCAGCAGGTGCTCGCGCCGCTCGTGCGCGACGGTGTGCTGCGCGCGCTCACGCCCAGCCCCGTGCGCGGCGGCTTCGGAGAGCGTGCTCCCGTCTTCCAGCTCAGCGCTGGCGATGCTCACGTCGTGCTCGCGCTTGTGCTCGATGGCGGTCAGCGGCCTGAAGACGTGCGGCCGCTAGCGCTCGACGTCGGCCGCACCTATCGTGTGACCGATCTCGCAGACGGGGCGGCGCGCGAGGTCAGCGGCCGCGAACTGCTCGAGAGCGGCATCCCGCTCAGCGGTGCCGCCAGCGTCACCTCATGGTTGCTCCACATCGAGCCTGTCGCGTAGACACCTCAGCCGAGCACGCCGACCACCGCACCGACGACCGCCACCACCACAGCGGAGAGATTCACCATGCACAACGATCGCCAGCTCGTCGAGGCTCGCCTCGACCGCTTCGTGCGCGACCACCTCACGCCCGCCGTCTATCGCGACCCGCGCCCGGTGCAGGTGAGCGCGTGGCAAGTGCCCACCGAGCCCGTGCCGTTCGCCGAGGCGATGACGCAGGCATTCGAGCCCGTCGGCCTCGGGTGGCGCTGGGGGCGCGCTTGGTCGACCGTGTGGCTACGGGTCACCGCCGAAATTCCGGCTGAGTGGGTGGATGCTCTGCCCGAGAACACGCGCCCCGAACTGCTCGTCGACTTCGGTTACAACCGCAGCCGCTCGGGCTTTCAAGCCGAGGGGCTCGCGTACCGGCCCGACGGCACGCTCATCAAGTCGATCGCTCCGCTCAACTCGTGGCTGCCGATCGCTGAGGGGGAGCGCACGCTCGACGTCTTCATCGAAGCGGCGGCCAACCCCGACGTCGCGGGCGAGTACACCTTCGACCCGACGCCGTACGGACTCTGGGAGACGTCGCCCGACGAGCCGCTCTACGAGCTCAAGCAGCTCGAACTCGCATTGCGTGATGTGACGGTGTGGAGCCTCCTGCAAGACATCTGGACCCTGCGCGGTCTCATGCTCGAACTGCCCGAGGGTTCGTCGCGGCGCCACGAGATTCTGCGAGCACTGGAAGACATGCTCGACTGCCTCGACCCCGAAGACATTGCGGGAACAGCGGGCGAGGGCAGGAGCATCCTCGCCCCGGTTCTGGCGAAGCCGGCCCACGCCAGTGCGCACCGCATTCTGGCGACCGGCCACGCGCACATCGACTCGGCCTGGTTGTGGCCGCTGCGTGAGACGGTGCGCAAGTGCGCCCGCACGTTCACGAACGTGATGGACCTCATGGACGAGTACCCCGACTTCGTGTTCTCGTGCTCGAGCGCTCAGCAGTACCTCTGGATGAAAGAGCACCACCCGCAGGTCTTCGAGCGCATCAAGCAGAAGGTCGCCGCCGGCCAGTGGATTCCGGTGGGCGGCATGTGGGTGGAGAGTGACACCAACATGCCGGGCAGCGAAGCGATGGCGCGGCAGTTCATCGCGGGCAAGCAGTTCTTTCTCGACGAGTTCGGCGTCGAGTGCGAAGAGGCGTGGATGCCCGACTCGTTCGGCTACTCGGCCGGCTTGCCGCAGATCGTCGCCGCGGCGGGCACGAAGAACTTCTTGACGCAGAAGATCTCGTGGAACCAGACCAACGCCATGCCACACCACACCTTCTGGTGGGAGGGCCTCGACGGCACGCGCGTGTTCACGCACTTCCCTCCCGTCGACACCTACATCAGCGAGCTCTCGGGCAAGGAGCTCGCGCACGCTGAAGCGAACTTCCGTGAGAAGGGCCGCGCCACGACCTCGCTCGTACCCTTCGGCTGGGGCGACGGTGGCGGCGGACCGACCCGCGAGATGATGGAAGCCGCGCGCCGCACCGCCGACCTCGAAGGCTCGCCGCGCGTGAGGGTCGGCAGCCCGCGCGACTTCTTTGACGAGGCCCAGGCCGAGTACCCCGACGCCCCCGTGTGGAGCGGCGAAATGTACCTCGAACTGCACCGCGGGGTCTTCACCTCGCAACTGCGCACCAAGCAGGGCAATCGCCGCAACGAGTCACTGCTGCGGCAGGCCGAGCTGTGGGCCTCGACGGCGGCACTGCGCACGGCCTACGCGTACCCGCGTGAGGCGCTCGCCCGCGCCTGGCAGACCGTGCTGCTGTTGCAGTTTCACGACATCTTGCCCGGCAGCTCGATCGCCTGGGTGCACCGCGAGGCCGAGCAGCGTCACGCCGAGGTGACGGCGACGCTCGAGGGCATCATCGCCGACGCGCTGCAGGCGCTCGCCGGTTCCATCTCCTCTGACGGAACTGCTTCTGACGGCGCACTGGATGCTCCGCTCGAGCTCGTCGTCAACGCCTCCCCCTTCGCGCGCGAAGGTGTGCCGGCGCTCGGCGCGGCGGTGCGCTCGGTCGAGCATCCGCCGGTCACTGCGCAACAGAACGACGACGGCACGGTGCTCGACAACGGCATCGTGCGCGCTGTCGTCGACGCGCGCGGGCATCTCGTCTCGCTCGTCGCTCACGCCGACGGCCGCGAAGCTATCGCGCCCGGGCAGCCGGCGAACGTGCTGCGCCTGCACCGCGACCTTCCCAACCTCTGGGACGCCTGGAACCTCGACGCGCACTACCAGCGCACCGTCACCGAACTGCACGAGGTTGCCGAGCGGCACGTGCGCGAAACACCCGACGAGGCCGCAGTGGTGACCGTGCGACGCGTGGGCGGCTCGACGATCGAGCAACGGCTCATTCTGCGCCCGGGCGCCGACGCGCTCGAGATCGAGAACCGCATCGACTGGCGCGAGCGCGAAAAGGTGCTCAAGCTCGCCGTGCCGCTCGACGTGCACGCCGACCGCATCGCGGCTGAGACGCAATTCGGGCACCTCTACCGCCCGACCCACACCAACACCAGCTGGGACGCCGCGCGTTTCGAAGCCTGCCAGCACCGCTTCGTGCACTTGGCGGAGAACGGCTACGGCGTCGCGATCGCCAACGACTCGACCTACGGCTACGACGTCGACCGTCGCACGCGCGACGACGGCGGCACCACGACCACGGTGCGGTTCTCCCTGCTGCGGGCACCGCTGTTTCCTGACCCGGAGAGCGATCAGGGCGAGCATCTGCTGCGGTTCCGCTTGCGCCCGGGTGCCGAGATCGGCGACGCGGTAGCGCTCGGCTTCGACCTTGCGACTCCCGTGCGGGGTATTCGCGCGGCGGCGCCCGTCACTCCGATCGTGAGCGTCGACAACGACGCCGTCGTCGTGCAGACGGTGAAGCTCGCCGAAGACGGCTCGGGCGACCTCGTGGTGCGGCTCTACGAGTCGCGCGGCGGACGAGCGACCATCACGCTGAGGCTCGACGGCACCGCTGAGCGCATCGAGTGCACTGACCTCTTGGAGCGCGCACTCGAGGGCGAACCGAGCGGGGCGGGAGCATCCATCGAGTTGCCGTTCCGGCCGTTCCAATTGCGCACCGTGCGCTTCCGATCGGTGACGGCGAGCGAAGGGAGCACTCGATGACTGTGGATGCCGCGCACACGCCTGCGCCCGCGACCGGCCGCCCGACTGAACCGCAACCGCTCGACTCGCTCGAGCCCGGCCGCGGCGGACTGGCGCCCGTGGCGACCCTCGCGACCGACGCCCCCGTGCTGAGCCTCGACGGGCTGTGGCGTTTCGCCTACTTCGAGCGGTGGGACCTCGTGCCAGCAGGCGTCGAGGCGACCGACTTCGACGACAGCGGCTGGGGTTCGATCGCAGTGCCGTCGAGTTTCACGATGCCCGTGCACGACGCCACCGTCGGTGGGCCGCACGGGTCCCCGGCGTATACGAACGTCAAGTATCCCTTCCCGGTCGACCCGCCGCACGTGCCCACCGAGAACCCGGCGGGGGTGCACCGCACGCGCGTGCAGCTCGACGAGGTGCCCGAGCGTGCTCTGTTGCGCTTCGAGGGCATCGAGGGCGCGGCTAACGTCTACCTCGGCGGCACGCTGCTCGGTTCGACGCGTGGCAGTCGTCTGCCGACGGAGTTCGACGTGAGCGACCTGCTCACGGGCGACGACGTGCTCACCGTGGTCGTGCACACGTTCAGCGCGCACTCCTACGTCGAAGACCAAGACGAGTGGTGGAACCCGGGCATCATCCGCTCGGTCACTCTGCGCTCGCGCCCCGAGCGGGCAATCGACGACGTGCGGGTCGACGCGGCCTGGGGCGCGAGCGGCGCGAGCCTGCGGGTTGACGTGAGCGCAGCATCCGCTGACTCAGTGACGGTCGACCTTGTCGAACTCGAAGCATCGGTGACACCGGGCGTCGACGTGACGGTGCCGGATGCTCAGCCGTGGTCGGCCGAAAGCCCCCAGCTGTACACGCTGCGCGTCTCGACGGGCGACGCGGCTGACGGCGGCGAGACCGTCGAACTACGCGTGGGCTTCCGCACGGTGTCGATCGTCGACGGCGTCTTCATGGTCAACGGTGCTCCCGTGCAACTGCGCGGCGTGAACCGTCATGAACACCACCCCGATTTCGGGCGCACGGTGCCGCGCGAGACGCTCGTGCGCGACCTGCACCTCATGAAGCAGCACAACGTCAACGCGATTCGCACCTCGCATTACCCGCCGCACCCCGAGATGCTCGACCTCGCCGACGAGTTGGGTTTCTGGGTCATCGACGAGTGCGACCTCGAGACCCACGGCTTCGGCGATGTGGGCTGGCGCGGCAACCCCACCGACGACCCCGCATGGGAGCCCGCGCTGCGCGACCGTGCCGCCCGCATGGTCGAGCGCGACAAGAACCACCCGAGCATCATCATGTGGTCGCTCGGCAACGAGGCGGGCACGGGTCGCAACCTCGCGGCGATGGCCGACGAGATGCGCCGGCGCGATGCCACCAGGCCGCTGCACTACGAGGGCGATCAGGCGAGCCTCGACGTTGACGTGTGGAGCCGCATGTACGCCTCGCACGCTGAGGTCGAGCTCATCGGGCAGGGCCTTGAGCCGCCGCTCGGCGACGACCCCTGGGTGCGCCTGCCCGAGGGGGCCGACGCTGAAGCACTGCACGAGCGGCGCCGCGCGATGCCCTTCGTGCTGTGCGAGTACGTGCACGCGATGGGCACGGGCCCCGGTGGCATGACCGAGTATCAAGAGCTGTTCGACCGCTACCCGCGTCTCATGGGCGGCTTCGTGTGGGAGTGGCTCGAGCACGGCATCCACCGGCCCCTCTCTGAGGCGGAGGGTGGCGGCGTCGGCACCTTCTACGGCGGCGACTTCGGCGAGCCGCTGCACGACGGCAACTTCGTCATCGACGGTCTCGTGGCCGCCGACCGCACTCCGCGCGCTCAGCTCGCTGATCTGGCGGCGGTCTTCGCCCCCGTCGTTCTTTCGGTGGATGCTGATGCCGCGGTTCTGCACCTGCGCAGTCGCCTCGACCACACCTCGACGGCTCGCTTCGATGTGCAGTATCGGGTCGAGACCACAGAGGGTGTCGTGGCAATGGGCCTCATCGACCATGAGCCGGTGGGCCCGCGCGGCACGGCCTCGCTGCCGTTGCCAGTTGAGTTGCTCGACGCGGTCGGCTTGCCCGGCACTGCGGGCTTGGCCGGCACAGCGTCGGGTGCCGTCGCCACGATCGAGCTCGTCGAGAGCGAGCCGACCGCGTGGGCCGAGGCTGGCCATGTTGTCGCGTTCACGCAGTTCTCGACGGTGCCTTCGGCTTCAGTCTCCGCTTCGGTGCCGGCTGCCGTGCGCCCGGCCGAGCTCACCGCCCCGGCGGCGCTCACCCTCGACGACCTGCACCTCGATGCGGTGACGGGAGCCGTCACGGCGTTCGGCGCGCAGCCGATTGAGTCGTGGCGCGTTGAACTGTGGCGCGCTCCCGTCGACAATGACTTCGGTGCCGGCTGGGATCGCTCGGGCGCGCCGTCTGACGCCCAGCACTGGGCGTCGCTCGGGCTTGACCGGCTGCGGTCGCGCCTCGTGTCGCTCGACCGTTCGGCTGAGCGCGTCGAGGTGGTGACGCACCTCGCTGCCGCCGCGCTCGACTGGGGCATTGATGTGCGGTGGACGTGGACCGTCGTCGACGGCGCGCTCGCCTTGGATCTCGTTGCTACTCCGGTGGGCGGAGCACCCGATGCCGTCATCGAGTGGGCGCGATTCGGCGTCTCCTTCGCACTGCCCGACGTCGCGTCGCAGGTGCGCTGGTTCGGCCAGGGCCCCGGCCCTGCCTACCCCGACACCGGCCAGGCGAGTCGCCTCGGTTGGTTCGCGAGCGATCTCGACGGGATGCTCGAGCGCACGGTGCGCCCGCAAGAGTCGGGCGCGCGGGCGGGGGTGCGTTGGGCGCGGTTCGAGCGCTCGGGCGCTGCGGCCCTCGAGGTTGCCGCACCTGGGCCTGCTGTCGCGCTCACTGTGCGGCCGTGGTCGACCGAGACGGTGGCCGCGACCACCCACGATCACCTGTTGCGCGGCGATGGTCGCACACATGTGGTGCTCGACCTGGCGCAGCACGGGGTGGGCACGGCAGCGTGCGGCCCCGGAGTGTTGCCGCAGTACCGGCTCGGCGCGCGCGAGGTGCGCGCGAGCATCCACTTTGCTGTTCACGAACTGTAGGAGAGTCATGAGCGAGACCAGCCGTACTGAACCGACCACGATCGACACTGGCGTCGATGGCATCACGATGCGTCTCACGCCCACCGAGCGCCTGACGGTGCGCAACTTCGTCGACTGCAACATGGCGACGGCGTGGGTGGGTGACGAGTTCAGGATTTTTCCTGGCAAGTATGGGGAGGACCCGCTGTGGGGTGACGCTCGCGAACTGAAGTTTGCGGGCGGAGCGACCGTGGCTGAGGCGTTCGACCGCGCTCCTGAAGAGTTTGTGGAGCCCGTGCTGCCACCGAACACCCCGCCGGGCGAGCCCGGACTGCACGGCGCCGTGTGGTTCGAGACGATCTACCAAGACCCGGCCGACGAGTCGGGCCGCACGCTCTATGCGCTCTATCACAACGAGAACTACCCGTCGACGCTGCCGTTTGACGAGCAGACCGGCGAGGGGTACCGAGACATCGACTGGCCGCCCGGGCTGACAGGGCCCGAGGGCGTGCAGGCGGTGCCGCGCATCGGCATCATGAAGTCGACCGACGGCGGAGAGTCGTGGGCGAACCACGGAATCTTGTTGGAAGACCGCGACGAGCGCATGATTCGTCTGCCGGTCAACCGCAACAACTGCTTCCCCGGCGGTGTGGGCGACCCGAGTGCGGTCGCTTCGGGCGACCACTTGTATGTCTTCTTCGGCGAGTACGCCTACCCCGAGCCTTGGGATGCCGCGACCTGGTCGCGCGAGAAGGAGGCGGCGGCGCAGTGCGTGAGCGTGGCGCGCGTGCCGTTGGCCGACTTGGATGCTCCGACTGGGGCCGCGCGTCGCTGGAGCGGCACTGCCTTCGATGCGCCGTGGGACGGCGTGGGTGAGCCGATCGCGAGCTTGCGCATACCCACGTCAGAGGGTGGCGGCGCGGTGTCGCAAGGCGATGAGCTCTACTACTGGGGCCCCTCGGTCAGCTGGAACGAGCACCTGCAGGTGTGGGTGATGCTGCTCGGCCGCGTCGAAGGCAGCTTCTGGGTCGGCGACAGTCTCTTCTTGTCGATCAACCCCCATCGGGATCTCGGTGAGGGTGACAACGCGCAGCAGTGGTCGACGCCGGTGCGCATCGTGCACCGCCCGGGTCACACGCTCTGGTACCCGTCGTTGCAGCCGACCGATTCGGCGGAAGACTTGGAGGCCAAGCGCACGTGCCTGCGGTTGGGGGCTGAGGCGCGGTTGTTCTTCAAAGACATGAAAGACGACGAGCACGTGTACATCAGCGACTACCGCGTTGAGTTTGGGCGGGGTTAGAGGAGTTGTACCCGGCAACTTCACTCGCTTGCTCAATCTCGCGCATACTTCAACCAGTCCGCGCAATTCGCTTTCGCATGCGTGGCCGATGGGAAGCGATCGAGGTATCGCTCAATGAGATTGTCATCACTACCCTGTTGGCTCATTGTGGCGTTGGGTTTCGGCTGAGCCGCCTGGAGTAGATGCCGACACGGCCTTGAAAATCCTTGTCGATCGGAATGGAAACAACGGGGCAGCTGAGGTGCGCGCTCTATATGACACTCCAGCCAGAAGGGTAGAGAGGTCAACCAAGTCGTTCGGCGTCTTCTGATAGCCCCTCGATGTTTAAGCTCCCACTAGATTCTTGACATGGATCTGAGCCCCGAACTACAAGGCGTGGCCGCAAGTCTTGCGGCCTCCGCCGTTCGCAATACTGCGCAATCGATATCCGACAAGGTTTCCGCCCTCAAGGCGAAGGGCAAGGCGGAGGAGACGATCAACGGACTGGAAGAGTTGATCAACTCGCTGATACAAGACAAGGTCGAATTGACGCGAATTGCCCAGGCCTACGAATCTGAACTCGTAGCACAACGACTGACACCAGGCGACATCGAGTACGTCACATCCAACGTGATACCGATCGTCCAGGAGCTCATGAGGGCGTCTGGGAGCAACTCAGGGCAGTCGGAGCAGATGGTACAAGCCTTGAAGGCTCTCATCTCCCCTGAGACCGTCAACGTCCTCCAGATTCTCGGATTCAACTTCCGTGACGCCCTTGGTCAACCTGCCACCACCTTGGCTAGGCAAGCCATTCTTTCCAGAGCGCCGGCCGGCCCAACAAGTGAAGAAGTTAAGTCGCTTGAGCTTCGTAGGCAAGTAGCGATCTACGAGATCGCCCTTAGCGAGGAGGCGACCCGGCGATTCAAGGAACTCACCGGGACGTAGTCGGTTCTTACCTATTGGCCTCATGGGAAGAGTGCACTCTGGCCGACACGGCGCTTGCATGGGAGTTGTATGTGAGACTTTCCCGTGTACCACCATCCTGGTGGAGGCAACCGGGTCTGTCCGATAAACGGTGTGTGGGATCCGGCGGTTTTCATTCGTGAGTGGTTTTCTCGAACCGTCCGGCGAAGGTGATCGCGAACGCGTTCAGCGCGGGCTTCCACCTCATCACCCAGCGTGCCCTTCCGCCGCCAGTCGGGTCAAGCGACCGCGTCACGAGGTAGAGACATTTCAGCGCGGCGGCCTCGTTGGGAAAGTGCCCCCGAGCTCTCACGGCGCGCCGATAGCGAGCGTTGATTGACTCGATCGCGTTGGTCGTGCAGATCACCCGCCGGATCTCGACGTCATACTCGAGGAACGGCACGAACTCCGCCCAGCTGTTCTTCCAGAGCTGCACGATCGCCGGATACCGTCCGCCCCACTCGGCGGCGAACTCCTCGAACCGATCCTTCGCCGCCTGCTCCGACGGGGCCGTGTAGACGGGTTTGAGGGAACGGACGATCGCGTCGCGGTGTTGCCGCCCGGCGTAGCGGAAGCTGTTGCGGATCAGATGGACGATGCACTGCTGGACGACCGTTTGCTCCCAAGTGGTGTTGATCGCCTCCGGGAGACCCTTCAGCCCGTCGCAGACCGCGATGAGCACGTCCTCGACACCCCGGTTCTTCAGCTCGGTGAACACCTGCAGCCAGAACCTCGCACCCTCCTGACCGTCACCGGCCCAGATGCCGAGGATGTCGCGTTCCCCGTTCACGGTGACGCCCATCACGACATAGAACGGGGGGGATTGCTGACGGTTTAGGTGACTCTTTCGGTTAGGCCGCGGATGCGGCCCGTGTGGTCATGATTGCTTCGAACTCAACGGGCGTCAACCGGCCCAAGCTGCGCTGCCGTCGACGTCGGTGATAG
>Ga0209066_10003171_pt1 | contig 19077 bp, 17 predicted proteins | sample All_14_2_FD_187198 | JGI IMG/M metagenome (GOLD analysis project Ga0209066, IMG submission 187198) | Freshwater microbial communities in response to fracking from Pennsylvania, USA - Allegheny Zone_MetaG_DW_15 (SPAdes) (version 2) ... | reverse complement strand
GCCTTGAGGGCTGCCGCGCGGGCATCCAGCTTGGTTTGCGCCTGTTTCTTCTTGTTTTCGTCTTTAGTGGTATCTTGGCTCATGCTCGCGTCTTTTTTATGATGACAGGGCGGCTTTTTTTAGTTAGCTTCCGCTCGCTTTTCAAGTTCGTTGCTTTACAGCCTGCGTCTGTGACGCGTCGAAAGCAACAATGCTGTTGTAGCTCAGTGGTAGAGCGCGTCATTGGTAATGACGAGGTCGGGAGTTCAATCCTCCCCAACAGCACCATTTTCCCCCTTATGGCAGGATTTACCCTTGGACGAGATCGAACAGGCATTATGGGCCGAAATCCAGAGCCTTAACCTCAAGGCGGGCGATGTTTTGCCTGTTATGCCGCTGGTTGAGAAATTCATGCTGGAATCGGATTTCGAGCCGGACGAGATTGCCGAAGGCTTTGAAATGCTGGTTGAAAAAGGCTGGCTGGAAGAGCGTGATGATACCGCCTACCTGACCGCCGAAGGCTTTGCTGCGCTGTAATTATACTTTCTTAACGTTTCTCTATTATTCGCCCACGTATAATGGGTGAATATGTTGAAATGGCTTCCCCTGTTGGCGGTTATGGCGCTTTGCGCCTGTGCGGGGTCGGCTCCGCTACCTGGCGGGTCTGAAACCATCAACCATGCCTATTACAATTCGGAAGATGATTTTAAGGCAAGGCTAGCGAACCTTACCCCCGGTATGGGCGAATCGGAGGTTCTGGAAGCATTGGGACGTACCCGTGCTGACATGACCCAGCTTAGCCGAGACGAAGTTTTGACCACCATTTACGGCTCGAACACTGTACAGGTGCTGGATAGTGCGCGGTCGCGCAGTGATGTCGAGGCGTATTTGCAAAGCCTGTATGGCTTCAGGCTGCAGTATAAAGAGGTGGGCCGCGATATAGGGTTCGTAAACCCTATCAGGATCAGGACTGACGAGCAGGGCTTTACCTATACGGTCAGCCTGATTTTCAGAAATGGCGTACTCATGGAAAAACCCGACTTATCAGGCGGGGTTGTCCATGGCAGCAAAAGCCGCACGCTATTTGATTACCTGAACCCCGGTATGGTCCTGAGCCAGTTCTGATGATTACAGAATGGATTGGCCTGTTTTTTTCCAGTCATCCACGAATGCACTCAAACCTTTATCCGTCAGCGGGTGCTTGTAGAGCGCCTTGATGGTCGATGCAGGAATGGTCGCTACATCGGAGCCGTATTTGGCAGCCATGAGCACGTGTTGCGGGTGGCGGATAGAGGCTGCCAGAATCTCGGTTTTGAATGCGGGATAGTTGTCGTAGATCTGGCGGATATCGCCGATCAACGCCATGCCGTCTTGCCCGATATCATCAAGGCGGCCAACGAAGGGCGATACAAAAGTTGCGCCGGCCTTGGCGGCCAGAATGGCCTGCACGGCCGAGAAGCAAAGGGTTACGTTGACCATAGTGCCGCGGTCGGACAAAATTTTGCAGACCTTCAGGCCCGCTTCCGTCAGTGGCACTTTGACCGCGACGTTCTTGGCGATCTTGGCGATTTTTTCGCCTTCTTTCAGCATGGTTTCAAAATCGGTCGAGGCGACTTCAGCTGAAACGGGGCCGGATACAACACCGCAGATTTCTTCAATCAACGGCAAGAACGGTTTGCCTGCTTTTGCGATCAGGGTTGGGTTGGTCGTCACGCCATCAAGCAGGCCAGTGGCTGCCAGATCGCGGATTTCGGTGATATCGCCTGTATCGACAAAAAACTTCATTTTGAAAAAACCTATCTATCAATGTTGGTTTTAGTTGTTGAAATCACCCTTATCGTATTCGGTGTAGGTGTCGTTACGGATCATGGTGCCTGAACGGCGCAGGGCTGCATCGGCCGTCGTGTTCAAAATCGTATCGTTGTAATTGTGAGCGGCACGTGATGCCACATAGGGGCGAACGAAGTCGCTGCGGCTCCAGCCTTTTGCATTCATGCAACCTTCAAAATCCTGGAAGTTGGTGTATTCGTTGTAAAGCGGGCCGTCACGCGTGGGGGAATCCCAGCCGGCACGCATGTTTTGGTCCATTGCGATGTTTTCAGGCGGCTTTGCAGCCTTAATGGAGCCAAGGCGCAGCAGTTCGCGTACTTCGACCACGCAGGATGCGATATCGATATTTAGCTGGTGCTGGGCTTTGGGGCCAACAAGGTATTGGGCGGATACTGAATCCGTGCGTTCCCAGTAGTCAGCATTGCGGCGCAAATTATTTTCGATGGCGGCTTCGCGGGCAAAGGCTGCTGCCGTATCGCGGTTCGCGTCGGTTGAGACGCCGCTTGCGGTCCCGCAACCGGCCAGTGCGATTGTTGCAACCGTGACACTCAGGACTAACAGCTTCTTCATGATTTTGAACCTTCGAGACAAGTTTTTATGACCATATCAACGCGCCCACCATGTTTCAAGGACACTTCCATAGAGGGGCGTTTTTTGTGGGTGGGCCACCGTATTCCATGAGGCCCAGTAATCCTGCCCTATGGTAAAGAGCGGGGTGAACAGGGCTGAATCCATAACCAGCTTATCTAGTTTTTTGGCGGCGCTTACCAGATCGGCGCGGGTTTTGGCGGTGGCAATGCCCTTGGCGGCTGCATCAATGGCAGGGTTGCAGATACCGCTATAATTTTTGCTGCCGGGGTTTTTTGCGGCGTCGCAGCCCCAGTAAATCATCTGTTCCGAGCCGGGCGAGAGGGTGTTGATCCAGTAATGGAGCACAACGTCATAATCGTAAGATGCCAGTGCACCTGCAAATTGTGCGGCATCAACCGTGCGGATATTGGCATGTATGCCAAGGCGCTTGAGGCCATTGGTAAGGGCCAGCGCAGTTTTTTCGTCTTGGGCTGAACTGAGTAAAATCTGGAAGGTCAGCGGCTTGCCTGTTGTGGTGTTGACGCGTACGCCGTCTTTGACGAGCCAGCCTGCAGCTTGCAGCAGCTTGTCAGCTTCGAGCATGGCGTCACGGCGGTTTATTGTGGGCGGTGTTGATGTAGCCGCCAGTTCGGTGTTGGGGAAGATGCTGGTAATGCGTTTGCCTTCGCCGCGATAGAGTGTTTGGTTGATGTAATCGGCATCGAAGGCGAGGCTCAGGGCGCGGCGCATGCGGATGTCGTCAAACGGTGGGCGGCGCAAATTGTAGATGAAGCCTTTGACCCATTCAGGGCGGCCATGGGGCAGGGTTTCAAGCCTGATAGCGGGTGATATATCACGGTAGGCTGTGTGCCATTTTGCGGTATCAAATTCGCGGCGTACATCAACCGCGTGGGCCTTGAAGGCTTCGAGCGCGACCGAGTCATCGCGGTAATAATCAAAGACCAGACGGTCAAAATTATTTTGCCCGACGCGCGAAATATTGTTGGCGGCCCAATCGTCTTTCACGCGTTCGTATTCTATTTTGCGGCCAGCATCCATTTTCGTGATGCGGTAGGGGCCCGAGCCGATAGGAATGGTCAGTGTGGTTTCATCGAATGTGCGGCCTTTCCATGCATGCGCGGGCAGCACTGGCATCATGGCCAATATCATAACGGTTTCGCGGTCATAGCCTGCGCCCAAATCGAAACGAATGCGGCGCGGGTTTTCAATGGTCACATGCGAGACGAGGTTATAGACGCGGCGCATATTGGGGCGGCCGAAATTTTTGAGTGCATCGAAGGTGAATTGTACGTCATTCGCCGTGATGGCCATGCCGTCATGAAACTTTGCGCGTTCATCGAGAATGAAGGTGATGGATGACCTGTTATCCGGCACGATGAGCTGTTTGGCAATAAGGCCATAGAGCGTAAATGGTTCATCCCATACGCGGGCTGTCAGCCGATCATAGACGTAATCGAGCCCTTGGGCTGCCTTGCCTTTGAGCGTGAAGGGGTTGAGCGTATCGAACGTACCGGCCACGCTTTGCACAAGCGTGCCGCCCTTAGGGGCGTCGGCGCGCACGTAATCAAGCTGTGTGGCGTTGGCTGCATATTTGGGTGCGCCATGCATGGCTATGCCATTCACAGGGGCTATGCCATTCACGGCCTTTTCAGCCGCTATTACAGGTACGCTTACCAGCATCAATAATGCGACGCAGGTTAGGCGCAGCCATATCATGCGGCGACTTTCAGCCCCAGTTTTTGCTGGGCCAGCGTGGCCAATGATACCTCAGGGCGGGGCCCGACATGGCTGATGACTTCGGCGGCTGCCAATGCACCAAGTGCGCCGCATTGCGCGTAGTCGTACCCGCTGGCCAGGCCAAACAGGAAGCCTGCTGCGTATTGGTCGCCAGCACCTGTTGTATCGACCACTTTATCGACGGGCTGGATGCCGATTTCGAATGTTTCTTTTTCGGTGACGATGACCGAGCCTTTTTCGCTGCGGGTTACAACCGCAATGTCGCAACGGCCACGGATGGACGCGATGGCATCGTTGAAGTTCGTCGTCTGGTAGAGGGCCAGAATTTCAGCTTCGTTGGCGAATAGTACATCCGTTTCGTTGGCGATCAGGTCAAGGAAGTCGGCGCGGTGGCGTTCAACGCAGAAGCTGTCAGACAAGGTAAGCGATACTTTGTTGCCTGCCGCGTGCGCTGCGCGGGTGGCTTTACGGTAGGCTTTTTTTGCTGTGTCTTTATCGAACAAATAGCCTTCGAGGTAGATGATTGCGGAATCGGCAATCAATGCTTCATCGACATCGGCTTCCCCGAATTCGACGCAGGCACCCAAATAGGTGTTCATGGAACGCTGGGCATCGGGCGTAACAACAATCATACAACGTGCGGTTTCTGGCCCGTCTTTGAGTGGCGGGGTTGCGAAATGGACGCCGCCTGCCTGCATGTCATGTGCGAAAATACGGCCTAACTGGTCATCGGCCACTTTGCCAAGATAGGCACCTTTGCCGCCAAAGGATGCAAAACCCGCCATGGTGTTACCGGCGGAGCCGCCAGAAACTTCGGTTGCGGGGCCGATGGCATCGTATAAAAGGCGCGCGCGCTCAAGGTCGATCAGGTTCATCGCGCCCTTGGTAATGGCGTGGGCGGCCAGAAAAGCGTCATCGGCTTTGGCTATAACGTCCACAATGGCGTTGCCGAGGCCTGTGAGTTGATATTGCTTGGTCATGTCGCTTCGCCGTTTCCGTTTGATTTACCTTATGCTATAGACCGGATATGACATCGAAAAGGCAAATACAAGCAGATATAGACCCCCGCGCACAGGTGGTGGATGCCGCTTTACGGCTGGCAGCCGCCCGTGACTGGGCAAATATACCGCTTTCCGACATCGCTTCTGAGGCGGGGATAACCTTGGCCGACCTTGCGCGCAGCTTCGAGTGCCGCGAGGATATTATAACCGCTTATGCCCGCCGCATTGATGCTGATGTGCTTGAAAACTTCGGTGGCTACTCGGAAGGTGGCGGCAGCCCGCGCGACCTTTTATTCGATATTCTGATGGACCGTTTCGAACGCTTGAAGCGCGACCGCGCTGCCATTCTATCCATTCTCGGTAGTTTTACGGCTGACCCCAAGCAACTGGTTATATCATTGCCGCATATTGGTAAATCAATGGCGTGGATGCTGGAAGCCTGCGGTATTGAAACAATCGGCTGGCGCGGGGCTTTACGCGTGGCAGGGCTTGCAGGCGTTTACCTTTATGTTTTGCGTGTCTGGCGTGAAGACGACAGCGCCGATATGGGCCGCGTCATGGCCACGCTAGACGGGGCACTGGCGAGGACCGAGCGTTGGGCCGGTACCTTAGGTTTCTGATATGAAACCATCATCTTTCAAACGCCTTGTTATCAAAGTCGGTTCTGCCCTGCTTGTTGACCAGACAAATGGCAGCCTTAAGGCCGACTGGCTCAAATCACTCTGCGCCGATGTGGCCGCGCTATGGGGGCAGGGCACGCAGGTGATGGTTGTTTCATCCGGTGCTATTGCTTTGGGGCGCGCGGTTTTGAAGTTGCCGCATGGCACATTGACGCTCGACCAGTCGCAGGCCGCAGCTGCGGTGGGCCAGATTGCATTAGCCGGTGCATGGACCGATATGCTGGCCACACATAATTTACGCGCCGCGCAGATTTTATTGACGTTATCTGACACGGAACAGCGCCGTCGTTACCTGAATGCGCGCGCCACATTGTCAACGCTGCTTGGCATGGGGTGCGTTCCCATCATCAACGAAAATGATACGGTGGCGACATCGGAAATCAGGTACGGCGACAACGACCGGCTGGCCGCCCGCGTTGCCAGTATGGTTGAGGCTGACGGGCTTATATTGCTGTCCGACATTGACGGCATGTACACTGCCAACCCGCAGCTGGATACGAGCGCACGTTTCATGCCTGTGATTGATAAGATAACACCTGACATTGAAGCTATGGCGGGCGGTGCTGCTTCAGTTTTTTCACGCGGCGGCATGAAAACAAAAGTTGATGCTGCAAAAATTGCAACGGCGGCCGGCTGCGCGATGATCATTGCCAGCGGTAAAATCATGCACCCTGTGTCAGCCATTGAAAACGGGGCCAAACATACATTGTTTAAAGCCGTTGAAACGCCGTTGCTGGCCCGCAAGAAATGGATTGCGGGGGCTGTTGCGCCGCGCGGCGTGCTGACCATCGACCATGGTGCCGAGGCTGCGCTTTTATCGGGCAAGAGCCTGTTACCTGCAGGTGTGGCGGCTATTGATGGTGTTTTTGAAAAGGGCGATGTAGTGGCTATACGCGGGGCTAATGGCAACGACATTGCCCGTGGTTTGATTGCATATGATGCCACGGAGGCTGCTAAAATCCGTGGCCTTAAAAGCGATGCGATTGCCGGTATTGTTGGGCCCATTTTCAGGGCCGAGATGATTCACCGTGATGACATGGTTTTGTTATGAGCCTTGATGCCGACATGAACGCCTTGGGCCGTGCCGCGCGCGACGCTGCACGCATTATGGCGCAAATACCGGCTGACCGTAAAAACGGTGCGCTATGGGCCATGGCTGAGGCGATTTCGAGCCAGTCAAAAGAGATATTGGCAGCCAACAAAACCGATTGGGACCGCGCTGAAAAAGCTGGCTTGAGCACGGCGTTCCTTGACCGTTTGTACCTAGACCAGAAACGCCTGACGGCTATTGCCGAAGGTCTGGTTGCTATTACCGATATACCGGACCCCGTAGGCACCACCATTAAAGAGTGGACGCGGCCTAACGGTTTGCGCATCCAGCAGGTGCGGGTGCCGCTTGGGGTTATCGGGGTCATTTATGAAAGCCGCCCGAATGTCACGGCGGATGCTGCCGGGCTTTGTATCAAATCAGGTAACGCCGTTATTTTGCGGCCGGGGTCGGATGCGTTTGGTACGTGCGCGGCCATTCATAAGGCATTGCAGGCTGGCCTGCTTAAAAGTGAATTGCCAGCTGATGCTATCAGTATGGTACCAACACCGGAGCGTGATGCCGTTGGTATGATGCTACGCGGGCTTGATGGTTGCGTTGATGTAATTGTACCGCGCGGTGGCAAATCGCTGGTTGCACGCGTGCAGGATGAGGCGCGCGTGCCTGTATTCGCGCATCTGGATGGTATCTGCCACGTGTATGTCGATGAGTCAGCCCCGCTTGAAATGGCGCGCACGATTGTACTCAATGCCAAAATGCGCCGTACGGGTGTATGCGGGGCTGCCGAAACACTGCTTATTGACCGTGCATCACCGCACTTAAATGCGCTTGTATGCGCATTGCTTGATGCAGGCTGCGCGGTGCGTGGTGATGTCGCAGCTCAAAAGGCAGATGCGCGTGTAACAGCGGCCGCGGAAGATGACTGGCGAACGGAATATCTGGACGCGATTATCGCCTGCCGTGTGGTTGACGGGCTGGACGATGCGATTGCGCATATCAATATGTACGGTTCGCACCATACCGATAGTATTGTAACGATGGATGCCTCCAAAGCCGCGCGTTTCCAGCGTGAGGTCGATTCCGCCATTACCATTCATAATGCCTCGACGCAGTTTGCCGATGGCGGAGAATTCGGTTTCGGGGCCGAAATTGGTATTGCTACAGGGCGACTTCATGCCCGCGGCCCTGTGGGCGCTGAACAGCTAACAACCATGCAATATCGCGTCAGCGGCACGGGGCAAATTCGCCCTTAATAACCGCTTTTTTAAAACTTGCCCTTGCTTATCCATAACACTAGTGTGGCCACGCATTATAGAAAGGCATGGTTATGGACGCAGTGAGTACCAACCCCGAAGGTATACCGAAGGCGGAATTGATGAAGCTGGCCGAAGTATTCGGCCATAAGCCTGGTATTAACCTTGCGTTGTTTATTGCTTCAGGCGCGTTGCTCAATAAGACGACATGGACGGGCGAAGATTATTCGCTCCACTGGCTGTGGGTTGCTGGCGTCAATGATGAGCATCTGAGCATTGATGAGAAAATCGTCGGCATCCTGCATGACGTGGTTGAGGACAGCGACTGGGAAATCGAAGACCTTGAGGCCATGGGCTTTTCAAGCCACATCACGGAAGCTGTGCGTAGCCTTACGAAAATCGAGAACGAGAAATATCTCGATGCCGTCAAGCGTTGTTCGTACAACCCGATCGGCCGTAAAATCAAAAAACGCGACAACCGCCATAATATGGACCTGACGCGCAGCCGTTCTGCCCCCACGCCGAAACAGAAATTCCTCTACCCCATTTCATACGCGTTTTTGAATGCGGTTGATAATGGTGAGGTGGCGGTTGGCAGTTCGGTCTGGAAGTTTTTGCAGATGGATAAATACAAAGAGTTACTGAGCGCTGAAAATTACAACCTTGTCGCATCCAGCGTGTCGGAACCTGTGCCAGCAAGCCTGAAAGCGGTTTACGGTGAACCCGTATTGATTGCAAAAAAGCCTAGAGCCGATGGTATGGTTTCAGCGCCTGCCTAATTAGCTAAGTTTTAGCAATGTATCGGCAATTTGTGCGGCATTGAGGCGCGCTTCGTCATATTGTAGTTCAGGCTTGTTCTGGTCCTGAAATATATCGGGCAGGTGCATAGTACGGAATTTGCATTTGCCGCTATCGAGCAGCCCTGCATCGGCCATTGCATGCATGACAAGTGCGCCGAAGCCGCATTGCGCGCCTTCTTCTATAGTCACCAGTGCCTTGTGGTTTTTGGCCAGTTGTTTGATGAGCGCGATATCAAGCGGTTTTGCGAAGCGTGCATCAGCCACTGTGACTGATATGTTTTTACGTGCCAGCATGTCGGCCGCTGCCAGACATTCCTGCAGCCTTGCGCCATATGACAAAATTGCCATGTCGGTGCCTTCGCGCACGATGCGCCCACGGCCAATTTGTAGTGCTTCTGGCTTTTCGGGAATGGCCAAGCCAACGCCATTACCGCGCGGGTAACGGAAAGCGCAGGGGCCTTCGTTGTAGGCGGCGGCGGTGGCTACCATGCGTGCCAGTTCAACTTCATCGGCCGATGCCATGAGCATCATGTTCGGAAGACAACCTAGATACGCAATATCAAATGCGCCTGCGTGGGTGCAGCCGTCGGCGCCTACCAATCCTGCACGGTCCATCGCGAAGCGGACGGGCAGGTTCTGGATTGCGACATCATGCGCTACCTGATCATAGGCGCGCTGCAGGAAGGTTGAGTAAATCGCGCAAAAAGGTTTCATGCCTTCCGCGGCCATACCGGCTGCAAATGTCACAGCGTGCTGTTCGGCAATACCTACATCGAACATGCGGTCGGGGAAGGCTTTGCCGAAGGCATCCATACCCGTGCCGCCCGGCATGGCAGCGGTGATACCGACAATACTTGCATCTATGCGGGCCTGACGAATGAGTTCGTTTGCGAATACATTTGTGTAGCTTGGGGCAGGGGCTGTACGGCCTTTGTCTTGAGTGCCGGTCACAACATCGAATTTTGTGACGCCGTGCATTTTGTCAGCAGCTGATTCAGCAGGCACATAGCCTTTACCTTTTTTGGTAATGGCATGAAGGAGGATAGGCCCTGTGTGTTCGCCATCGCGTATGTTACGCAGAATAGGCAACAGTGCTTCAAGGTCGTGCCCGTCAATGGGGCCGATGTAATAGAAGCCCATTTCTTCAAAGAGGGTGCCGTGCCCTAAAGCTGCGCGTGCAGTTTCCTCGGCACGCTTGGCGGCCATTTTGATGGGCTGCGGCAAAATGTTGGCAACGCGTTTGGCCACACCGCGCGCACCCATATAAGGCTTGGATGATACGAGGCGGGTTAAATAACGGCTCATGGCCCCTACGGGCGGCGCAATCGACATATCGTTGTCGTTCAAAATCACCAGCAGGCGCGATTTAAGGTCGCCCGCGTTGTTCATGGCTTCGTAGGCCATGCCGGCTGACATGGCGCCATCGCCAATGACGGCAATAACCATGTTGTCGGCACCTTTAAGGTCGCGTGCTATGGCCATGCCGAGGCCTGCTGAAATGGATGTGGATGAGTGCGCTGCGCCGAACGGGTCGTATTCCGATTCAGCGCGTTTGGTAAAACCTGAGAGGCCGCCGCCCATGCGCAGGGTGCGGATACGGTCACGCCTGCCAGTAAGAATTTTGTGCGGATAGGCCTGATGGCCGACATCCCATATCAATTTGTCTTCAGGTGTGTTGAAAACGGCATGGATGGCGACAGTCAGTTCGACCACGCCGAGCCCTGCGCCCAAATGCCCGCCCGTGACCGACACAGCCGAAATGGTTTCGGCGCGCAATTCATCGGCCAGCTGTTGCAGTTGGGCATCGTCCATCCCGCGCATATCGGCTGGGGTTTGCACGGTATCAAGCAGCGGTGTTGTGCTGGCGGTTTTAGTATTTTGGGCGGTCGTTATCATGTGGGACCACATATAAAGCGGCGGCATCATGCCCGCCAAGCAAAAAACGAGGGGCAGGGCTGAAAAGTTCAGACTTTATTGTTGCAATGCAGGATTTAAGCCCAATAGTTCGGCCGCACGAATTTCAAACTTGTTTGGAAAGCAATATAACATCCCTGATCAACAAGACCATTAAGCCGTTTCATTGCAAAGCCTGCCATAACAATGCGTTTGTCGATGTGACGGAAGCTGATATCAAAGGCAAATGGGCGGTTATGTTCTTCTACCCTGCGGATTTCACGTTTGTTTGCCCGACTGAACTGGGCGACATGGCCGACCATTATGAGCAGTTCAAGGCGTTGGGCGTTGAAATATGACGCCATCCCTTAAAATGGTTGGCAAAATCTGATAAAATAAGGCCAAAGGGCAAGGAAAACTTGCCCTTTGGCGTAATATCGTTATAGTCCGGCACCGATGAGCGAAAAAACTTTTGAAGATTTAGGGTTATCAGAAACCCTTCTGCGTGCCGTAACTGAGGCTGGCTACACCACGCCTACCGAGATACAAGATAAGGCAATCCCGTGGATTTTACAGGCGCGTGACGTTGTGGGTATTGCCCGCACTGGCACAGGTAAAACGGCCAGCTTTACGCTGCCGATGATCGAAATTCTGGCAGACGGTGTTTCCAAAGCCCGTATGCCCCGTGCGTTGATTTTGACGCCAACCCGCGAGCTGGCCGCGCAAATCGCCGAAAACTTTGATAAATACGGTAAATATTCGTCCCTCACGAAATGCCTGATTGTTGGCGGCGTGGGCATGAACGCGCAGATTGATTTGCTAGCGCGGGGCGTTGATGTGCTGATTGCGACCCCAGGGCGCCTGATTGACCTGTTCGAGCGCGGGAATGTACTGCTGAACGACATCAAAATGCTGGTGATTGATGAAGCTGACCGTATGCTTGATATGGGTTTTATCCCCGATATCGAGCGTATTCTTAAGCTCATCCCGCCTATCCGCCAGACATTGCTGTTCTCGGCTACTATGCCTGCGCCTATCCAGAAACTGGCTGAAGCGTTCATGTCTAACCCGCGCACGGTTGCTGTAGCCACGCAATCCAGCCCAGCCGAAACGGTTACGCAAAACCTGATTGTTCTCTCCAGTAACCGCCAGAAAGAGCGCGCGCTATTGCAACTGCTGCGTGATGAAGCTACTGCCGTTGTTAACGCGTTCGTATTCTGCAACCGCAAAAAAGATGTCAGCACGCTGGCCAGTTTTTTGACCAAGCAGGGTATTTCTGCCGCCCCTTTGCATGGCGACATGCCGCAGGCCGCCCGTACGCAAACCTTGCTTGATTTCAAGGAAGGTAAAATCTCGATCATGATCTGTTCGGATGTTGCCGCACGCGGGCTTGATATTTCGGGCGTAAGCCACGTATTTAATTACGATGTGCCTTTCGGCGCTGAAGATTATATTCACCGCATCGGCCGTACAGGCCGCGCCGGTAAATCTGGCGTTTCATACACCTTTGCCGTGCCTGATGATGACAAACTGGTGAATGCAATCGAGAAGCTGATTGGCAAATCTATCCCGCGTGCTGTGTTTGATGCACCTGAAGCTGGCCCTGACACAAAATCATCAAGCCGCTCAGGTGGCCGTTCCAAAGCGTCATCGGGCGATAAGCCTTCTGGCCGTACGCGCGCGCCAAAAGCTGCTGACGCAGCCGATGGTGAACCACGCGAGCGTAAGCCGCGCGAACGCGCACCGCGCGGCGAACGTAGTGAAGCTGCACCGGTTGCCGTTGAATCGACCGTTGTTGAAACGCGCGCTGAGCCAAAACTAAGGGCCGAGCCTAAAATGCGCCCTGAAGCGAAACCTCAGGAAAAACGTCAGGAATCCAAGCCGCGCACGCCTTATGTATCGGACCCGAGCGAAGGTGCGGTGTCGCCGGGCTTTGGTGACCATCTGCCAGCTTTCATGCAAGCTAAAAAAGCCTGATAAACCTTTAACTTCCTGCGTTTTAATGACGTTGGTGGATTGACGTATCGGCGCAGGCTTGCGAAAATCGTGGCTGATTGAATTTTCATCGGTTTGTCCATGTCCACATCGCGCACTTCCCGTCTGTTATTTTGTGTGCTGCTGGCATCTGCCGGTACAGTTGCGATGACGCCTTATGGCATGAGTGCCGAATTTGATACCGATGCTATTCTGGGCTCACCATCGGTGATGGATACGAATGTCACAACACAGGTGAAGGTGCAGGGGCAGGGTGAAGTCGCGCCCATTGTTGTCGCGCAGGCTGAACCGATTGATGACGGGCAGACAACTGTTGCGCCAGCCCCTAAAGGCAAGGCCGCTACTATTTTGGATTCCATAGTGCCTGATGTGCACCAGCCCGAGACGGCAAAAAGCCCGGTTGATTATGCCGCTGATACAGCCGACTACGATCAGGCCAATAAAGTTGTGCGTCTTGCGGGGCATGTTGAAATCAAACAGGAAGGCCGCACGCTTGAGGCTGACCGCGTTATTTATAATCTGCGCGATGATATTGCGACGGCGGAAGGCAATGTTGTCATTCGCGATATTAACGGCGATGTGCATTACGCCCAATCTGTCGAATTGTCAGACCATATGCGCAAGGGGCTTACGCAAAAACTGTTCACGACTATGGCTGATGGTTCGCGTGCATGGGCTGCCAAAGGCATTAAAGAATCTGATGATCGCTATACGCTGAAAAACGCGTCTTACACCGCGTGCAAGGCGTGCGAAGAGGATCCGGACAAACGCCCGCCATGGCAACTTCACGCGAAGCAGGTTGAAGTACGCAAAGACGAGCAGCGCATTGTGTACCATCATGCATGGCTTGATATGTGGGGTGTGCCGGTACTGTACACGCCTTATTTTTCGCATCCTGACGGCACCGTTACACAAAAAACCGGTTTCCTTACGCCCAGCTTCGGCTGGAATAGTGACTTGGGCGGTTTTTATTCGCAGCCTTATTACTGGGCCATATCGCCATCAAGTGATGCCACTTTGACTGTTATGCCAACCACCAAGGAAGGGCCGTTGCTTCGTGGTCAATACCGCAAACGTCTGGCCGATGCTTTTATTGAATCGGATGCCAGCGTTACCCATTCAAGCCGTACCGATAGCGTAAGTAATAATCCGGTTGATGAAAAAGCATCAACGCGCAGCCACTTCTTTGGGCAGGCAGGCTGGGATATTAACGAAAACTGGCGCGCAGGCGCCGACATTCAGGTGGCCTCTGACGAACAGTATTTGCGCCAATACGGTTTTTCGGATGATGACGTGCTTGAGAACCGTATTTTTGCCGAGCGTTTTGAGGGCCGTAATTATGCTGTCGTTGAGGGGCTAGCGTTTCAGGATATTCGTACCGGTACTGCGCGCAGTGCTGACCAACCGAATATTCTTCCCTATGCTGAAATGTCGATGTTAGGCGACCCAAATGCTCTGCTTGGCGGGCGCTGGAAATGGGATTCATCGCTGCTTTCACTGGCTCGGCAGGGTAGTGGGCAGGATGAATGGCGCGGGAGCTCGCGTGTATCGTGGGCGCGCCAGGATATTACACCGTTTGGGCTTGTTTTGAACACGGAAACGGGTGCGCGCGGTGACGGTTATGCTACGACTAACCGTGTTGAGGCATTGGCTAATCCGGCAGAGCCTGACAGTAAAACCCAAGCGCGTTTCATACCGAATGCGCAAGTCACAGCTTCATACCCGTTGCGCCGCAATTTCAAAACATTGCAGCTACGGGTTGAACCAACATCAACCGCGTATTTGGCACCAAAAATTAACAATGGTACTGATGTGCCGAATGAAGATTCACAAGACGTGCAGCTTGATGCGAGCAACCTGTTTGAAGGCAACCGCTTCCCCGGGCTTGATCGTATCGAAGACCGTTCACACGTAGCGTATGGCCTCAAGACTGGGCTTTATAATTACGGTGGCGGCTACCTCGATACATTCCTGGGCCAAAGCTATAATTTGTACGAAGACGGCAACCCATTCCCGCAAGGGTCCGGGCTTGAAACGCAGTCATCTGATTATGTCGGTTCAATTAATGCGTCTTTCGATGAGGGCAAGCAAATGGTCTCGTACCGCTTCCAGCTTGATTCAGATACGCTGACATCACAACGTCATGAATTATTCGGCAAAACAACATGGGGTGCTATCGAGGTCGATGGCAATTACATGTACGCCAAGGGTGTGCCTGGCACTACCTACTCGGATAATCGCGAGCAGTTTGCTCTTGGCTCGACAATTGATCTGTCGGATGTATGGTCAGTTCGTGGGGATGGCGTTTACGATTTGTCTGAGACCAAAAGCGAGCGTGGGCTTCGTCGGGCACTTGCAACACTTACTTACAAGCATGAATGTTATGATGTTGCTGTGTCGGCTGACCGTAACCTCGCCGATAGTTCATCAGGCGTGCAGGATACGACGATCATGTTCAGGGTTGGCCTCAAAAACCTTGGTGAATATTCGACCAAGGCATTCAAGTTTTCTCAGAACAGACAATCTGCTACGGATACCGGCAATTAAAATTTACAGATGATTTGTGAGCTTAGTAGCCGTAGTTCGGGCGCGGTACTTCTGGGCCGCAAGGCCCCGGCACGTAGCCTTCGCGCGTTGCGCTGTCGCCACGGTAGATGCCGTTGCGATATGTTGGCAGGCTGTCGGTGATGATACCAATAAAGCAACGGTTATCGGCATTCGGGCGTCTGCCGCACTGGGTTACGGTGTCGTAGTAGCCTACAATATCAACGCCTTCAAGCTGGCCACGCACGTTGTAATAAACGTTCCGGATTTCGCCGCGTGCAAAGCAGCGACCTGTTCGTGCGCCTTCGTATGTGCCTTGCTGGACGTTGCCGGTTGAACCATCGCCGATGGATGCGCAGCCTGCCAATGATGCGACCAGTGCTGCTGCCGCGCCAGCGGTTCCAATTGCCTTGCCAGCGGTTCCAATTGCCTTGCCAGCGGTTCCAATTGCCTTGAAGGCTTTTTTGATCGAGACCATATTTTGGTGCCTTACCTATGATTTAATTATGGGCGTCGTTCGTATTGCTGAAATGGTCTGCCGATTGCTTGGCCGGTATCACGGATAGTACCGTTGATGGCGGTGCTTGCGCGGCATATTGCTTCAGGCTGGTGGGGCAGGGCACCAACAACACGGCGGACTTGACGCTCGCGGCCGTCAGGGTCGACGCCAATGAAATCCTGTACCAGCCAGCAGCCTTCGATCGGGCGGGCGTTTGCGTAGTTGTTGAAGCCCCACATCATGATCGGGGCATTGATCGGGCGTTCGTAACGGTTGGGGCCGACAACGACGTTCTGCGTATTATATGGGCTTGTGTAAGGAACTGCCTGCGGTGCACGGGTGCGGGCATCGGCCACGGCTGCATCGAAATTGTTGTTGGTGGCGCATGCGCCAAGGCCAAGGGTCGAGGCCAGCATGGCCAGTGCGCCTGCTGCGCGTGAAAAGCGGGAAAGGTTTGATTGCTTGTTCATTTGTTCAGCCTTTTTATATGCGCTCTTTAATGCTAAGCGATCTTAATGTTTAGTTTACATATTGTCAATTCAATAATGCAAAATATTGATATTTTTATGTTTTGCAGGTTACTTATTGAAAAGGCCGGGGGTGCGGCCATTATGTTGGTGGCGGTTGTCACGGCCGCCATTGTACCCACGGTCTTGATAATAGGGGCGGACATCGCGGCGTGCGCCTTGGCCGTAATCATGGTCGTAATTGGTTACGTTTTCGCGGCAGACAAAACGTACAACCGATTGAAATTCATTGCGGGCAGCACCTGCAAATACGCAGCGCGGGCCGCTATTTGCACCGGGGTAACCTATAGGGCCGTCGGCAATACCGCCCCGGCATTCATATAGCATGGTGCCACGCTGGAAATCGCGGTTGATGAGGCCGCATCCAGCTGCTTGCAACTGGCCTTCGCTTGGCAGGATTGAGGTGGGGCGATCATATCCGTAATAGGGCTGGCCATAATAGCCTTGCTGGGCTAACGCCTGAGAAGATACTGCCATGCCAGCGAATAAGGCTGCGGCGCGCAAAATTGATTTGGCATTACCGATTTTGTTTTTCATGGTCTGCATCTCCCTTATGAAATTTGAAGCGTAGAATAGTCCATTTTTTTGTATTATGTCAAATATCAAGTTCGCTCACGGCCAGTGCATTCTGTTGAATAAACTGAAAGCGCGCGTCTGCATTTTTGCCCATGAGATTGTCGATCAGGTCATTCACGGCTTTGCGTGGGTCGATGGTGATGGTTTGCATCGGCGTATCTACATCGGCACCTTCTTCGGGCATAATTGTTTGTGTGATGAGCGCCGCGTGCGGCAGCGTCACACGCAAAAGGGTGCGCGATGTGGGGTTCATGGTTGTGGCCTTTAGCTGCATGGCAGGCATTTCGCCCAGACCTTTAAAGCGGCTGACATCAATTTTGCTACGGCCCTTGAAGGTTGTTTTTTCAAGTTCGACCTTGTGCGCATCGTCGCGCGCGTAAACGGTGACACCACCTGCCGAGAGGCGATAGAGCGGGGGCTGCGCGAGATAGAGCGAGCCTGAATCAATCAGCCCCGGCATCTGCGTATAAAAGAAGCTGATGAGCAGGGATGCGATATGCGCGCCGTCGACGTCAGCGTCGGTCATGATAATGATACGTTCGTAGCGCAGGTCGGAAACTTTGAAGGCCGAGCCCGTGCTGCAGCCCATGGCTTGAATGAGGTCTTGGATTTCCTGATTTTCTCGGATTTTATCGCGCGTGGCGGATACCACGTTCAGGATTTTACCGCGCAGCGGCAGAATGGCCTGTGTTTCGCGGTTGCGGGCCTGCTTGGCTGAGCCGCCGGCCGAGTCACCTTCAACGATGAAGATTTCAGTCCCGAAGGATACGTTACGCGAACAATCAGCCAGCTTGCCGGGCAGGCGCAATTTGCGCGTGGCGGTTTTGCGGCTGGTTTCTTTTTCGTCCTTGCGGCGCAGACGGTCTTCCGCACGGGAGAGAACGTTATCGAGTAATAGCTTGGCCGATGCTGGGTCGCTAGTGAGGTAAAGGTCAAACCGGTCTTTGAGTGCCTGTTCGACGATGCGTGTGGCCGATGCCGTTGCCAGTTTGTCTTTCGTCTGGCCTTGGAATTGCGGCTCGGAGATGAAGAGAGAAAGGAGGCAGCAGGCGCCGTCCATCACGTCTTCAGGTGTAATAATAGCGGCCTGTTTGTTGCCCACCAGTTCAGCGTAACCTTTCAGGCTTTTGACGAGGGCCGAGCGCATGCCCGCTTCGTGTGTGCCGCCCTGCGGGGTCGGGATTGTGTTGCAATAGGAATGGATGAAACCATCGCCATCTTCTGGCCAGGCAACTGCGAATTCGATACGCGCATCTTTTTGTTCAACCAAATCGCCAAAAATATGTGGGGTTACAAGCGGGCGGGTTTCCATTTCGGACTTTAAAAAGTCCTCAAGGCCGCCGGGGAATTTGAAAACGTCTTCCTGCGGTACATCCCCTTCGGCGGATTCCGATTTCCAACGGATTTCAACGCCGCGGAACAGGTACGCCTTGGAACGGCACAGGCGGTACAGCAGGCCAGCTTTGAGGCGCGCGCCTTCGCCGAAAATTTGCGCGTCTGGATGAAAGGTCACGGTGGTGCCGCGGCGGTTGGCGACAGGGCCGATGACTTTCAGCGTGCCTACGGGCAGGCCGCGTGAAAAATCCTGCCGGTATAGTTTTTTGTCACGCGCAACTTCAACCGACATTTCGTCGGACAGCGCGTTCACCACGGAAATACCCACGCCGTGCAAGCCGCCCGATGTTTTATAGACATCTGTATTAAATTTGCCGCCGGAGTGCAGGGTTGTCAGAATAACTTCAAGGGCGGATTTGCCTGGGTATTTTGGGTGGTCATCAACAGGGATGCCGCGGCCGTTATCGCCGACTGACAGGCTACCGTTGTCATGGAAGGTCACTTCGATGCGGGATGCGTGGCCAGCAACGGCTTCGTCCATCGCGTTATCGAGAATTTCTGCGACCAGATGGTGCAGGGCGCGTTCGTCCGTGCCGCCAATATACATGCCGGGGCGTTTGCGGACAGGTTCGAGGCCTTCAAGGACCACAATGGTCTTGGCCGAGTAGCTGTCGCTTTCGTTTGCGCCCTTTTTCAGGATTTCGGACGCGATGGGGGCCGATTTTTTAGGAGCGGGCATCGATTCTTTCTGGGTCTTGGTCTGGGGCTTTTTCGGTTGGGCTGAAAACA